>Ga0208898_1000055_pt1 | contig 184870 bp, 222 predicted proteins | sample VirMetDEL_Mar_4_FD_184513 | JGI IMG/M metagenome (GOLD analysis project Ga0208898, IMG submission 184513) | Aqueous microbial communities from the Delaware River and Bay under freshwater to marine salinity gradient to study organic matter... | ecosystem: Environmental > Aquatic > Marine >...
TGTGGGGTTGGAATCTGTTATTCGTTTCCTCGAGCTTCGTGATACATTTCCCAGATATCCTGAGCATTTTTTTCTGGACTCTCTACGTAGCTTGAAGATGGATCGTTGTTTTTAGTCGAATCGATCAGAGCCTGGTAGTTATCTAGTTCGGTTAGAATCCTTTCGCTATGGTTGAGTGATTCTACCTCTTCTGTCCGTGGCTCTACGATTCCGTAGGAGACATCCTTCGGGCTGCTTAGAAAAGTAAGCTTGATAACCCAAGCAGTTCCGAAAATTGCCAAGAAGGCAGCGATGGTTTTAAAAGTTTGATTTTTCATGATTCTTCCTTTTTGTTATACAATACAAATATTGGAATAAAGGACGTAGGTAAAAAATGAAATCCGGTTTTTTTGGAAACTTTCTAAGGTTTTGTGTCTTTAATGAATAAATAAAGGCATGAGCAAGCAAGAGCTATTCGAACTATTCTTAAAATACCCAAATGCACAAGATTTCCATAGAGAAATGCATTCGATGGTCTGGGATTGGCATAAAAACGGGGAGGTTAAAACAAAAGAAGAGGTTGATTAATGAGGATAGTGGTTACTGGAGCTCTGGGCTTCGTTGGTTCTAACCTGGTCGAGCATCTAAAATCCCTTGGACATGAGGTAAAAGGTATCGATAACCTAAGTTCCTCATCTGCACACATGGATAATTGCTCCACTGGGGTTAATTACGAGATTGGCGACTTCATAGATTCAAAAACCCTGGACGAGGAATTCGATGTCGTTTATCACCTGGCTGCGGATGCTAGGATTCAACCAAGTTTTAAGGACCCTTTGGGTACATTCCACAATAATGCTTTCGGTACAGCATATGTTGCGGATAAGGCCAGAGAATTTGGTGCTAAAATGATATTTTCCTCAACGAGTTCCTCTCTTCATGGAGATTACGTTAGCCCATACACTCTTTCCAAGAGATCTGGCGAAGAATATCTCAAGATGATGGCGAACTGCTACGATTTGGACTGTGCCAGTGCTAGATTCTTCAACGTTTATGGTCCAAGAGAACCTTGGGCCGGGGAATACGCAACGGTGGTTAGAAAATTCCAGAGGCAGTGGGAAGCTGGAGAACCCATGACGGTTGTTGGTGACGGAACTCAGTCACGCGATTTTACACACGTGGATGACATCTGTTCTGGTCTTGTTGCAATAATGCAGGAAAAGAGGAGCGGTGAAATAATCAATCTGGGTAGAAACGATCCGTATACCATAATGGACCTTGTTAAAATGTACGCGGGTGAAGACGCTCAAGAAGGTACGGATTGGGTCAAGGTACCACTTAGAAAAAATGAGGGGCAAAGAACACAATGGTTCGAGACGGTTAAAATTGACTGGAAACCTAAGATCAATCTACCCGATTATATCTCAGAGATTGTTTCTGCAAGACTGGAGAAAGATATATAAAGAAACTAATATTTAGAAATGAGACATATTCAGATTTTTGAAAATTATAGTGATTCGGATTTCGAAATCCCTAGCGCTTTTCAACTTGGAGACGGGTTTGATCCAGTAAAGGCAAAAAAAGCCGTCGAGGAAGCATCTGAAGAAAGAGGTGGGAAATCCAAGGAAGACCGAGGTTTGAACTTTCCTAATATAAAAGAGGTTTACGGTACAGACTCATATAACACGAGATTTTATATAGCGCAAGCTCTCCACATCTTGGGATATTCACTATTTCCTTATAATAGCCATTTCCCATTGGAAAAAGCTAAACCTGGAGACATAGCTAAGATGACTTATTATATTGGTGAACCCTGGCAAAATGAGATCATGAAGAATATTTCACCTAAGCTACTAAGAGCTATAGCACCCTGGGTGGAAAAAATCATGCTTTACCCTGATAAATTCCTTAGAACTAATGTAGACTTACAAAGGACCACTAAAAGTCCAGGAGTTGCAAGAGAGTCTAGGATGATTCTCCCGATGGTTAGTAAATTGGTTGCGGATTCCTCTCTGGAGAAAATAGACGGTAAGGGAATTCCCACATATCTGAACGTCTATCGTAAGCTGTCTTAATAACAGGAACAGTTTCGGGTAAAATAACCATTTGGCACTTTAGCCCCTTATTCACTTGGCACTTTAGGGCATATTTATTTGGCACTTTGTGTTTAGCAATATAATCTGATTTTTTACTCCGAGTGAGGGTGAAATTTCCGAATATATAAGGCACATGCCAAATACCATAAAATATAGCGAAACCCCAGAAAGCAATTCTTTAAATGTAAGAAATTGGTGGATTGGTGCTGGGGATGTAGGTAAAGGACCAACCAACTTAACCGGATTTTGGAATGGAGTCGATCCTCCGGCAGGTGGCTGGACCATCTATATAAACAAGGCAACTAAAGGTCCAACGATAGATGTTGCTAACAATAGTTCCGAACTCATAGCAAAGACAAACGCAATGGCTGGAACCTCATACACAACAGTGGATGAGTGCTTCGATTATTTTGCTACACAGAACGACAAATTACTTTGGGGAGGAGAGGTTAGTCCTGTAATTACTGATGGACTTCAAAGCTACATAGATTTTTCCTCCACCGCATGCTTCCCCCGAACAGGTAATAAATTCTACAACTTAGCTAATTCTGGAGTTGGATATTTTCAATCAGCAACATTCTCAACTGGTGACGACGGTAAAGTTACAACAACGGGGGGTAATGACGGTACTGTTAATTACGTGGGTAGTAGAATCAATATTAACACGACCTCTGATAATTTAGACCGGTTCGGGAAGACCAATGATTGGTCGATAGCCTTTTGGGTTAAATATACTGGCAGCGGGACGAGAATATTCTCAACTGGATCTGCAGGATCTGGCACAACTGACTCGTGTGTTTGGCAGTTTTATCTTTTGTCTAGCCAATTTTATTGGTGGAACTCCGGTGGAGGTGGTACAAATAATATTTACTGCTATACATCCTCTGTACCAACCAACTCTTGGTCATACATCACAATTACATACAAATACGACGAATCCGGGGATAACGTTGTTAGGGTTTACAGAAATGGATCCCAGGTAGGAACTGGTTCTACCCCTACTGCAACACACGATGCTAGGGATAGAAGAGGGCAAACCAATCTTCAGTACACTTTGGGTGGTGGATATAATGGTTCTTGCAGAACAGCAAATAGTGCTGGAGAATATGCTATTTTCCAGGTTTATAACAGAACACTCACCTCGGAGGAAGCAACAAGGAACTACAACCTAACAAAATCAAGATTCGGTCTATAATATCAAGGATGGTTATAAAAAATATTGGTACCTCTGCAGATAGTCGAGCATTTAAAAAGGGTAATGTTGCGATAGGGGATAAGCCATATGGTTATGGTCCGACCACTGTTACTGGTTATTGGAACGGTATCGATCCTCCGTCGGGTGGTCACACATTGTATTTAATGGGTAATGCATCAACTACGGTTTCACCTTCAATCTATACCGCTGATTCGAATTCAGAATTAATTAACTTAGTTAATCTGATCACAGGTCAGAATTACACAACCATTCCGCAGGTTTTAGCATACGTAAATTCGGATAACAACGTTTACTTAGATAGCGATATTTCACAGAATGCAGTTATGATGGTTGATAGCTACGATCAGCAATCCTATCCAGGTAATGGAAGTATTTGGTATGACATCTCAGGAAACGGTAATAATATAACCTTGTATAACTCCCCATCCTATACTAATAATAACATAGACTTTGATGGAGCAAACGATTATGGAAAAATAGCTTCGACAACATATCGCTCAATATCTTTATGGGGATATCAGACAAATTCAGGGCCTAGTGGTTGGAAATATCTTTTTGATGCCAGAAGTGGAATGGGAAGCGGTTGGTTCGCTAATAATAGCCAAGGTTCAAACTGGTCTTCAACCATGTATATAAACGGAGTCTCCGTTAGTAGGAATTGGAGTAATGTTCCGGTGAATTCTTGGTTTCATTTATATATTCAGGCAGATAATTCTTATACGGGTACAATAAACTTAATGAGCAGATATTCCAACAACGAGCAACTTGGCGGATATTTGAATTCAATAGAATTATATAATACAACCAAATCTGATGACGATATTGCTCTGCTATTTAATTCAAAAAGAAATAGATTCGGTTTATAATGCCAAATGCAATAAAATATAACACAGGATCTGAATCTTTAGCTTTGAAGAAAGGCAACTGGTGGATCGGTACTGGTGATGTAGGTAAAGGACCAACAAGTACCACTGGATATTACAACGGAATTACACCACCCGCTGGAGGTTATACAATCTATCTTAGCAAAGAATCTCAGGGACCAGTAATATATGAGTGCCCCGACGTCTCGTCACTGATAGATCTAACCAACAATATTTCTGGCAATTCCTACACCAGTGCTGATGAGTGCCTTTATTATTACGCTGGGCAATCCGACAAGATGTGTATGGTAAGGGATTTCGAATCCATAATTACGAATGGTCTAAACTTTGCTTATGACTTGGAATCACTGGAAACATTCCAGTATCTGTCCAACAGATCAGCTGACTTTTCAAAAAATGGATACGAGATTACCCTCGGTACTGCATACAATGCCAAAAGCTCAATTGGAGATCAGGGTTGGCTAAACCAGATTGAGAATATTACTATTCAGGTGGTGCTTGAAAAAATTGGGACCGGGACTGGGTATGCGAATCATCCATTATCTAAATGGAACTCATCTTCAACACAAACAGCATCTTTTGTTTTATATCACTTCGAAAATTATCAAAATAACGGAGATGATGGTGAGATTGGATTTTATGCAAATACCCAAAATAACGGCTGGACTTCATTAACAGGTAGATATACTCTTACACTCGGAGAAACTGTCCTTGTCACTCTCGCTTATGGGGACGGGGAATCCACAGATCTCTGGATAGATGATACAATAGTCTCAACTGTATCAAATAGGGGAACTCTATCCCCCACTGTATCTGTTGCTTCAGGCTTAGGTAGAAATATGGAAATATCAACCCCTTTTGGTCACGGTACATCCCTTGTACATAGGGCATTAATTTATGACAGAAGGCTGTCTGATGCTGAAATACTCCATAACTATCAACAAATTCAACCCTCGCTATGATGTACACAGTTAAAGAGCTACAGTTAACCGACCCAAGCCTTCCATTCTATGCTGCTGAGGACTTGAATGGTACCGTGGTTGCTTGGTTTACGACTTTCGGGGAGGCGCAAAAATGGGTTGAAGAAATGAATTAAGTTTTACGATGCCAAATACAATAAAATATAACACAGGATCGGAATCTTTAGCTCTAAAGAAGGGTAACTTCTACATTGGTACTGGCGATGTAGGTAAAGGTCCGACAAATACCACAGGTTATTATAACGGAATTACTCCACCAGCAGGGGGTTATACGATTTACCTCAATAAGGAATCTCAAGGACCTTCCATCTATACTTGTGCAAATGATACAGAGCTAATAAGCTTAACAAATAGAATTGCTGGAACTTCATACACAACAGCAAACGAGTGTTTTAATTACTACCGGGGACAAGCCGATAAAATGATTTTGAACCAGGATTACGAAGGAATTGTAACGGACAGTTTAATTTTTAGCATAGATGCCGGGTTTATCCCTTCATATCCCAGAAATGGATCAACAGCTTATGATTTGGGTAATTCCATAAATGGTACTTTGACCAATTCGCCTTCATTCATCAATGTGAGCGGTGGTACTTGGAGGTTTGATGGTACTGATGAGTATATTTCACTGGGAGCATCAAATGCTATAGGCTGGGATGTAGATAACTTAACACTGGAGGTCTGGATTAAAAGTGCGGATACAGGGGGAGGTTCGGACCAGTGGTGTGCTTTTATAGGAACGAGATATGGTAGAGACATACAAATAGGAAGATATAGCGGTACAACTAATTTAGGAATCCTAGCAACAACGAATGGTGCTAATATCAATCTTCCGGACTCTGGAGTAAACGTGTTTGACCAACAGTGGCATCATTGTGTTTGTGTTTTTGCTGGTGGAATTTTCTATGTATATGTGGATGGTGTTCTTGAACAAACGAACAGTAGTAGAACGGGGCAATCGTTGAGTCCTTCCGGTAGCACGTTTGGTGTAGGAGGTTCTCCGCATCCCTCATCTCCCCGATTTTTTGATGGTGATATACCTGTTGCTAGAATATATAATAAAGCTCTGCTATCATCGGAGGTATCACAAAACTATAACGCTCAAAGGGGAAGATTCGGATTATGAGTAATACAATAAAATATAGCACAGGATCGGAATCTTTAGCTCTGAAGAAGGGTAACTGGTGGATTGGAACTGGCGATGTTCCTAAGGGACCGACAAATACCACAGGATATTATAACGGAATTACGCCACCAGCAGGGGGTTATACAATATATCTTAATAAGGCATCTCAGGGACCATCAATCTATACCTGTGCAAACGATACGGAGCTTATAAGTCTTACAAATTCCATCGCTGGGGCATCATACTCAACTGTGAATGAATGTTTAACTTATTTCGTGGGTCAAGAAGACAAGGTATGCTTTAATCGTGACTACGAGGGTATTGTAACTGACGGACTTGTTCTAAATTTAGATGCTGGTTTTATCCCATCATATCCTAGAAATGGAACTGTTAGCTATAATTTAAGTAACTCACCGGATGGTACTTTAACTAACGGGGTTTCTTTTAGTAGTTCTGATGGAGGTAGTTTTTCATTCGATGGCACGGATGATTATATACAAATTCCCAACGATTCATATTTATCTTCCAATGTGTTCGGGGATACGAATTATTTTACACTTAGTTGCTGGACATATTTTACACAATTCCAAAATTGGACTTGTATGATTAATAAAGCAACTGGGGGTTACTATTCTCATACAACCTCAGGATTATGGTGTAATTCATCAGGTATGATAAGTGCTGTAATAGGTACTAATCAACCTAATAATCCTACTGGAGGTTATTTAGATGCTAGATATTTTGATACACAATTAAATACCTGGTATAATGTAGTAGGAGTAGCAGATGGGACTTACTTAAAATTATACATAAATGGTGAATTACAAGAACAAAAACTATTATCAGGTATAACCCTTTCTAGAACTGAAAATAGTGCCCCTATAACTATAGGTAGAAGATGTACAGGATGTAATCCGAGCCATAATGGGGAAATTGCTAATGTTATGGCATACGATAAAGGGTTATCAGCATCGGAAGTTCTCCAAAACTATAACTCACAAAAAGGGAGATTTGGTCTATAAAAAAAATAATAGCTATGTACGAAGAAAGAGAATATCTAATTTTTAATGTATCTGAGTTGGATAAGATAAATTTCAACGAGGTATTGGAAACGTCCCAACAGACTGTTAGAAAATCTGTCGATGAAACAAAGACCTTTGTTAAATGGAATGGTGAACCCCCGTCGTTTGTTGAAACATTAACAACTGCGGAAGGTCCATACACTCATGCGGAGATTCTGTCAATATTAGGAACTCCGGAGTGGACAAGCAATCAAGAACAACCTTAAGGTGTATCAAAATATATAATCAAACATCCGCCAAATGATAACAAGAATTAAATATGAGGATCCATTAAATCACGGGTCATATATCATCGAAGAGATAGATGATGATATAGTGGATTTACCTGAATATTGCTTAAATCTCCACGAGAATTATCTATGCAATACCTCCGAATGTGATGGTGAGCATTGTAAAATATGGGTAGAAGTGGATGGTGAATTCTTTTTAGCTGGTATTTGAAAAAAGGTATATAATAGAAAGAGCCACTAATATGGAAACAATAAAGAAAGGAAGCAAGGGATTAATAGTAGGATACTGGCAAGAATTCCTAAAAAATCTACAGCTATACAAGTATAAGATAGATGAGGATTTTGGTAATCTTACACACAATTCTACCGTAGAATTCCAAAAAGCCAATGGCTTGGTTACTGACGGCGTAGTTGGTAAGAAAACCTGGGACAAAGCATTCGAGCTTGGTATAATTACCACTGACGAGATGGAAGAGCCGGTAGTTCCTGAGGACTTTGGGTTTAGTGTCTCTAAGGCTTACATGCCGAGAGACGAGTACTACACCACCGATGAGAAAAAGAACTGGTTATTTATACACCACACTGCGGGTTGGAACAATCCCTACAATACTATAAAAAATTGGGCTAATGACTCCAGAGGGAGGGTAGCTACCGAGTTCTGTTTAGGTGGACAAAAGATAACCGATGGAGATAAGGAATATGATGGAGTTGTAGTACAAGCTTTCCCTGAAGGTGGATATGGATGGCACCTTGGTATAGGGAATAATATCATGCATCGGACTTCAGTCGGTATCGAGGTAAATAATTTCGGCTATCTAACTGAGGGAGGATATTACAAAAAGATCGACGGGGTCAGGACATGGATTAAAAGAACGTCCGGAAAATTCTACACATACGTTGGAACTGAAGCAGATCCTTGCCAGGTGGTGGAACTTTCTAAGAAGTTTAGAGGCTATAAGCACTGGCACAGATATTCAGATAGTCAGATAAAGGAACTTGAAAAACTAATAAGATATGTGGGGGAAAGGGACGAGATAGATGTTAGAAGAGGACTACCCGACCTTATAAGAGATAAGGGAGCTGATGCATTTGATGTATGTAGTGTAAGTATGTGCAATTCTACAAAAGGCCTATGGTCTCACACTAACTGCAGATCTACAAAATTCGACATGTTTCCTCAGCAAGAGCTTATAGACATGCTAATATCACTATAAATCTATGAAGAATTGTAAATGCCAAAATTGTAAATGTGAAAGAAAGGATCCCTTCAAAACTGAGGAATTCAAGGCACTTAGTCCAGCTGGAAGATTCTTATATAGGCTAAGGAAAGCTTTTTTTGAAACCCTATCCATGTATTAAAGATCGCCTTGGACTTTTTTTTGTACCCCGTCATTCTTCTCATTTCCGATAAATATCTCAAAGTAAGTTTTGGTATGAAAAGAATTATTGAATGGCTTTCCGGCCTTCTGAAGGACGAAAAGGGAACTCCCTCTTCGAAAAGATTTATAGGAATAACATCGGGCTTATCCCTATGTGTTGCACTATTCATAAACCTATTCACCGAGAAGCCAGTAGAGCCAACCTTAGTTCAAGCAGTTGCAGCTATATGCATAGGTGGTTTGGGCTTAGCCTCCGCTGATAAGATCTGGGGAAACAAAGGCGGGAGTAATTCCGAGGAGAGATAAATTTCTGATATCCCTATATTCTTATACAATTTGCTACCCTCATTTCTATAGGGTTAGGATATCTCCCTAGATATGCATTCTCGTCCATTATTTGATGATATACCTCTCTTAAAGGCGAGGACATATTGGTCTTAGGGTGCTGTGTAAGACTTCCGGGAGATCTTCTTCTAAAAAACAGATAGCTGTTGATTGGGTCTGGACCTATCTTTAAGCTATTAGCCCTCTGCTGAAATTCTGAGTCCGCAGAGGTTCTCCAAGGAAAAAATCCATTCATTTTCATAAATTGATTTCTCGTTATAGCAAAAACCCCATGTGTCAGAAATCCATTTTCCATCTTTGAGGTGTCCCCAATATCCTCTCCATCATTGAACCATTTAAATTTCCAATTGACCATCTTTGATGTGTTCATCTCCTCCATAACAGTGCTTACCATTCTGCTGAATGGGATATCATCGGCATCGAAGAAAACCAGATAATCCCCGGTAGATTTCGAGGCCAGAGTGTTTCTAATTACATAGGGGCCTACGTTTTCATCAAAGAAATACGTCTTTATTATTGGCGGGTATACGTTTTTAGACATCTCCTTGGTGGTTTCCATGCAGTTGTCTATCCCTACCAAGATCTCCATATCAAGGTGAGGATTTCCGACAGATTCGTGTATGAATGGCTCTAGACACTCAGCTATAAATTTATGAGCCTTGTAAGCAGGTATTATCACCGAGACCTTTTTCTTGTGTCCCAATATGTCTTTTCCCGTGATATCTTCCACCTTCCTGGATTTCATATGCATTCTGTATCTAATCTGTCTCGAATTTACTGGGTCTGAAAGAACTATATCCGCAATTCCTGATTTTATCCCGGGTTCCCAGAGGAAGAGGTTTGTCTCACACCAAGTATTAGGCTTAAAAACAGCATTCCTATATCCCTTCGCTGATGTAACCGGATCTTCTATATGGAGAATATAAGAATGTCTGGAAAAATTCTGCAGTCTTATGGATTTGTCAGATATGCTGATTTCTATCTGCTTGTTTCCCATCGTCTTATATTTCCTCTATCCTTTTTGTTTTATCACATATTAGGAGATCATAAGGCGGCTTTTCCCCCGTGCTGATCTCATGATACTTGCATCCCCATTCATCCAGTTGCTTTATGGTAAGTTCCCGCCAATCTTTTTTGGTCACTGCTCCTCTAGCGGTCCAGTACTTTATATGGTTCCCCTGGTCATATAGGAGGTTTATTTTTTCGATATTTTCTTTAATTGGTATGGCGTCCGGATAATTTCTCTCACCCTCATAGGTGCATATCGTTTCGTCTATATCTACATATATTAGCATGTATCGGTATTTATGGTTATAGATTGTATGACGATCCTGGTATTTAATTTCGATCTTAGAAACAATCGGATAAAATACATCTACTAATCTATGAAACGAGATAGACTTAAAATGAGTGATAAATTCTCGATAGTTACTTCTTTTTACGGAGAGCCGGTTAGATATGTCAACCGGCTATATAAAGCCATATGTGACCAATCTGTTGATTGGGAATGGGTTGTTACCGAAGATTTTTCTGATAATGAAAATACCAAGAAGGCCCTGATCGATTTGTCTTCACAAGATCCGAGGGTTAGATACGTAGAGCAAAGACATAAGAGGGAATTGTACGTAGATCCCTCCGTCTATTCTGACGGTGATTACATATTCCACATAGATGCGGATGACTTGGTTCATCCCAACTACCTTATACATTGCCTCTACTGGTTCAAGAGATTCCCCCACGTGGGGTGTATACTATCGGGGGGATATTTCTATATGGAGGAGGGACAGAGATTCAGCAGATATGTCATACACACTGAGGATAACTTGGATTCCCTACAGTCATACGTCGGAAGAGTTTGGAGATCCGGTTATGAATTTCCCTGGAATTCTATATTCTCAAACCCACAGGATATAATCAGGATGAACGACATGTTCATAGTTAGGAGCATGGAATGCAGCAGTGATATACTATGTCTACCGCGCCACTATATTAAATACCTGATTAGGGAAAACTCTAATTCCACTAAATCCAGAACTCCGGAGGAAATAAAAAAGATAGACAGATGCCACAGGGAATTCGAAAACTGGTATTCTTTAAATTCGAGAGAATCCTCCAGGGACCCATTCTTCTACGATACTGAGGAATATCTTCTCGGATTTCTTGGGATAGAATGGGAAGATATCGGATCCCATATACAGTATCTGGGTAAAAAGCCCAAACCACACCAGAGAAGAAAGCTACGGGAATTATATAGGGAATACTACATATCGTTTGGAAATCTGCCGGAGGGGGTAGAAACCCCGGACATCCAAATAATAGATTGCACTCATGGGTTTTCCGGGCACACGGTTAACGGGGAAAAGAATATTATAGTCTGTAAGATCGGAGATAATGATTCTTACTTACATTATAGTAACAAGCTGAAGGAACAGGGAAAAATACACAGATGGATAGAACTCTGGGATTACCGGTGGATACTCTCCATCACATAGTGTTATGTCTGGAATTGAATCCCCCATATTTACGGTAAGCCTTGTCAACCTCACCTATTTCTAACCAAGAGTCTTCCCCATTTTCTGAGGTGTCCGAATACACACTCATCTCTCCACCGAAGAGAAGTCCAAGCGCTTCCGCATCGTCGTCCATTCCGAGCCTTTCTAACTCATACAGAGTTTCGTACCAATCCATCTCCTCCCAATAAAGATCATGGAGATATTGCAGAAATTCCAACTCGTTTTTGACATCCCCCGTATAGGGGAATCCCCTTAATTTGGAGAAGTTTTCCGGATTAAGATTTACTGCTTCGGTGGCTTCCCATATCGTTCTTCTCTCAACTTTTCGTAATGTAAAATTCATAACAATCTTTTCATTTGTTACGCTACCAATTATTCCATTTTCTTGCAGCACTGTTTTATACCAAAGAATGAGTGTAGTGACAAGAAATCATTAAGGATGTTATAATTCTCATGAAGGTAATCGGTATCGTTATATGACACGCTTGTTTGTACCTCTACATATGAATTGGGATCTGGACCTACAATACCTATATTCGGACTAACCTTCCATTGTCTGGGTGGGAGGGAAATTGAATCGTGATGTAGAACTATTCCCTGTCCACCATTACCTGGTGGGTTAGAGTATAAAGTGATTCTTGAGGTAAATTTCATTTCCTTATTTCTATCCAGGTTTACCGCAACGTGGGACATTTCAAAGGATCCGTCAGAGTTGGATAAAAAGTATGGGCAATTTATGGATAAGGTATTAATTATGTGGGATTTTTCATCCTGTGATATCTTATCATCATCTAGACTTAGAGAGAATGTGGGCCTTTCCCATTTCCCCAGCTCGTTTAAAAATTCGGACGAAAGACTATGAACATTGGGATATTTATAGGATAGATCCTCCACAAATTCTTCCACCTTGAAATTAGGTAAATGGAGTCCGGATTCCAGAAGTCTAGAGATGTCCTGACCTACCTTTCTGCTTACGACAAAAAAGTCCGGAACAATATCCCTGTCTACGTTCCTAAATACAATCATATCCCTGGATTCTAGCTCAGCTTTGCTCAGTATCTCTCCGATTCTATCTGGGAAGTTTTCGGAGGGGACCAATCCAGTGGATATAAAAGCAATATGGGAGTAGCCTTCGTCGGTTAAATCAATGCCTGCTTTTATCCTCTTTAATATTCCATGTATCCACGGATAGCTATGAGATCTGTCCGAAAAAAAGAAATCCCCCAATTGTATGGTCGTTGAATACCTGGATGGTCTCGTAGATCTAAGAAAATTGTTATAGGTGTTGGATTCTTGTGTATCTATTTTTTCAGGATTTGACCTGACATGGTTGTCTAATAAGGAGTGGTTTATCCTGTCGATAAAACTCAGATCCTGTGTGATTTCCTCAAGGAGGGAGAATGTATATTCTTCCGATTCGCTTGCCAGATATGATAGGTAATTAACTTCTACTGGATCTATCGCTGTCTTGGGCCAGTTCCAGAGACAAATCATTTTCTTCATATCGCTTTCCATTTCTTTAACAGAGAATTTAGCTTATCTTCCGATACACCAACCAAAAATCCCTCATTTACTATTATTCCCTCTCCATCTTTCTCTATATCTTCCTCCCTCCTGCTATACACTTGGAAAAAATATCCCGGCTTAAATCCCGGAACATGGTCCCATCCATATGCGATATCCACGATCTCTCCGTTTTGTGGATTTATCCCTTGCGTTTGTAACCTACTCATTCAAATATCTTTTTCAACTCTTCTTCTTTTATTACTGATTTTAAAGCAGATACGTATTTTGGTGATTCTGCATAACTCCCGGAGAGGTATTGAAAATATTCCTCCTCCGTTTTTATTTTTCCCAGGTATCTGCACTGATAAAAAGCATAGTCGTAAAGGGATTCTTTCCAATCCCTATAATATGCATGGTTCAGATTAGTACCCTCCGCGGTATTTACCCTTATTCTCGCCTCTTTCATGCCAAATAGATTGTGGTTGTGCATAAATATCTCACTTGTCCAATGTCCAGTTTCTATTATGGATTGAGCCATGACTATATGAGGGAATTTTATATTCAGCCTTTTAATTTCTTCTATAAGTTTATCCCTTGAGAAATCCTGGTCCATAGAATTCGGTCTTTCTCCATGTAATACTATTATTTCACCCTCAAGCTCCCGAATAATCTCGGGACTTGTATATCTCCCTAGAAAAAAGAAGCAGGATACTCCTAATAGAAAGAGGGGAGCAAAAATTACCCACTTGCTTTTCTGTTTAACCTCTTCGTAGATCAGTCTTTTTTCATCGTATCTGTAGAGCATAATTCTGAATGATGTGTAAGATTACCCAAAATACTCGTGGAGAAAAAATTATTTCCCGTTTTTCTTACCTCCGGTGATAAGTATATAAGTCTAAACCGATTAAGTTTCGGAGGAATTCTTTTGCAAAACCCTGAATGACCTTACCAGCATCGAGGATTCGTCCGGATTTTCTGGATAATCTCCATGTAATCCGTGATTGAGTATTACGAAATGATTACCCCCCTCATTGAACCACTTTAGAATGTTCTTTTCCGTACAAATGAAAACAGGTGATCCATCGTAATAGATTTTGATAAAATCCTCCTCCCAATGACAAACATATTGGACAAACCGGTCAGTCAAATTAGCCACCTGGTTATTGTAAGATCCGTAGTCATCCTTAGTTCCTTCCTCAACTGAGCCGTAGTGTAGATTAGGTCTTAGGTTTCTATTGGGAAGGTTCAGAAATCCTCCTCCATACAGAGGGCTTTTATCTGAGTAAGCCTCGAATATATCTATTTCTGGAGGCCAAGAATCCACCCCGCAAGTCCAAAAAGCAGGCCAGTAGTGTTGTCCCCTAGGTATTTTTACCCAAGCTTCGAACCACCCATATTTCCAGGATCTCCTGGATGAGATGTGACCTACTCCAACATCTATGGTAAACCTTTCGGGTAAGTGAGGTGCTTGCTGCCACTCTTCGAGTTCTGCTTTTACGAATTCCTTCGGAGATTTTCTAAGCAGTAGATTTAATCCGTCTTCGTTTACATAAGAAAGATCCCCATTGGTGTCATAGTACTGGTGTAGTGAATTTGGATGAAAAGTTCCCCAGGGCATTGCATACCTCCACTCGGATTCGTTCAGATCCGTGTCGAATTTATCTTCGAATGCTGTGGAATAATTCTCCGGCGGAGTTAATGCTCTTTTCTCTCCCTCCCTGTAGTTGAGATATCTGAATAAACTTTTGAATTGGTAAGAGAAAATCTGAAGAGCATCCGATAGTTTTTTCTCAAAAAGAAAAGCAAGATTAAATTCCATATCTAGAATGAGCTTGGGCCGGAGGGTCCGGAAGAATTTACAAAATACCCGCTTGAGTATTTGCTCTCTTCCAATATTCCCCTTGAGGTTAATTTTTGTAGCATATCCAGAGTTTTATCCTCTGGTTCTTTTAAAATATACCTGGCTATATAAGAGTAGTGTATGGGTCTTCTGAGCTTACTGAAAAAAAGCTCGGCATTTCCCGGTATTATGTTGCCGATGGGATTCATAGAGCTAGACATGGGTTCTTGTTTTTTTGATTATTGATTTTCGATTCTTACCGCATTAAGAGAATCCAATAGTTGACCTACGTTTTTGATTGAGTCAATTTCAAAGGGTAAATCCGTTGCATCAGTACAGCATGGATGAATGACAATTGGATCCTCGTGGGAATTGCAGGCAATTAAACCTAGTACTGCGGTGGTAATGAATAGATTTTTCATCGTTTTATTTTATATATTCTCTTTCGGAGTTTTCATATTCTGTCCTCAATTCTTACCTCGTTCCCCATGTGCTCGAATAGCAACCTCTTATAAAACATCTGCTTGGGCGAAATCTGGGAATCAGCAAAATCGTGTTCGAAAGATTGGATGTTTTTGAATTGACCATTCCTAAAAACTGAAGATCTTGTAACGGAGGGGTTGTTTGTGTAATTGTTCATTCTTACTTCAGAGAAAGAGTAGCTGTTTTCTCCTACAACTCCTGAGATGTGTCTAAATTCATTGGGCCATGGATTTTCCCAATATTGACTATCATTGTCGTGTTTTTTCTGTAGATGCTCTTCTTGAATCCAGATGGGATCACATAAAGACACCTGGGTGACTGACTTCTCTTGTTCCATGTATTGAATTATATTCTCTATCGGCACTTCCTCCCTACATTTCCAATCATCTTCCAGAACGAATACATAGGTTCCTTCTTCAGAAAGCTTCCCTATGCAATTAAATTTATCAACCCACATAAAGGGCAATCCGTTATCGAATGTTATTAAACTCACTACCTCTCCGAAATGTGATTTAGTAACTTCCGCCATTTCTATCCTATCTGCCCAACTCGATCTATCATCAAGTATCCAAACCTTCTGAAACATGGAAGTGGAGGATGGATTCATTTCGACGAAACTCGATATGGTATCTCTAAAAAGGTTTATTCTTCTCCCGGTTAATATAAAAAGATCTATCCTTGGCATCTTCGAATTAATTCTTTCTTTTTAGAGAAATAGGACATGTTTTGTTTCGGATTTCTCTATTGTCCAGAAGCATTGTTTCGCAAAGAACCCCGGGGATACCGGGGTTCTAAGAGAGCGAGATTTACCTTTTACCTTATTTGCTTATTCTAAACTTTCCCCGCAGTTGGGGCAGAATTTCCAAGTCGATTTTCTGATTCTAGTTCCGCACCCAGAGCAGTAATTTCGGATCTCTGTTGTTTCCACTGGAAGTTGGCTCACTGGAAGAATTTGGTACGTGCTTGTGTGTGATGCCCAAGCGTTGAATGTACCATAGCCATTCTCAAAAGTCTGATCCGATTCTTCCCCTTGTTGCACCCTTCCAGTTTCTAGACTTCCAGCATCAGCTGTTCTGGTTTCAGCATTATTCGAAAGTGTAAATGACGAACCATTAGTGGAGGTATTAAGGAATTTTAAGTTCGGTTCTCCAGACATGCTTGTGTTCATGGTGAAGGTTCGAGTACCGTCATATGTTGTCCATATAGGTGTGTAAGTTCCGGTTGCCCAAATAGTTGTTGTGGTAGTACCACCAAAACTTATTGGCTTGTACTCCTCAAAGAATTGGACCGACACCAGTCCATTATCTGCAATAGCATTCTTAGCCTCCTGAGTGTTTTCAACCTCGTAGGTTTCATAAACTAGTTTCCGGTTGTCGTCTATAAACCTCTCCAGGAAAACCCGTTGACCCGGCTTCAAGATAATCCCTCGGGAGCTAATGTGCTTTCCGTTGATTAGGACCTTTGCAAGATAAACTGATTTTGTTGGGTTGTGTAGCTCAATTTCGAACTCCTGTCCATCTTCGAGATAGACCTTTTTGCCCTTGTAGATTTTTTGCCTATTTTTCTGGGTGGCAACCCATGCTTCTGGCTTGAAACTGCTGTTCAGCCTAAAGCTGTTTGTACTTGTTACTTTCATGTTACTTTACCTTTGTTTTTGTTAAAATCCATTTATAGCCGGTTAAGACTATTCTAAAGCCGCTTAGCGACTCTGGACATCAAACGGTAAAAGGTTCCGCTCTCTGTATATAACTTTAGTACAAAAACTTAGTAAAGTTTCACTTTTTTGATTTGTGGTTAATCTCCAAATATTCCCAGAGGCTCTCATAAGAATAACAGATTGGATTCCCATTTTCGTCGTGGGCACCGTGTCTAGCCTCCCCAGCCTCTTTAATTAGCTTCCCGTTTTCTGAATATAAAGGTGCTGTGCTCCAATCCTTTTGACCATATTCATTTTCGTAAATGAACCAATTAACCCAATCTAAACCCTCTTCCCCGTACGAATCCTCTATGAATGATTCGAAAAGTCTCCCTACGTTTTCCAGTATTTTAAACTTACCCTCAATTAAATCAACGCCAATATCGTGAAGTTCTGATACATCTTCCGAGATCTTTTTGAAAGTCATGAGTGATTTTAGAAAATTGCTGTACTCCATCTCCTAGGTTTCTGTAGATATATAGTCTAATCGATTAGTTGTATGATTCATCTCCAGAAATATTCCCACGGGTTCAGATTAAATGAATCCACCGATAGAAAGAGGTTTGATAGGCCTGATCTTAATTATAAGCTGAATTCCATTGAGCCTTATATAGATAAGGAAACAATGGATGAGCATTACAATGTCCACTTTGCAGGTTACACGAAGAAATTAAACCAAGCAATTAAGGAAGAGAATATTGATATACAGATGGGGCCTGAAATGCAGGGAATTAAGCAGATACTTAGAAACGTAAGAAAGTATTCGGACAAGGTTAGAAATAACGGCGGTGGTTTTTACAACCACTACATCTATTTCGAGAATCTAAGTCCTGAAAAGAAGAGACCTGCGGGTAGGATAAGACAAGCGATCATAGATAACTTTGGTTCATATGCTTCCTTTAAGAAGAAATTCTCTGAGGAAGGACTTGGAAGGTTTGGTTCTGGATGGGTTTGGCTTGTGCAGAATGGGAATAGACTGGATATTCTAAGTACACCCAACCAAGATAATCCGCTGATGGAAAGATCATTTAGGGGTGAGATTTTATTGGGAATGGATGTTTGGGAGCATGCCTATTATCTTAAACACAAGGCAGACCGTAAATCATACATCACGGATTTCCTTGATGCTATTGATTGGGATGTTGTCGAATCCAGAATGAAATGACAAAAGATAATTCAGAATGAAAAAGTATATCAAGCACCTCAAGGAATATGAGGATTCAGAATTACTAGATCTCATGGGGGATCTGGGGGATATAGGATTTGAAACCTACCAGGGATGGATATTCTCCTGGGATAGCTCCACAGAAAAACCCCTCGTCGAGATAATGATAGCTCCTAGCCCTAGACAAGCGTTCGAGCTGTATAAAGCTAATGGCTGGTTTGGACCTGATATAGACTATGCATCCAAAAAAAGAAGCTTCGAGGATCTGGATCAAGTTTTCAAATATCTAGCAGATAACAAGATCATAAACTCCTACAACTTGGTATGGGGATTAAATGCAGTGAAGGAAATAAAAGAACCTGAGTTTATTAATATGCATAGCATAAATCCTTACTCCCTAGTTAATCTAATCAATTCCAAATTTACTAATGGAGAGGAAAAATACAACTCACTTCTACCGTCGAGGCCGATTCAACTAGTGCCTTAGTAAATTAAAGATTCTTGGTTAATACGGGGGTAGATCCTTTGAGAGCTCTTAGATTCCAAATACACCCCGAGGGAACATCCCACAGATTAAACCATATACTAGGACCACCTATGGGTGAATCTGTGTAGTTGGAGAATTTGAGATCATAGTAATTCCTGATTTCAATTCCATCGAAATCCTTGGAAAGCTTGTCCCAATCGATGGTTATGTAACCTCTTCCCCATTTTTCGAACTCCTCATCGATTCCCTGGTATGATTTCTCCAATCTTCTTATATCGTCTACAGTACTTATAATGAAAATCCTTGAGATATCAACATCCAACATATGGTTGTATTTGGAGATCCATTGGGGCATTTCAGATCCGCACCAATTAACCCATTCTTTGCCCAAGGAATACCATAGTCCCTTGGGCTTCATCTCATTGGTTCCTTGAGTATAAGACCTGGACATGGAGAGTGAGCTTCTCTCCGTCATATGTAATCTTGTGATCATCTTAAGAATTCTAGTTCATTTGTCTGAGGATCCCAGTCAGCAGTTATCGGTTTATTCACCAATTCGTATCTCTCATTGAGTACGGATGCATTAATGAAGTGAGTTCCATTGTGGTGTTTATAACCTGAACTTCCGTGAATGTGCCCAAATACGTGTATCTTTGGATTTATCTCATCAACTCTAACCCTAAGTAATTCACATCCTAAATTACCCTCGTTGTATGGGGGACCACTAATATCGAGATGTCCCTGAGGTGGTCCGTGGGTTACTAGGATATCTGCATCTGGTGGTATTTTATCCCACTTTTCCTTTAGCTCTTCTCCTCCCCGGGGAAGATTAAATGCCCAATTATAAAACTCTGGCTGCCAAGGGCTTCCGTATATCTTGACCTTCCGGTCTCTAAAGTTATCATATTCCAACATTTCGTCCTGGATGTAGTCAATCCCGTATGTATCGAATATCGAAGAAGCCTGATCCGGGGAAATTTCAAAAATGCGATCGTGGTTACCCGCGATGAAAATACAGGCATCATAGTCCTGTTCTTCGAACCATTTGCAGAAGTCCGTTATTTCATAGGCGCTGTAGCCGCTGTTCATGATATCTCCAGCATGAATCAATAGGTCTCCACCCGGAAGATCTAGTTTCCTGTGTTTGGTGTGGGTATCGCTGATGAATGTTATTCTCATAATTTTTACAATATTAAGTAAATCCTACGTACTGTAAAAATTTATATGACTAAAATTCAGGATGTGGTTCTCTATTGGTGTATTCTATCCATCCGGTAATGATGTATTTGTTATTACCCTTACCCGGGGGGTTACCTCTGTGTAGATGTGTCCAAAATGCTGGAGCAATTAATAAATCTCCAGCTTTGGGTGAAACTTTACCTCCAGAATACCGAAACTCGGTTTCACCCCCAGAATCCACGTCGTTTAGATAGTATATGAAAAAAAGTTGTCTGTCTATTGAGCTACCACCTTCGTTCTCTGCATGCCAAGCATAGTATCCCTCCTCGTCGATATATCTTTGCATTTGCATGTACGGATTCCCCATGTTGGATGCCGAAAGAAGCTGATGTGCCTCCCTTACGAAAATCTCCTCCTGAGGTAAATTCTCTATGTTATTAAAGATAAATGGAAAATCGCGAAGATAGTCCACAGTCTTGTGGAACAGTACCTCCAGCAGGTGGTCGCAGATCTTCTTCCATTCCGGATTTATTTCGGACATCCCCGTAATGTTCAGATCCATAGATGCCTTATATGACTTATTAACTCCGCTGGATGTTTGTCCCTCGAATTTATGGTTCTCCTCTTCCTCGAATAGATTTATGATTTTTTCGCACATTCCAGTGGGAAGTACGGACCCGAAGGTTTTTGTAAGATATGTTGTGTTTTGCTTCATTAGAATTCTTTATTGACTATAAAACTAAATTGGAGATCCGGATCATCTATATTTTGGTTAAATCTTAGGGGGATTATACCTCTGCTTTCCAGATCGTGGTTATAGCTATTTTCAAAAAAACAATAAGTCTTCCCTCCAAGCTCGGATATTTTGGAAGCATATGAGTACAGGCTTTCTAGATCGGGCTTTCCATATTCGTTTTTAAAAGTCGGGAAAAGAAGAACCTTGGAGCCGTTCAATAGGTGGTAGTGGGTTGTAACAATACCTTGGCTTTCCGGATCTATGAATTCTATTTTCCATTCTTCAAGATCCGATGTTGGATAAGCACCCCATGTTCCTGATGAGAGATAAAATTCTCCGATAAATTCGCCTCCGTCTAGTTTGTACCATTTAACTAGGTATTCACCTGATTCGATGGATACTTTTACTGCTTCATCAGCAATGGATACTGTAGCATAATCGTTGGGTCTTAGGTCTTTTACTGTCATAACTTATTTATTCTTCCATATGTGTACTTGGTGAAGATCTCCAGATCCATGAAATAAAGTAAAATGGCTATATCCTAAACTTTCCACCCTTCTGAGTAGTCTGTCTTTATATATTGGCCCAAGATCTCCGTTGTGATATTCCATTGATATCTTTTCTATCCTTAGCAGATCTTTATCTGAGATGGATCCTATGATCTCTTTCTCCGCTCCCTCGCAATCTATTTTTAGAAAATCTACTCTCTCCGGTAATATTCCGATCTCAAAAAGTTCCGATATAGACATGGATATGGATATCTCCTTCCTGGTATATGATTTTCCATTTTCGGCGTACATGGTGCCCCCTCCTAGATCGTAGAATTCATGTCTATCTGGTATAAGCATTTCCACTGGGCTTGTTTTAGGACCTATTGCTATTTTGTGGAACTCAGCTATTCCTTTCAGGTTGTCTACTAGACATGAAAACGTAAGAGACATAGGTTCGAAAGATATGATTCTGGAAGCTCCTCTCAAGTGAGCCCATCTGGAAAACATGCCGATGTTTGCTCCAATATCAACCACTACGTCACCTGGATTTATGGTACATCCGAGTCTCTCATAGTCAGATCCGGTACACCCATAATCACCATCATCTCCTTTGAATTCATAATTCTCGAAGAACATGTAATTAAAATCGTCGAATCCATTTCCCGACCGATACTTATCTATGGTGAATCCTGATTCATTCTCACTCTTGAGATCCCTCAGAATTTTATTACCCACTTGATCTATCAACCAGAATTTTCCATAATCATTTAAGTCCATTTGTGGCAATATTTCATTTTTATATTGTATCTAACCATAAAAGTTCTCTGGATATATAGTTTACAAAATAAAACTAGGTATGACTCTGAAATCTTTTAAGGCTTTTGAAAGCGATGAGAGGGATCTTCTATCTGATTTAGACAAGATAGGAATTGAACAACATAAAGGATGGCTTGTTTGTACATCAGCCTCATATGAGAGGGATCAGATGGGATCTAACGTTTATGCAGTAATAGCAAAAAATCCAGGCGAGGCTTCAGCTTTGATTATGGAATCGATGGGTATTGATGACGAGGATGATCTAGCAGAAGCAAGAAAGGGAGGGGATTTTATAGACGGACTTCAGGAAGCAATGAGTAACATCATGTCATGGGAAGGAAGGTTTGAGGTCGTAAAAGTTCATGATGGTCTTAGCCCCTTCAAAATGGAAGATTATTGTCTTGAAATAGATTGGACAAACCCAATCATGGCGGCTAAAGACGTGAAATACGTCTTTCCGAATGCCGAGCAAATCCTAGGTTCCAAAATGTCTTCCCCCAGGTAGATCTGGGCCGAAAAATTTTCCGCTATACACACTATAATTACAAATATTTTCCACTATGGGCAAGAACATACTTGTGACTGGTGGTTTGGGGTTTATTGGATCTCATACTGTAGTCGCTCTCCACGAAGCTGGATTTAATCCGGTAATAGTAGATAACCTTTCAAATTCCAGAAGAGGAATACTGGATCACATAGAACACATTACTGGGGAAAGACCTAAATTCTACGAGGAAGATGTTATAAACACTGTAGCCCTGGAGGATATCATAGAAGAGGAGGAAATAGATGCAGTTATACACTTCGCTGCTTTTAAATCGGTTTCCGAAAGCTTGGAGCATCCTCTTGTTTACTATGACAATAATGTTGGTGGTCTTTTGAGCCTACTGAATGCAATGAAATTTGCGGACTGTAAGCATCTTGTATTTAGCTCTAGCTGTACTGTTTACGGTGAACCTGATATAATCCCTGTTGACGAGCAAAGTCCTGTTAAACAAGCTAAAACAGCTTATGGATCCACAAAGCAAGTTGCTGAGATTATGCTTAGGGATAACACATGGTTGAATACCATTGCTCTTAGATACTTCAACCCAGTTGGTGGACATGAAAGCGGAATGCTCGGTGAACTCCCACTAGGAGTTCCGAATAATTTGATGCCTTATCTTACACAAACTGCTGCTGGTATACGGGATCAACTTACTGTTTTTGGCGATGATTATGACACAAGAGATGGATCATGTATAAGGGACTTTATTCATGTGATGGACCTAGCAGAGGCACATGTTAAGGCTGTTGAAAGACTATTGGATGGAGATCGAGATACAACACAAAATATCTATACTCCCGATACTGAAAACTTCGAAGCGATTAATGTAGGTACGGGAAACGGTTATACGGTCTTGGAGATTATAAAAAAATTCGAAGAAGTCAACGGAATAAGGGTCAATTATAAGATCGGTCCGAGGAGGGATGGTGATATAGTTAGGATCTGGGCAGATACCACAAAGTCATACTGGAGGCTTGGATGGCAAGCTAAAAGAGGATTGGTAGATATGGTTAGAGATTCTTGGGCATGGCAGAGAAACCTCCCCGGGAAAGATTTATTTAATCCGGATGGAAGGACGAATGGAGATGTATAATCTCCCATCCTCCAAGAAGCATACTCTTCTTTCTAAATATCATAGTATATCTAGCGTGAACAACAGGTTCCTCCTGCCCCTTTATTCTAAAATCCCAATCACCAGTTACGGATATGGAGCTATTTCCAAATGTCTGAGAATATTCAGACACCACCTCTCCTACTGGATTCTGTGGTAGGAAGGTTTCCAGAAAATATTTAGCTATTTCTTCTCTACCTATGTACGTTTCTTTTGAAAGGAACGGTAACAATATAGCATCCTTGCTAAATAACTCCGCTATTTTCTTTTCGTCTCCCTCGCTTAGCTTATCTAGGAATTTTTCTACAAGATCTTTTCCGTTTTGCATAATTGTGATTTTTAATCCTTTTTCTTCTTAAGGTTAGCTTTAGCCTGTTTGTAGAGCGCTTTATCCCCTACCTCTGTTGTTCTTCCACCAACAATGAAACTGTTGACTCTGGCCATAGCCCATTGCTGAGGAGTTGTTCCTGGAACGTGACCGGTTTTCCAAGCTGCATATCCTCTATCCCAAACCTTCTTTAGTATGGATAGGGGAAATCTGGATTTGTCTGATTTCTTTTTGAGGGCTTTATAGACGGGACTGTCCTTGCCCATTTTGGAAGATTCCATCATCTCGTCACCGGGTATTTCTTCGTCTAATATTATCTCTTCTACCAAGTTTGCCACCTCTCGATAGTCCTCATAGGTCATTAATAGATCTATATCGATCTCCTCCGATTCACCGAAAAGTTCTTTAAACTTTTTGGTGTATTTGCTAACCTTAGTTTTAACCGCCTTACCCTTTCCCGCCTTCCTAGACTTGTAATCAGCATCCCAAGGACCATATGCTGAAGAATCGTCATCAGCTTTATCCTTGTGCTTTTCGATCTCCCTCCTCATAACACGAGGGTTTGTAGTAAGATATTTCTTGGGTAGTTTCACAAACTATATATCCTTCAGTGCTTTCCGGACCTGAATTCAATGTTTGTGGGTTTAGCTATGGACATTTCTATATCTCCGCCGCAATCTGAAGGACATATTGAAACATCCTGATAACTCATTGCCTTTATAGTGATTCTTTCCTCCCCGCTGGTTTCTAGCTTAAAGAAACCGTTTATATCTGTATATGTTGTATCCCTGAGGGTGTAAACCATCGCACCAGATATGGGGAATCCGTCTTCTATATCAATAACTCGAGCAGTTCTTATGTCCTGGCTCGTGCTAAGGGAAATTATTAAAGATAGTAGGAAAATCATTCGGTATCCTTTTTCTTTGATATATCAATACCTGATGGATGTTTTAGGGAAAAAGGAGCAAGGTTAACGAATTGATAATATATCAGTAGTAGCGGTACTGAGAGGCTAAGATTAAATCCCCCTTCCTGTTAAACTTCTTCTGGTAGACTAGATCTCCGTTCTCATTCCAGAATTTCCAGGTTCCTCTCCTCCTACCCTCGGTGAATTTAATTATCGCTTGAATATCTCCGTCAGGCCATCTTCTGACCCATGTTCCGTGTCTTTCGTTGTTTAAATATTGTCCTTGCTCCAACACAATGTTGGTTGTTGTATCCACCAGTGTATAGTAGATGTAGGAATCATCTTTCTGTGATTCATACCTCGCAACCTCTTGCGAATATAGGGTGGTGGACATAAGGCAAAGAATAACCCATATAAATTTCCTCATGTCGTTTGATTTTTTTTGTCAACGTAAATATAACGTCTTCTATATATTATCGGCGATATCTGAGTTTGTTTCTCCTGTGCCTCCGGGAGTATGATCTCCCTCCTGTGAAACCGGCTCTTCCAGCTCAGTCTGGTAATCGGATAACTTATTATACAGAAGTTCTATTTCCTCGAAAGATAGATTGCTTTTCTTAGCATTGATATCCACCGTGCAAGCTACTACATTGCCCTCTACATATCCCTTGTTAGAATCTATCCGGTCGAAGCTTCTGGCGAAGTTGCCGCTATCCTCAAACTCCTTTTCCGTATAATAGCACTTTTTTTCTAGAAGTAGTGATTTAACTGTTAGGAAGCTCAGATCAAATTCTAAGCTTCTGTCCTGAGCGCTCTGGTGGATCTTTAGCATCTTCCTAGCCACCTCTAGATCGCTCACTTCAGATCTGTTATTTCTTCTACGGGTTCTGGTGGGTTTGCCTGGTTTAGCAGGGCTTCTTTTTTTCCTCATATGTTTCGTATTTTTTATACAGATGCCACGGAGGAGGTAAAAAGATCCCAACACCCAGCGAGATCCTTTTCTTCCGTAGGGCTTACAATAAAGATAGAGATATCTCCATCTCGAAGGACCTGTGAGTGAGGTATTCTGCTTTCTTCTAACTTGTTAAAGTACTTCCTATGTGGATCGTGGAATCCTAAAACCCCTATCTTTCCGTGCTCTTTAGCTTTTTCTATAAAGGATCCTTTACCCCACGGGAGAATATAGTCTGGATCTTTCAGAAGAATTTCCTCCTTCGTTTGTGGATCCACCATCAGTATTCCAGACGATCTTATCTCACCGCACTCTTTAACCAGGTCTTCATATATTTTACCATAGTGAGAATCCTCACTAAAGTGACCCGAGCAACTTGGTGTTGTTGGTATTTCCTTCTTGTGGAGAATTTCTACCGCTTCTCTAATTAGGGGATCCAGTGTTTCTTTAAATTCCCTGTCTAATGATGAGCTGAGAATTCCGTTGGATTCTTCTTGGTAGTACCACTTATTTTTTCCTGACTTGGGAATCAGCCACTTATGGCGGTGAAATTTCTCATGCGGTATGAAGTCCGGTGATATTTTCTGGTCTTTTAAGAAAACCTGGAGATCCGAAGACATCTCCGGTGTTGATTCAAAAACAGAAAATCTCTTTATAAACTTCATACATTATATATCAGCCCCAGGAAATGTCAATACCCCAGTAAATCCACCCGATCGTGAGAGTGTAGTTACCAAGGATACTCTTGTCGTATGTAACAGAGACAACGGGCATAAGATCTATCTTTCCCCAATTTTTGTATAGGCTAAGGTTCATCCTTTCTTCCCTATAGTTAGAATAGTAGGATAAGTTTCCTGATATATACTTAAAAGAATAAGAGACACCATGCCTAGACCATTTGCATATAACACAGGAGGAGCTATTGCTGGAACTTCTCAGGTTGGAGATATAGCGGTTGGTACTCCATCCTCGGGATTTTCATCAACCGGATTAAAATGGTGGAATGGACCCGATGAAACACTAGGCTATGTAATCGCTTACCCAAACCCAGCGGGTCAACAAGGAGCGGATGGGAATACGGCTAGAGTTGGATTCTTGAGATCTAAAGCATTAACAGACTCTTCCTTCATATCAATATCCTCGGTTCTTGCAAAACAGACCTTCGAGGATGCATCTTCCGCTAAGACATGGCTGGATTCCAACGGATATTGGACTTCCTGGACAAGCTCAGGTCCTTTATTATTAGCAGACTTAAACGCTTCTGAGCCTGCTTCTTACGGAGGATCTGGAAATACATGGGTTGATTTGACTACCAACAACAATGATGGTATTCTAAGCTCAGGTTCAGGATCCCTTACCTTCGGTACCACCTTCGGGGGTGAGTTTGATTTAGACGGGGGAAGCGGAACAAGAATTGACTTTGCAAGCAATTCAGATACCCAATTAAGTACTTCAGCAACAAAGGCATACTCAATATGGTTTAAAGCAGATGCTGTTGGATTTATGAGCTTCTCCAGAACCCTTATGTGTAAACTTCAGGGCTTAGGGGGATCATCAACGGGTGACGGTTTTTTGATGGCTATCAATTCATCGAATCAGCTTATAGCTAAAGTAGTTTCAGATAACGGAGCAACCACGAGAAATATTGCTGGTATTGGAGCCACGGTAAGTACTGGTACTTGGTATATGGCTACACTTGTTGTTAAGGTGTCAACGGACGCAGACACATTTAAACTATATCTTAACACCACGGAGGTAGGTAGCACTAGCGGTGGAGGAACTTCGCTTTCCAGTGATAACCGAAATTTGTTGCTGGGTAACTTCGATAGCGGGGTACAAAATGCTCAAGCATTTGATGGCATGATCGGTAACTTCTACATTTACGAAGGGGACTTTGATTCAACGCAGGTTCAGTCCCTCTTTGATAGAACAAAGACAAGGTTCGGATACTAATTACGACTCCTTCTCATATTCTCCACCGATATATACTTAAAATAAGATTTTCCGGTGGCTTATAGAATTGTACTTAGACAGGATACTGCAGCAAAATGGACCAAAAACAACCCAATACTACTTAAGGGTGAATTTGGGTTCGAGGAGGATACCAACAAACTAAAGTTAGGTGACGGGGTAAAAACTTGGAGGGAATTGCCATATTGGGTTTCCGGTTCTCAAGGAGCTACTGGAGCAACTGGACCACAGGGAGACACCGGAGCAACCGGACCTCAAGGAACTACTGGAGCCGCGGGAGCTAATGGTGCAACTGGACCTGCTGGAGCTGATGGTGCAACCGGACCTCAGGGACCTGCTGGACCTGCTGGAGCAGACGGTGCAACTGGACCTGCTGGAGCTGATGGTGCAACCGGACCTCAGGGACCTGCTGGACCTACAGGAGCAGATTCTACTGTCCCAGGACCTACTGGACCTGCTGGAGCTGATGGTGCAACCGGACCTCGGGGACCTGCTGGACCTACTGGAGCTGATGGTGCAACCGGACCTCAGGGACCTGCTGGACCTACAGGAGCTGATGGTGCAACTGGACCTGCTGGAGAAGACGGAGCAACTGGACCCCAAGGACCTGCTGGACCTACTGGAGCTGCTGGAGCAGACGGTGCAACTGGTTCCTTCATTTCACCATACACAGGAAATATACAGATAAATGGACAAGCATGGATAACCTCAGATGCTAATGGAAACACTACCTCATCAACTACGGTTGACTGGAACGATAGCAATATACAAACATTCACGCTAAATGCTGCAACTACTACATTCACTTTCAATAACGGTAATGCAGGAGCAACATACATTCTAATAATAAAGCAAAATGCCGCAGGATCACAAACAATTACCTGGCCTGCAGCAGTAACCTGGGCTGGTGGATCTACCCCTACTATGACACCAACGTCGGATAGATATGACGTATTTACTTTTATCTATGATGGAGCTAAATACTTTGGTTCCTATATACAAAACTTTGCATAATGATAGTAGCTCCATTTTCATTTGTTGGCTCTACCTCTGACTTGGATAGGGGTCTTATTATCCATTTAGATGCAAATAATCCATCCAGTTATCCGGGTACGGGTACGACGGTCAGTGATTTAGCCAGCTCATACGATCACACACTAACCAATGCACCTTACACGGAACTGGATGGTATTAAATGTTTTGATGCGAGCGGATCTCCCACTACATACATCCAAGTAAACGGAACTGGCCCGACTCTACCAACATCCGGATACACGTACATAACATGGGCAAGAATTAAATCAAGCTCGGCAAGTTGGAGAACTTTATTCAGAACAGAACCTAACGACCACCCAATACTAGTCGAGATCGGAAACGAAAATCTCGGATTTTACGACAACGATACAAGTGCATTTATCGATTCCGGTTATGATGTAACCTCAATTATAGATACATGGGCCCAGTTTGCTGTTGTCGGTGATTCTTCTAGTAGCATATTTTACATCAACGGGGTACAAGTAGGATCAACTGAATACGGAGCTGGTGGAAATAATCATTTTCGTTGGGGAGGTCATCCGGGTCAATCTTTTGGTTATGTCGCAAACATGTATTTATGGGATAGAAAGTTAACACTGCAGGAAATATTATTAGAATATAACCAATCTTATAGCACATTTAGTAATAAAGGAAGTCTAGATAACCCGGGAATCTCTGCACAGGATATTTACGATTCAGGCCAGACAACTTCAGGATGGTATTACATCCAAACCTCCACAATGGCTCAGCCTAAGCAGGTCTATTGTAATATGACCGACGAATCTGGGGGATGGATGCTAATAGGGTATACTCCTAGCTTTAATAATTCTAATGGGGGATTGGGTGCGGGACTTGGATACCCCAACACATGGGAAAATGGCGAGGGTACACTAAATAGACTAAGGACCAATGCTATGGACCTTTGGTTCCATAATGGTTCTCCCCAGTGTACACAGGTTTTAAAAATGGCCACCACTGTTTATAACCAAGATCCTTTTCTAGCTAACGCACAAATTGCTAATAAGGTAGTTTACACAAACCCAAGTAATTTATTATTAAGCTCCGTATCTAATTACCCATCATTTGTTAATGATACCCCCATGACCGGAACTTGGTACCCCGTCAAGGGACACACTTTAATGAGCACCTCGTTGACTGTTAATGCACCAGGGGACTGGATATATTATGGTGGTAGCTGGTGGACCGTATGCGGGCCGAGTACACAATTGTTATCAAATGGTAGATCAGGAAATGCCCAAGGAACCGGATCCTGGACCAACCCATCTAGCAGTAATCTCTACGGGATGAGCAATGTGGCAGCTACAACAAACTCAAATAGAACTGATATACAGACCTACGCGGTTTACATCAAATAAATTCGGTTGAGATCTAGGATTTATCCAGGTAGATATATAAAGAAAATATTCTAACAACGTGGCTTATAGAATAGTACTTAGACAGGATACAGCAGAGAATTGGACCGAGAACGACCCAATACTTCTTAGCGGGGAATTTGGTTTCGAGACCGATACAAATAAGCTTAAGCTTGGTAACGGAAGAGGCAAATGGACAGAGCTTTCTTATTTCCAGCCCGGTCCAACTGGAGCAACTGGCCCTACTTGGTCTTCTGCTCCAGCTACAGCGGGATCGACAGGATCAACTGGGGATCTAGCTTATGATTCGGACTACCTATATGTTGCAGTAGGAGCTAACACTTGGAAGAGGACTACTCTTACCTCCTGGTAGATTCCTTATCCCACTTTTTCTTATTTTCGTAAGCTCTCTTCTGGAACTTATCAAACTGGCGGTTTGCGTAGTCTTTTCCAGTATCTATCAGAGCCCAAATAACTAGTAATACAACTGCAATCACGCAGAGAAAACCGAATAGTTCAACTATTATCATCGCTTATTCCTGTATTCGTGGTTCAACAATTTTATCGTAATCCTCCTCTGTGAGAACAATTATAACAGGCCTTGTCTGATCTGGTTCGTCATAAACTCCCCTCTCCCAACTTTCCTTTATTGTGTTTGCAATTTCATTCCTAGAGGGACACAAGAAGAGAGTGTCCCTTTTCTTGGTAGTCGCAGAAAATTCAGAATGCTTTTCGAGAGGCAAAACCGGTATCTCAGAAGATGTAGATTCAAAGCTTCCCTCATGTGCTAAGATTACGCTAAAACAAACGGCGGCGCAAGATAGCAGAAATAATTTTTTACGTATCATAAGACATCAAATTTATGATATCTAGCGATACAGTTGATAAAAAGTTTCGATTTATCTTTAGATACTACACCCCGGGGGATTCTTGAACTTAGCTTCAGTTCCAGATCCCTTTTGTGAATTGTATCTATTCTTCCACCATTTAGCCTGCTCTGAGAGTGATTTAGGGATAGGATGATCTTTGGATGTTAAAACCCCCGTTGATTGGTTGTATGAATAGGATTTTAATTTGACCTCTATAAATAACCTACATGCAAGAGCTGAGTAAAGAGGCTTAGCTAAACTTGAATATGGAACCATGTTCCAGTCCATACCTAGCTTGGTTTTTATTTTTTTCTTGGCATCTTCCAGCCTTTTTCTAATATCGGAATTGGCTTTAGGGGTCACTCCCTTGTAACCTATGGTTCTAAGAGAGCTGTTCTTATCTAACTGGAAAAGACCCTTTGTGTAGGATGGTCTTGAATATGTGTTAGGGTTTGTACCATAGCAACTTTCCACCTTTGCTAATCTCGACATAAATTCTTTGACCTCCAGTGGATCTTGAAATATCTCATCGCAGACAATATCGAGTATTTTATCCACGAAGTCTTTTGCCCCTTCTGACGAGTAATACCTCTCGTATTTTTCGAACGTATCTGGGTTTTCTGGGATAGCTCTCATAGCATCCCATTCTTCCTCCGATATATCGTATTTAGGAAGTATCGGATGTTCGGATTCTCTTTCCAGAAGGATCCTATATTCTTTAAATCGTTTTAGTACCCTCATCTGTCATTTTTCTTTGTCTGCGGCTAAAAGTCCTTGCAATATTAACAGCACATATCTGGCATTTGACAATATGAAAAACAGCTAATGAAGCTGTAGCAAAAGCCCAAAGCCTCGGGGCAAAGAAAAGAACGGATAACCAAAGTAATAAGAGTGCGATTTTTAATAGCGGTCTTTCAAATCTCATGCTTATCAGGAGTTAATTTGATTATTTCTTCTCATGAACTCTTGAGCAGCCCTTCCTTGCCACTCCATCGGATCCATATAACCTGGATCATTCATGGGGTTTACTTGGTGGTGTTGCTTCGATTTGGAATTTGGATCCGCTTTCTGTAGTCTATCAAGTTTATCTGCGATAGCTTTTATATAAGATTGTGGATCCCTCTGGTAAAGTTGGTTCATGATAATTCTAAATTATCAATTATATATCGGGACGGCTGAACCAAATTTTCGTTACCCCCTGGATCTAGAGATTACTTTCTTTCCTAACCAGTGAGATCACATCAGATAGAGTTTTCCATATTACCATATCTGGTTCTTCTTCAGACTGTATAGCAAGTAACATCTGTCCTTCGTCGGATTTTGCTACTCCCAGAGTCCCTAGTCCCTCGCATATCAAGGGATAATATTGATTCTCACCAAGTTTATTGAAAATTTCTTCGTAATCGAAATCGTGCCAGTCGAAATCGAAGCTATCTCTATATTGTTTGCTAAATTCAGCCATATCAAATCTATTCTATTAAAAAATCAGACCAATCCTTGCCACTTACATCCTCGTTAGGAAAATAAAATTCCAGTTTCTGTTCACCCACTAGTATGATCTTCGTAAATCCAACCGGAAGTGCTGCACCATACTCCAGTATTTGTGGAGAGGGGCCAAAGTGTACTATGATTTGTACTTCCACGTTACCAAATACCTTGGCAAGGTCTCTTTCGAACCTCTCCAGCTCCTTCCATGGACCCCTGTTTAACCCTTCGTGCTGAAGAGCACAGTTGAGATACGAGAAAGTTTTTCTAAGAGTTTCCTTATCACAGTTGAAAGCTGCAGCAGGAGCTAAATGTCCCTTATCCCATACGTTATTTTTGTAATCGTCGTTGTCTGAAGTGTGGATCCCATCTACCTCTCTGAAGTCCATCCCCTTCCTGGATGCATTACCGGTTGGGCATTCCACATCATACCAAAGCTCAAGCGGTTGCTCCAAGATTTCCGAATATCTGACCTTAAAAATATCGGTTATGATGGTGTCTCCGGAAATAGTATAATCCTGAGCCAGGATATTTCCCGTTGCGATCAGGGATAATAATAGAATCTTGATCTTCATGAGCTTCTTGTTTTCTTTCCGTATATCTATCCTATGAATGGAGAAATAAGATTAGCAATCTTGTATCCGGTAAATGCTCCAAGAGCAGCTGGAACTGGGAAAACTATAAATTTACCTAAGGAGGTAACATATTTAGGTCTGTTCACTACCTTTCCCACAAAGAAATAGTAACATAGATAACTAACGAGAACTGCGATATCCACCCGATTAGCAATAAAAACCACTATGATGGATCCGATGAATCCATATGTAGCGTTTTCTAATATCGCACGACGAATCTCCTCTTTTGGAGTTTCTCTATATTCTTTCTGTATCTTTTTTAAGCTCATAATTCAGGTATGTATGATAGGAGTAGTACGAAAGCTATTATTATAGCCCACTGGAATATTTCCTGAACTATGTTGTTCTCTAGTATTTTCTTTATCTTCATTTTTAGTTGCTTAAAGGGGCTTGTATTGCCGGGTGTGACTCGTAACCATCCAGTATAAAGTCCTTCACTCTAAGTATATCAATAATGCTATCGAAATCCTTTAGATGGTCTTTAAAAAGTATTCTGGGCAAATCAAAAGGCTCTCTACGGATCTGCTCCTTTGCTTGCTGAATGTGATCGTTGTAGAGATGAACGTCCCCCAAGTTACCTACTAATTCCCAGGGAACCATATTGACTTCCTTTGCGATTATCTCGAGGAGGAGACCATAAGATGCTATGTTGAAAGGTAGCCCAAGAAAAGTATCTACAGATCTCTGGTTCCACATTAAAGAAAGCTTCCTTCTGGGGGCTTTTACAGAATCCATCTTTTCGTGGCTCATATTTTGAGTAAAACTCTTATCCTTATCGATGATGATAGCCCACTGTTCCTGTCTTTCTTCCTCTTCCATCTCGGTAGTGTAGCACTGAAATCCGTAGTGACACGGAGGTAGGGTCATTTTTCCCAGCTCCCCTACGTTCCAGGAGTTAACCATAAGTCTTCTGCTGTCCGGATTTTCCTTCAGATCCCTTACTAGGTTTTTTATCTGGTCTATGTATAGGTGATCCCTGTCTTGCCAACTTCTCCACTGCTTACCGTAGATAGGACCTAGTTCGCCCCATTTCTTGGCAAACTCGTCATCGGTTTTAATCTTTTCGATAAACTCATTTTTTGACAAAACAAAATCATGAGGTGGTATTCCAGGTGTAGTTTCTTTATCCAAGTATGCTTTGTATGCATCACCATTCCAAATGTTACATCCATTATCCACCAGGTACTTAATATTGGTATCTCCTCTTAAAAACCACAGTAACTCGGTTACCATAGTTCTGAATGCCATTTTCTTCGTGGTTAAAAGGGGATAACCCTCGGACATCCTGTGCCTGATCTGTCTGCCAAATACCGAGATAGTTCCAGTACCTGTGCGGTCTGATTTCTCAACCCCGTGGGTTATGATGTCCATTAGTAAACCTTGGTATTGGGTATCTAAGTTGTTCCTCATAAGTCGAGATCTATGCTATATTCATTTAACTTACCGTAGAAGAAGTCGCTAATTTCTTCATATGCTTTATAGGTATCCTCGCTAGTACCATCGGGAGCATACTTAATCTTTGCTCTAAGCTCCTGAGAAATATCCCACAGAACCATTTGCATATCAATAGCTTTGAGCATTCTCTTGTGCTCTCTAGCATCATCAGGTTCGTGGAGATCGAATTTTATAATAGCTTCCATAGTTCGTAGATTGAATTTTCAGTATGAAACTTTAAGTAGTCTTCCCTTTGCTCTACAATCTCGGTAATAACCGTTGTTTGCCAAGTGAAGAATTCATTAAACGGGGACATAAGCAAAGATCGACCAACAGCAGGTTCATCGTGTTTTGATTTGAATGTACCGTCTTCATTCCATTCAAACCACACGATATCATTAGATTGTTTAGTTAGTCCATCCCTTTCCCGAACCAGCTTCCAATTCATCTCAGTTCCTCCGAAAAGAATTTTAGCCTGCTCGTCATTCATTTTAAGATTCCCGCTCTCGTCCATTTCTAGCAGGATCTTTGGTTGTGCTCCAGTTATCATAGATATTTTTCTTTTAAAACCTCGTCCCAATAGCAGATAGACTCTTTCTTATCTGGTCCAAAACTACGTTTCCAAATCTCCGGATTAATTTTTCTTGCCGCTTCGATTCTTTCACGGACGCTCATTAAATCTGCATCTGTATCATTTTCATAGGTCAACCAACAAACCCAATAGTGATCTGGATGTGGTACGTGAAAGAATAGTGCTAGTTGCCATTTTAGAAATACAAAAGACCACATTGGACCCCACTCGAAACGATAATCAGTGGGATCCCATTTTGTTTTGTAACCTAATCCTACAAAATCAAAACCAATCTTTTTTGGGACAGGGAATCGATAATTCATTTTTTCTTTTACCAACTCATCGACACTCTTTATTGTCTTCTGATAACCATTCTTGGCATTAAGTTCGTTAAACCTTTCATCTTCTTTGATTTGTCTTAATGCCGCCTCCATTGCCAATTTAGGAGTTGCTTTAACCCATCTACGAGGAAAGAAGTAAGGCGTGCCGAAGGCAATCTTACCTAAATACCACTTTAGCTTTGGCCTTTTGAATGGTGAATTGAACGCTTTCAGGAACCTAAATTTATTCACTTTCCCTCCCTACCAGCTCTAACTGGCTTTCGTTAAATATGTGTAGTAATCCATGCTCTTCCATCTCTGCTACTATCCGGACATCACCTTTGGTGGTTTTGAAAACGCTTACCACGGTGCAAGGGAAACTATATCCCTTAGGTTTGTATGCCTTATCACCCTCCTTAAATTTGTATTCCATCATTTCCTGATGTATTTAGGATAAATCAATTATTCAAAATGGATTTACCGAGTATTAAGGGTGAAGCGTCCTTATGGGAACTAATTCTGAAGTGATTATCCCCCTCCACGATAATTAGCGGTTTTCCTGCGAAAGCTCGAGAATAGTTCTTGTAAACGTAGTCAGTTACCTTTTGTTCGATTGCCTTGTCCATTGCTTATTATTTAAAGATTTTGTTCAGTATTGCAAGTTTAACTCTTTCTATCCGATTTAATCTGCTTCCCCACATTTTTCTATCACTTAGATCGTCATATTGCTTGAATAGAAAATTGTATAGGAAAAATATGTCCCATTCATCCACAGTAAATTTCCTTACATCCGTCATGTTAGGTAATCTAAAATGAAATCTAAGAAGGGAATAAGTACGGAGCGAAGTGAAGCTAAAGAGTCTAAATCCCCATGAAGAATAGTGATCGTGAAAAGATAGGTCTAGCAGGCTGAATGAGTAATTCCATCTTCTCGTTAGCCATGCTATTTTTTCTAATATACCTCCCATAAAAATCCTGTTAAATTCATATATTTTACAGGATAGGATAAGGTTTTGTTTCGCCGAATCTTGACTATTTCTTGGCCTTGAACTTAAGGTTTATAGGCTCATCCATCCGGTTGTCTATCACGTAACCCGGAGAAACTACCTCAGCTTTTACCCAGTCCCCATCTTCTCCTATGGGTAATTCTATTATCTCTCCGACCGGTAGCTTTTTCGGGAGCTTCAGATCTTTGCCATCCACGTTTATATTAAGATCTAGCCCTACTCCTTCATCCCGGAATTTATCATCGATCCTATTATTGATCTTATCTATTTCACCCTCTACGAATCCTTTGGCGAATTTTACGAAGACCTTGATCTTATTACCCCTTCCTAGATTGTACTGCTGCTCCTTGGTGTAATCTATTGGTACGGATTTACGATCTTTGTATGGTGATACCTCTCCGCCCTTTACTTCCAGCTTATATACGTATTCCGGCTGTCTGGGGATCATTTTGAATGGCCCAGCTGATTCTCCAAAGTTTCTAATTGAATGCTCCGCCTGCCTCTTCTCTATTTCTAATTCATCCATGTTTGCCGGATATGGAATTATGGTCATAAGGTTTCCGTCTTTTATCGGGATGTAAACTTGATTTCCCCTACTTTCCTTGGGGATCCCTGTTTTCTCGTCTTTTACCTCAGAAACTATAATTATCGGATAATCAACGCCGTCATGGGTAATATAGGGAGATATCAGGGGATAGCCAGAGTTACGATCGAAAGCTAATGTTGATTTCTCTAGCTTTTGGATCCTCTTGGAAATCTCCTCCTGGATAAGTTTTTTAGCCTGTTCTTTAATCTTGCTAGCCGGAGTAGGTATCTTAGCCAAGAGTTGCTGAGGGAGTAGAACGTCCTTCATGTTCTCTATTCTTTCCTTCACCCTTTCCTTAAAGTGAGCAGTCGGATCTAAATCCTCCTGAAGTAAAAGCCATTCTTTAAAATTAAAAACCATAGCTATCGTTTCATTTAAGCTAGCATAGACCCGTCTGGATTGGAAATATCAAAATTCGACGCATATTCCTTAGCATTCCGGAGTGCTTTGCTTCCTTCTATATTTTTTCCCCATCCAGAATTGGCATTGGTAGCTGCTTTTAAAGCAGTGTCAAAGTCGATAAAATCGTTGGGGTCATCGTTTCCGTATTTCCTTTTGGAGTGTTTACTGTTCAGCCTATTAAGGAAAAAGAGAGCTGCTATCTCTGCAGCTATTTTTGGGTCATTTACCATGCTCGGATTGTTCACTATATCTACATTAGTGCCGTTCTTCCTTAGAAGATCATTATACTTCTTATAGCTATCCTTGAAGGTAAGCTGGTTAAACCCTCTTCCTCTGTATTTAGCTCCATCCCCCGGAGAATCGTTTCCGTATCGCCCACCATAGACAACATCCCAGAATCTATCTACATCTTTCTTGAGATCGGTCAATTCGGATTCAGTGTAGTTTGAAACCCTGCTTCCAAATATCTCCCTTATCCGTTCGTTTGATGTTTTATTGTATGGATTCTCGTCCTTAGGTACAAAGTTAGACTCCTTCCCTATTACACTTAATATTCCCTTTTGTATCAACGGGTTTATAATTCCATACTTATTTAATGCGCTTACAACTATTTCGATATTTTCCCTGTGAGGGATTGCTTTGCCTCTGGGAACTATCGCGCCAACCACAGGAGACAATTCGCTATGAAGGTCTCTTGCAACGGATAGCTCTGTCTCTCTACCCTGATTTGCTGACAGTCTCGAAGGAACTGGGCCTTTCGAAATTGGTTGTGATGAGGTCTGAGGAAGATTTAATAGAGTAAATAAAGGAGTTGAACTAGCGCTTCCCCCTGCAGAGGCAACCGCTTCCTCCTTCTTCTTTTGCAGAAACTTAAGAAATCCCATCACATTGGAACTGGATTTGCTTCCGCTATCAGAGTAGTCTTGATCCCACTTTATATCAGCGGGGGACATGCCACCGGTGATCTTCCTCCCTTTCTTGGGTGAATTCGGGTCAATAAGAAGAAGGGACCCATCTTCTTTCATATAATCTCTTATGTGCTTATCATTGCTTAGACCTATATGAACGTGTGTAGATTTGCTTTTGCCCCATTCCGATATTTCTCCTATTAAGTCTCCAGCTTCTATCTTATCTCCGGGCTTTACTGAAACGTTCTTAAGGTGGGTATAGAAAACCTGTGGGTCTCTGCCAGAGCTGTCAACCGTAACATGTGTTCCATAAACCTTTCCTGATTTTTTCCCTGTGTCCTTTACTTTCGTTACCTTTCCGCTTGTAATGGAGTATACCGGGGTACCAGCTTTTGCAAAAATATCCCAAGCATTATCCGATTGCCAGTTTCCTAGGGGTCTGGCAGAATGATCCCTCGGTCCATTTTCGTAGGATCCCCATTTAGGGTCTGTTCCACCGAAGATGGTTACTGCCTCTTTCAGGATCCCGTTTGAATTCTTGAATTGGTTATAGTTGGAGATCATATGGATTCTACCGAAATTTATCTCCATATATATCAACCTCGTATACTGGAGTATTTACCAGCATTCCAGGGATGGATAATAGGTATCACCATCCACGAAGGGAAATAAATATGCGTGTTCCCGGATCCGAAATTCCATATTTTTTGGACATCCCTTATGATCGGAGTAGCTAAGATACTCCCTGGAGACCATTGGCCATATGGTATAGTTATTTATCGGGGTATCTTCGCTGGTAATAAAGTGGTCTATATCCATCTTATCTCCCTTCCTCATGTCGATATTATCCTTTATCTTTTGGAGAGCAGTGCTTCTTATTATGGAAAAGTTAATGGTTGATGCTGTAGAGATAGGTTTCGCTAGATGTTCCGTTATGATACCCATTTTGCCAAAGAAATAATGGTTACCTATAAGTATATCCCAGTCTGGGGGAAGCTGGGAATAAGCTAGTCTTATTTTTTCCATTGCTCCTTCTGCTAAATATGCATCATCCTCCATGACAACTATAGAATCCTGAGATTCGTCCACAAAAGCTTTCTCCATCAAGGATAAGTAGCTTCTAAATATGGCCCAAGGCACATCTGACTGATCCTCTATGGCAAGGAATCTCTCGACCTTGAAGTTACTGAAAAGCTGCTCATTTCTTTTGTTAAACTCATCCCATCTATCCGTTCTCCTCTCGAGATTTAATATGTATGCTTTGCTTGGGAATGGGACCTCATTTTCCCCTTCGATATTAAAGTCCCCGCTGATATCTACTATTCTGGAGAGATCCCTCTCCTTATTCAATTCACAGATTCTTCTGAAATCCCCCGGTCCATAATTAGAAGCTCTGCTTGGATCCATACTATATCAATTTTCCCATTCATCCCATTCCGGATCCCTCCAGCTATCTCCTGAATAGTAGTCGTCAGTTTCGACATGAGATAATTCCCATTGGTAATTGTCCTTGATCCAGATTTTCCTCGTGTACGGAAATTCAACTTCCCATTTGAATGACGAGCCGTAATCAAACTGACCCGTTATGGACTCTACCTTTGATATGAGATCTATGAAAGAATCCGGGCAATCGTCATTAAAGGAATTGCTCTCAATGTATATCTCTATCTTACCATCCGCGTTCAGGGTTAATACCGAGCACAGATCTTCTAAGATTTCGGGATATTCGAAAGGTATCTCCCTTATTTTGCTAACTATAACATCGATCATGTGATCTTGGCATCGATTCTCAGAAACCAAATCCAAGCTGAATGTGCAGCTTTCTCCCATTTTTACTTCCTCTATATTTTCCACTATATAACCTTAATTAAAAAATAGAATTGCCTTTTATAAAACGGGAGCAAAAAGATCTCCTGTGTTGGGAAGTTAAACCGTGTTTTTCTATAGCATTCATATGATCCTTGGTGCCATAGCCAGAATTCCTTTCCCAGAGATATTCGGGGTACGACGAGGAAAGATCCTCCATCATCCTATCCCTGGTAACTTTTGCTATAATAGATGCTGCTGATATGGAAGGAACTTTGGAATCCCCCTTTATGATACATTCGAAAGGAATGTTCTTATATCCGGGGAATTTATCCCCGTCGACCATCAGCATCTCTGGCAAGATTCCGAGATCATCAATTGCCCTAAACATGGATTTGAAGGTAGCCTGGAGTATGTTAATCCTGTCTATCTCCTCCGGTTGTGAACTACCTACCCCAACGTAGAGAGCACTATCCAGAATTAAATCATAAGCGATTTCTCTCTTTTTCTTGCTTAGCTTCTTGCTGTCTGTTATGAGATTGTGAGAAAACCCAGGTGGTAATATTACTGCGGACGATACCACAGGACCAGACAGACATCCCCTACCTACCTCATCTATCCCTGCTGTCATCCCCATTCATTTCTTCTAGAGACTCCTGGAAAGCCCTATCGTAAAGTTCTTCCCTATCGATGTACTTCCTGCCCTCCGAATGTAATCTTTCAGCCTCTTTTGTTACTTTCTCTATCACCCGGTCTTTAATACCTAAATTCCAAGCTTCGATCAGGATTTCTTCTATGTAGCTCATATTCGGATTAAACATTTGCCATCAAAGTGGCTTTTATTCCATTTTCGGGGTGAATTACATAAGCATGTAAAGCACGGGTTGATCCTTCATAGCCGTGATTGTGATGCCATCTATCTGAACCAGAAAGGCTGGGCATTTGGAAGACTTTTACTCCCTTATAGTCCTTGACCATCTCATGGTGTAAGTGTCCCGTGAAAAAAGCTCTGTGCTTAGTTTTTGACCATAAATCCGGAGCTTCGTTTGCCATCATATATGGAAGGTCTTGTAGTTTCATACCGTCTCCATGAGTAAATCCCATGAGGGTATTTCCGTAGCTGAAATATTGTCTAAACCTGTGACATCTTATCACATTTACATCTTCGCACTCTCTGTAATAAGCATCCAGATATTGTAGCAGGACATGGGAAAGCTTGAAGTCGTGATTTCCTGCGGTGAGAATTATTTCCACCTCAGCTACTTGTCTTAGTATGTCAAGAAATTCTACCATTAGCTTCTGTCCTTCCACCATTATTTGGATGAAAGTTCCGTCGCAGTCCTGGGGTGTCCCTTTAGTGGTAGTTCCTCTCATCGTATCAACATGGAAAAAGTCAGAACCGACGGGTACTATTATTTTTTCTATATTGTACTTAAGAATATCTGGGATAAGTTCGTTGGTCTTTTGCATCAGAAGGTCTCTTGCCATCTGCCTGTTATATTCTTCTCTAACCTCACCAGACCAAGCATATTTACCGTAGTGAAGATCAAATGGAGATATTACTAAAGCGTGGTTATCACCATCCGGCATCGAAAGCTTAGGGACAGTATAATTTGCAAAAACATTCTCAAGCTTTTCTGCAAGGGGATTTAGAGTGAGTCCCTTAAAAGCCCACCAATTATTAGCAGCGTCCTTGATTAGTTTTTCTTCACTCCTCGTATATTTCTGGAAGAATGAGAATTTCCTCTTCTGTAGTGCGTCTTGAACCATCTCATCCTCACCTCTTGCAAACATCTCCTCATCGGTAAAGGGCTCTGAGTCGTGAGTCCAACCCATGATGGATTTCAGAGCGATAAAGATGTTCCTTGGGATTTCAAAGTTCCTACACACCTCATTAATTGTCTCAGGGGAGCCGTCCATATTAGAATATCTGGACTTCATGTCTCTGACTATGGTTCCCGTGAATTTATAAGGCTTGTTTTTAATGTAAACTATATAGAGATCCTTAGCTTCGTCGTAATAGTATGCGGTGCTATGCTTGTATTTTTTATATGCACTTTTAGCAAGAGTGGATTCCTCCTCTTCTATATCCTGAATAACATTATCGTCAACATCCTCCATTTCGAATTTTTTCCGAATATTCTGCTCTACGTCTTCACTTCCTTCGTCCTGAGGATATGAATTTTCAGGCTTTAACTCTGAGAAAAAAATAGTAATCTGTCTTCTCAAGGAATCTGGTTTAGCTTCTCCTATAACTACGCCCTTCTCGGATACTAGTTTTCTTGCGATTTCAGCATGGCTTATACCCTGGCGGCTTAGGTTAGTAATATAATCGCTAAATTTTTCGACGATTTCTCTTAGTGACATACGATATTGTTTATTTCCCTCTGGGTTATAATACGTTGGGAGTTTTCTAATATATTGACAACCACTGAAAAGATTTCGGGCCTTTCGAAGATTTGTGATAGTCTTTGGTCACAAAAAAATGGGTAAGTCAATTACCCATTATATATGACCATTAAAAGAAGCTTTCGTTACTCCTCTTTTAATTTTCCTATGATTCCCAGAAGTGTTATTTCCTTCTCCACTGTGTTGAAGAAGTCGGTGACGTATTTGCACTTTTCATACTCCTCGGTTGATTCATAATAATCCAGAAGTGATTCTTTGATCGCATGCCTCTTCTCTATAAGGCGGGGTTGCAATATAGCTTTTGTTCCAAGCGTTTCCATCCTGCTTATAGCATTTTCGTAAATGTCCCTTTCAAGTGGCTTATTGCCTTTCACTTCCATTATTATTATTTTTTCTGTCCGGGTGTTTAAATTTTATCACTTCATAAAGATCCGAGCATTTCTCATATTCTTCAAAATCTTCTAGTATAGACATACAATCTTCTGATCTATCAAGAACAGGACTTTCCAATCCTCTTCTAACAATATCTGAGTAAATTTTCAGAGCCCAGTTTAGTTCTTCTATAGATCGTAGAGTTTTCATTATATCCCATTCTAAGTATATATTTACTTAGGATAGGAAAGAGAATGACTCTAGAGGTTTTTGGAATACCCCGGATCCACCCGAAGGTGAATTGTATTCGACCTGAAGAAGATGTTGATTTTCTGAATTTCTAAGAACATTCAATACCTTGACTGTCTTAGAGGTACTATTTTCCCTCAGGATATCTCCTTTGGAAACCTGTATGCCATTTATCCTTGCAGATTGTGCTAATCTAAATTCTTTTCCCATAGTTCATATTCATTTATTAAAGTCTTAACCTCCATACATGTTTCGTATCTTTCAAGCTCTTCTGACCAAAGAAGAAAATTACTCAGAAAAGTCCCATAATCTTTCTTCTGGATTACTATGGAATATCCGTCATCATTTTCTATCCCAAGTTCATCCATGTGAAAGATGAGAGTAAATGAGTGCTTTTTCCTTACCGCCTTTGAGACCTTCTTATAGATAATACTCCAGAATGCATCCTTCTCTTCGAAAGACATCCCATCGGAGTCAAGGAAAACGTCTGATCCTTCCATGCTTTTTATTCTTGTAGAGAAACTTCGTTGTTTAGCTCGAGAATCCCATCCATATATGCGGTAATTAGATATGGATCTGCATTAGATCCGGGTCTTCTATCTTCCAGGTACCCCCTCCAATCTTTTGCAGTAGTAATTGGGACTCTTATAGAAGCTCCACGATCGCTAAATCCCCAGGAGAATTTTTCTATGCTCTGAGTTTCGTGATCTCCTGTTAGTCTTTGGTCGTTGTCAGACCCATATATTTCTATAGCCTCAGAGTGTGTATTTTCCAAAGATTTGAATATTGATTCGAAGAGATCTTTACCACCAACATCTCTCATCAGAGAATTTGAGAAATTCACGTGCATTCCGGAGCCATTCCAATCTTCCCCCCTTCCCATAGGCTTCGGGTGAAAGTCGACCTTGACTCGATATTTTTCTGCAATTCTTTGTAGAAGAAATCTAGAAATCCATAGATCGTCTGCTGCATTTTTATTTCCCTCACCGAAAACCTGATACTCCCATTGTCCAAGCATCACCTCCGCATTGGTTCCGGTAATATTTATCCCGCAAGATAAACATGCATCCATGTGCTCGTCAGAAATTTCTCTCCCCGCACTGTATGGATGTCCAACGGAACAGTAGTATTTTCCTTGCTTTTCCGGTGGATTGAAGTTTTCAAATCCGAGAGGCATGTTGTCCTTTCTATTAAACCACCTTAGAACATATTCCTGTTCAAAACCAAACCAGTTATCTTCTCCCTCAGATCCTATGGTAGATCTGGTGTTGGTCTCGTGTGGACTTCCATCCGGATTGAGAACCTCACACATAACAATGTACGAAAATCCTCCTCTAATTGGATCTGGGTATAATTTTACGGGATTTAGTATGCAGTCCGAAGAATTCCCCTCTGCTTGCATCGTAGAGCTTCCGTCGAAAGACCATTGGGGTATGTCTTCTAACTTTGGCATGATTAGGGATATGGGATTTTCTATGTCGCCTCCAAAATCGGCTACTTTAACCTTGGATCTCAAATTTGGCTCCGGTTTGTAACCATCTAGCCAAACGTATTCTAATTTCATCTTCATCGGAAGAACTATTTTTTTTAGGATGTACTATTTATATACTACCTTCCCTAAAAATTTTCGGCCTTCCTTGAAATAAATTTTAGAAATTATTTGGATTGTACCCCCTTTGCAGCTTTAGAGAAATCTTCATACTGCATTAATTTACCTACGGTCTCCCTCTCTAATCCAAGGGATCCCTTTTCACTTCCGAATGTTTTCTGATCAAACCACTTGACGAAGTTGTCGATTGTTTTGAATTTTTTATCCGGTTCTACTACTGGTAACTTAGCCATTTTTATGCTCTTTCTTTTATTTATTTATCCATGAAGAACATTTTAGCCAAAATGCCCACCAGTGCTGAAAATATTATCCACAATGCCTTTGTCACATTACCTTTCCATTTAACCAATTCAGCATGTTCCAGTAATAGCTCTTGGCTAGCCTTCTCATCTCTCTCGTGGTCTAATCTGTGTCTAGTGTTTTGGTTGACCTTAACTATAACCCCATCCTCGGGATCTAGCAACTTTCTCTTGAGTTCGGATAGGTCTTGTTTCATATCCGCCTGAGCTTGTTTTAGCTCCTGTATGCTAATCTCAATAATCTTCAGCTCCCCGTTAGGAAGCTGACTTTGCATCGTGTTAAGCTGATTCAGTATGTCTTGAATCAATTCTGGTATATCCCTATTTTGGCTCATATACTTTAATTCGGTTCGTTCCCCAACTACCCAAAATAAAGTGTATACTATATATCAGAATAGGGCTAACCCGGAGGACAATTTTTTGTTGGCTTTAGAATTTTATTCCTCCCAGTGGATTTCTACATTGTCCAAAAGGAGCAGTAGATCCATGGATTCTTCTGGGGTGTCGATCTCAAAGTACCCATATGCTTCGTCTGTGGCGAGACCATTCTCCAGTATACTGGCCTCAAAGACTCTTATTATATTACACACCTCTATGTGTGCCTGTGGAGAATATGTTATGATGTCTACTATCAATCCTGGTTAATTGAGAATAAGTGGTGTAACATCATCTATATGGACAATGTAGAACTCTCCACTTTCTAGATTTGATAGGACCACGTCGGTCGAACTAGAACTTCCTAATAGCTTGTGATTCTCTTGGAGAAAGATAAATTCCGATCCAAGATGGGATTGCTCAAGTTTAGATCTCCTCATCCACTTGCTTTGATTCCTGAGATAGAGGTCTTCATAATATTTCCTCATCGATTCGGTTGGCTTCTTAATCTTCCGTGGTTTCTTCTTTAGATCCATTTTCGTAATATCCCTTATTTTTAAGAACTTTCAAATATTCTATGATCGATTCTACCTCTTGTTTCCTCTTTTCCCCATGAAGAACCTTTATATCTTTTTTATCGTCGGGTATTCTGTAGAAATCCGAGATTAGCCCCCGTTCCGAATCATCGCCCTCAAAAAAATGTCTTACCGTGCTCATCCCTTCTATATTGATATAGGACATCGGTAATCCACCTCCTCCGTTTTTCCATACAAGTGTATTCATTACACTTTCGTCCTGGAAGGGGGAGTATTCATAAACATCTACCACCTTCCATAGAACATTTAGCATTTCCTCAAGCACCACCAGAAAATCCCGGCACCTCTGATTAAATATGAAGAGATTACCTGTTCTATACTCATCCCTCGCATCGAGAGGAACCTGTAAGAATTTCATAAGCGGGTACTCTATGGTTTTGGTTAGATCTCTTTCTGGCCAAGCCCCCTCAAATGGGTTACCCTTCTCATTTCCATCGTCGTCGATCACTAAGACAAACTCGTGGGGTCCTTTGGTCATTAGAGGAGTAGTCTTTATGAGGTTTGAATGCAAGAATATCTCATCTATATTTGGACAAGCTATACTGTCGCCGTCTATAAAGCAACATTCATCATATCCCATGTCCAGTACCCTAATGCAGGCTTCGGATTTCCTGGTCATTATCTGGAAGCTTCTTAGATTTTTCCGATCCACGTAAAAATTCCCTCCCTCCGTGTAGTGAAATATAGTACCGTCTTCGCTAATTTCATACTCTATATCATGGAATGAAACCCCAGCGGGTATTTCAAGCCCTTCCTTCCTCGGATTGTAGTTAATACAGAAGATGTGAATGGGATAATCAGAGAACTCCGATATGCTCTTAGCTAGAAGGACGGAGAGGTAATGATAATTTTTGGTTGTTATAGAAACGAAGCACCTTTTCACCGAATCAGAATTTGTATATTGATAAAACTTCTCCCTTGGGAGATTTAGCCTCTACGTAGCCATCGTCTGGCACTTCACCCATATCAAAGTAGTAATACCCCGACCTTGAGAGGCTTTTGAAATCGAAAGTGTGGAGAGGGTTTCCTTCCTTGTCCTTATATCTTATTGTTACAGCCTCTATATTAGCCAGAGGGGAGAATGTAATTCTTCTGCCTGATTCGATTGTATCTTTATGCCATTGCCCTATTAACCCCCCGGCAAATCCGGATAGCAATTTGAGTATCTCTACCCTCTCATCTCTAGCGTATGATGTCACATGAACTATGAAATCTCCGGGCTGCCAGAGATTCTCCACCATATGGGGAAAGGAGTGTATAATATAGGGGTTTTTAGGATACCAGAATCTATTTAATTTTTTCTCTTCAACTAGCTTAATCCCATTTCTCCAATGATCCTTTCGGTACGATAATCGGATCTGTCTCATCTCGTGGTCAAACTCACCAAGTCCCATTCCTTCTGGCCAGTCAGGAGCTTCCCATATCTCTTGTAGGAATTGTTTAGACTTTTCACAATTCTTTATCAGAATATGTGAAGACATGATGTTGTTATCCCTGTATCCTCCACCTATACCATTATCTGGAGAGCCACCTCCCTTTGGCATTACAACAAACTCGTCACCCACGGGGATAAGATCCTCTAATTTTTTACCGAAATTCATGAATAGGCAATCACAGTCTATAAAAAAGATCCACGGGTTTTCTACCTCGTCAAGCAATTTTCTTAGCAGCTTAATCTTTCCCCATTGAGCTGGTCTCCCCTCAAGAAACGATTCATCTATCTTTTCCCCCCTGAGATCGTAATCATGAAGAGAGCAATACCCGGAAAAATTTCCATGTATGGTTATATCCGCCATACGAGAGTAGTGATCGTCATACATGGAAACAACTAGGATCCTCCCGTCCTCGAGAGAATTGTATCCGATGGTCCACTCTACAGATTTCATCATATATTTTTCTGTTTTAATATTCCTTTCTCCTTATTAAAGCAGTGAAGTGATATTATGTGCATCGAATAATATCCGGGGGTGACTTTTTTCCACCTCTCTGGGTCTCTTTTCTGAAGAGATTCCAATATCCAGTACAATTTTCTACATGCTAAGTAAATATCGTCCCTAAAATGCCTTATGATATCGCAGGATCTGATGAAGTAGGCTATGTGAAAATTATTTCCCCTCCTCATAAAGTGATATCCAATCGTACACGGAACCCTCTCCTTATGGGGAGCCCCGGTATCTTCAGGAAACCAAATAGGCAAAAAAGCTTGCCTTGTAAAGGGTTCTCTTTCCAACATGTCCACTAAATCTGACAGGTCACCATATTCGAACCTAATTCCCTTTAGTGGGTTTCTCTTAACCTTACCGGTTAAGTTATCGATTGGTGCCTTTTTTGGCCAGATCCTCTCCGGATAAGTGTGTGAAAACATCTCGTCCTTCTTGAACTGCTCGTTCTTCTTGCGGTTAAATGGCCACCATTCATTAGATGGCGGAGGGTTAAGAGGTAACCCACCGATTCTTTCCTGGAAGTGATCCTCCGCCCATGGTAAATTTGGGTTTACCTCAGCTATGAGTTCTTCCTGTGTGTTTGGAATAAACATCTGGAAGGAATGATTCATCACCTCCCACATATCATCCGGCGAAGGAACCCCTTGCCATCTCTCGGTTTCTACTACATACCCGTGATTATAAAGTCTTTCCTTACTCCATTTAATTGCTTCGGATGGCTTGTAAAATGTTTTCATATTAAGAAGTTACACCTTTATACAGCCTGAGACTTTCATAGTTTCCAGTGTTTTCTTTTAACTTAGAATATTTTACCAGAGGTATCTGAGGAGGTGAATTATGACTCAGATGGGTCGTCTAGTTTTTTATCTTCATTCGATATTTGTTTTCTATCCATGACATCTCCATCTCGGCCTTGGTTCGGTCGCAGTCGGAAATTGACATGATTGAGTTTACCCCGTACTCTAGCCATTCCTGATATTCCCTTTTAGTGAGTGATTTCGTATTCTGCCAGAACGGGTTTTTCCTAACATCCTCTCTTGTTAAACCGAGATAATTCAGGTGTCTTTCCTGGAGGAGGTTCATGATAACATCTTCCTTTTTATTGGTACTAGAAGAACTCATTTGATAGTAAATTTGATACTCTTTGGATTTTTAAATTTTATCTACCTGGGGTATTTATGTTTCGATCGATGTTTTCTTATTTATACTTATGCCTGTTGATCAGCATTAGTCTTCGTTTGAGAGTCTCCCCTCCACACTCTATATGAGTCTGAGTCAAAGTGTTCGGTTGATACCTCATACACTACACCGTCTTCCAAAGCTTCCAATTGGTGAGGCTGTCCAGGTCTCTGTCTAACGGAATCTCCTACTCTTAGTTGAACCTCATTAACTTCTGCAGTTTCGGTGTCAATCCATCTATAAATGAAAGATCCCTCTTGGACATACCAGGTCTCATCCTTTATCATGTGATAGTGCATTGAAAATTTGGCACCTTTTTTAAAGCAGAGAAGCTTCCCGCAGTAGAGCTCGTTATTTTCGAAAATTATTTCATGTCCCCATCCTTTGGGTACATTACACCCTGAGCATTCGATTGCATTAAATACGTGTGGTTTTTCCATGTTATTCTTCTTTATTAATAGACTTCATTATAGAGTTCAAAACTTCCCTATTTTGAGCTTGAAGCTTTGCTCTTTTCTTGCTGGACTTTTTGCTCAGGGGTTTTTTTAGACTTTTTCTTGCTCTTGCCATCTTTGTGTTTTTTATTTTAATAGTAATTCTTGAAGCATATCCAAGTATCTAGGGAGAATCCTTACACTTGCCTCTTCATATGTCATGAATTTAGCATCGTCGATTTCTTCTAATTGTAGCATACTCTGCGGAATAATTTCACCCGACAGGTCTAACTCAGAAAGTGATTCAACTCGGTATTCATAAATAAATACCTCCTTGAAAATCTTTTTAGCCCTGATGTAATTGATCTTAAATTCCCTGCCCAATGAATCTATAGGTACGCTTATCCCTACCTCTTCCATGGTTTCCCTACATGCGGCTTCCTTATTAGACTCCCCATCCTCCACGTGGCCCTTGGGTGGCATATAACTTTTAAACCATCTAGATTTGACGCTGTGGCACAGTAGTATTTTATTTCCACATACTATGGCTATCCCCGCCGACTTTTCCATATCATCTGATGTTTGTTCTAATTATCTATCCGTCAGAACTCAGCTTGTTCCGCGATCAAAGTAATAATTTGCTACTTCCCTTCCTTGACCGAAATTTTCATAGACCCTGATGTGATATGTGTTTACATCGATTTTATCTTTAGCTGATCCAAGATCAAGAAAATGCATATCACACACATCATCCGGAGGAATAAGGGGGAAATCCCAGTATATGAAATGATTACCTCCATTATCAAAAAGAACGACCCTTACATTCTCCATTGGCTCCAATGGATGCATAAAAATTTTACCCTCTGCTGGGTCGTAACTCCAAGACCCTATAATTCCACCCCTATAATTCCCCGCACGCTCCATAAACAAAATCTTCTCGCTCTTGCTATATCCGGAGAATTTAACTATAAAATCCCCCGGATTCCAGGAATTCTTATTTATGTGCTTAGCAAGAAGAACCTTAGCAATATGTGGGTTGGGCCAATAAGAAACAAGGAGTCTTTGCTTTAAATATTTAATGCCATGCTTCAGATTGTTGTCAGTGGAGAAATTCTCAATAAAATTGTATTCATAGTCCGGTAACTCTATTCCCTTCCCTGGATACGAAAGATTCCCATACATCCTATCGAAGCAGATCCTTTCAAGTAGAAGGATGGACTCCTGGCATTTTCTAATTAATAGGGGAAAAGAGGTATTATCCCCTGGGAGTATCATGAAATAATCGTCATCTATGTAGTCCTCAATCTTCCTTGTGGTGTTCATGAATATGGAATCGGGATCGACACACAAGATCCAATCTCCCTCTTCGCAATATTTCAGCTGATCTAAGATGGACCTAAATTTTCCTCCCCCTGTATTGCGAACAGTTTTTAATTCGTAGTTGTGTACACTGCAGTAGTATTTAAAATTCTCGAGAGATTTTCCATCCTTCATAATGTCCCACTCAGAATTATCATAGAAACATATGACTGATATGGACCTTTTCTTGACGAACTTGAAATCTTGTCCCCTATATTCATCCAAGATGTATCCGTTGGATTCCAATTTCCTAGTTATCGAGTTAAGCTGATCCCTCCGGTCGTCATTAAAATCAGCCCGATATTCAAAAATTATAACCTCAGGAAAAACCTTACCGTAATCAATCAGTGCTTCTACTACGTCCAAATCATGCCCCTCGAGGTCAGTTTTAAATATCCCGATTTGCGTTACCTGGTTTGTTTCTAGTATTTCAGATATTGGAACCTTTTGGATTGGCAATTTCTCGTAGAGGTGTTCTATGTTTCTTTTCCTGAGTTCCTCCAATAGAGGTGGGTTTGGAATGTCTATACTGGAGCATCCTCTGGCCCAGGATGGGAGTTCATATCTTTCTATGGTTTCCTCTGAAACTGTGAATAGAAAAGAATCCCCGGCAGAATCTGATACAGCTGCACATATTTTTTTTACGTTGGATTTATCAGGCAAATTGTCGAGGTATCCCTGGACCACGTCTATGGTAATTCCATTTTGCCAATCATAGCAGGTTTGATGCAGGGTATTAAAATCACAGCTCCCTACCTCCACGAAATCATATTTCATACCAATGGGAGGATTTTTATTCGGAGGCTGAGACTGCTCTACCTTTCATTTTTTCCCAATCCCTCTCCGGTCTTACCTCCAGGTTGGTTTTCCACCCGCCTTCTATAGTGTTCAAAGGAGCACCAGCTTCCCTTGCAAAGGAAATCATTGCATTAACATCTTTGGGAAAACAAGTTCCCCCATATCCCATTTTCCCGTCTGGTCCGGGAACATGGAGGTGTGAATCACCAACTCTACCGTCGGAAGCGAATCCATGAATAGCATCGTCCCAATTAATTCCTATCACTTTACCAAGTCTGTGGAATTCGTTCATCATAGACACCTTGGTTGCAAAAAAGGTGTTATTCATATACTTGATATACTCCGCTGTTGTAGAATCTGTGTAGATGATATGCTTATTCATGAATCTCTCTGAAAATAGCTCCCCTACCTCACGTGTAAAATTCTCATCACCCCCAAGGATAATCCTCGCCTGTGTCAATATGTCAAGCTTTGCTGTCCTCTCTGTTAGAAATTCAGGTGAGAATATTATCCGGTATCCAAATTTATCTATAAGACTCCTTGTTGTCCCTGGTAGCACAGTCGACTTTATGATGAATATGGAATCTGGTGAGGGTATAACGGATTCGAAGAAATCCTCAATAAAAGATAAATCTTGTGTTCCGTCGGATCTCATCGGAGTTGGCAAACAAACAAAGATGTACTTCTGTTCTAATACTTCTGCTAGATCGTGTGTCCTCCTCTTTTTATCTATGTCGTAAACTCTAACATCAGCGACGGGGGAAAAGGCGAAAGCCTGTGCTTCTCCGACAAACCCATTGCCTACAACTCCTACTGTTTTTTTCATATTTGTAGATTTTATTTTTTGTACATTAAATCAAGACTTTCCTTATAGTCCCTTATCCTATCCTTTATTTCCTTTCTCGGATTCCATCCGGGAAGTCTTCTATTGACATCAGCACAGGTTAAAAATTGATATCCTGTTGGTATTTTCTCCTCGGTCGTGTAGGTGTAAGGTATACCAAATATGGTCATGAAGTCTTCGAAATAGCAAGGGGTTCCAGTCCCTATGTCCCAGGTAGTTCCTGTTCTAACTTCCTCCATGGCGACTATATTAGCACTAACGATATCGTCCACGTGGATAAAATCACGCATAGGCTTTTTAGGAAATAACTCCATGACGTCAAGGGACTTCTCTACATAAAATTTATAGTAAGCCTGGTATGCTACGGAGGCCATCCTACCCTTATTTTGCTCACCAGGTCCGAAAACATTGAAATATCTTAGACAAACGGCTGCTGACATTCCATGGAGAAATCCCTCTGCACTATATTTTGACCAAGCATACAAGTTTGAAGGCTTTTCCCCGTCGGTTCCGTAACAAGCTGCAGAAGACGAATAAACCATCTTGACTCCATATTGCATACACAAATCTCCCAGATATTTGGAAAACTCGTAATTGAGGAACATCATGTAATTTACATCTTGGTTCAGTGTGTCTGAACAAGCACCTACATGAAAAACCCCATCCAGGCTTACCCCCTTAAATATATTCTCAAGAGCTTCTTTCCAATCCGGCCTCATGACATCTTCCTCCTCGAAAGAAAATACCGAATTTCCCTGGACCATCAGGGTATCCTTTAGATTGCTTCCTATAAATCCAACGGATCCGGTAACCAAGTAGTTCTTCATAGAGATCGTTTACTCTATGATATGGACCCAATTAAGAAATATTTCGATTAGTGGAATTTATTTGTGTGGAATTATGAATAATAGTCCCACTCAATATCTTCGAAATCAATATCAACGATCTCATATCCAGCGTATTCACTCCCTCCAACGTCTGCTGGGAAGCTAAATACATATTTCTCATCGTTGGTTACACCGCTTAGAAATCCTAATCCCTCACGTGGCTCAGTGATTTCCAACTCGTCAATTATAACGATGTCCTCTAATCCATCAGGTCTGGTAACGACAACCGCTTCTGCTTGATCTCGATTAAAAAAATTAATGACCTTTTGTGGATCTACTTTACCCGAATCATCCAGAAAGACAGAATAATCGGCGTAGATACCTTTCTTCCCATTCTTTTGTGCTTCTACCCACTCAGCTATTTTTTCAGATATCTCCTCGAGATCAAATTTATCTCCTCCTGGAAACAGGCGGCGTATAAATTTTACTCCCCTACTGTGCTTCCTCTGCGGGAAGGAGGATGCTTTTTTTCCAAGATAATAATCCTCAAATAGATGTAATCTTTTCATCAAGCTATATATCCAGTAATATCCACTGCTCCTGGTAGTATCTGTGGTCCTGAATAAATATTTTCAAATCCTTACCCAGCCAGCTTTCGTAAAACCCTACCCAATAACTATTCCCCCTGGTTAATTCGAGCGAGTACCTAATCAGGGTTTGTCCGTACTGATCCTCTAGAACTACTGTCTGACTTCCTTGAGATCTACCATTATATTTAAAAGACAGTCTACCGGTAAGTTTGTCGAAAGAAAAATCCAGGAAAGGATCCGGGGACAAGGTAGAAAGTCTCTCCGATATTATTGCTCTTATTATATGGGATTCCAGTAATCTCACAATTTCATACCAGCTGGAATCCATATCTAGGTGAACTATATTTAGTGGATTCCCCAAAAGATCTCTTGTTGATTTTTCGGGGAATGCGGTTCTTATGGATTTTCCCGTAGCTTCCTTCGCAGTCCTTAAAACGGCAGGGTTATTTTTTTTGCCTTTCAGGGTCCCATCCAGCGATAGGAAGAAGAAAGGGCATTCTGTGGACTTGGAAACTTTTTCTGCATCTCTTAGTGTATAAACCAGTATAACGTCATACATAAAGAGGTCGTCATAAGGATTTCTAATATCTACATTATGCCCTCTCTCCCTTAGTAGGGACGATATCTTCATTACAGTTCCATAGAAAGGGAAGTCCGAATATTCTACAGGATCCACTATTGCAATATTTAGCGAAGATATGGATTCTTCAATATCAACGACTGATTCGTGTCGAACCATATCAAAACCAACGGAATGCTTATACCAATCAGATCCTGTAGCTAAGGAAGCAAATATTTCTTCAAAACCGGTTTTGTATTGAGATTCGTATACTTTATTAAGAAGAATCTTAGAATCTAGATCATCCTGAGATATAGGATTTGGTGATATTGAAAAAACCCTTATTTGTGATTCTCTAAACACATCCACAACCATATCATGAACCTCTATGTGCTGGATATGTCCATATTCACCATATCTTCCGTGTGTTACCACACATTCCCAATCTCCGGAGGATCTTAGGTACTGCATATCTGAATATATGGAGGCTCTATCCCTCAGAGGGGAAAGCGAAAACTCATAATCCCATATTTCATAATCCTCTATCCCGAGCATTCCCATTGATCTTAGGAATTCAGCCTTTCTAACCTCATCATTGCCACCAGTTACACAAACTACCCTGGTATTTTCTCTATTCTTGGAAAGCCAATTTCCGAAAAAGATGGCTTCATCGTCAGGGTGTGCAATTACCAGGAGATTCTTTTTCATATCTAAGCATTTACATTTCTTTCTTTCAACATTAGTGTAAACCCATCTATTTCTACACAGATTACAAAACCCTATTGAATAATTAGGTTGCTTTGTAGGATATATCTTACCTTCCCGTGGGATAAATTTCCACTTATAACCAAAATCACCGGAGGAGCTGGATTTTTCCCGATTCCTTATAACTTCGTGCCACGATGAGGATTTGCCTTCGGGTGCTACGAAATCTAGGTATTCCATGGAGGGCATGTGTGTGATAAAGTACTCGATGAGTTTTATCCACATCCATTTGCCTAATCCTGGATGTAATTTTTTATCGTATAATGGGGCATTACAGTAAGCATAATTTCCCCACCTGAATATGAAGTGAACAGCTACCTCGTCCTCCCCTATTTTCCCGGCAAAGAGAACTACATCGTTATCTTGCTTTATGGAATCTGAATTCCAGTTTCCCCATAGAGGAAACCCACCGTTGGAAAGTGGCTGGGAAGCCCAGAGATCCATATATCTCTGAACCAGATCCGGATCGTATTCAACCTGGTGATACGAAAGGCTCCTGTTTTTTGATAGGGTGTTTTTCAGATCCTTCCTCGATGGCTTGGACAGGGAAGAAATATACTCATCCAGATTATCATAATCTGAAACCTTCAGGATTAATGGATTGTTTAGCTCGGGTATCATAAACCTTGGAAATCTATACCCGCTATATAATGGAGAATCGAGAAGAATATAACTTGCATGATCAGAAGGAGAACAAAGAAGATGAACTCCTCCGTAAGTGTTTCTTTAAAGCTTATACTTTTTGACCACAGAAGTCTCCCGAAAATAGTCGCAACTACTATAAAAGTGAAGCTAGGCATTTATCCCTTTTGCTTGGCCTTAAAATATTTGATCATAATGTGGGCTGATTTGTAGTTGGTAGCAAGGGGAACCTCGTGTACATCGCACAGCCTCATCAACATAGAAATATCTACGTCGTGTGGGTGCTTGTCTAGCGGATCTCTAAAGAATATCACTCCGTCAACCTCACCTCTGGTTACCATGGCTCCTATTTCTGCGTCTCCTCCCATCGGACCGGAAGCTACCCTTTCAACCTTATCCACTCCCGCGTGGGTTATCATTGTTCCGGTGGTTCCTGTTGCTACTATGCCAACCTCATCCAGCTGGAAAAAAGAGAGCCTCTTCATTACGAAAGATACCATATCCGCTTTTTTCCCGTCATGTGCTATTAATGCTAATTTTATCTTCATACCCTATTTATTCTTCAGTCCCACCAACCTCGGATATTATGGGAAATAAATTTCCACACCAAATCCTCAGCTCGTTCCTGTTTTTCTTTAGCCTCTTTGAAGAGTTTGGTTTTCGTTTCCTTGATCTCCTCAGAGTTGTCCCACTTTTCGTATTCCCATTTCAACTCATAGAGTGGTTTACCGTCGTAGTCGCTCTTGTCATCCAACTCAACAAACTCCCAATTCATTACATTTTCTCCGTAGAGTTCCTTGAGTTTGTCCTGGTATTCACATCCATATTCCTCGTCATAAACCTTCCTAAGAAGCTCGATTGCTGTACGAATGCGTTTCGCCCTTTCTTTTGCGTCCATCGTTATTGCCAGGTCGGATTCCATGTAGTCTGCAGTTCGTTTGAGTTGATGTTCAAAAAGTTCAATAGCATACCGATAGTCAAAGTCGTATCCCTTCCAGATCATTGGAAGAAAATCGATAACCCTTCTAATTTTTCTAAAAAATCTTCTAAACGAACCCATACACTTTCCTACTCGTAGAAATTATCCTTCAGATCTTCTAGCCTATCAAGCTCGTTTTGTATCTCGTCTTCTACTGTATAAATTTGAAGAGCACCATCCTGAACTTCCCAAAAGTATATACACCCGACCGAATCCAGTTGAGACAGGTCTATCTCGTACTTGGGCTGAGGTATTGGACCTCTTTTTTTTACCCTTCTATTGTACCTCTGCTCTGTGCTACAACCTATTATCAGTGCTATTGCGAGTATAGGTAGCATTAATCTCTCCATTACCATAGTTCTTCTATTATTCGTTATCTAGCTAACAATTAGATTAGCTAGAACAATTGCGATGGCGATAAGTATGGAATAAAATACCACTTGTGCCGAAAATTCGTAGCTCTTGTTTCTCATTTTTTTAGTGTTAATGGTTAATATTTTCATCATCCCTTGTGTTAAGGGTTAATACGTTTTTTCTTGCTCCCTCGATCATCTTTTCGAGAGACCATATGATACTCTCAACCGATTCAGCTCGAACACTTACAGGGTTTTTCGAATATCCTTTTATTTTACCCTCATCATCGTAGTAAACCTCATGGATAGAAAATTCCCTCTCCCCACTGGACTCGGTTTCTATGATCCTATAATTCCATCCCATTTTTCGCTGCTTTGTAATTTCCTAGAGTTCCTATAGTTGAAAAGGAGAGCGTTTATATTCTCCTTACCAACCGGGTTGGAACTCTGTATCTTCCACGCCGGAACATCCAGGTCTTGATCCATACAATATTCAACCAACCACTTTGCGCAGTCGTAACCACTTTCTCCCTCGCCTAGATCGTGATCAAAACAGATAAGGTCAGGCATTCCTCTTGTTGCGAAGTAAGTGACGAAATCATCGAAATCCTTAGCCCATGTTACGTCATCAGATCCCAAGACATATCCAACGGCATAAATGCTAAGCCATTTACCGTCAAAAGGACTTCTACAATCATCCAACCAAAGTAACTTCCTATTCATTCCACGATTTTTATACCGGAGGTTGTCTCCAGAACTACCCTTGCTCCGCAGCTAAGGATGGGTTTTTTATCTCCGCTCCCACAGTAAGATAGATTAGATGGACCCAAAATTTCTATAGCGTTGCAGTAATAATTTTTCTTACCAACTTTTATAGTGATAACAGGCAGATCAGTTCCATCCTTTTTGTTGGATCTGATATTATGTTGGTTTATATGAATCTTTTTTACTGCTCTCGATTCCTCGAGATATTCGCCCGAATTGAGTACCTCTATCATCTATCTCTCATTTAATCGCGTACCAAATCTAGCTGGTCCCCGATGTTCTTAATGGTTTTTCCTAGCTGTTTTGATAAATTTATCAATGCTTCTCTTTCCAAGCTTTGAAGCCACTTGTCCTGTGTGGATTCTTGGCAGTCTTCAAAGCAGGTCGGTTGTCTTTTTTCCTCGCCTTCGAATTTATCGAAGATGAAAATGCCGCTTAGGTTTCTTCTCATTCCCGTGATTTGTAATTATTAATCCTAGTAGCCCCGCCAGGAATCGAACCTGGATCTAAAATTTAGGAAATTCTTATTCTATCCGTTGAACTACGGGGCCATTATCTCAATTCTTATACCGTTCGGAGGCTTGATTTAGATTTTCATTTAGTTCCGGTTTAGTTTGGCTAGCATCGATAATTTCTTGAATGTCCTCTTCGCTTAAGTCGGATAACATAGAATTCAATACCATATCGTGGGCATGATCTTCATCCCAATCTTCATAGAGACCTGCTTCCTGATCCATCCTCATGATCTCGGAAATGAGCCTTTCTCTTCTCCCCGGAATAACGAAGTTCATGAATTTATTCCAGTATCTTTTATACCAAATCATCCTAGTAAAATTTTCTTAATAGAGCAATAACATCCTTTGCATCATCAACCGCATCGTGGGTTACCAAACTGTCTAAACCGGCCCTGTTCTTGCAGTCAGAAAGACCTGGGATAGATTCATCATTAACCCAATCTGTGAAAAGAATTCCGGGATCAAGTACTCTAGATCTAACCCTGAATATTTGTTTCCATCCCGGTAATCTTTCCAAGAATCTTAGGTCAAAGGAGGAAAAGTTCTTTCCTGCCGCATTAAAACAGACCTTGGGCAGGTCTGAGGTAAACATAGGATACGTCTTCCCATTAACTATCTGAACATGCCCATTGAAAGCATCCGAAGGATCCTTCCAATTAGGCTCTATTCCATTATCATACAGGAAGCGGAAAATTATCTCGACGGCATCATCCTCTTTGCAGAAAACCATCCCCTTCATCTGCACGAGATCGTTTTTCTCGTCCTGATCTTTTGCTGTCTGATAATAAACGATGGACTCTATGATATCCTTGTTCATATTGATAGCAAAGGGACTTCCAACTATCTCATCTCTCAGGATAGCAATATGGATAGAGGGGAGTTCTTGAAAAGGCACCTTATTGCTGGTGTCCTCTACGACTACCCCAATTGTTAGAATCTGATGCTTCTCCGGATCTAGCCCGGTAGTTTCAATATCGATGCTTACGTACTTCATAATTTCCTATTTATTTCCTATATTCGACAATATTAGAAAAAATAGTCGATAAGAAAAAATGAAATCGCGAGTTTGGTTAGATGAAAAGAATTACGTCCCCGTATTCAGGAAATTCGGAGTCCTGGTTAGAATCTTGTTCCTCGTTAATGGCCCTTACCTCATCTCCCAGAAAAGTCTCGGCTTGGTGTGTTTTTTCTTGGCTGGTGTTGCCCGCTTTTTCTTCCGGGTCTGGGGTGAGATAGTGATTCATGGATAGATTGGGTATTTTGACATATCTATCCTAAAAAACCACCCTTTTTGCCCCGTAAATGGATATTTTTTCAGGCTAATATCACTTTATCCACTTGCTATAATCCATGGTCTGGTTTTGTATATCACTATACCCAGATCTCTGCACTGCTACAGCCGGATAGAAGCAATAGAAATTGTGAATTTTCTGTAGATCCGTGTACGCAACATCGAGTGGTGAATCAACTCTCCCTATCCTATCTAATACTTCCTGTATGAAATCCCCTTTGAATCCAACCGCGTGGGTAGAAAAGGTGTGATGAATCTTACATAACCCATCGGATACTTTCTCGGGAGGACTAACACCCTTGTGGGAGTTATGATTTCCCCCTAGATATAGGGAGTCCCAATTCTCAGGCAGTCCCTTGAGAATTCCCCCCGCTGATCTCATTCGTGGGGTAAAAACTACATCATCTTCCAAGATTAAAACAGAGCTAACCCGGTCGCTTAAACATTCTTCGAGGATCTTTATATTGGTCATTACCAGACCCATGGCGGATCTGGGGAACTTCCTGGTCCCTTTGTATCTTTCAGGAAGATCCTTCCCATCTATCCCTGGATACCTTCTTATACCTTCAAATCCCCATCGTTTGGTTTCATCCTGGAATAATTCAAGCCTATCACTTCTCCTGTCCAGATTTATGCAATAGATTCTATCGAAGATCCTGCCTATCGCCTCAGTCATAACCAAATTGTCCCTCTTCTATCCAATTTTCTATATTCTCGTTTATCTCGGTATAGATCAGATTATCATCCATATCGAATACCTCTATCTTAATGAGATCCTTCGGGAATCCGTGGAAAGACCATCCACCATCGTCTATCTTAAATATAGATTCAGTAACACTATCAGGTAGGTGTGCTAAAACCTTTCTCTCAACTCTCTGCCCCGAGAAATTCATACCAAGGACAATAACCTCTTCATCCTCTCTTCCAACAAGCCTAAAGATTCTAATCGGACATCCAGAATACTTGGATTCGAAGTTCAGTGAAGAAATCATGGGGGGAGAATCAACACCATCAAAGTCGATCCGATACATGGAGGAATCCCTCTTGATTATTTCATCGTCGCTATTCTTTTCTAGGAAATAGTAAATAAACCTCTCAAAAATTAAAAACTCCAGAGAACCGAGATTGTCCACGAGTTGCTTTCTATAATCTTCTTCGTTTTGGACATCCGGTATTTTGGATAAAAAGTAGTCAATTTCACAGAAGAAGTAGGTACCCTCTATATCAGGAGAGTAACCCTGGTTATTGTTGTAATAGAAAAGCCCCTTTTTACCCTTGCTCTCACAGAACGAGGGTATGTTTTTTATCCAGCCCAAACACTTATCACTAGGCTCCAAGTCATAAAGAACCTTTTGAAAATGGGTGTACCCCAGGGATTTAGCTAATTTTACTGAGTTGATCAGATTGATTAAAACCGCTAACCCGTGTCTTTGTCTGGAGTAATAGTGGTGATGTGATCTGTAATTGTTGCCAGTGTTTATCCAAAAGGTCCACCTCTGAGTGTAGTTGTAATCGTCCATTTGGAAAAGCTGGTTCCTCTTATCGTGATATAGATAATCAACCATTTCCTGTATATCCTCCGGTACAACAGCACCGCTGGTAAGCATAATATCATGTCCCAAGGATCTGCACTTAGTAATACTATTTTTTACAGCATTCCTGGTTTTTTCGTTTTGCGCAAAACTGTCTATAATCGTTATGATCTTCATAGCCATTGGTCAAATTGTTCTGGTTCTATAAGGTTTAGAATCTCAACCCGATTCTCATCGAATTTTTTAAAGTCATAGAATGGATTTACCCAGTGTGGTAACCGGGGGAGAAGTTCCCCATGGAATCTCATAACCCCAACTCCAAAATCAGAGGAAACTGTGGCCATGCTAATGTCATACTCGGTTCTGATTCTTTGTATTGCTTTCCATACTGTGCCGTTCCACCATCCTCCAGCTGGGGTGTCGTGGTCATGATAATCCTCTCTCGCATGATTGTGGGTAGGAGGGTTACAATCATGAAAAACCATGTATCCGCCTTCAGAAAGATGGTTCCGGGCATTAACAAAGTCCCTATACACCTGATCCGATATGTGAAGACCATCTATAAATATTAGGTCCCATTTATGATACGGCGGGAGGTCTAGATTCCCGTTATCCAACTCCCGAAAGAAATCATCTGATGTGTACGAATAAGTGGCTTGGTTGTCACCACCTGATTCGTAACCCGGATCTACGCTCCATTTGCTTTTGCAGTTGATTTTATGAAAGCATTCATATGGATTCCTTACACCTATCTCCAGATAAGTCCCGATATTCTTCTTTTCTACTATCCTGTTTATAACGTCATATCTTTCCATAAAGTGGACACTAATTAATTTCTAAATGTTCTAGAGATATATCCGCGGACTGTTTCGCCCGATGGAATATTAACCTAGTAAATATCCCGTACCTAGGGGTAGCTGGAATATATAAGATATCCTCTAGGTTAAAACGTTAACCAACCCACCGCTATTTATATGAATTTCGTCCGGATCGTTTAAATCCATATGTCTTCTAGTGTGTGGTTTTCAAAAAATACACATGGCAATGGTCAGAAATGTGCTTTTATTACTTTCGCTCGTACTGGCGGTTCCAAAAATGGTACTACCGCAGTGTGATGTTTTTATCGAGGTGGGATCGGTTGTAGTAACCGATAATGGTAGTGGGGTCAAATTTACATTCGACGTTACAAATAACTCCAGCACAGATTGGTACGGTGACGTTTTGAAAATGTATTGGAGTTTAAACTCGGGTGCTCCCATATGGAATATTGATTATTCCACCGGAACAAGCCAACCCCCGATTGCTCCTGGAGAAACTAGGACAATCAAAACACCCTGGTTCGATATTCCAAATTTACCCTCTTGGTTTCCTGCACAGGATCCATCAAGTGCTAATCCTTGGCTGGAATCTATGGAATGGCCCTACTATGGTCTTCCTTTCCCCTTCGAAGGATCATGGTCTCCGGTCAATCTAAGACTCGGTAGCTGCGGATTGGCTGATGGAGCATGGGTATATGACTCGGAGGGGGAACTTTATTATGGTCCAACCAATACGGATTGTCCTGACGTAAATAGTGATGCTCTTTGTGACTGTGATTTGGAATTTGCGGGGTTTGATCCCATAACCTTGGACATTGCAGTTGAGGTTGTAAGTCACTGGAACTGTGGCCAACCTCTGAATGGGCTGGGCAATATTAACTCGTCGAATAATGATGCAGTGGGACACGTTCACTTCGGTATACACGTTCCCGGCATGGATTACCAGTGGGGATGTACTACCGGTTCATTTCACCCAGGTTGGACTTTTGCTGGATGGTCAGCTTTAAATAATCCAAACCAATTCCTGTATTCCGGGGATATGCTAAGCGTAAATCTTCTCAATATAGGAGGTAACGGGGCTTGCTTCCAGGAGATACTACAGAACGATACCCTCGAAGCTTGTCCCGAGATTGTCATATGGCAAATCAACTACTCACAAACATTAATGGTTGATGATGGAGGATGGGCGGTTAATGAAAACTCTGGTGACAGCACACAAGAATACCCGGATTTCCAAATCATGGATAATTCGATCATGATATGTGAAATACCAAGCGTAGAGGGATGTACAGATCCAGAAGCTTTGAACTACAACCCACAGGCAGATGTGGATGATGGCTCTTGCGAGTATGGTTATCCAAACGCTTATCCGGGATCCAGTAACCCCAATACGATTTGCAATGATGGAGTTACATCGAATGTGTATAACATTACTGTCTTTAATTCCGGAGATGATACTCTGTTTTATTACTGCGTAGAAATACCGGAATTTGACTTTGATGAATGCTTCGACGGTTATGAGGTATCTCAATATTGGATACCACCCAGCGAGGGTCAATTTGTTACACAGATTATCGTGCCTGAAGGCATCGAGGAATTTACCGTTAACATATATCTCTCAGAGGATGAATCAGAAGAAACCCTATCCAATAATACCATAACAGTACCAGTCGTATTCAATGGACCTGACCCATGTCCAATCCTAGGGTGTACAGATGAGGAGGCAATAAACTACAACCCAGACGCAAACGAGGATGACGGCACCTGTGAATACCTGGATTTAACCTTAGATTTAGGTAATGATATCATATGGACTCCACAAGGAACATGTGTTAATCCATTCTATAACCAATCTTTCCTCGTAAATAATACTGGGGAGGGAACTATAGATAACTTCAGTTTAGGAATTACAGTAATCACCTGGGACGGGGATATAGTTTATAGTGGGACTCAAGATTATAACATATCAATCAACCCTGGTGAGAGTTATACAATATCTGACTTCCCCGATATTTTTACTGGTGACTTGAACTACGTCAGTGCGACCCTTACTTGGATTAATGAGCTAGGTGAATTAGAAGAGGATATACAGACTTTTAATCTTATACTATACTGCTGGGGATGCACTGATCCGGAAGCCAGTAATTACACGGAGAGCGAATATATTTTCGACGAGATACAAGACTACTGGTTAGCCACATTTCCCGGTATAGCTCCGCCTACCCCAGAGCAGATCGAGTGTACATATGATATATTAGGATGTACCGATCCGGAGGCTGAAAACTACAACCCAGAAGCAAATATAGACGATGGGAGCTGTCAGATCGGTGGATGTACCATTGTCGAGGCATGCAACTACGATCCAGAAGCAACTTACAATAACGGTAGTTGCGATTTTGAAAGCTGCGTTGGGTGTACTGATTCGGAAGCAATCAATTATGATCCAGGAGCTACAGAGGATGATGGAAGCTGCATCTACCCAATTTATGGATGCACTGATCCGGATGCATTTAACTACAATCCCTTAGCCAATACCGACGACGGGAGCTGTGTTGATGTGGTTGTCGGGTGTATGATTCCTGAGGCAATCAACTACGACCCATTAGCAAATATCCAATGTACGCCTTTGGATGAGTGCTGCATATTTACGGAAGGATGCACCGATCCGGAGGCTAATAATTATGATGACGAAGCAATTATTGATGATGGTAGCTGTGAGTATGATATTTACGGTTGTAATGACCAGAATGCTATCAACTATAACCCAGAGGCAAACATCGACGATGGATCTTGCGTATATGATCCTTGTTCAGGGCTGATCGGGGCTACTTACTATGCTCCAAACACATTCACCCCTAATAACGACGGGGTAAATGACGGATGGACAGTGGTCACAGATCCAGATTGCTGGCTAAGATGGGAAGTTTTGGTTTATAACAGATGGGGACAACTCATATGGGAATCTAACTTACCGGGGGAGGTCTGGCCGGGATCGGTTTTCGATGGAGGATATTATGTAGCTGATGGGGTATACTTCTACAAAATTACAGGAATTGGGTATGACCCAGCCAATACCTTCGAGCAAAGCGGACACATTACAGTATTTAGATAAGGCTATTCAAATAAACATATAACATAGGCGAAATGAAATCAGGTAAAATTTTATTAGCCGCATTACTTCTTATTCCAAATATATTTTTTTCACAGGAAGAATGCGGAACAGACGATCTAATACGTAGAAATCCATTTCTACAACAAATGCAAGAAGAGCGGGTTAGCTGTGCACCAGAAGTCAATTTAGATACTGCACAGGTTCTCGTACTACCAATAGTATTCCACGTGATTCATCTCGGGGAAGCTATTGGGGAGGGTACAAACATATCAGATGAACAGATAATTAGCAGTGTAGAAAATTTGAATCACAGGTTCAGAGGGGATGTGGAATCTCTATCCTCTTTAACCGATGAATATGACGAAGGAGAGCTATCTCTGGTTATTGATTCAAAGATCGAATTCTGTTTAGCTGTAAGAGATCCAGAGGGCAACCCAACGAATGGTATTAATAGGATTAATGGTAGTGGAATTGCACACAACGGGGAATCTTATGTAGAAGATGGAATCGCTATGGATGCTACGCAAAGTGGCGTTGTCGGGAGCTACCTAAAATCCGAAGTGGGGTGTTGGGACGTAGACAAGTACATAAATTTCTACGTCGTATCGGAGATAAACGGTAATAACGGTGGGAACGGTATTCAGGGATATGCTTATCTGGGTCCCACTAATAATTGTTTAGATGGTATTGTCTGCCTGTATAATGTGGTAGGTACAGAGGGAAATTTAAAACCCACACATAATCTGAATGCCACGGTAACACACGAGATGGGTCACCATTTATCATTATTACACACCTTCTGGTTATCCAACGATTGTACACCAGAGACGAATCCATGTAGCCAGGGAGATCAATGTCCAGACACTCCAAAAACAACTTCCAATAACAGCTGCAACTCTCCAGATTGTCCCGAAGCTATGGTGGAAAATTACATGGATTATACTCCCCAATCGTGTAGGATAGCTTTCTCGCAAAACCAAATAGAGAGAATGAGGAATTCTATCTGGACCGAGAGGAGCCAGTACGTTTACGAAAATCTATCTTGCCAACCCTTGAATGGTTTTGACCTAGCAATCACCTCAGTTACCTTACCCTCGTCTTGGTGCAGAGAAGAGATAAGTTTTAATGTGAAGATAAACAATTTCGGGGGTAACACAGTTGCTGGTGCTCAGATACAAATAAATGGAGCAACTTATCCATTACCCCCGATACCAGGTAGTGATTTTATTAACCTGGGATTTACCGATTTTAACATCGGAGATGGAATTTTTGATATCGGGATAATTTATGACGAAGATCAATATCCTGACAATAACTCATATTATCACGAGGTTGAAATTTCCGACCAACTATGGACCGAGGTTACTATTAACACTGATGTTTGGGCCACTGAAATAGACTGGGAAATATTGGATGAATACGGAGAGGTCATTTTGTCAGGTGGTAACTATCCATTCGGACAAAATACCTACACATCGAGCTCTTGTTTACCTGGGGGGTGTTACACTTTTAGGATAACTGATTCAGCAGGCGATGGGATGTGCACCTTTGATACCAACAACGACGGAGTATGCGACCTAGGGGGTAGCTTCAGTGTAATTTCAAATGACATATTGGTATTGGAGCTATCAGATCCCTCAGAGATAGATTACGGATATGAAGGATTATTCGATTTTTGCATATTCAATTGTCCCCCGTCCGACTGCGAAGGGGACTTCAACGGAGATGGGCTGGTCACCATTAGGGATCTAATAGAGCTACTAGCAATCCCATCAGGTGAACTGACCGAATGTAGTCAATATGACCTAAACAATGATTTGGTCATTGGGTCCACCGACGTTTTAGAATTTCTGAACATAATGGGATACAACTGCCAAACAGGGGAATACTACGAATTAGGAATGCCCCCGGCAGAATTATTAAGAAGTTTCGCTGATGCAGGTAAGGATGTTGTTAGCATAAAGTATTACACTCTGAGAGGAGAGCAGGTCGTATTGAACACTCATCTAAGCAAAGGTGTATATCTGAAAGAAACACTATATTCAGACGGGACAAAAGAGATTATTAAAATCTTCGTGTCAGGAATATAAGGCACAGGCAAAAACGAATCCTATCAGTAATTTCGGTACTCGAAGCGGGACTCGAACCCGCACGGACCATTCGGTCCATTTGATTTTAAGTCAAACATGTCTACCGATTCCATCATTCGAGCATATTTCCCAATATAAGGTCAATCTTCATATTCACCGTTCCACATGGTCTTTTTTATACTTGTTTAATAGTCATATTCGTCATAGACATCCCCATAGTCATCGTCGGGAGTAAGATCTGGATTGTCATTGAGGCTGATCGTATTAGAAGATGGGTTTTTTAGAATCTCTTTGGATCTAGATTCTAGCCATTGATAAGGGTTACTTTTGAAATCCTTCCAGTTATCGAAATCCTGTAAGTCTTCCATTATTTCCAGGGGTAGTAGTATGAATCCCTCTGGAGCTATTCCTTGGTATTTATAATAGCATGAGTACTCAATTCTATCTTTGATGTTGGACAATTTTTCTAAACGTTTCTTTGTTTTGGAGTCGAAGGCAGGAATCGAACCTATCGCGTCACAACCAGTTTTAGCTGGTCTGCTCTACCACTGAGCTACTTCGACTTAACTACCGTTTCCGGGTTTTACTAATCTATTTATTTACGCTCTGAAATAGCTTTTAATTCGCTATTTATATCGGCGATGTGCTTAGAAATGCCATCCGCCATTTTGTCTGTACGAGAATCAACATACTTGTAAAGTTCATTGAGATTATCCTCGTGATTTTTATACAGCTGATCTGTATAATCAATATGCTCGAAGTGTTGTTTACCTCGGGCTTCGTCCACATTTTCAATATTTTTTGAAAGAATGGACATTTGTTCTTTGAGTTGTTTTACACTCAGGTAATTCACAAACGTACCCACAACCATCATTAATAAGATGACTGCACATACACCTGCAAGAAAGTAGAATGTTTCCATAGTTGTTATTTTTTTAGAATGGAAACGGTAGTTAGAGCGGGTGACCGGATTCGAACCGGCTGCCCCCAGCTTGGAAGGCTGGTGCTCGACCACATGAGCTTCACCCGCTTAGAGTAGGAAAGAGTTAACCTACACTTCCAACCTAATTGCCGCGGAACAATTGTTGGTCTTTTTTTTATTGAGAGGTTTCGGGTCTTTCGGGGTTTCTGGTTAATGACTTGCTTACGCTCGGACTAATACAAACCCTTTTTCGTCCTTTTAACACCACCATTAACTACAGCTTCACTACCTCTTTGCTCCCCCACCTGGGCTCGAACCAGGGACCTATTGATTAACAGTCAACCGCTCTAACCAACTGAGCTATGGAGGAATTGAAAAGGTCCGGGCCCAATGGTACCTTTTGAAGACCTTAGTTGCGGGAGAGGGAATCGAACCCCCGACCTCCAGGTTATGAGCCTGGCGAGCTACCGCTGCTGCTATCCCGCGATATGATGAAAGGAAGGAAGATCTGGCGAGTACTTGTATTTGCCCGTTCCACACCGGTACCAAGCCTCCCGTCTTTTTCCAAATCCGTGCCACTGTGAATTAGCATCCTTCCTTAGTGCTCCCTGTAGGGATCGAACCTACGACCTACTGATTATGAGTCAGTTGCTCTAACCGCCTGAGCTAAGAGAGCGGGATTGTTTCCTAGGGTAGGCACGGCGGGGATTGAACCCACATGTAACCAATTACTCTTTCTACAAGGTATAAGCTTGAGGAGATACGTGCCCATATGAAGACGGGATGCTGTTTTATAGTTTACGAATCTATTGCTGAAAATTGCTGTAAGCATCCCTTTATTTTAGGATTTCCTTATACTGTAACTTTTTGTTTGTCCATGACAGTTTTTACAAAGGATTTCCAAATTCTCTATACGATTATCAAATCGATCACCGTTTATATGATGCAAATCCAACGGAATTTCTTTACTGTTCCACGAAGATCTTCCGCATTCTTCACACTTTTTTTCTTTAATGCCCGCCGAGATCAATCTATTTCTGATCTTGGAAGAAGATAGGGTTGTTCCTTTTCTACACCATTTCTCTACCCATTCAAGATCATCCATCTTGTTAGAAGCTATTTTGTAGTCCTTGCCTCCCTGATTGCCCTTATATTCTATATCATTCTTTTTAAGGTAAGAATCTAAGGTTCTCGGTCTGCAATCGATCTTTTTACAGATCATATTCTTAGGCATCCCCTCTTCCACCCATTCTAGTATCTGAGGCATCTTTTCTTGTATGTCATTTCTCATAGTGTGTTATATATCAGACACGCTGAAAGAAAATAAAGAAAGTCTACTAATTCTAGTACCCCGGGTCGGACTCGAACCGACACGCACTATGGCATATGCTCCTAAGGCATACGTGGCTACCAATTACACCACCGAGGCATTTGCAGGATATCGCTTAACCTGCGGTGAGTGTTCCTTTCACCTTGTTCCCTAACGGTACTACGATTTTTTTTGCGGAGAGGGAGGGATTCGAACCCCCGGTACCTTGCGGTACATCAGTTTTCAAGACTGGCGCATTCGACCACTCTGCCACCTCTCCTAAAGCTCGTTTTTTCCCCCATTACCCCGAAGAGGAGTGGGACCCTCATTCGGATTTTGATTCAGGTAGTCTACCAAGGTAAACCGTTCCAACGAGCAAACCTAATCAGAGCCTCCAGACGGACTTGAACCGCCGACCATCTCATTACAAATGAGACGCTCTACCGGCTGAGCTATAGAGGCCTTTAGAATCCCAATATGTCAAAGAACTTGATGTTTTTTGTTCCTGATTTGTACTCCTTAAACATAAAGTGTTTCTCCTTTATGAAAAAAAATACCTGATGAAAAATCAGGAAAGATTTGTGGAGCTGGTGGGATTCGAACCCACGTCCAGCTAGGCAAATCCTAAGAACATCGTTCACAGGCTTAGATCATTTTTCTAAAAGATCAAAATAGAAAGGTTTCATATATGTGGGAATCAAACCTATCAAAAGTACCTGGTCCCAGAGTTGGTTTAGACGGGCTCCGGCCTGTGACCCGCATACTCCATTTCCACCATAGGAAGATCTGGATTTCGACTTTCTGTTCCTAGGGAGTCGACCCCCGTTGCTTAGGCTGCAAGAGCAACTTCAGCTTCCTCAACAGGAGCTAGTCCTGCAAGGATGTAAAATGGATTTTCGCCATTTAGAAAGTTACATAGGTTATTATAGAGTTTCCAATGCTAACTCTGCCTGCATCAATTCAAAGAACTTTCGGCCTCCTGTCGATTCCATTTCAGCCCCTTATTGTTTGGCAAATTTAATCCATGGGTGTGATTAAAAAAACCAGATCTACATAAAAAACCCAGACTTTTTCATGGTCTGGGTTTGATATGTCTAAAAATCTCTTCTGAGAACTTAACAACCAAACCCATGAATATTTAGGTTTATCGAGGATATACTCGATATTTCTAAATATGTTTTTATGATCGATCGTGTCATTCCTGGATGAAATTTTCAATTGTTATATATCACACTTGCAAAAATGTTTCCCTCAGGATTCATCTTTTTCAAACCTTCTTAGCATCCAAAATTTATCTATGCTACTCACGGGAACTTCCTGAACTATGTGGTGCTTATAATCGTCCAAATCACTTTGGACCTTAAATTCCAGATATAATGAACCCTCGGACTCCGGAATATTTCCGATGTGACCTGAGTGGAAAGTCCTCCAATCTCCAGGACGGAAATCTACTTCAGCGGGGATTTCTATGACTTCTTCACCCACCCTCGCTTTACTTTCGGTAACCTTGAAGGAGATCTTATCGGACCAGTTATATGCAGCTAGAATAAATCCATATTCTTCGCCCTCCTTGTAGGGGAAAAAAGAGTATTTGAGGTATTCTATGGCTGTAACCTTACTGGAATTCCTATTGGGAGGTCTATTTAGTACAGCGCTATATGAAGACACCTCTTTGCTGTTTTTTCCCCAATATTTATTGAAGAATTCCTCTTCGTCAACATACACGATGGAATTATCCCCAGAAGAAAATGCTACGGACTCAATTATCTCTTCAAAAAACATATTCCTAAACGTGCTAAACCAGGAAAGACTATTCTTTTCCCATTGTGAAGAGAAGATCCCGTTTTCCCGGAATACCTTAGTTCGGTATATCATAAATCCCCCGCTCACGAACCCCTCGTTTTTCCTCATGAGAAACAGGGAGTCTTTACCCGAAGAAATTATCTCACCTATCGAATCTTCAATAATCCTACTGAAGTCAACCTCAGGTTTAGAGTAGTCATATTCCATGTAAATCGACCACTCAAATGAATTCTGATAAGCTATTTGGGTACCATTTTTTATTAAACTCAAGGCGGACCTTTGGTGGGGAGTGGAGGCAAGAAAAGATTGTAATTTACCAAATCCTGATATGCTATACCAAGTGGACCACCTTTGAGAAATATCGCTCTCCCCGAAAAGGTGGCAGTAGTTTATTAGTTCATACTCATCGACAAATATATTATTAGAATCAAAAATGAGATAGTCACAAACCTCCGAAATTTTATCGAGACCATAACTACAGTGGGTACTAAAACAAACCCGAACTCCGCTTTTTTTCAATGAAAGCAGAAGATCCAAAGTGTGAGCTAGTTTCCCAGGAGTATCCTGATGGGCACCTACTATGACTAGGGTTTTCGGCAGATAACTATTTTCCATCTTTTGGTGTATAAGATAAGTTACACAGCCCGAACATCCCCACGACCCTATCCAATTTGTTCCAGTCTTCTCTCAGAATTCCCAGAAATATGCTATCCAGATATTGACCACACTTATGTATGCATTTTTTCTTTATACCCTCCTGCTCAAATCCAACCCAAAGAGCACTTTTCAAGCTGGCTATATTGTTCTCCAGGACTTCGGTATCAATTCTATTCATATTTAGAACCTCAAACCCAAAATCTACCCCCGCCTCAAGAACGGGCTTGGAATATCCCTTCCCTCTGTGATCACTTAATACATCATGGGCAGAATCATACCTTCGATTCACCCAATCTATATTTTGTATCTTGTATAAGCCAACCATATCCCCATGATTATTTATAGCTTTAAGAATCAATGATTTAGAACTGTCAAGTGAAGAAAACCATCTCTCCTGATCCTCAGAGTTAACAAAAGCAATATTATGAGTACCAAACCAGGACTCGTTCTTTAGATCCTTGAGAATCTGGAGATCCTCATGCTCTATCTTTGTTAGGGTTATCCCGTTCTTGTGTTTATACATAATGAAAACCTAAATGAACTTATTGGTAATAGGGTTATCCGAACCTATGGAAACTATTTCTACCATCCCTTCTTGATGCAATCAGCAATATATTCTCTCTGTTCGCTTGTTACCCACCATCCTACCGGGATAGAAACGATATTTCCTATTGTTTTATCTAGTGTGGGTAAAGATGTCCGATATTCAGAAACGCATGTGTGTTTATCATTCCTCTCGTGAACTTGTGATACAGAAATTCCACACTCATCCATCCATTTATAGAATCCGTCCCGGTCTTCCACAAGCATGGAATATATCCAGAAAGCAGAATCAAATCCAGGCTCTCTTTTAAGTAGACTAACCCCCTTAACCCCAGCCAGTTCATCGTCATAGTAGGAAGCATTCGATCTGTGCTTACCTATAATCTCATCAGCGTGCTTCAAGTTCTCCATTCCGACTGTTGCACAAACATCGTTCATATGGAATTTATATCCCCATTCCTCTATATCTGCCTCACACCTGAAGTCCTTTCTATCGCCATCTCGGTCTATACCATACCACCTTATTAGCTTAGCCCTTCTGTGAAGCTCATTGTGAGGAGATATTAGGATTCCTCCATCTATCGAAGTAACATGCTTAATGGCTTGCAGAGAAAACATTGTTAGATTGCCATGGTTACCTATTAGCTTGTTTTTGTACCTAGATCCAAATGAATGTGCCCCGTCTTCTATCACAACTGGTTTGAATCCTATCCTGTAATAGGCTTCCTCCTGTATCTTCCTGACCTTATCAAGATCATTTGGGTAACCTCCCCAGTGAACCAGCATAATAGCCTTAGTCTTCGGCGTTATCTTCCTTGCCAGGTCGTCAAGATCCATATTTAAGGTGGTTGGATCTATATCGACCCATTTTATATTGAGTCCGTTAGCTAGAATAGGCCAATTGGAAGCAGTGCAAGTCATCGGAGTTGCTAAGACCTCATCACCTGGCTGTAACCCGGGCCAATCTTGGTCAGTTGACACAGCGCCATGATACACAACACTCGATGTCGCTGGCCTTTTAATTAAGTGCAAAGCTAAATGGAGAGCGGAGGTACCTGAATTTACGGTTGAGATATAATCATGGTTAAAATATCTCTTCAGGTCATTTTCAAATTCTTCTACCTTGGGTCCTTGACCTATATAGCCGCTGTTTAAAACATCAGCAACTTTCTCCCCAGCATCAGGGGACATAAAAACTTTAAATAAGGGGATGTTACTTTTTTCCATCTTGAGACCACATTTGTAATCTATACACGCCGGAGATTCGAAAGTTTCGTAGATATAAAACAAAAATCCCTGACCTAAAAAGGCCAGGGATCATTAAAAAACGGGATCGTGATTCGTGTTTTTCTTCCCGGCGGAATATCCCCTTTTACGTCAGGGAAATTGGACGTGGGAACTTTTTTTAAAGTGGTTAATTCCCAATCATGTCCACTCTGAAGTCGGAATGAACCCGACATCTCTGCTAGTATTAGGTGATTGCTGCACCGATCCCCTTACCAGGCTTCATCTTTTTTCCAATATATTTGCTGTATAATGAATTTGCTGTAAGAAGCCTATGTTTTTATATTTCAAAGTACTCTTTTTTCCCTCAGGTCCCTAAAAATCTCATCGATATGTTTCTGCTCAATGAAAATTTTGCTATCCCAGATGGCATTAAATAACCTTACAATTTCTTGCTCTAGATAACTCTCAGGTTCAAACAACGATGATCTGCTTCCCTTAACTACCTCATGAAGCAAGTCCGAAACATGACCCTCCTGAACTACCAATCTAGCCAGCTCGTCCCTTTCCCTCTCCGAGCAATTTAGCCAGTAATCTTCTGGATCTATATCAAGGGAATTGTTTAATTCAAATTCTGCCATAATCTCTTAAGTTATAACATTCTTATACCTTTCCGAGAGAATAGTTTCGTCCATGATCTGCTGTGGGGAAATAATGTCACCCTTCAGAACACTCTTAAGGATAGAGGGGGAGAATCCAGAGACCAGAGCAGTACCGGACTCATCAAAAGATACCGGAACGTTGTCTCCCCTAGAATGGATGTTCCAATAAACGATCTTAGGAACTTTGTATCCTGCTTCGTTAAACATTGTCTTCACCATCTCCTGCGCGGTTGGATTCCAGGTATCTTTGCTTTGCTCGCCCCATCCGAGAATCTCCTTCGTTTGATTCGTTGCCTGATTAAATTCCATGTCAGATAGAATCAATAGGGTAGAAGGCATCTCGCTCTCGGGGACTGAATTCTTTACTGCTTGATTAAGAATCAGTTCATAAACTGCCTGAAGGTTAGTGCTCATCCCCCAGTCAGACCTTCTCAATTGATGATATCTATCTTGGAGACTTCCGTTCAATACCTCTAGTTTAGGATCGGAAGAGAAAGTTATGAAAGCATCTTTAAAGCTACCCTCGTTCCTCTCAGAGATATAAAGACCCAGAGATATGGCTACGGACATACAGGTGAGATTTGGGTTTCTACCTGCAGCACACGACATAGAACCAGAGACGTCAACCACCGGAAGTATCATTCCGTTTCCACCTTCCATATAGTTAGGCAAAGCCTTCCATTGCTCGTTTGCAATTTCAGGATCACCAAAATCAAGGGACTTGGTTATGTCATAAGGATAAACGGCGGATGCGTTAATCTTAGCAGTTCCTTCTTTTAGTGCCTTCTTATATTCTAGGTATTGTTCCTTAGCATTCTTAGTAAATGCGTTTTGGTATCTAGCGGAAGCTAGAGATGGCAATTTACCAAAATCAATGGATTCCCATTCACCCGAACACATCTTAGTTTCAACCACGTCGGTTAGGGAAACTAAAAGCTTTCTGTATTCCTTGGGCGATAGCTTCATGTAATTCCTGAGTTTAGCCGCTACCCTTCCCTTCCTTGGCATCCATTTAGCACAAAGACCATCTTTATTAGAAAGAGCTTCAGCAATTAAAGCAAAGGCATCTTTTTCAACGCGGGTACCGCACAAGCTCAATACATCGTCCCATCTGCCGTAAAAGGGTATGAGTGAGAGATTGGATTTAACAATCAGATCTTGAGTGTTACCCAAATAAGAAATAATATCTCGAAATATTTGTCTCTCTCCAGCTCCGCCTCTAACATCCCTAGCCCAGAAGAGAATTTTCATCGCTCTCTCCTGATCTTCATTGTAGGCGAGAGAAAAATTACGAAGCAATCTTTCCTTGTCCTCCCCTCTCATAGCTCCTATCTTAAAGAAAAGATCCACACAGAAGTTCAGAGATGAAGAATTCGTTGCCATACCATTCTCGGTAACCGAATCCTTTGTTCTAAGGGCATTTACTAGTTTCATAATTTCCTTTTTTCAGAATCTTCTATCGAAGGGAGGGATTTTTGTTCCTTTTTTAAAGACGGTGCAAATTTAGATAACCAGATCGTACTAAAAAAATTTCTACTAATTTATTTCTTGCTAGAAATGACCTCATCAATGATTCCGTAATCTACCGCTTCCTTTGCGTCCAGCCAGAAATCCCTGGTAGCATCATTCTTTACTTCCTCTGGATCCTTGTCGCAGTATGATCCAAGAAGGTCGAATAGGATGTTGTTGTATTTGTCCCATTCTTTGTAATCAATTTTAGCATCTTGTATATTTCCTCTAAATCCTCCGGATGATTGGTGAAGCATTACTTTCGAAAATCTGAGAGAATATCTTTTGCCCTTAGTTCCAGCCCCCAGCAATATGGATCCCATAGAAGCTGCCATACCGGTGTTAACTGTAGCTATGTCGGATTTGATATAATCCATCACATCGACCATCGATAGTCCAGATTTGACTGACCCCCCGGGAGAATCAATGTGCATTGTAATGTCCTTTTGACCTACAGAATCAAGAAACATCAGCTGCGCTTGAACAATTGTTGACATCTTATCGTCAACCACGCCGGAGACCCACAGAAGCCTATCCATCATTAATCTGGAAAATATATCCATCTGCGTAGCTCTCAGCTCTCTTTCCTCCAGGATATATGGAGTAAGAGAAGACTCGATCATATTCTCATAGTACATCATATTCAATGAGCTAATTCCGTGATCGCTCATTGCATATCTTTTAAACTCTTCCTTGTGGTTCATTTATTTTGCTTTAGTGTTATACTAAGGGCTTCGTTCAGCATCTTCTGTGTTACCTTAATCTCCTCTACAACGTCTAGTATATTAATACCCCTGTTCTTAGAGATTGCTAGATCCTCCATGTCGTTAACTACTGAGGTTAATTTGGAATCAGCCCCCTGGATTAATGATTTTAACTGTTTCATATTAAGTACTTTTTGTCTAACTTACTACAAAAATACCTGAAACAGACGTTTTGAAAAAATTTTTTGAGATTAAATCAGTGAAGTATTTACAGATCTATTCGCTACTCCATTAACCCCGGATATACCTGAATAAAGTGTAGCAACACTCTTAATCGTGCTATCCCACGGAGAGTAATTCTCAAAAAATCTCTTCATGGGAGTGAATGAAGTAACCTGTGCCTTATCCATATTACGGGATACTCCGCATCTTATCCTACCCCTTCCGTGGTCAGGATGGTCAAGGTCCACATATATTACCCCTCTCCCGTCCAATCCCCATCTGATATTGGAGCAGCAAACCTGGGTTCCCCCAGATTCTTCAAAGAATTCCTTTAGCTTGTCAACTAGATTCATGGAAGATTAGAGTCTATTATATCTTGGAGCTGACTCTTCTGTTTAAGACCTATTGCTCTTTGGACCTCTTCATCACCTTTGAAAAATACAACCGTAGGTATATTTCTCACATTGAATTGTTTTGAAAGGTCCTGTGATTCGTCAACATTTACCTTGATTAATTTTACTCTAGGATTTTCTTCTTCCACGGAGTCCAGTATTGGACCCATCATTTTACAAGGCCCACACCAGGGAGCCCAAAAATCAACCATAGTTAGGTCGGAACCTTCCATTTCTTTAATCAGCTCTAAAGCATTCATATCTTTGGGTTTTTAATTTTCCAGATTTTAAGCATACTTATTAGACCTAAGTCAGGGTAATATTTCGACCAAGTCTTCAACATTTACCCCATGATAGTTTGGACCATATCCGGTTGTGTCCTGTAAATGATTTGAGGATTCGGAGCCATTATGACAGATATACCATCAGAAAGATCCTGTAAACCCGAGATATAATCCTTAACTGCATCTTTCAAGGATGGATCCAATGAAAGCTGGCTCATAACATCATTAACTATCTCATCCAATGAGTTATTAAACTCCTCCGGATCATGGAATTTGAAGTACTTCTCATACTTCCTTACGAAATTCTTAATCATCTCCTGCTGGGGCAGGGATAAAGATAGGTTGGACATAAAGTCGTCAAATTCAAAAATTCTCCTCATTACATTAAAGTAGCATGCTTTATCTATTTATCCTACACTGAAACAAAAAAGGACATCAGTTCTATATTAATATATAGTGATATACATTAACACTAGAACAATATGACTGAAGAAGAAACGCCAGACGTACAAATTGAGGATACCCTTGATCTAGAGGGAATCGAAGAAGAAGGTATGGAGGAATCTCCAGTAAACCAAGAATTCCCCGAAGAAAGGGATGAAACGCAAAGTCAAGACTTCCAGGAGGATCCTCCGGCAGCAGACGGAGATTTTAATGAAGCCCCCTCTGATGTAAATTCACAAATGGAATTACCAGACGATCAGGTAAACCCCGAACAGTCATATCAAGATCTTACACAACAAGAAACCTCACCAAGCCCAGGTAGGGTGATGAGGTTTGAGGATTTTATAAAAAATCAGTCCTGATCAATCGCCAGAACCAGACCTTCCAAGGTCCCTCCTAATCAATCTTCTCACATAGTGTGATATTGATTCGGGGGGTTCACCTTTTGTTAAAGCTTTTTTAGATATCTTCTTGCTTAACTCCTCTAGGTCTTCACTAGACAGTAGAACCTGGATTTTTTCAGTTTTTTCTTCTTTAGCCATTGCTGATCAGTTTTTTTCTCGTAATTATATATCTAATAAGTTCTAGCTATCCGAGCTAAACTCTATCCCACCGTGACGTTTCCCCTTTGCTTTGAGCGGTGCGTATTCAGACATCGGCTCAGATATTACAAATGCTTTATGCGGATTTACCATAACTCCAAGTCTTTTCATAAGCTTCCTGTTGATTAAAAGCGGAGTAGATTTGGATATTCTATCGGTAGGAGCAATTCTTACATTAGGGATCTTTACATCATTGAAAACTAGATCAACCTCTATTATAGGTCTCTCGATGGTTTCACGGCCAACCTCGGTATTGGTGTAACCAACTATCTTATTCTCAAGCTCCACATCACCTATCTTCCAAAGGAGCTTATCGCCCTCTACACTAATTTCATCCGCGTGTATGGAGCTCGCAGTAGAACCATTTCCGGTATCGAACTTGGCTACAAATTTTCCTATCTGTGGAATCTCTACTGTCTCCAAATAACCAACTTCCATCTTCGTGTATGACCAGTTGTTTTTGTCAACTATAAAATCTATCACATCACCGACGATAGGTTTTCCTATAGCCTCCGATATTCCCTCCGTGCCTGGCGAGGAGTTAACTTCCAGAACATATGGATTCCCAGATTGAGAATCTATCATAATATCAACACCACACCAGTGACAAGATACTGCATTAGCAGATTCGCAAGCTATCTTCTCAATCTCCTCAGTTAGCTCATACGCAGAAACGCTACCGCCTAATGAATAATTAGTTCTGAAGTCCTTTTCAACTGCCTCTCTTTTCATAGCGCCAAGAATCTCGCAGTTGTCCTTTCCCGGATTCAGAGGATCGAATTTCTTGGTAATAACCTGAACTCTAACATCGAAATTGGAGTCAATCTTTTCTTGCAGCAGTATCTCCCCGTCAGGATCAAGCTTTCTTATTGTCTGGTAAACCGACTTAAGTGAAGCATAAGAATCTACTATGGATACTCCTATACCTTGAGTCCCCGATAATAGCTTCATGACTACTGGAAATTCTCCTCCTACTTCTTCAAGGGACCTATCCAAAGTCTCTTCTCCGCTTACGAGGGAATATCTAGGAACCGGTATACCGGCGTCTTCGAGAACCTGCGAAGTTAGGTATTTACTTTCACACACCTCGATGGATTCGAGAGAATTGAGACAAAAGTATCTGGAGTTCTCCAATTCGGACATGATCCTCTTGGTGTAGGAATTGGTTATTACCCCTCTCCTTGGTACTACCGCTGTTGTTTCAGGACGTATCAAGATCTCAACTACCTCATCCCCGTTTTCTTCCCTAAGAAGATGTCCATTATAGACTTTTTCCAGTACACAATTATTAACATTAACTACTCTACACTCTATTCCCCGACTAGAGCATTCTTCGACGAAAGATTTAGCAGTTTTACTAGGGGAAGATTGCCCGCTTAAGATAAGGATATCTACTGATTCCCTCTCTTCCGCTTCATTAAGAAAAGATTTATAGCTAAGTGCCGGGGATATTTTTCCCATCTGGATTTTTGTTTTTTGTATATATCATACAATGGACAGGATAGATTTATCCTTCCACACATTCTTCTGAATGAGTGGATCAATGATCCATCTTTTCCTGATACAACTCAGAGATGATGTAACTTACCTCTAGTGCTGCCTTTATCTCCATTAGCTTCTCACATTTATCGTATCTCTCCTCGAGAAGGAAAAAATCCAACATCTCCTGGATACGTTCCAGCTTGTATTTTGGACTTAGACAATCCTCCCGTATAAACTCAAATGTATTAAGTTCTATAACATCGAAATTCTGGTACATCGAATCACGATATGATTCGAATTCAGCATCCATGTCCTTATCTAAATAAGTCTCATTCATTTTCTAGACCCTTTTTCTTCTCTATCTCCAGAACGTACTCGTTGGATTCTATGGAGCCAATTATAGCATCCGGTCCGTAAAGATACCTCTCTAAAAATTTATCGTCGTCACCCATACTTTCCCGGATTTTCTGAAGCTCCTCCACCTCCGGCAAAAATCTTTTGTTAAATCCCATATTAGAAAAGAGTATTAATCATGAATAAGTTGGGACTTATTGGGTTATGCCCCATAACCTCTATGAATCTATTAATTGGATCAAGGATGGTTTTTGTAAATTGTTCGTCGAAGTCAATCGGGGGAGCAAATTCGTGTGGAAATGTCCCCTGTGCATAGGCAAAAACATTATTCTCTTTGATGTTTTTGGTCTTTACGAAATAAAACCTAACCTTCTCTCCACTTCCCAAGAGTGGATACTTATCCTTAAACCTTGTTGAATTTAGCAAGTAGTTGTGGTAAGCAGAAGCTCTTACGTGTATCGGACACCCTTTAGCTACTTCCAGAGCCGTGGTGTCATTCAGCACGAACTTTTCATAGTTATTAACCATGATCGCAGCTGATATATTTTCAGGTTCCTGTGCCTTAAAATCTTTCTTTATGCTCTTGAGCTCCTGTACAAATTCTCTAAGTTCAAACTTATTACCTCTGCTGAAAATAAATTTAGTTAGGTAGATGAGCTTCTCCCTTACGAACGAAGGTGTCCCTCCCTTAACCATCTCCACCCCCGTGGTCTTAATAGAGGTGAGAGGATCCGAGTGAACTCCGTCAGAATAAACTATATTGGTTACGTACTTCTTCTTACCAAGAAATATTCCGTTAATAGAGAGAGTCTCCATTTCGAAATCTTGGTAGTTGTCAGTACCCCATTTCTCAGCGTAGATGTCAAAACACTTCTTGAGGTAACCGACCAATCTATTTTCGTTTATGGCTAGTATTAGATCTTTGTCGCTTCCTTCCCAACCCTCACAGGAGGCTACAACCTCCTGAAACGTGACATAATTAGAATCAGTGTCCCCGTAAACTACCATTGGCTTGTGGATCTTCTTCACAGAGGTTAAACCCAGCTTATCGTGAAGTTCCTTGTCCTTGTGCCAAAACTCGTGGAAATATTTATGAAGAATCTTCTCCGAGTGCTTGATTAAACTCTGGCCCTGAAGGGTAACAGCCTCAGCTACTTCGGGATTGAAGCAGACGAACCAGCTGTTACCAATTGCTCCATAGATAGAGTTCATGGTAAGCTTTATCGCTTGTTCCTCGTTCTTAAGCTCGTTTTTTAGAGCTGTAAGGGTTTCAATCTTCTTTTTTAATTCCTCTGCTTCCGACATGATCTATTATTTCTCTATGATACCGACTGCAGTCGAAGTGTCTGATTGCTCTGAGAAGAAGACAATTCTGTTCTCATGCAGGTAACACCCGCAAGTCTCAGTATCTACATAGTTAAGGTGTGATTTATAGATCGATGATTCAGTACTTCCGTCAACTGAGATTTCGTCGGATCCTATGTTCAGCTTATAGTTAAACGAATCCCCGTTAATCTTCACGCTATTGTCTTCTACCTTGTAGACAAGCAGTTCCTCAGAATTACTCTCAAGACCGCACAAAGCCATAACTGACGAAAAATCCGAACTGTAGATTTTAAAGTTGGAGAGGGCGTCTTCTTTCGAGTGAACTATGGAAAGTATATTGTCCTCAACATAGGATATAAGGGAGAGATCCGCACATCTGATCTTGATCTGCAGGGAATTCGAAACGACTCGAAGCTGTGTAGCCACACACTCTCCCTCGACTTCAGAAACCTCCAGGTCGAGATGTATATCCTCCTCGGGTCTGAAATGCTTGAAGCAATCCATGAGTCTTGTGACATCAATTAAACCTATCTTTATTCTATCACAGGTCCCATCCAATTCAGGCATTTCATCAAATACCTGATCAACATCTACCGCTGAGTATTTCATCACGGACTTGTCGGGGGTGTGGACCTTACAAAAGAGCTTCTCGCTGTCCAATTCGAGGAGAACACTCTTATCAACAACCTTCAACTTTTTCAGAAAGGAAATGAGGTTGCTGGTACTGGTTACTCTAATTTGCATCTCTTAATTATTTACACGTTGTATAGCGATTAAGAGAATTGTTTTCGATTAACACAAAAAAATCCCGACAAATTGCCGGGATTTGGATCCTATTATATTTTGGCTTATTTCATCCCGGTGGATCTAATCGTATCTATGATGACTTGCTTAGTTGCTGGATCCAAGGTCTGAGCCCATTTTCTTATCGATTGGACATCGGTGCGTATTGGGGCTTGGTTACTAGATCCAGATCTACTGGAAGATTTAGATTTAGCAAGATCTGCGCTAAAAGAAGAAAGCTTCTTCTCTATTTCTGCGAAAGATCTCTTCGCATCGGGGGATTGTATATCAGATTGCAGATCCTCTATGTTTCCGTCCTCTACTTCATCTTTTTTAAGAAGCTGGAAATCTATCTTCTCCCCGCTAAGTCTAGAATTAAGATCAGTAAATAAGTCAGATAGCATCTTATTGAATACCTCAACTTTTTTACCACCAAAAAGTTTAGAGAATGAGTTACCCATTAGCTCCACAAGCATATTGGCCTGTTCCTCTACAACAGGTTTATAAACAGAATAAGTATCCAGTGCATCAGCTAATCCTTCCATTGCTTCATCATAGGAGGTCTCAGAGGATAGGGTGACGTATTTTTTTAGAAGTAGTCTTTCGGGAGAACTGAATTCCTCCCATATTTTGGGCCAAGCTTCTTTCCAGAACTGCTGTGGAGTTATATCTTTCACCTCTACAACATCCTGTCCCTCATATTTAATTTCTGGTAATACGTAAGGGATCAGTGCGGGAAATATCTTTTTAGCCATCCTATTAAAGGCTACATCAAAGATCTTCTTATGTGCATCCTTTTCTATGTCTTCTTTCGAAACCTCCCTAATGTTTTCCAACCAGGTATCAACAACATCCATGGCAAGCTCGTATGGCTTTATGGGCTGTTTATTTATCTTGATCTCCTTATCCAGAGGGAGTCCTGATTTACCCCAGTCTACCTGAAGTTCCTCGTTGATTGCGGTCAAAAAATAATGGTCGACGTAATCGTTTATCATATCGGAGTGATATATTTTGACTTATATATCATCCTCTTCGTCCACTAATTCAAAGATCTCCACATCAGGATCTATCTCCTTCGGGGTTCTAACATTCGATTTGGGAAGGAGTGAAGCCGCCTTAGTCTTTTTGAGAAGAGCAGTTACCTTTTTAACCACAGTCTCCTGCTTTTTAATTAGGGCTCTAGTTTTCTTAATTTCCCCCTTGATCCTCTTTATCTCGTTTTCGGTTTCCTTGATGTGATCCGATGAAAGTTTTACTATCTGTATAGCTGATAGTTTTTGTGATATCCACTTTTTGAATTTGGACAAGAAATCCAGGATCTCGCTATTTTTCCTTTTCTTCTCGCTCATATAAATGAGGAACTTCAATTTAGCTTCTAGGAATTCCAGATCAAGGTTCAGATTAACCTCGTCTCTTATTAACCTCTTCAGGCGTACATTTTCAAGGTGAGCCCTGAAGGCATCAAGATATTCTTTCACAGAATCAAACTGAGCCACAAGTCCATCCTTTATGAAAACGACATCCTCCTTTACTACTATCTTGGTTTGTTTTTTAATTAGCTCAACTGCTGAATCAAAATCCTTAGTTGGGACCTTGTTTAGATGGACAGTCACATCACATGTACTTTGTGAGTTGTTGTTAACTCTAAATTCCCAGTCGGTAAGATCCAGTTTAGATAGTAGCTTCTTCATGAACGAGTCGTACCTCATTACCGGAGGCAGATCGAAGATTCTAACCGTCTTTCTGGTTTTATTTACCTCAAATCCGCTTTCTAGGATCCATATATTGTCCTCTGGACCTACCTTATAGATCTTACCATTAAAGTCCTTGAAATATGGCTTTAAAAGCTTGTTTTTTCCCTCTAGATACTCCACTATATCTTCCATCTTCCGCGGTAGGATATTGCTTCTATACCCAACAGCAATTCCCACTACATGGGTGAGAAGTCCTATCGGTATTTCTAGATGTATCCAGTCGTGCCCACCTTCCTCGTTTTTTTCATTAAGGTCTTCGTGACGCTTAACTATTTCCTTGATGTTACGATTTATTCTAACCGAGGTATATCGGGGAGCTGAAGGGTTAGGGTTAACTGGGGATCCAAAAAATCCATCACCCTCCAGTATTGTATGCGAGCATCCGAACGGGCGAGCTAGCTTTGATATAGCACCGGCTAAGGAAGAATCACCATGGTGATAAAGCCCTGTCCTTATTACCTCCCCCACTAGTCCTACCGTCTTGTTAAAGGAGTTTGGAGAATTCTCTATAATTATTCTCTGTACCGGAGTAAGGGAGTCATAGAAATTAGGTATTCCACGAGCTTGCAAGACGTATAATGCATATTCCCTATACTTCTGATTTATCTGGTCTGTTATGGTTAAAGTAGAACTCAAATCTAATCTATTTTGTAACTTCTTTACTTTGAGCAAAGGATTTTGTTTCTACAATACACGGACAAAACCCTGCGGAATACTTTCACGGGTAACCCCGACCTGCGAAGATCAATTAGAAAAGAGATGTGGACTAATGAAAGAATCTTACCCCCTGGAGGCAATTACTGACTCTACCTTATTACGTGCATCCGACTTTAGATCGTCAAGTTCTAAGACGTAAACATCAACCTTCTTCTGGTTATTATCGCTAAGAGCATTAAGTGTATCTCTGAGCCCGTCGGGATTTTGAAAAACCAGACATCCTGCGGAATAACTATCTATTCTTTCCGATCCAGAGCTTCCAGCTTTGTGTATATTAATACCAAACTTGCCTGACTCAGCATTACCTGGGGAATACGTGGTGAACTTAGCATCCTTAGGATCCAAAACAGGGATATATCTCTGCACTGTTACACTTCCGTCTTGGACCAACGCTTTATATCCCTTATGATTACCAACCTTATATGAATATTTTCCAGGCTGAAGTATGGCGAGACCCTTAGGGTTTATCGAAGAATTTGGGTTAGCAGCAACATACCAGTTCCTGAAAGGAACCGCTAAGTAAAGTGGACTAGGCGTAGTTGTGGCCCTGAAGACATCAACTTCCTTATCGTCCTCCGGGTTCATTACCATTATCCAATCCGTGAAGTGGTTTTGGTGTCCATTTTTCTCGGATATTTTATTACGGACTGCAATGATATTCACTTCGTCAGTATCTACCTTATATCCTTCATCCTCCAATGCTTTATTAATAGCATCCCACCTTTCTTCCGAATTACCAACCCGGTAACTCCTTTTGTCTTTTAATGATCCATAATCATATGGGGAGCTAGATGGCAAAAGATTATAATCTGGCTGAAGAACCATGCTATCATCTTCAGCTGCCTTCTTTATAGTCTCGACGTTTGTTTCAAATTCCTCCTTACTCTTCCGGGATCTATTGAGCTTGTTTAAGATTGATCCTACCGTTAAGGGAGAGTCTGAAATAGCTTCCTGCGATATCCCCTGTTGTGCAATATAGTCTGGGTTGTCTGCTAGAAATTTACCAAGACTAGCACCAGCCGAAGTAGCTAATAAGAGATCTATAGCCTTTATTTTCCCGATATCCGTAACCCCGGGTGCATCGACCTCTTGCTGATTTACACTAGAGCCACCTGATCTCCCACCTGGTGAAGTTGCTTGATTTAACCCTTTGTTGATTCTATCGGTACTCTGCTGAATTTGATTCAGAAAAGATCCAAGCTGGGCATCCCCTGGGTTAATCTCGGAACCTGGTCCTCCTTCGTTTAGAACATCCTCAGTAAACTCTCTAAAATTAAATATCTTACCTCCCATTAAAAGATCAATCTATTTAATCTATTTATCTAACCCACGGGATTTTTCTATTCCTTTATTAGATAAACTATCAGAGAATCCAACAAGACACTAATCCCGCTATTTAGAAACCCGTAAGCCAAGCAGATCACAAAATCCGTAGCCAATCCATAATCCACCAAGAACCAAGGATCCATAGGGTTTCTAACAAATCCGATAACAGTAAGAAGACCCAAGAAAACCCCAACCCAAAAACCACTACACTGTATGCAGGTTAACAATTTGGAAAGGCTTGGATGCTTAACTTGCAAATAAGCCCGGGGTCGGTCGAATATCGTCCCATTTACAAGTATACTAGTAATTGACCAGCCAACGATTAGTAGAGTTATAGATTCCATCTAGAATATGTCTTTATATTGTTCTAAGAATTGTTTCTGCTCTTCTGAAAGGACTGCAGGTACTGAAACGTCTATCCTAACCAATATATCACCCCGGTAATTGTTACCGAATTCGGGCACCCCCTTTCCCGCTAATCTGAATATCTTCCCTGGACTAGTCCCCGGGGGTATGGTTATCTTGTATTCACCGCCAGCTGAAATATTGGGTATATTGATCTCTTTACCTAGACAAACCTCGGGAAAGGTCAAGGTCTCAGAGCAGATGAGATTTAGTCCATCTCTTTTATAATATGGATGAGGTTGATCGAAAACGCTAATAATCAAATCACCAGGGTCGGATGGAGATTTAGCCATATCTCCCTTACCTGGTAAGGTAAAGCTTATCCCAGAAACCGATCCCTTCGGAATATTGATCTCCACCTGGTCTTGTCTTCTCTCCGTCCCCTGTCCGTGGCAGGAAGGGCAGGTAGTTTTTGGTATCTTCCCTGTTCCCGAGCAAGAATAGCAGGTCTCGTCCATAGCTATCTGCCCAAAATTGCTATTAACTATCTTTCTCTTTACCCCAACACCACCACAAACGTGGCAAGTATCCATGTTTCCATCTTTAGCTCCCGTTCCCTGACAGGGCTTGCACTGCATTCTCCTAAAAACATTCGCGGATTTCTTTGAGCCGTTTATAACCTCCTCAAGGGTTATCTCCACTCTAGCGTTAATGTTTTTACCTCTTTTGATTATCTCCTGTTCGGAGAATCCACCAAATGGGTTAAACCCTCCAGTGAAAGGATTACCGGAGGTAAATGGATTACCTGAAGTAAATGGATTTGGTCTGTCGTAATCCCTCCTCTTTTGGGGATTTCCTAAAGTCTCGTAAGCCTCAGCTATTTCCTTAAACTTGCTCTCAGATTCCTTGTCGTTACCAGTTTTATCTGGGTGATATTTCTGGACAAGCTTTCGGTAGGATTTTTTTATTTCCTCCTGAGTGGCTCCTCTCTGAACATTTAAAATCTTGTAGTAGTCCTTTCCCATTATGTAACTAGAAAGATGACTTAAGCCACTCTCTAATTACCATCTCTTTCCCTCGATCTGAATCCGGCACATTTTGCCACTTGGAAACGAGCTCCTCCTTTAGCGATAAGATCTCACCACAAATCTCGTAGCTCTCTTCATTTTCCCAGTATTTACACATCTTGCTACAAAAATCCGAAATCTGATCCTTGCTCGAAAAGATGTATACAAATTCCTGGCTTTGCCCTCTTAGTGCTTCCAAAAAAAGATCCTGGACAGCTCTTTCGACGTGGCATTTTAGTACGGAAAGTTGTGGATGGTCTTCGAAAGAAGATCTCCAATCGGGGAAATGCTGGTTGTCGAAAGATAGATTCATGCCGGTTTTATTTAAGGGTGTCTAGAAATGTATATATCTCTATATAAATTTCCTGTTCGCTCAAATCTAGATAATTTATGTTTAGTTTTTCTAATGCCCAATCAGTTTTTTTTGAACCGAACCTTTCAAATAAAACTTCCTTCTTGATCTGAGCCTCCATCTTAGAATCCCTATGGTATGTAACACCGGATTCTTTCAAGGAGAGAATCCTCTCCTCGAATTCCCTTAACCTTTCATAATCTTCTTTCTTTAGCTCTACCTTTCCTGACATATGATTTCCTCGATATTAGAATGGTAATGAAGAAGTGCTTTGTCCTTCATTTTAACCTCTAATTCTATATCGAAGTTGTGTCCATATGTTTCGATCCTTTCGTGGATCCAATCTGAGTGTGCTAGCTCTTTCGCAGAATCATCTTCGAACAGAGCTCTAGACTCGGAAAAATGGGTTAATGGAGTTATATCTACGGGCCAGGTTGACAGACAAACTAGAAGTGATTCCTCCTCCGATAAACCTTCCGGGGGATTACATTGGTTGTGGAGATAATCGAATGTAACAGGTATCCCTATAACATCATGTACCATTTTCTTCAAGTCAACCGAGGTATATTGAGATCTTTTATCGTCCACCTCAACAACCAGTCTTTTTTTGACAGATTCTGGCAGGAGGGAGAAATTCTGACAGAACCTGGCAGCAGCCTCCTCCTTGCTTGGCTTGGTAGTGTTAACATGGATGTTTATGGGATAGTTTAGATTTCTCTCCAGTCCCATCAGATCCATGATTTCTCCGTGTTGGCTTAACTCCTTAACAGCGTTGCGAACTACGTCATCTCTGAGAGAAGCAAGAACACCATAAGGGGAAGGGTGAAATGTTATTCTCTGGTTTCCCCGCATAGCTATTTCTCCAGCAAGTACGAGGTAGGACTTGATTTCTTCAAAATCTGGTAGATCCTCCAACTCATACTCGGAGCACCAAGGGAACATATCAGAACTCATTCTATACATCTTTATCCCCTGTTCATTATTCCAGGAAATTATTGTACAAAGGTCCTTCACATTGAGCAATGCCAGCTCCGAAACATAGTCCAACCCTCTTGACAAGAATGTCTTTTTGGTCATGGATCGATTTGTAGTAATCCTATCCTTCTTCCCTTTACCCTCTGACAAGCTTAAATTAATGCAACAATATCCATATCTTCTCTCCATACGACAAACATAAGATTACTAACCGGGCTAAAAAAATATCAAGCGAGGGAAGACAGCCAAGCTTTCCTTGCTTCCGAGGATTTACCAAAAGCCATCTCTAACATCGCGGAAGATTTTCTGTCCTTCACGATATTGGTTAGCTTCTTATTCTTCATCACATAGTCCCAATCGTCCAAAGACAATGAACCGAGTCCCTTAAGATATCTTACACCGGAAACACGGGAACTCTTTGACTCCTTCTTAAAATCATCCAGAGAGTAGAAATATTTTTTGGACCTCTCCCCGATAGAAACCAGCGGAGTTTCCAGAAAATACAACATTCTCTTTTCTACAATCCAGGGGAACCATCTGAAGAACAGGCTAATGAGAAGAGATGTAATGTGAGCTCCATCCGGATCCTGATCTGTCGCTATCACGATGTTCTGATATGGACATCTGAGATTCGAATTTTCCGGATCCAAGTTGAGTATCTGCATCAATTCCAGGATCTCCTTATTCTCTGCCAAATCCGACAGGCTCCTGGCATTCTTAATTTTACCCTTCAAAGCATATACTCCATCACGGGAAGGGTTTCTTTTTTGCAATATAGAACCCATAGCGCTAAGACCCTCCACAATAAATAGATTCTGAGCTGCCCTTGATGCAGGTGGGAAGTACTTATGCGAGTACTTCACATTTACGCTTTTCTTTTCCCTTCTGATTTTCTTAAGGTTTGATTCCTTTTTTCTTTTTTCTACTTTGTCCCTTACCTTCTTATACAGAGGGGTGGTAAAGAATTTCTTTAGGGATCCACTAAAAGAATTCAATATTATATCCTCAACCTCTTCCCTCCTTGAGACGAATTTGGTCTTATTTTGATCACCAAACTTTACCCTCCCGGGAGGCAAATTCAATATCAAGCAGAAGTCATAGAAATGGTGAGCCAGAGAATCGTCCAGGGTTCCGTTAATCTGATCCATAATAATCTTCTGGTGTATCCCAGTACAGGTAGCTGAATTTACAAAGGACACAGATCCCGAATCGTCCACCTTTTCCCAGATGAGAAGTTCACCAATCTTAGTCTTGTAAGAAAGCTGCTGGAAAACTCTAGTATCGATGGGTATATCGTTACCATCCCAGATGAAGTGTATCTTTATTCCCTTAGTGTTGTCCTCTGTCTCTAACACTCTCTTCTTCAGTAGTAGCAGAGACCTTAAAATGTCTTTGTTCCATTTGCAATTATCAAATATCTTTGATAACGGAGTAAAGCTTACAGTGGTCCCCAGCTTTTTCCTTCCTCTCTTAAGAACCTTGGGTTGTGTTGGCTTAAAGTTGTTCCATTCCTGAAAATAATACTCCTTAGGACTGGTAGTTTCTATGGAGAAATAGCTAGACATGGCGTTAACTAAGCTAACCCCCATTCCGTTGGTCCCTATTAGTGTTTCCGAGATGTCCTCATTATCAAAGTTAGAGCCAGCTCTCAACATAGAGACTGCAGTAGCAACATTGGACATGCCGCTTTTCTTGTTAATTGCAGATGCGTTGATAAAACCCTCACCCGAATCAGTTATGCGAATGGTGTTAGCCTTCGAGTCAACCTCCACGCTGATGTGATCCATTGATTTTTTCATCCTCTTTGCTTCGTCGACGGAGTTAGAAAAAACTTCATCGAAGAGCTTGTACATACCGACTGATATGTTATAGGGGACCAGTCTTATTTTATCCTTATCAACTATCGGAATTTGTTCTTCCGTTACCTTCACGGAGCCAACGTAGATAGTGGGCCTTTTTAATATGTGCTCAAAATCTGAAAGAACCTGTATGCTTTTATTAGCATTCTTCATACTTCATCTATATTTGTCCCAAGTTATACGGTTACCCTTAATTATTATTTCGACAAAAAAAGGGGATACAATCTGTATCCCCTTCGGTGTTAATCTAATAAATCAGCTATTATTTCTCCAGAAGTCCTTTAACCCAGTTTTTAAATAGGTCCCAGTTTCTAGTTGCAAATACGCCGAATGCGAATCCTGCATATACCTTATAGCCGAGTGTCCATAGTGCAGCTCCTGCGATTAAGCCAGCAACTCCTTCTACTCCGTTTGCTATAATCCATCCCTTTACGAGGGAATAAACGTTTTTGATAAAGTCCAATACTTTTTTCATTTGTTCTTATTAATTATTTTCGATTGGTGTGTAATATATCTCGTCGACCTTAAGAGGCGATATTTTAGCTTCGTATCCCTTATCCGGTAGGGAGGCAGGTATTCCTATGATCATATCCGTTCCTCCGACATTTTCAATCCTATCAACAATAAACTCAGAGTCAAAGAAGATTGTTCTCTGATCTCCGAATCGATTGACATCAAAATCGAAATCCTCAACCTCTGCGTCAACATCATCTTTTTTACCTATCGATGATTTATGAATCCTGGCTAATCTTTCTCTCTCCTGAGCTATAATGTCCTTAATGTAATCTGGAGCGCCTTTACCTTGTGTAGGAACCTCAGCAATTACATTAATGTTTTCAACAGTTCCCATTTCCTTCTGGGCTAGTAGATCCCTTAACTTTGGTACAATCTCAGAATATTTTAGCTCCTCGACAGGAGCAGCATTTATATTCTTCTTGAAGTCAAGCTCATTATACAGAGGGGTTGATCCTTCGTTGATTTTGTTTGAGTAATCCTCAAATAAACTTATGTGCTTCATCTATTTAAACTTAGATTTATCTATATATCCTACCGATCTCGGTGTTTTGTAACCAGAACTTCTAATTCTGATCTTCCCTTTATGAGTCTATGCCACTCTCCGGCTTTTATATTAATAGTACCTGAACAAGGTATGGGAAGCTGGTTATCAAATTGGAAAAACCAGTCGTTAGTGGATAAAAACTCTATAGTTCTGTCCTCCTCGTCCCAATGCCACTTCAGATCTTCTTCAGACACTTCGGGATTGAATATTCTTAAATACTTATCCTCTGATTTCCGGATTTCTTTGTATGGATAGCTTACCAAGGGTTGCTAGATTTAAGGCCTAGGAGCTTATGATACCTATGTACATTACAAGACCACCATCTAGGTTTCCACCTGGGACCGGGATCGTTACACCTATGTCTAGCTCTAAAGGATTTTGAGGCTTCCTTATCTGAGTTTTTTATTCTCATCCCCGGCTGACCGAATCTAACCATAATGACCTTCCCCTCTCCGTTCTTCGTATAAACAGCGAACTTTCTTGGTGCTTTAGGCGTCCTGAATGGCTTATCTAGTTCTACCTCCCGACCTTTATATTCGGCCTCGTTAATTTCAAACGGTACATCTAACAAAACCTCTGCACCGCGATACTTATCTTTTTTCCCTGCGTCGGTACTTATAAGAAAAACATCATCGAAAGAAAGGTCTAGCTTATCATTCATCCACATTTCCCTGGATTCATTGATTAAATCGAGCCAAGATTCTGACTCTATCCTATAGACACTTTCCATTAGGGAAACTTCGTTCTGTATATGGTAGTTTAAGCCTTCGCTTAGTGAATCGAAATCTGAAAATCCTTTTATCCTCATACCTTATATATCAAGAACAGAACCTCCAGTTATTACTAAGCTTCCTGCTTACTAGCTTTATTTCTCTCCTCTATAGATTGAGCTTTCTTTAGAGCAGCTTCCCTAAAGTATTCGTAATTTTTACGTATTCTGGTTTTTTCGTTTTCATTCATCGATACGAAGAAGGGCATTCTCATAATGGCTTCCATCTTCTCAGCTGATATCTCCGGATTACCAGTGTGGTAAGCAGCTAGTGCAAATTCGTCAAGTAATCTCCACTGCCAAATTTCGGGTTCGACGAACAGTATATCGGAGGTTCCGTGATTTTTTACTGCCATGTTGCCATATGTAAATGAGAGGACCCATCTATTCTGCTCTCTCAGCTTTCTCATAGCGTGAAATACAGCCTCAAGTCTCTCTGGTCTATATTCCCAAGCTTTGGAATAAGCAGCAATAACCTCGTCGGGATGCCTTCCCAACTGCTCTTTAAGTCTCCCTATCATATAAAGAGAATAATAAACCTCCTCTTCCCATCCACCAGCTTCAGCTCTTTTCTGATATGCATCTATCGCTTTTACCTTCTGCTGGGAATCTCTATAGCTCTGAGCAAGGTAGAACATATATCTAGCATTATCAGGCTCCTTTTCTAGCGCCTCTTCAAGGATTTCAGCGTCCTTTGCATATTTTTCTTCTAGCGAGTTAGCCCTTTTGAGCGGGCTAATATCAGCATCTACCCTACACCTGTCTCCGGGAATTTGGTATTGTATAAGAGGCTCCTTCCCAGGCAAATCCAGATATTCGTGCAGAACTCCTTTGTATATCCAATCTTGGTCTGATCTTACTATCTGAGCCCTATGGTACTGGAGATTGTTGAGCCTATACATTATCTGGAAGCAATCCACATCCGGGGGTAGATTTGAGAATGGGTTTACATTGGGATTTAAAACCTCGAACGTGTCGTCCGCATCTATTACCCAGAGATAATCACATTTTCCCCTAGCTAATTCTAAACTTTCAGTTCGGTTAACTTCGAAGTTAACCCAAGGTCTCTCGTGGATTTCCCCGTCTATTCCAAGATCACCCATGGTGGATCTTATCTCCTCTATAGTATTATCGCTGGATCCGGTATCACATATTACGTAATAGGATATGTAAGGAGCACATTTGGTTAAACACTTCCTGATTGTGTCCTCCTCATCCTTTACAATCATCACCAGACAAAGGCTAATTGACTGCTCGTTATTGAAATCCGCCTTCTGCGGATTCGCAATCTGTTTTTTATTAGATCTAGGTTTGGATTTAGTTCTAGTCCTGGATTTTTTAGATGCCATCTTTTATGTGAATGTATTTCCCATTTATATGGGACATCCGCTAAAAGATTTCATCCTTATCCCCTATCTATGGAGGTTATCCTTTCGAGGATAAGTCCATCATTAAGTGTTCTCGTAAATTCACCTCTAGCGACAACTCTTTTCCTGCTGGTTGAGACCAGGTCTACATTAAGTAATCCGGTATCCTCGCAGATATCAACTTCCCCAGTGAGAGAATTCACATCGGGCATAAATGTCGATCTACTCATTCCCCTACCATTCCAATAAACCAGAGTAAGGTTATCAATCTTGCCGTCTAGGATTTTCACAACCTGATTCTCTCTTAAACATTCTATTTTGACTGAAGGTCCTCTAGATTTGAATCCAGCCGAGAATGAGGTCAAGAAATACCCTCTCCCCTCCAAAAGACCGGGCACAGTGTCATTCTTGCAAGAGAACATATTTAAGGAACCAGAAAACCTATGTTGCTTAAATCTTACCCCCAATTCCATAAAGGACCTCCGTAGAGACTCCATTATATCGTCCACATTCTCGGATTTATAAAAATCCATGATGTAATGAGGATTAGCCCCTTTTATAGTCTTAGACGATCGTATCTTAAGGTCCGAGTAATACCTTACGTAGTTTTCAAAAACATTACCTATGAAAACAACCTGCTCCTCCTCGGATTTATGCATTTTCTTACGCAGGTTCATCTCATGCTCGAATCTTTCTACAAATTCGGCGAGTATATTATTCTGGCCCATTGATATTTTATATTCTTTTCCAGGAGTAGTCCGTATCAAGTTTAAATCTCCCCAGACACTCAAATTTGTTATCCCATTCTTCGGGAGAGATTATACTAGCAAAAGTCTTCTCGCTGTCGTTAACATATAGATATATCTCTATTCCTATATAAGGCTCAAAGGAAATTTTAGATGACCATATCATCTGGTTGTCTGCGTATTCACTATAGAGATCACTGATTTGCTCCCTAATTTCCTCAGCTCTCTTATTGAATTTTTTTGCTGCTTTAGATACAGCACCACCTTTAAATTTGGAGATATCATCTATCTGGAAGCTGGGAGCTCCCAGAGAAGTTGGATATGGTTTAGAGAAAGCATCAAAAATTCCAGTATCCGGGTTAAAAACTACTGAATCTGGAAGTTTACGATTTTTCTTCTCCACCGGATTCCTGATTTATCCCTATTTTTTTGAGAACATCCTTATAAACCTCATCGGGTTTAAGAGAAGCGTCGATTTTAACTAGTTTTCTGCTTTTTCTGTACTTATCCAGGAGAGGTTTAGTTTTGCTTTCGTATTTGTCGAACCTCTTATTTATTACTTCCTCGTTTTTATCGTCTTCCCTATTTTCCTTTTCTGCCCTTTTCAGTATCCTTTCCCTAGATTTCTTTCTGCTCAGATCCAAGTAGACGCAGTGGCTTAGGCCTACCCCTAATTTTCCCAGAATGGAATCAAGCATTTTGGTTTGCTTTAATGTTCTTGGAAATCCGTCTATGACTACCCCCTTCTCAAGATCCGCCTTTCCTAGCTCCTTTCTTAACATTCTAGCCATGATTCGATCCGGTATGTAATCACCACCGGCTACAATTTTCTTCAGTTCTTCGTCTTTTGAATTTCGTATGAGCTCTCCGGTGGAGATATGAGTAAATCCATTACCGGACTCCAATTTTTTAGAAATTGTTCCCTTACCAGATCCGGGAGGACCCATTATGATCAGGATTTCCCCCTGCTTGTCCGGGATTTCTCTCTCGTTGATGAAATATTCGTAGCTTTTAACCTTATCCATACTAGAATAGTTGTTTTTTTATCTATATAGTCAAATTAGACTATTTCTTTTCAAAATACCAGGTTCCGTACCATTCATTAGTTTTTGACACCTGGTATCCTCTGGATTCACAAAATTCATCTACCGCAGGATTTACCCCAAATACCCCGGAATAGCCATATTCATCATAAATATGCTTATCCTTCCCGTTCGGTAAAAATAATGGATCGTTATACCAGTCCATGTCGAGATAATCATGTCCCATGACCAATCCTCCCTTTCTTACCTTGGGGTACCAGAGATTTATATCCTCCTTGACAGAATCGTATGAGTGGTTAGCATCAATAAAAACAAAATCTAGGCTCTCGTCGGGAAATAGCTTATATGCCTGATCAGAAAATGCCCTTATCATAATAGCTCTCCTGCCGAATGGGGCCATTCTATCTACACATTCACTGAGAATCATATAGGGTGAATGCTTACCGTGATTAGAAGAATCCGGATAATCTTCCTCGTCTAAACTCCTCCACACATCCACCATGTAGAGTTCACCTTCCCACCTTTTCAGTATCTCCGCAGAGAATTCACCCTTAAGAGATCCGATCTCAGCTCCTACCTTATAACCCCTTTTTACGAAATACTCGTCTATTAAATCTTCCCTCTCCATTTACTCGTATTATTTGAAAAACCCGCTATCGTAGACCTGTCGACGGGACTCCCACTTCTCCCGGTTGGAATATCCCTTTCTGGTCGATGATATTTCATTGAGACCCAGTATATCCCGAGCTATTTCATAACTTTCCAGTGTTCCCCAATCCCTAGGATTTTTAAAGCTCTTATAATATCTCCATCCAGATTTACAGATCCAACCGGAATAAAGATCCTGGTACCCCTGGGGGGTTCCGGTCGCAGATATTCCATTATTTTCCATGTCAAATCTTCCTATCTCAAAATGGGCATAAGTTTCAAGATCTTCCTCTTGGGAATTTATTAGCATCCCACTGTGCTTAAATATCCTTTCGATTTTGGACGAAAATTCTCCTTCAATCCCAAGATAAACCTGGCATTGCTTCTCCCTCATGTAAACCAAAGCTTGCTCAGCCCAACATTTGGCATCAGATAGAGATTCCGCGTGTAGATCTATTTTAACCTTCTTGCCACGAGGATCGTAAGATTCTTCACCTACCTTCATCATACCAAACTCTGAATCGCAGTAGTAAACCTCCACCTTTATATCACCAGCGAAGGACCGGAAAAAAGAGAACCACGTGTGTTGATGCATAACAACGCTTTCTAGTATTCCATATTCCTTCATGCCATGCATTCTTTCGCTAATTGTACATAGCAAAGTTTCCCCCGGAGGCACACCAGGGAAAGATCCTAGTGTTATTCTAAATCCTTTATTAAAATCTAAAGCTAGTCCCATTATCTTATTTTTTTCTAAGTACCCTATTCCCAATAACAAGAATATCTATCGTACCGTTTCTCAGATGACGAATGGCATGATGAGGATTATCTATTATGGGTTCCCCGTGACCGTTGAAAGAAGTATTTAGGACCGCAGGTATACCAGTTTTTTTGTAGAATGCATTAATAACTTCCCAGAAGTACCCATTTGTTTCCTTATTAACCAATTGAGGTCTGGAAGTCTTATCCTCCCTATGGTAGCAAGCGGATATTTTATCCCTCCATTCGCTCTTAACAGTATAGCAAATAGTCATGAATTCAGAGGAATACTTAGACTTCCACCCGAATTCAAATAAATCTTCTGAAAACTCAGAGAGAACAGCAGGTGCAAAAGGCATAACCTGATTCCTTCCCAACCTTTCATTAAGTTTTGCGTGCATTTCTGGATCTGAGGGATTAACCAAGATGGACCTTGCACCCAGAGCTCTAGCACCATATTCGAATTTACCGTTGAATAGACCCACTATATCGCCCCGAACTATATGTGAAGCCAAATCATCCAGCGAAAGATCACTTTCATCCAAGTCGTCGTATTGGGAGATAGCTTCCGATATCTCTTCTTGGTTGTAGTCCAATCCATAAAAACAGTTATCAAGCTTAAATGGATGTTTAATTTCGCCAAGGTCCCTGGCCATACATATAGCGGAACCTAGAGAAACCCCCTCGTCTCCCATTACCGGGACGACATATATCTCGTCTATAAGGTCTATCTCATTTATCTTCTGGTTCATCTTAACATTATGGAAAAGACCACCAGATAGCCCTATTTTTTTAGAATGCTCCGGATATTTATAACAAAGGTCCTTTATAAAGCGAACCATTATATTCTCAGTAACATCCTGTACAGCTCTAGCAAAATTCTGTCTACCTTCTTCAGAATCCAATATTCCTCTTTCTCTTACCTTGTTAAAAGCATAATTAGCAAAAAGATCCGTTCCAGCATTTTTTATTGAGAGAGAACCTGGCTCTTCATAAAAAATTATCTGGTTCATTAGCGACTGAAGATACTCGTCATATCTTCCGTTAGCAGACATACCCATGACTTTGCCCTCATCTTGATGAGGTTTCCATCCAAGGATAGATGTTGCTTGAGTCCATAAGTTAGCTAACGATCCGAAAATATGGGAGGGCATAGAAAAAACCTGTTCCATTTTGCCATCCTCACATAACCAGACGTCTCCGTAGTTACCGTCCCCTCCACCATCGTAAGAAACCATCATACATTTTCCAGAAAATCCTGAAGTAAAATAAGTGGAAGCAGCGTGACATTCGTGATGTGGAAATTCTCTCACTTGTCTGTCCCCGAGGTTATCTTTTATGAAGACATACGAGGTTGGAGTAGCAGTAGTCAGATAGTCTGCCTCGTCTATAGGCACTCCTGTAAAATCCTGTATTTTTTCCAAAGAAAGAGCGGGATAAGAAAAATCCGTATCCCCGCTCTTAACTCTGGTTATTCTCTCCTCCTGGATAGCTATCTTGATCTTCCCGTCTTCTATATAAACTATGGAAGCATCGTGAGCACCACCGTAAAAGCCATATATTTTGCTCATTGTCTGATTTTTAAGATCCGCAAGCTAAACAATCATCCGGGTTGTCTAAACTGCAGGATAAGTCCGTTATAGTCTGGTTAGCAAGTTCCTTTAGCTCCTCGCTAGATTCGGAAGATAGTTTAGTAGCTTCCGAAGCTTCTTTTACCTGGATCTCTTTTTTCAATGTTTCGGTTGGGTTAGGTTTATTATACTTACTAGCATCAATACCAAGTCCAGAAAGAGCATCTACTGCAGCCTTAGTCCTTAAGTAATACATGCCTGTTTTGAGACCCAACTTCCAAGAATGGAAATGTGCAGCGGTTAGTTTAGCTGCATTCACACCCTCTATAAAGAGATTGAGAGACTGAGACTGGCAGATAAATTTACCTCTCTCCGCAGACATCTCGATTAGATCCTTCTGCTTTATCTCCCAAACCGTCTTGTAGATTTCTTTTATATCTTCAGGTATATTAGGTATATTCTGGATAGACCCCTTATGGATGATGATCATATTCTTCATATCCTCGTCCCAGAGATTGAGAGAAATTAAATCACTTACCAGATGCTTGTTTATTACTATGAATTCACCGCTTAAAGTTCTTCTCGTATAGATATTGGAAGTGAATGGTTCAAAAGCCTCATTGTTACCCATAATCTGAGCAGTAGATGCTGTTGGCATCGGAGCTAAGAGCAATGAATTTCTAGCTCCGTGCTTCATCACATCCTTTCGTAGCTTTTTCCAATCCCACCTTCCTGATAACTCCTCATCCGTAAAATTCCAAAGATTAAACTGGAATTTTCCCTCGCTTAAAGGCGAACCTTCGAAGGTCTCATACGGACCAAGTTTTTTAGCAAGCGACACAGAAGCAGACATAGCTGCGTAGTATATGGTTTCAAATATATCCGAGTTAATAGTTCTAGCCTCATCCGAAGAGAACGGTATTCCCATAAGAGCATAAAGATCAGCCAGACCTTGTATACCTATACCTATAGGCCTATGTCTCATGTTGGATTTTTTAGTCTCTGGGGTCGGATAGAAATTAACATCTATAACCTTGTTTAGGTTAATAGCAGTTTGATAAGCTACATCATAAAGTAGATCGTGGTCTACCTCACACTTACCCCTAATAATCTTAGAAGTTCGGGCGTCCGTGGATTTAAGGAATTTATTTACCGCGATAGATGCAAGGTTACAAACAGCCTGCTCGTCCTTATCAGTGTATTCTATTATCTCAGTACAGAGATTAGAGGATTTTATGGTACCAAGATTCTGCTGGTTAGACTTCCTGTTTGCAGCATCCTTGTAAAGTATATAGGGAGTGCCTGTTTCTATCTGAGACTCAACTATTTTTCCCCAAAGCTCGCGAGCACGAACAGTCTTTCTAGCCTTACCTGCTTTTTCGGCAGCTATGTATTTTTTGTTAAACTCTTCTCCGTAGACTTCATGTAGTCCAGGAACTTCTGATGGTGAAATCAAGGACCAGTTCTCATCCTTCTCCACCCTCTCCATGAATAGATCAGGAACCCAAAGGGCCAAGAACAAATCTCTGGCTCTTCTCTCTTCCTTTCCCGTGTTCTTTCTCAGCTCTAGAAAATCCTCAACATCAGCGTGCCAGGGTTCAAGGTAAATAGCGAAAGATCCTTTCCTTTTACCACCTCCTTGGTCAACGTATCTTGCGGTCTCGTTATAAACCTTGAGCATCGGAACAATTCCATTGGACTTTCCATTTGTCCCACGAATATAAGATCCGGTAGATCTTACGTTGTGTATGGCTAATCCGATTCCACCAGCATTTTGGGAGATTAGAGCAACGTCTGATAATGTCTTATAAATCCCTGGGATTGAATCCTCACTCATGGTAAGTAGGAAACAAGAGGAAAGCTGGGGCTTCTTAGTCCCGGCATTAAATAAGGTCGGGGTTGCATGAGTCATCATATGGGTCGATAGGAGCTCATATGTTTTAATGGCATTTTTTATGTCACTACCCCATATCCCAACTGCAACTCTCATGTACATGTGTTGAGGTGTTTCCGAAGGGTTCCCGTGCATTTTCAAAAGGTAACTCTTCTCAAGAGTTTTAAATCCGAAGTATTCGAAGTTAAAATCTCGGTCGTGTATGATCGCAGAATCCAGCTTATTCTTATTTTTCTTGACAACCTCATAGGTTTCGTCGCTGATCAGACCAGCAGGCTTGCCCGTTTCAGGATCTATGTAAGAATAAAGATCCTCTATCGTATCAGAGAATTTCTTTTTAGTTGTTTTGTGTAACCTTGAGACGGCTATTCTAGAAGCTAAGATGGAGTGATCTGGGTGGACCGGAATAAGAGAAGCAGCAGTTTCAGCTGCTAAGTTATCTAGTTCTCCCGTTGTAATACCATCATAAATCCCGGCGATAACCTTCTGGGATATCCCCATGGAATCCACAAAATCTGTATTTAGCCCATATGTCATTTTTCTTACGCGATTAGATACCTTATCAAATCTAACCGCTTCGCTCGATCCGTCTCTTTTAGTTACGTACATTCTCTAATTTATTTTTTTTAAAAGTCCACATCCATATCGAATGCGTTCTCCGAGGAATTCATGACCCCCGCTTTTTGATATTCACCAACTCTCTTCTCGAAAAAGTTAGTCTTTCCCTGTAGTGATATGTTTGTCATAAAGTCAAATGGGTTATCGACATTAAAGACCTTAGAACATTTCAGATCAACCAGGAGCCTATCTGCAACAAATTCCAGATATTGCTTCATAAGATCCGAATTCATACCGATCAATTTAACTGGCAAAGACTCAGTGATGAATTCTTTTTCTATCTCAAGTGCACTTAGGATAATCTCTTTTATTCTCTCCTCAGAAACCCTGTTATTCACGAAGTTATTATGGAGCATAACAGCAAAATCACAATGCATTCCTTCGTCCCTAGAAATCAGCTCGTTAGAGAAACTAAGTCCTGGCATTAACCCTCTTTTCTTAAGCCAGAAAATGGAGCAGAAGGAGCCGGAAAAGAATATTCCCTCCACAGCAGCAAAGGCAATCAGTCTCTCCTGGAAATACTCGGAGTCTACCCACTTAAGTGCCCATTCAGCTTTCTTCTTTACCGCGGGAATAGTATCTATAGCATTGAAAAGCTTGGTCTTCTCCGCTGGATCTGTAATGTAGGTGTCTATTAGCAAAGAATAGGTTTCGGAATGGATGTTCTCCATCATTATCTGAAACCCATAGAAAAATTTAGCCTCCGTATATTGAACTTCACCAACAAAATTCTCAGCGAGGTTCTCGTTAACTATCCCATCAGAAGCAGCAAAAAAGGCTAAAACATGCTTTATGAAGTGCCTCTCATTATCGTTCAGCTTATTTCTCCAATCATCTATGTCACTGGATAGATCAATCTCTTCAGCAGTCCAGATGCATGCTTGCTGTTTTTTATACATATCCCATATCTCCGGGTGCTCTATTGGAAAAATCACAAATCGATTTGGATTTTCCTGTAATATCGGTTCAGGCAACGAATATCCCTCCATTGGTATCAATTTTTAAGTTTTGTTTAATTGTTATTTGTTATCAATAATTGTTCTGCTGTCTCCTTCTATTCTCCTCGTTTTTACTCATGTACATATTGTACATCTCCTGAGAAGTCATTCCAATGGATGCAGCATAGTTCATAAAGAAATGAAGCATATCAATTATTTCAAACTTACATTCAAGCTGGTCCGATTCGGACAGATCCTTGAATCGGATCTCTGAGTAATTTTTATACGCCTGCTTCCATCTTTTCCAGATTGCATTTCCGTCACCTTGTTTAATTCCTCCCAAGGCATCAGTAGCTTCGTGGATTTCATCAATCATCGCATGATTGTTCATATGCCAAAAATCCATCAGCTCCCTGAGGGTCATGTCCTGAAAATTGTAGCCATAAACGTTCTTCTGTGTATCTGCTTGAAGTTCAAGAATTTCACCCAGAGTGTCGGAAGATTCGGAGTACAGATCCTTGATTTCTAGTTCTGCGCATGTGTTATCGATGTTTGCCATATTTTTTTATTTGCTCTATTTTAAGCCCTTCCGACACCAGGTTTTTTATATATCAAGTGGGTCTTCGGAGTGCGAGTATTTTTGAGATTTTCTACCCTAATTTTTTCAATTGTTTCTCCATCTGGTCGATTTCGATCTGGAGTTTTAACATCCGGTCCTTAGTTGCCTTTCTTTTGGCATAAAGATCCTTAATTATGGTCTTCAGAACTGGACTTTCTGAGTCTCCTCCAAAAACGGCTTTAGACGAGGTTCTAACCCAGCCATCCTTAACTTCCGATATGTTAACCCCCTCTTTACCTTTATAGACCTCCGGAGATATTCCCCATTGTACAATAGTGTTTGGATACAGTGAAGCGAAGTCATAACAGGCTACCCATTCGTGAAGGCCCTTTATAGGCTCCTTCACATATCCACCTATAAATTTGACGTGACTTTCCTCTTTCCTCTCGTTTACAAAAACCTGACCTCTCTCAAGGAATTTTCGAAGCATCATTACTTCAGTTGCCCACACCGGAGAAAGAGCCCTACTGATCTCGACCCCATTGAGATTAGCAATCTTAAAGTACGTAAGCATGGTCTTGAGCTTTACGTCGATGTAATGGACAAGAGCACAGTCAATAACATTATAGAGGATAAATTTCGGAAAATCCGATTGGTACAAATCCCTCAGAGATCCATTATACACTATCTTTTTAAGACCTGTGGCTTTCTCTGCGACATAGTCAAGTCTATTACTTTCTTTTATCTTTATTACCCTATCCCACTTCTTGTATATTTCCAGGTAGTCGACCATCAGGAGATGCATCGGAAGGTTATTCTTACCTATCAACCAATTAGCGGGGGATATTATCTTAGGATCTATGCCCAGTCTTTTGGCCCTGTTAACCAAATAAGGCCAGTCATAACCAAACCAGTTCCAACCTGTGATCAAAGACATCTTAGGTGCTAGGTTTTTGAAAAAAGTATAGAGCATATCATATTCGCTCTCGAATTGATGATATTTAAAGCTCCATTCGTCACCCATAGGAGCTAGATATTCATTCGTCCTCTTGTGTATATCCGCTTGCTGTTCGGATGTCAGAGGATCCAAAGCCAACATGATCGCATGACATTTATCAGTAGCTATACCTATAGAAAGAACTCTATTTTTAGCTGAAGCCGTATCCAGGGAATCCCTCATTTCATCGGTCATCTCGACCTCAATATCGACAAAGTATTTCTTGGGGGTCTGGAATGAAAAGAGAGGCTTGGTTATTTCGGGGTCAGCTTCTTCCAATATCTGAACCATCCTATATTTGTCATATTTCTGGGATTTAACCTTTCTAACCGGAAATCCATCCCAGCTAACCCAATCCTCCTCTTTTCTCCTATCAGAGGGTGAGCATTTTTCCCAGATGAACCTTTCCTTTTCGGGAACAGGTACATCAACAAAAATAAGGCTCCCATCCTCAGAAAAGGTTGAAACCTTTAAGTAAGTTCCTTTATTTTCAACATCAACTATCATCAAATATTAGATTTATTATCAGCCAACCAGAATCGGTTAGAGGATATATAGAAGTATATGAAAGCTAACATCAAAAGTTTCGAAGATTTCCTTCTCGAATATTACGTTTCAGAAGCTCCTGGAAGCGTTGTTGTCCCAGGAGAATGGTATAAGGATAGCGTTAACTCAAGGAACTATAGGCCTGCATATACGCAAATGCCCCAGGTAGTGGACGCAATGTTTCAAACAACCGATCTATACAACTATCTGGACACGCTATCCGAGGAGGAAGAATTCAGCAAAATTGTAAAAGAAAACAATGGAAAGCCCAAACAGATAATCAAGTACCTTAAGAGGAGGATAAACGAGGAGTTACTTCCGCAGCAAAAAGGAGAAAAATAAGGACTGATCTAAATTGGACATAATAAAACACCCGCTCGACCCCGGAGCATATTACCCGGATCCCAACTTCAAAGATTCTATTTTTATACACCACTCACGGAGTTATTATAGACCCGATTGGGTAATAGATAGCTGGGGTAGGGATAGGAAAGCATCAACGAATAAGATTCGCTCCGGTGCCTCTTATGTGATAGGGGGATTGGATCCGATCAATCGGAAAAATACACAGCATGACGGCAAAATACTAGAAGCATTCGGATCCGAGTATTGGGCACACCATCTATTTGTAAAAAACAAGAGTAACACCTTTCTAAACCAGAAAAGTATAGCTATAGAGCTATGCAACTATGGGGAGCTTACAAGAACGGCCACCGGTGAATTCTTTACCAAGACAAGCGTAAAAATACCAGAAACCCAGGTGGAGACTTTAAAGGACCCGTTCAAGGGGGAAAGATATTTTCACGCATATAGTGAAAAACAGATTGAATCTCTTAGGTCATTAATACTATTCCTAGCTAAGAAGCACGAAATAGATATAAAGAGAGGATTAATAAAGGAGATTGAGAGAAGCAACCTAGAACTACCGGATGGATTGTCCGTTATAGAGACTAAGAAGTGGCTAAATAAAAACGGAATAACCGACGTCAAGGGAAAAAAGCTTACCGAGAATAACTCCGATGACAGCAAATACTCACAGGCAATAGATTATCTACTTAGTAATCCATTCGATTTATCACCGCAAGCAATGCAGGGATTCCAGGGTCTTTGGTCACATTCGAATATAAGGCCCGACATCAAAGATGCTTATCCCTCTACTATAATGTTGGAGATGCTCCGTTCCTTATAGGATCACTTCTTCTTTCCAAATAGCCCCGGAGCTTTTTGTCAGTGGGTGATATCTCTAAATTTCCATTTACGAAAATTTCCCAGGACTCAATAGCATATTTACCTACCCCGGGGAGATCGGAGGGGTCGTCAAAACCTTCCAACCAAACTTTAGACATGTTAACTATCCTCTTAGCCTTTATGTTGTAAAATCCGGTAGGCCTTATCACATCAGCAATTAGGTCAGGATCCATTTGTGAGCAGGTAAGAGGATCTTTTATTAGATTCAAGAGATTGGGTAAAACCTTTCTAACCTGCATATTGGTTGTTTGGTTGAGCAATATGCAGACCACTACCATTTCCCAAGGCCTATTTGGATAATCTTCCTGAATCAATCTTTCCATTCTAAAAATTACTTCTTCGCAATATGTTACGATATCTGTTTACCTCCTTGTCGAAGAGAGACGTTGTATCGGAATAGGAAGAATCCATAATTACAGAAAGCTTCCTTATGCACTCATCTCTATCTAGGATCATCTTGTATTCAGGATTCTTGCTCTTTTCTTCAAGTTCTGAGGCGTGCTCTTTGGCTATCCTCTGCAACATCTCGGTTTCTCTAGACATATAAAATTAATTCACATTTAATAAAAAAGCCCGCTTGAGGGCGAGCTTTCTATTAGAGTGGGTATGGAAAATTTCGGTCTTAAGAGATCTTAATCTTTCTGGGTAATGATTCCTCCCTTTTATCGAGGGATATTTCTAAAACCCCGTCATTAATAACAGCTTTGATCTTATCAGAATTTACTGAATTTGGTATTTTAAATCTCTTAATAAAATCTTGGGTCCAGTGAGAATCGTTTCCGGTTCCCTCTATAACCAAAGTGTTACCCTCAAGCTCCACACTTACATCCTTATTTTTATACCCAGGAACGGGTATTTCTATGGAGTAATATTTGTCCTCTTCCCTGATAAAATATTCTCTGGTGGGAACTAGGCTATTCTGATTTGACAGGATTCTTTCCATCATTTCCAGCGGTGAGTAAATGGTTGTGTTTAGCATGTTTTTTTTATTTTTTTGTTTAGCAATATTCGAAAATTGTTCCAATACACAAGGACACAAAAAAAGGCGACTTTGTGTCACCTTTTTTCCGAAATATATGAAATTTTGTCTCCCTTACTTTTTAAGTTGGAGCTTTTTCATAGCTTCAACAAAAGTCCCAAAATCTTTTACCACTCTTTCTCTCTTCTTCTTGGATTTTTTTCTTGCAGCAGGAGTTCCGACGGTTAATGTGTCGAACTTATCTCCAGACCCAACGGGTCCATTATAAAAATCCGCGTTGGTGCCTCCGGAGCCAGGCGCTTCTACCGCTCCCATCCCAGAAACCGTATTAAGGGTAGCAAAGGATCCTCCCATGTCGCCAGCAGGTGCTCCGCCTTCCATCTCCTTCAATGAGTAGGAGTCACAGTCGCACTTCTGCAATATCTCATTTTCCATCTGCCATTTTTCTACGCAGTAATTATTCTCATCTAGCCAAGATTTGTATGCAGATTCTACAGTTTCTGGGGAGCACCCAGATTCCATAACCGGAGTATCGTCCTCACAGCAGAGACAAACCAAGGTCCTTCCCTGTGGTGATTTTCCTGTGGGGTAATATAAATTTTCCATATTGCTTATGCTGTTGCTTTTATATTTTTAGAAAATATCCTTACCGTATTCTGGGATTGGTCCTTTGTGATGTAGCCTATTATATCATTATAAGAATCATAGATAGGATCAGTAACTAATAACTTCCTATCGTGATTATCGATCACCCAGCTACCGACTAAAGAAGTGGATTCCTTCTCCGCAGCAGTTCTAGTCTTAGAAGCCGCTAAATTTTTTCTTTTGCTACAACCGCATCCCATGGTAAAATTGTTTCTATTTCTATTCTATTTATCTGTAGTTTCCTCTTAATTCCTTCCTCCTTAAATAATTGAAGAGATATCTGAGTCCCTTCTTGTATTCAGCGGAATTTCTAAATGGAGAAGGATAGGTTCGGATTGGGTTACCTTGACCCTCAGGGGTTTCCTCACTTCCCCTTACCTCTACAGGGTTATATCTTCTAACTACCCCTGTTGGATGTATAGTATAAAACACTTCTCCATATCCATCAATAGAAGGCTGTGATTTTCTCTGGAACTTTAGAGTATTATTTAACTCCTGCTGGTGTGAGGTAACGTCCTCAAATCCGAGATCGAGAATATCGAGATATTCAATCTCCTTACGGATTTTTTCCAGATCTATATTTCTCCTGTTATCCTCCTGATACTCTTCCCTAGGTTCGTAATCTTTGTAAGACTTAATAGGCGACATTACTTCTTATTAGATTTTATCCAGTCCCTGTAATCCTTCAGGTTAGCGAGATTTTTGTTACCTGCTTTCTTCTTGGCGTCAGGATTCAAATAGGGAATAATTGGCTTTATCCCTTCACCGAAATTCATCATGGGTGTGAAAGAAGGCAAATCCTTGGATTTTATAACCTTAAGATTTTCCCCTACCGGTTCCCCGTCCTCCACTTTATCTGGGAGATCACTGGATTTTGTTTTTGCAAACTTTTTTAGCTCCTTGTCTGTCATAGGGGCTATAAATCTACCACCATCGTCCTTGTACCCGAAAGCTATCTTTTTAATCTCATCCCTCCATTTGGGGTTAATATCCTTAAGCTTCAGATCTCCCTGTCTTACCGCCCAGGCCTGACCCATTATAGCTTGTTGTGCTTTACTAACAGAAGGCATTTGATATTTCTTATTTTATGAAGGAATCGTATGCAGTCACATACTTCATAGATTCCTCTATCTTTTTTAGCTTAGTATAATAGTCGGGATCTTCCATTAGATGATCTTTAGCAATTTCGGATGCTATAAGCTCGTCACCGGTGTGCTCCATTTCAACACTAATCCCAATTGCTAATTGGCCTTCCAGATGTGATAGCATCTTTTCTATTTCCTCTCTATCAACATGATCCTTAGAGTCATCATAGGTGTGCAGGATGGCAATGTCACGAAGATTCTTTCCCGATGAAATTCCACCCTCAATTCTTTCATCAGAATCCTCTTGAAGATATAGACCCTTCATCTTCTTTTTTATCTCGCTGGGAGACATGGGTTTAGCATTAAGCCCCCAATTTGCATTAGGATCTATGATCTTCTTCTTGCTTTTCTTCCACTCAGGATACATCCAAAGCCACCTGTTATAGCCCTTCCCTACTATCTCAAATCCCTTGTCACCGGGCTGGATGGCTATAGGAGATTGCGGTGGTATGTAACTTCCGGTATCAGCCATTATTCTATCACTGCTTCTATTTTTGATTTTGAAATCTGAGTGGTCTCAAAAAATCCAGTTGTCCCTTCAAGGAATCCTGCTACCTTTGTTTCTACCTCCAAAACAGATTCTGCAGCAACCAGGAATTCCGATTTATGAATTACAGGGTCACCATTTCTTTTAGTTTCGGTAGACTCAAAGCTTACTTTTGCAACGTAATATCCCATTTTCTAATAATTTACTGTTTATATATCCATCTAATACAAGAAAGGCAACCTCTCTGGTTGCCTTTCAATGTTTTCTTTTGGGAAATCAGGAATTGTTCTTCATATCCTGAACATCCAGTCTAACTTGCTGTGCTAGCTTTTTAACTTCTTGCATAGCTTGTCTTACTCTAGTACCAGCTGCCTTGTTTCCTTTCTCAGTAAACTTAGCAACATCAGCTTCAGCAGATTCTAGAACTGCTTTAATTTGTTCAAATGTCTCCATTTTTTTTCTATTAAGATTTAAAATTTATACTGGTCAATGTGTTTTTGTTTCACCTTTATCTGCTAATTATGAAAGTTCCCTCGTGTGATCCTTCCTGTATAGACCATTCAGGACCGATGAATGATAGCAATATGGACTTCATGTTTTCTCCGTAATTGTCTACCTCCAGATGGTCTTGCATCTCGTCGAACATTCTAATCACCTTAGGGTTCTTTTCCAGGTAGCTTAGGATGGCCTTAGCTATTTGCTCAAAGAACCTAGACATATCATTATCTTTCAACCTGAATTTACCCTCGCTAAGTTCGGGGATTTCAGCTTTACCCATTGCAATATCTTCTATTATTTCGGGTGCGATTTCATTGACATTCAAAACAGCATAGGAATTTTTAGGACCCTCCATAGTTTCGTATTGAGAGTATTTACCTATCATGAACATGATTCCTTTTTGCCCGCCATTTTCTAATTCCAGCTGGAAAAAGTAGTAGAAGAGATCTCCATCTCTCTTTTGCAAGAACGGCAATGTTCCAAAACCGTCACCTTCATTTAGAGATCCCACGAAATCCTTAAAGTTCCTTATTCTTTTTTCCACTTTATTAAGCTTATTTTTTTATATATCCAACTTTACACTCCCTTTATTAGATCATTATAAAGGTTGGAAACCTCCCTTGGAACCAATTTCTTGAATTTAGAAAAGTCCCTATCCGAAAGTGTTTGTCTAACCTTAGTTCCGGAGGTACCCCTTGGGGTCTCTTCCAGTGAGAAGCCTGGACTTAATTTGTCCTTTATGTCGGATACCTTTATGTAATCCATCTGTTTAGAGTAATCGTCGATACGATCCTCCCCAGCACCTACTAGCTGAGGGTCATATCCCATGGAGATCAATTTTGCTACGCCAGACCCTAAAAGACCCCTAGTTACCATCTCATATCCGGCTATTTCGTCGTTGTTTTGAACAACAGCTTCCATATATCTCCTAACAGTTTCGGGGTCGAATGGGGATTTACCCGATTTATTATGTCCAGGATGAACAACCAGTAGGTAAGATGGGTACCCATTTTTATCCATCATATGTTTGGCCATTTTTAAATGCCCTGAATGAAATGGCTGAAATCTCCCCATGATGATATTAACCTTCTGTGAATTATTCTCATCCTCATCTTCCTCAATCACTTGGATTTCTTCAGGAGCTGAAGAATTAGCATCTATGGTTTCCAAAGTATTTATAAACTCATCATAAGAATGGAAATGGTCCTCGTCGCTATCTGAGACATCATCTTCCTCCTTGATATAATTAACCGGCTGAACAAACTCCCTTCTAAACTCATCGAATGAGAAAAAGTGTGATTCATTAACCTTACTCTTAGGCTTTTTGATGTACTCCTTTATGTCCTTAATCAGGGAATTAAGTTGGTCCATCATACCAACCGTTATGATTCCACCAGCTCTGGTCTTGATTTTCCGGAACGAATTAAGCATCAACTTAAATAAAGACTCGAAAGATTCATCCTGCTTAACTAGTTTGAGAACCCTGCTATCTCTAACCATATCCATATTTAACCTAAAGTCATCTCTCTTTAAATATTCGGGCTCTTCGAAATCAGTACCAGCATATTTTTTGGAATAACGATCTAGGAATTTCACGAAAACATCGGACATGAATGAGATGTATCTTTCGTCGTCGCTTTCACCCTGTACATCAAAGGAGTCAATTCCTTCCTCCAGAATGAAGTTCATAACATCCATTATAGTTATCCCCAAGAAATCACTAGGTTTTTTAGTCTTTCGATTCTGAGCTTTCTGTTTAGCCATCTCTGTAAAAACCGGATCAACCATTTTGGCAAGCACGGTATCACTCTCTTTATCCGGCTCGCCGAACCTGAAAACTACACCCTCCACGTCCTTGTCCAGATCATCATTCAGTGCTGTTTTAGTTAATTCAGGATTTAGAGTCTTTATAATGAATCTCACGAAGCTATTAGTCCGGAACTTTTCAACCAACTCCTTGAAGGGGGTTTCCATAAATTCCATTAAGTCGGATTTCTGATCCTCACTTAATCTACCCTGAAATATAATGGGGGGTTTCTCTACCCCCAGTAAGTCCGCCCAGTCATCCAATTTTTCTTTGTCCTGTACGGTCTTCTTTATCTTACCCCCGTCTCCCATTTGGTGTACGTAGGAAAGTATCAGGTTATTTTTCGGGATCCTATCATATACAATTTCAACCGGAGCCTTGTTAGCAAAATACTCAAGTCCAAATCTCCATCCTCTAGGGATTCTCTCAAGTATATGTGGGGGTAGTGATTCTATATACTGGATTGGTTTCTCGTAGTATTTCATCAAGGTACGATCTACCAGGGTAATAGGATTTCTTTGGTCCCTCCGATAAAATCTAAATTTACCGCTTTCTCTATCTCTCTCGAAAGAAAAGGCAGATCCATCCATCTTTTCATTAATCGTTACAAACTGATTAAAGAGCTGATTTATAAAATCTGCTCCTTTTTTGTTGTACATGTCATATAGATGATTAATCCCCGCCATTCTTATCAATTATAGTTTATATCGTTATTCGAACCGGCTTTAATGAAGTGAGAACCAAACTGAAGATCCATTTCAGACTTAGCCTTCCCATTTACTATTAAATAACCTATACCTTTTATGATAGTTTCCAATAGAATTTTCGATTTATCTCTCAAATCTTTCTGGTATAGCTCAGATAACTCCAGTAAAAGATCATCCAGGTCGGGGGCACTATCTTCCTTAGTTATAAGGTCAAATATTTCTTTCTCCATGGTATAAACAACATCATCCTCCAATAAAATATCCCAGTCTCCATTCTTATTCTCGGATAAGCTGCCGTGGTTACCGAGTACCGTGGAAAATTCTATATTGTCACCTTCTCTTCCTACCAAGAGCGGGGAATCATTCTCCAAGAAAACCTCCAGAGCACCGTACATTAGGTCGTTATGTCTATTAGTAAAATCCATTATCTAACTTCAACTGGTATTTCATATCCGCCATTCTCCAAATATCTGAGAAGATCCTTCTTTATATCTTCAAACTTATCTGAATGTATAAAATCTGGAGATGACACTATAGACCAAACATCCTCGAATGTTTTCACGTCATTCTCGCCAAATCCCTTACCCAAGATCATCTCTATAAATTCATCGGGTTCCCTCGTTATGAACTCAGTACTTCCACTTACGGTTTTGGGATTTTTTAATCTCTTTGTAGCCCCCTTGAAGCTCTTCTTGTTCTTAAAAATACCGTCGCTAAGTCTGAGAGCGTAAGAATAAAAATCCTCCATCTCGCCATCCGGATCTTCAGTTATGACCTCCTTCAAGGAGGATAATATAGCTTGGAAGAGCCAATTTCTATGTGCTGATTTGTATCTACTCTCATTCTTCCTATAGTCCGGGGAATAAAAAATAAATTTAGCCCAATCCATATCCGAGAGAGGAATAAGATCTAGCTGAACAATACCATTATTCGGATCACCCTCTATTGGCCACCCAATCGAAATAACGTTTATTCCCTTCATCAGCTTTATGTCAGGTACAAACCCAATCCTATCTGGGAGCTCCTTAGTAAGCTTATCGTAGATAAATTCCAGCACGTTATCTGCATTTGTACTGTATTTCCTAGCTATGAAGCTCTTGTCTATCCCAAGATCTATGTCACCTGAGGTTTCTTCTGCTCCCTTCTTTTTACCAACGCTTCCTATGACAAGATAGTCCTTATCAATCTCGCCATCACCTATAAGGGGGAAAAGTATTTCCTTTATGGAATCCAAAGTACCGGGAACCTCTCTTTCCTTTATTCTCCTGGATGTCTTTATAGCTGCCCCACCTTCGAAGAGTGCTATGTAATTTTTATAAGAATGTATCCTTCCCATTTAGATCTCGAAATATTTCTCAGCCCCATAAATGTAGTCGGAGTATATTCTTTCCTCCCTATTCTTCGGGTTGTTTATGTCATATTTACCACCGAAGGTTTTCTTACCCTTAATTATAGCGTCTGTGTAAAATTCCTCGTAATCCTTCTGTTTGTTTTTACCAGAAGCTCTAATGCCATCCCCCCATTTAGAGAGTATCTCATCCTTTCCCCTTTCGAGAGATCCATCATCCATTCTGGCAATATCCTCCTTTTTAAAGACATCAGCAATACCCCTGCTGACCCCAGTAATGGCATTTATAGTTCTGGAAAGGAGTCTTCCTGCTGCTCCACCCTCATCATAAACAGTCTGATATATCTTCTCCTCCGGGGTTTGAGCCTCGATCCTTTTTCTAATCGCCTTAATGCGATCTTCAGCTGAGATAGAAGAGTATGAATAGTCCTCCTCATTTAGAAACGAGCGGAATCCCTTTAAGTTATTCATGGTAGTGCATTTTTTGTACACTATATATCGTACGACGAGGTTAAAGCTTTACCTTGAATATCTTGTACTTGAAATTCTCGTTCTTATAAATCTGGATTCTTGCCTCTCCGTGCTTCACAAGGTAGTTCTTGTACTTGGGAGTACTGAAATCGTCGACGAAATCAATAACGTTAACCTTCTCCTTGCCTTCCATTTTTCTCATCCCTCTACCTAAGCTCTGTTTTATCAGAACCTCGCTTTTATATGATTCAACCAGGAATATGTTATGAAGGTTATTAATAGAGATACCAGTGGAGAATGTACCATAAGTAGCAACCAGAACCTTATTTTCTCCGGAGGACATTCGATTTTTATATTCTTCTCTTAAAGACTCGTCGGTATCCCCGTCCACGTAAAATACCTCCTTATTATTTGTGATGTCTCTAAGCCTATTCCATATCTGCTTCCCGTACTCGTCTTTGACAGATTGGAAAAGAACAAGGGAATTCTTAGAGGTTCTACCTATAAAATCCACTATGTAATTAAGCCTCTTTTCACTTTCTATTACAAGCTTCCTCTCGATATTGTAAAGCTCGTTACCCTCCAAATTCTGAGAATTTGCTTTAAGGTTAGCCAGTTTCTCTTTTATAGAGGCATCAAGCCAGTTTAGCATGACAACCTTTATCTCCACCGGTGTAGCATGCTTGTTCTTGAATAGAAAATCAGGGGATATCTCCACTATCACGGGTCCTAGGAATTGCTGTATAGTGAGGTGATCAGCAGAACCTCTTTTAGTAAGAGTCCCGGTAAGGCCGAATCTCCATCCGCAGTGCATACACTTAGATACAATTTTCTTAATGGACATCGAGTTGGTGTGGTGTGCCTCATCAACGAAAACCGCATCCACGTCCTCGAAGAATTCCTTATCCTTCTTAACTAAAGACTGAAAGGTACCTATTATAAGATCGCACCCTTCCCTTAGTTTACTTCCCCCACCTATCTGCTGTATTTTAACACCCAGATCATCAATCCCATAGTCTATGAAATCATCATTTCCCTGGAACACCAGGTTGGTGTTCGGAACTATAACCATAAACTTCTTGATTAGACCCATCTGCTTAAGATAGGCGAATATCATGAAGGAGATAAGGGTTTTACCAGAAGATGTAGCAATCTCGGAAACGGAGTATCTATACTTCACTATCTTCCATGCAGCTTCCACCTGATAGTCCCTAGGTTCTATTTCTTTATCTTTAAAAAAATCATCAACCCAGGACTGGAAATCTTCTAATGTTAGATCGCTTAGCAAAAGGTCTGATAGCCCCTCTATTTCTATGTCTATATTGAACTCCTTGCCAATCTCAAGAACTTCTCTCCAAAGACCTATCGGGACCTTCCAGAAAGCGCCCTTCTTTTCTACAAAGCATATATTCCCATCCCAGATTTTTTTCTTCACCAGGGGATGAAAGTACCAATTGTGTATTTTCTTGGTTAGTGAAAGCTCTATCTGTCTCTTTTCAACCTCATCGGGCGAATGAACCAGAATAAGCCATTGTCTGTCTTCAGAGACGTTGAATTTCAGCATGCATCTAAGTTATTTTATAGTACTACCCCTCAGGTAGTCCTCCAGAGCTATCCTGGATTTTATTCCATATAGCATGTGGTCTACCGTTTGAATAGTCTGGTCTATAAACTTCCTATGACCCTCCACCATCTCGATTTTACCGACGATTTCAGCTACATCGCCCTCTATGAGAACTTTCGTTTCGTTAGATCCATATCTAACGTCGCTGTTTTGATTGTAATCCTTAAGCCTAGCTGCACGAGTCTGTCTTTCTCTGGCGCTAAGTTTGCTAACTATCTGTGCTAACTTAAAACTATATTCCAATAATATTTGCCTAGTGGAGAAAAGCTCAACCTGGGCTTCAGCCACAGTTTTAATGTTTTTGAGATTCAAAGATATGACTTGGATCTTCTCCTTCCATTCGAACCTCTCCTTCTCGAACAGTTTAGCGTAATCAACCTTATCTGTCTGTTGTTCCGGCATCCTAAAAAAGTTTATTTCCCTTGTTTTTACTTATACGGGGTTTACCCAGTTTAATTTCCCTCATCACAGAATTTACCATTTTCGGGGAGGATACACTGATGGTGCCTTCTACTTCCCCTATGTTGGCTATCACATCCCTATCTAACATAGATATGGGGAATTTGACGCTACCCACATTATCCCGATCCAGCGACTCCTCCCATTCCTCCGTTTTGTCTATTGTGGGCATTTCTAATTTAACCATCGATAAAATCTATTAAGTCCAGGACTTCCCCAGTAAAATAGTTATCGAATCTTCTTATTTTTATCCTCTTGGCCCTCAGATAATTTACTATATCGTTTAGGTCCCATTTCTTATTTATCGGAAGCTCATGATCGGTTAAAAATTTCTTCCAGTTAAAAACACTAAATCCCTTGGTTAGTAGCTCTGAGTTCTTAGCCCTTCCCGCACGGTCCCAGTCGTACCAGTATCTAATGTTCTCCATTTCAAACGGGAATTTATTTTCCACCGAACACAGTGCAACCGAATTTTTCCATAGCCAGGAATCCATTGGTCCTTCGAATATAGTTATAGTGTGGTCAAACGAGACCATCCCTATATTAAAAACGCTAGAGATGGGATCTATTTTTCTCGCCTCATCCAGAAATTCAGGATCGGTAACACCAAGCATTTTTTCCCATATGCCGCTGAGTTTATACGTATAGTATTTAGAACCATAGCTAGAAGACATGTTTCTAAACTGTAAGCCCAATATCTCATTATCCTTCGTGAGGTTAAAGAGATAAAGCTTCTTGTCAGACTCGCTCCAGGCAAATTTTTGGTCAGGTATCTGGTTTCTTTTCCTTAAATACCTCTCCATCTTGCTACCCGCCACTTCGGATAATCCCATTTTCTCCATAAAGAGAGATCGAGGGATTACAACCTTGCTGAAGTCTGTATCGAAGAAGAGAGATATATCAACATCACCATAAATTTTCCTCCTTTTCTCCTTCCCGCTTTTTATAACATCAAGTATGTCGACCTTTTCGTTTTTTTCAAGCTTCGACAGTTCCCCAAAATCCTTAAATAGTGAAAACGCATCCTTAAATATTCCGCACCCTCCGTTATAACACTTGTATGTGAGCGTATCCAGGTAAAAGTTGCCCCTCTTTTTACGGTAATTGCTACTATCACCACAATATGGACAGGAAAAATTGAGTCTATTTCCTGCTTTGTAAATCTTCCTTCTATTGGGGTCGTTTGGGAATCCCTTGACCAACACCCCATTAATAAGCTCTTCAATTCTCCCTAAATCCATCGTTTACCAATTTAAATTCTTCATTTCCTTTACTTAGATAACTTCAGTTTAACACTAAAAAGGGAGGAACAGCTCTGGTAACTGTTCCTCCCAGTGTTATAACCTATTAAAGGTCAGAATAGAGATCATCCAAAGAAGAAGCTGTCTCTGGACTAGATGGTTGCTTCAGGGGTTGTTCCTCTTGTGGGGTGTTTCCAACCTTCGTCGAAGATACCTCGTTGTAGATATCGTCTGCGGTTCTAGAGGTGGAAGGTGCAGGGGTAGACGAAACGTTAGCTCCGGACATAACTTCATTAACCATTCTGCCATCCGGTACTGTGTTCCTGATGATGTTCATCACCCTTTCCGTGGTATTCTCGTCCCAATCCTTGTATTCAAAATTGGTAAGGTTATCCGGTCCCGTTTTAAGATACTCCAGAATAGTATCCATGTCCTTCTTGTTCTTACCCATCTTCTTTCCGTCTATCTCTATGGGTGTATTGTTACCCACGAATTGACAGAGATCGTAATTGTTCCATTCACCAACCTTTCTAGAATGTATAGAGAATAGCTTACCCTCGAACAGATCATATGGGTTGCAAGGGTCACCGTATTCTGGCTTCAGTTGAGATTCCAGCATATCGTTGATCTTACGACCAAATTTAAAGGTCATGATCTTCCCTTCTAGCTCGGGGTTGTTTTTATCCTGTACGATCTGGATGAGAGAGTAATAATCCTCCTTTCTGGAGAAGTTTCTAGCCAGATCCTGATCTGCAGCAGAATTGGAGTTCTTAAGCTTCCAAAAGATGTCTTTAAGAACTGATTTTTTACCTACTGTGGACGGACAATCTACAGGGAATCCATCTCCTGTTGTAGGATCATTAAGATATACGTAGTATTTCTGAATTTTGGATTTGGCCGGATCTACGTGGTTTGGTAAAAACCTAATTAGAGACTTGTAAACCCCATCCTTTCCGTTTTCCGGGTACGGCTTGTAAAATTCTAAATCTCTCGAATCTTCCTTCTTGCTCTTCGTTACGAAGTTATCAACATCTAAGTTGAAAATGTCTAAATTACTCATTGTTCCTTTAATTAATTTTTAAAATCCTTTATTTAATCTCTAAGTGTCCCAAAAGTTTCCCCTAGACTGTATATATCCCGAACTTTTTTTTATATCGTTACCCTTTCTTACTTGCTCCGTGGGTAACATGATCCCTCGGAGTGAAACCTGAAGGTCACTTCTCACAACACCATATTCCGATGTGAGTAAATGGTTTCTTAAAAGAGTCTCGGGGTGAAAGAATATCGCATCCCTTGTAAGATAGTTCTCAAGATTTTCATAGAGGCTACAATAGTGACCCATTGCATCCCTAGCTCCATAAGCTATCACATCGTTAATACCTCCCCTCCAATCAAATCCCTGAGGGATAGCGATCATATTTTTTCCAAAATTGAAAAAAAGATCGTTGTGCACCTTTATATCAAATCTTCCCTTTATAATATAGTCATATCTCCTACCCACGGATCTCTCATACTTCTGCATAAGATGGTATGAGGAATTGATTTTATACCACATACAAAAAACAGACTGCGGATTAATCTCGCCATTCAGTGGGGAATAACCCTCATAAATCATCGATCTCTCCCTTATTTTGGTTATAGTCTCCGATTCAAAATCCTCCATCAGGATGGATTTTGGCTTATAGAGGGAAATAGCATCACCAACGCTAAGACTATCTCTCAGGTTACCCGTATAGGGCTGAACGGTTTCTCTTATCTCGTCAGAGGGATTCCAGGATGAGATGAAAACATCCGGGGAGTACTTGTCAAGTATCCTGCTTTTTATATAGGGGTAACATTCCAGACCTTCCCTAAATTGACCCGAAAGAAGTAAAGCTACTCTCATCTATACTTTCCTATATAGTCACTGCAAATTCCTGAGCAGACCGCGATATCCTCATCATTAACTTCAGGCATAACGGCTATGCTATTTTCTATTGGTTGCTTTCCTACTAAGGCCCAGCGATAACCCTTACTAGTAAAAACCACATCGTCGGATTCATGAACAAAATAATTTAGAAAATCCCCCGCCGGATCTATTCTGGAAAGCTCACGAAAAGCTAGCAAATTTTTACAATGGATCCAAAGCTTCCTGGAGTTCTTCAAAAGGAATTCGTATTGAATCTCGTGTTGTGGCTCATCGTGTCCAAGTTTAAACATCCCGTCAATGAACCAGAGATCTATTTCAACTTCGTAATTGTATAAAGCTTCAACTATATAATCAGGATCGTTCTCCCTTTTGGAATTAGGACCATCAATATTTCCGCGATGTGATATTAATATCATCTGCTCTCAAGAATTCACAAACTTATAGATAGCTTCTCTATACTCTTTTCCCCTCTCACCATCGATTGCCTGCCTCATAGCAATCGCACCACTTTTAGTTCCGCTTGGGTGACCGTGCATTGCTCCTCCTACATTTGCTAGGTAATCAACACCAACCTGCTCGTTTATCTGGTCCACAAGACCAGGGTGGAATCCACAGCTTAAAGCAGGGAGAGTTCCTTGATTTCTTGATTGCTCTATAGCGGCTAAAACCTCCTCCTCGTCAGCAGGATAATATCCGCCAATCATTCCCGAGTGAATAAAGTCCACCCCCATCATTCCAGCAAGCTTGCACATGAAAGGCCAAGAGATGCTAAATTGGTGATCCGGGTTTGTTATAACTCTATCTCCGCTCTTTTGGAAATGCATAAAAAGCGGGAGATCGAGCTCCCTTATGTTTTTATAAACTCCCAGCCCGCACCAAAAGTTAACGTGTATCCCATTACCTCCTAGTTCGTAAACCTGTTTTACTCTCTCCAGTATATAGGCAGGATCTGAATGGATAGAAACACAATAAACCACATTCTTATCTTTCAAATAATCCATGATAAGTGGAACCCGGTCCTCTATCTTACAGAATGATGGGCTGGAAAGTATTTCATCCTCCTTGATGAAATTCACTCCTCCCTCAACCATTTCCTTAACCATCTCCAGCATGACTTGTGGCGAGACCCCAGTTTTTGGCTTTAGTATTCCTCCGAGGAGTGGCTTGTTGTAGACACCGGTAAATTTTCTTATACCATCAATCCCATATTTAGGTCCCATAAAACAATCAGAAACACATTCCGGAAAATCTATGTCAATCAACTTGCATTTTTTTATTTCGGCTATATCCATCTGACCTCCCATTACATTCACCAACAAGTGAGCAACCCCGTCAGTTTTAAAGTCAATGTTTATCACAGGGAAAGCAATAGTGACCTCCCCCGTTTTTTCATTGCTCATATCTCCCATATCACCGACGATCAAACAAGAGTGATTCTCAAAGAGCTCATCAGTTTCCCAGACACTCCTGGATGATGGGTTACCCACACTTTGACCTATTGCTATATTCCAAGCAGCAGATGCTAAATTCTTAGAACATTCAACATAATACTTAGCAAAGAAGTACTTGTCAGCATCTATTTGATTTCTCGATTTAAATAATTCAGATTTCATACTTATCTCCCGGTTTAGAGGGTGTCTTAACTATAAAAACCTCGCAGTCTTCGAGGAAAACAGGATTAGCTATCTCGTATTTCCTGATAACGAAAACATCACCAGCTTTGAGTATTTTGTCCTGTATAATCATTCTACCCTTGTGGAGGTAGTTTATTTCGTCAGCTTCTTTGTGATAGTGTGCTGGCCAATCCTCTCCTTTCTTATGCCTTTTAAAGCATATCTCAAATTGATCGGTTTTATAAGCGGAGGGAAGGAAGTCTCCAACGAACCATCCACCCTGGTAATCATCTATTTTAGATACTTCCATTGGCTATTTTATTTTTATAAATCTCAAGATCTTCCGGGGTACCTATCGGGAAATGAAGGTTGAAGAAATATGGCAATATCTTTTTACCCCTCTTTATCAAATAGTTATATGAGGGAGCAACGTAAAACTCACTGTTATACCGGTCATTAGCTTCTATCATCTCCATCGAGGATTCTACGAAATCGGACCCTCTCTTCCAGTAGTGCAATCCGTTAGTAGCTATATTTGATATAACTATTTTTTCCTTCACGTCACAAACTTCCCCGTTTGGATCCAATTTGACGTAACTATTCTTTTTAGAGGAAGATAAAAAGCATCCTAAGAACCCATCACAAGCCGTATTTGAAGCAAACTTGGATAAAACATTAAGATCATAGTCCAATATAATCTGATCACAGTTTACTATGATCAAAGGATCATTGGTATTAATGATAGACTGGGCCAGTAGAGCAGTACAGGCTGGTCCTTCTGTTAATTTCGGGGTGGAAATAACGTCATGTGAAATAGGCATATCGGATATGTGCCTCTTAAACTCATCGACAGATATGTGCTCCTCGTTGATCACGAATATAAAATGGGCAGACTCATTGTGGAGGTTTCCGACTACGGTCCGTATCATAGAATCGTCGATGACCTTGATATAAGGTTTAATCTCGTTATACCCAGCATCGGAAAATCTTTTTCCCATCCCGCCTAGGGGTATCAGTATATTAATCCTCCTTAAGTCTTCCATCTAAAAAAATACAAATCCAGGTAGCATCAATAAGATCATCCAGAGGTTTATTTACATTTCCGCTGGGCGTTATCCATTCTCCCCTATTACTTTCAAGTATATTAGTGAAATAGCTCAGATTGGTTTCAGCTCTTTTACAATTAACTAGGGAATCATAGAGCTGATGTTTTTTTGCATTCCCTTTAATAGCGAATTTCTTAATGGAGGTCGGGGAAAAAACATAAAAATTCGAACTACCCACCTCGTCAACTATTTTTTTTCTAAGTAGGGCAGTAGCCATAGAGATGTCAATTAGGGCATTACCATTGGATGCAAAACTTAAACCCTCCATAGCTATATAGATCTCGTCACCCTCTTGGGTGTGAGATATGACTGAATCCCAGAATCGGTCGACTAGGTCGGAAAAGTAATCAATCTTAAGCCTCTCCCTTTCGGAGTATTCCTCAGGCATTTTCTCTTTTCCCATAAACATGAGATCAAACCCATCCATTTCGGAGAGGAATGCGAATGGTTTTGCTTTAGATCTTTTTAGTGATTCTTCTGTGCGATCACTTCGGGTAAGTGATCCCCATTTAAATTGATTATCCCTAAGCAAACAAAAAGCTGGCGAGTTCAGAGAAAAATCTATTCCGATAAGAGTTCTCAAAATATTGAGTGTTTAAAAGTTTCACTCTATATATCCTCACAAAAAACCCCCGAATTAAGGGGGTTTTATAGATATGTACTTAATGTGATTAAACCTTTACCAGTCTTTTAGAAACTAGCCCCGGAATCTCTATTTCAGAATCCCCTTTCGTAACCGCTTTCTCTATGTTATCCACTATCTTCTTGTCGATAGCGCTTTCAAGTTCGGTAGGTTCCACTATTTTAACTTTTAAACTCTCTCCTGAAGGTTTGAGATCGACTACTTCAACTCTATTCCATTTTTTTCCAAATGGATTTAGATAATTACCTGGATTAAATTCGGCCTCGAGTTGATATTCATTGCCGTTTAAAATTATATTGCCATTACTGCTCTTCTTCACTTCCAATTTTTCATTGATCTGTATAGAACCTTTAGAAGGGTTAGTAAAGGATTCGTAGGTAAGTATCGTTTCCATTAGTCCATTGATGGTTTAACTACATTTCCCTTCTTGCCAGTGTAATTATAGACATTAACAAGCTTGTCGTAGCATTTTTTCATCTGGTCATCTGTCAAGCAAGAGACCAGGTCATTAAGAACCCTTTGGTCGTTACCTGAAGCAGCAACCAATAGATCTTTCATATGTTGCTTTAGGTCATCCTCGCCATACATGGGCTGACCATATTTCATTTCGTTTAACTGAGTTAGTTCAGAGAATTTTTTCATCTTCTTCGATTTTTTCTGTTTTATATATCTTACCTCTCCCTGCCAATTTCTAGCGATATATCCAAATAATTGCACTTAAAGCCTACAGAGAACGTATAAACACTGGGAGCATTTTGGGTGTAATTGAGATTCAGGTTGTTCATCGATGTTAGGGTTACTTCCTTAAAAGTTACCGTAGTAACTATATTCCCATCGTTATCAAGTATTCTTAATGGCAGGTTCTGAATAAAGACCTGCGGGTTTTTAAAATTAAGCTTGTCCAAAACCGTCTCCAGCATTATGAAGTAGTTTATGAAACCCTCAGATATGCGGAAAGAGACCTCAAATTCTCTGCTAAATAGGTCTTGTACTGGGGTCGCACTTTGGTAATTTACCCGCTTACCCAGATTTCTTGTCTGCTCCACTAGATCCATACTCATCCCAGGGAATCCCACGGATTGAATGGAGCTATTCATGAAGGAAGTTATAGTGTCGTAAGGGGTAGGCTGTCTTTTAATGTAGTCTAGGTACTTCTCCTGTACGATATCAGGGAAAAATCCTCTTGGAAAGACGAAGTAAAAGCTATTAGCCCTTGCGTTTAACATGCTCATAGTCTATCTTAACGTGGTTTATTTTATAGTTATTTCTTTCAGATTTCTCCAGAGCTTGACTAGTATCAAAATTAGAATACATGTAAAGACCCGGGATCAATTCCTTGCAATCTCCTTCCACTATATATTCAAACCTATTATCACCATCAAAAAACTCAAGATCCGTGTAGTTGGTTATCTTTCTTCCTTTATAGAACGAACCAGCATTTTCTCTCCATAGGATATCAACCAAAATTCCCATTTCCATCCCTATTGAAACCCCTGAATCTAGGAGGTCCTTTAACTCGGCATATCTGAATTTATTACCAGATAAGATCACGTCGATGTCTGTTGTATCGATATCAGTATCTAGAAAGTAGTTTGAGCAAAAAGCTCCACAAAGATACAGATCAACAGTAGGAGTGCCATTAAAGTCTATCCATGAAGAAATCCAATTATCGAAAAGATCCTTAGTTGGGGATTTAAAAGGTCCCTTATGAATAAACTCACCTCTTCTAAATTCCAAAACGTATTGTGATTAGCTTCTGCCACCGAAACCGAAATCAGGGTCAAAGTTTGCAGAACCGCTATCGCTACCGGATTGGTTAGCAGTAGATCCATTGGAAGAAGCAGATCCGCCAGTAGCTCTTCCCGCACTGGTGTTTCCATAAGCAAGAACTAGCTCCATATCTCCACTTCCGAATATCCCGTCAACTGCATCTACAAAAAGATTTTTCGTAATTCCAACATAAAGCTTGTAGCCGGTTGAACTTGGGTCCAGGAAATATGCTATTATTTCCTGAGTAGTCCACCCGGTAGCTATTTTACCCTGCACGTCGGAGGAGATTGCAGATTTCAGCTGAACTGGGGTTAGCTTAGGTTGGTTATTTCGGTTTACATTACCAGCTTTTCTGCCTAATCCACTAGTTCCAGAAGTTCCGTTTTGTACTCCCGAAACCTGCCAGGAACTTTTTCCAACTCTTTTTGATACAGGTTTAGTCCTAGGTGAGGTTGGAGCTACCACCACTTCAGCTGCTACAGCTGTTTGAACTGGCTCAGTCTCTCCGTCCTTTAGCCAATTACCCCAGTAAAGAGTAGAAAAAGAATTTCCACCTATTTTTGCAGTATTGACGGCTCTACTAGTATTAGAATCCCTTTTGGATGCAATTACAACATCACGGGAAGAATCTCTTAAACTAATAGCTTTCTTAGCTAGCAGAGATTTAACCTTATTAACCTTAGAAATTCCCCTCGTATCAACATTATCGCCATCGGGATCTGGCGGTTTATTAGTGATATAAAATCTTCGGTCTGTAAACTGAAGGATCTGTGTAGAGATCGACTCATCCACTTTGAAAGCAAGCTCCCCCTTAGAAGGCTTTGCTATAGTAGCGTCAGCAATTGAAGGTGCATAAACTTTTTTACCCTTGTTGTCTATGAAAACCATATTGTAAGTTCCAGAGGAGCTAAGGTCTATCTCCTGGGTTGTATTTCCTTGTCCTTTCTTAAAGAAGGAAAATTTGTAGTAGTTATCAAACGGGCTGATCTTTATATAAGCTTTGCCTACCCCATACGAAACTGAAGGTGTACTAGACTCATTGGTTTCAGTTAGTGTAGTTCCATTTACTTCCAGATTTGTCAGAGAAGTGTTTACTAGATTTCTATCAAAGAACACGTTAGAAAATTTGGTAATCTCTCTGGGCGATATTTGATTAACCGGTACTGAAATATCAGTTTTACCTCCTAGCTTATTGTATATCTTCTGTTGCTGAGGTAAAACGGAAAGTTGCAGAGGAGCAATGGTAGTACCATATTTACCAGGATCAGTTGAAGTATAAGTAGCAACCCTCATGGTTCTTGTCTGATTCTTACTGTTAATGAGTGTCATTGTATACCTCAATGAAAAGCTCGTAGCAACATTAGAATACCTAACAATAGGTCTAAATAAATTCGGGACGTCGTATGCTGAAGTCTGAATACTAGTAAAATTAGATGTTTCAAGCCAAGCTGCACCAACCTGCTCAAGAACCTCTATCCTATTCTCTATATAGTAGCTGTTTCCTATAGAATTCTGAAACAGTATGAAATCCTCTATAAAACCCCCATCATCTGTTCCGAAATATTCAAAGAAATCTCCAGTATCTGCTGGAGCAATATAAGCTCCTATGTTACTGAATGGATCAGTGGGTTCGAGAGATAATGCTGCTAAAAGTTGAGTACCATAGGTTTCATATCCGCTAACAATCGTAGTATCAGTTATGGAATAGGCACTTATTCTTAGAGGCTGAGAAGCTAAAAATCCTCTCCCACTTTTCGAAGTTTTAGCGGCAAGGGTTAAAGGTCGATTGGATACACTAGCAGCATTGTATTTATTGACCATATCTGAGAGTGAAGGTATCTTCACCTCGAAATACTTATCATATATGTTAGCACCTATTGTTAAAGGACTAGGATTCAACGTATACTGCTGGGAATTACCCTTTGAGAGTTTAATCTGCGAAAAGGTAACATAAGATCCGTCTACATCCGGGTACTTAACATTTAGTATCAATCCATCCAGGTTATCCAAATTATACCCGGATAGGATGTGGTACCTCACGGAGTCATACACAACACTGAGATTCGATGGAAAAGATATAGGAAGATCAGCGGTGTTGGTAAGCTCAGATTTAAAGTCGTTATAAGGGACTATTAAATTAGGGTTTAGAGTTACGAAGGTCGTGGAATTAGTTTGCACCACACTATTGTTGGACGTGTTCTGTGTAATTGAAGCATTCTCGTCCAGATTGAATATTTGAACGTCATTAGAGGGCTGTCCGTCCGAATCTTCCAGTAAGCCATTTACGAGCTTATTATAACCCACTGTGGGGCTGCCAATATTGACAAAGTACTTCTCCGGGGTAGGTGGGCTGGCATACATATATTCCATGACCAGATACGGGGAAAGTTGTACATATTTAGAGGTTGTCGTAAAAGCCATTCTATCTATTTATTATTTTCCAAACTGAAGCCACTTGGGGGAATAACTTAGTCCAATTCCTAGGAAAGGACCAACTGTATATCCGCCGTTGTCTAAAGAAATACCATAGCCTGCGGATACACCAACACCAAAAGTCCTTCTTGCCGACTTCAGAGCCCTTTTAGTCTCCGGGTCGTCTATCATGTTAAGAGCTTGTAATTCTCTGAACTTTAAACCAGGAAAATCAGTAGAGGCCCTGATGTATAACAAGCCATCATCAGGATTACTATATAAACCAGTGACCAGGTCTATTCTCTGCTCTATACTTAAAGAGGCATCCCCAGGAAATATAGTACTGTCGCTATCAAAAGTGTAAGGTATTGTACCGTCAATTAAGAGACGATTAGTACCGGGTAATACCGGGTTGTAAGAGAAAGCTATATAAGATGAGTCACCCTCGTTGTGATTCGTAGATGAGACCACGATAGTTGTGTCACGATAAACAATCTCCGTTTTAATTATGACTCCAGGTTTCCTTTTTCTCTCTAATTCTAGCCTTTTTATAAGATCTTCCTGCTCGTCAGAGAGCTCATTATATTTTAGTTTAAAAGCAGACCTCTCCGCTAAAGCACCGCTTAATCTAGTTTCCAAATGCCTAACAGAATCCTGTTGGGCTAGTAAATTGCCCAAATTTCTATTAGCTTCCTCTCTTGCTCTTTCCGTTATGCCGCACTGTCTAAATAACAAGAGCATAAGCAATATGGACAGCAGGATCGGGAAAATCCTTCCGGTTAAAAAAGATACTGTGTCCTTATAAAGTTTCATATGTCATTTCGAAGGGATCGAGTCTTCCCTCACCATATTTTTCGCCCAGAGAACTGATAAAATCCTGCTCTGAATCTCTCAAGTCTTCTAGTTCCCGGATTAGAGTACCAGCTTTCATGTTTAGCCTTTCCATCTCCGACTGAACTTTCTCTATCTCGCCTCTAACTCTAGCAAATTCAGACTTCATTGATTGAGCTTTTTTAAGTTCTATTTTGGTTAATCTTTTTATCATATTTATCCAAGTTTTAAAAAGTGTTCAAACGGTTAAATCTATATTATTACACCACCACCTCCTCCAGGAACTGTTACAACTGAGTTGTAGCTAACCCATCCGGCTATATTAGCATTATTTCCATCGACACCTCCTGCAGTGCCCGCGGAAGTATCATTATTACCGAAAGCTTCATAGAAGAGAGAAGAATTACCATTGATAAAGGTGAGTCTTATTCTTTTGCACCCCAAAGCCCCAGGATTCATGCCAGAAGAATAGTTATCAGGTATTTCTACCAGATTATAGTTCGAGGATCCATTAATATTTACTCTTATTCCACCAAAGGATCTGGTAGTGTCCTCGACAAGAAATTCTATTGTTCTATATTTATATAGTGACAGATTTAACCAGCTGTAGTTGTTACCTACGGTAAGATAAAATCTGCCCTTACGATAATTACTAACTACAGAGACTGCGATAGCAGATGGTTTAATAATCACAATGTCCTCCGATGGAGTAACTGGAACATGGTAATATGTAACCCCGCTTCTAACAAAGGTGGAGGTGAACGGAGTGGATATCGTCTGTGTGTATCTAGTTAGGTTTCCTCCGGTTACACCCGAGGTATTAGAAGAAAAATTAGAGGATCCGATTTGGAATGAATCCCCGTTAGATCTAACTTCAAAGGACTGTCCCCTGTGTGCCGAGGCAGAATTAGAATCCCTGCCCAGCTGTAAAGCACTTCCATAACCAGAAGTTGTCCCATACCCTGCGGTATTAGATAATCCAATCCTCATGCCCTTACTTCCAGTAGAATTTGCGTTTATAAGTCCACTCGTTCCATAGGCACTTGTAATTCTATGGGAGAAACCGGTAGGACCTATAATAACAGGACCGGAAGTAAAATCAGCCCCGAAAATAGCACTACTTAACTGGAGATTAGATGAATTAACACTGAGATTTCCAGAAGAAATAATTTGGGAACTAGAAGCTGTTATTCCTATGTAGCTCTGGGATTTTATATTATTCGATCCAGCAGGAAATGAATCAATATTCCCGGTTACACCCAACGTTATAGATTTAGCAGCATATCTGGAAAAGCCCGGATTTTTCCAGACTAAGTCATAATCCGAGGTTGAAGAATTCTTCCAATAGAACCCTCCTATGTTACTTCTATCAAAAAATGTTTTATCGATCCCTAATATTGGACTGTAGGTATTAGAAACAGTACTTATCAACAACTTTGCAAAATTCGGATTAACGTCACCTGTAGTTCCGCTTAAGTCCGAAAGGGTCAAATACTTATCCCCGGGACTAGAATTTATAAGTACCGCATTATCCTCAGTAGATCCCCCTGGGCCCGATATTTGAGATAGCGATGCAAAAATACCCGTTGTCTCCAGAGTTTCTCCAGTATTAATCCAACCACCAGTAGCTGAAGAATATTTATACACATCCTGACCACCGGTATTTCCTATATCAATCCAGATATCACCAGGTTGGGATATTGATGCTGAGGGCTGCGAGGGGGAGAAGTACCAATTAGATGCTCTATCCCCTGTTGTACCTCGATCCCCGTCCAATCCAGCCTGACCTATTATGCCGGTAGCACCTATAGCTCCGTTAGGTCCTTGTTCCCCTATGGCATTAAAATGTACCTGGTTAAAATTATGGTTTACCTTAGTAATTATCTTATTCTTAGAATCTCCAGGTAAAATGTATTTAGTATTGAATGTAGCCATATCCTATTATAGTAGAGATTAAGTAAGAATTCCGGCATACCCTTTATCGGAGTTGTAATAAACTGTAATATCAGTAGCTGAAGATCCTTTAGCGATAATTAGATCCAGATACAAAACGGGGGTTGAAAATACGCGATCCGGAGTTCCACTGAAACTGGTACTACTAAGATAAAGACCATTTATTGGTTTTGAGTCGTCAACAGCAACTATTCTTACATTTATCGCAGTATTTGATTTAAGATACCCGCCCCAAGAGCCAGTCATAATGATACCAGAGGGGATTCCTATATACCTCTGAGTTCCTGAAGCGGGGCTCAGATCTACCTCCACGAAATTACCATTCATGACTCTGTTGTATCCCATTGACCATATGTTCTGATTTGTAGTACCATTGGCACTTCCATCGTAGTTACTAGAGGTACCAACGAATTGTGTCCTACCCTGGACCATTCTACTTCCTTCTATTCTTCCATCCGCTCTTACACCAAAATATCTAGTGCTACCTATGGTGAGATCCAGTAGGTAAGAGGAACTGGAAGCAGTACTCGTATCGATCACCACTCCACCTGCAGAATTTGAGGTATTCTCATTAATGGAAGAGAAAACATAATCCGTGGTATTAGAGGTAATCGATATAGGAACATTCGTTTCCATACTGCTACTTCCCATATTAAAATTGGAACTAGTGACAAAAAAATTGCTACCCAGTGAAAAAGAAACATCGCTCCCCGCGGTAATTTTTACCACCCCTCCGGAATTAAAATTCATGAATCCGCTGGAGGAAATATCTACATTTCCACTGGTACTAATCAGTTCTAAACCACCGCCGGCACTCAGTGTAAGTCCATCCTGAGGGACGGTAAAAAGCAAATCATAATTTGAACCCACCGGGGAAAGCCACCTAAATTGTGGGTGCCTGGTATAATCTGATGGATCACCAATTCCAGGGGCATCAGTTTTAGAAAATTCCAGGATGGGGTAATCGTTAGATCCATTGGTTGACAGAAGTAGTTTGGAATAATTGGGATTTGCCGTAGTGGTAGTGGAGATTGAATCACTTAAGACCATCGTAGTTTTTTCAGGAAAAGAACTACTGAATACGATCGCATCCTTATTTCCAGTCGGTCCAGATATTCCCTCTATTAACTTAAAAGACTCGGAAGCCTTAAGATTAGCTCCTGTATCAACCCATCCACTATCCCCATACTGGAAAATTTTGTTCCCCTGCGAGGGATTTACCCAATAGTCACCCACGAATATCGGATCCGAAGCGCCACCAATTGGCTCAGTACTTTGCACTAACCACTGGGTTCCTCTTCTGCCTTCCTGTCCGGGATCTCCTTTAGGTCCAGCAGGCCCTACTGCACCCTGAGGTCCAGTTTTACCAATTTTTCCTTGCGGACCCCCACCATTAGCAACTATCGAATCAAAATTGTTATTAATCTTCCTAATTATATCTTCCTGTGAATCTCCCTGGGTAAGATTCGATATGTTTAAATTCGGCATGCTAAAATCTTATCTTTGTTTATATATTCTGGATTTTCTGAGCATTAAATTTTTTCAATCTGGAAGGTAAACGTTGTTGAATAATTGCTCCCTGCTTCCAACGGGAGCTCGAAAGTATACGAGAGGGAATTCCTCCTGGTTAATTTATAATTCTCATTTCTGTAATATCTATATCTAACCCTATCCGGATTTATCAGATCACCTCTGAGTAATATTTCGGTTGGAGATAGATCCGTACCTGTCTTTTTAACGTAAAGATCGAAAGATATCCCCTGGTAGATCGGAGACACATTATTATCTATATAGGCCTTAATGTCATCCTCAATACTACTAGGATCACCAACTCCATACTCGGAAATCATATTATCGACAAACACCTTGTCTATTCCAGAATTAAGAAGATATCTTCTAAGTATTCTATCTAACCTAATAGATCCTACAAGCTTATTGTTAAGCACGTCTTTCTGCCAGAAAACCTCGACGTCCGGGTATATTCCCTCATCGACCGATTGAAGATCAACGCTACTAAAGGCTGTTCCAAGCTGTCCTATTCCCGTATTGGAATTGGCAGGACCTATATTTTGTATCTCGGTTAATGCAGCCTTAGCGTTGTCATTTATCAACTGTATATCCGTTGTCCCGGTCGTTCTAGATATTTCTAAAGAAATAAATGTGTATGCAGTTACTAAATAAGGGGTCTGCATCATCTTTGAACCCAGAAAGGATTTACTTTCCCTCATAGACCTCGTACCCGCAACCGGGGTTTGTGTTGTCGAACTAGAGTATAAATTGTAATATCCAGGATCCCACGAGGACAAAAACACCGAAAAATCCTTTCTCGCTATCGGGGTTTGACCTATTAGAGGATAAACAGGACCACTCGGGAAACTATCAGACTGGCTCAATATATTGCTTCCCCTATCTACCTTGCTATAATTAAGGTTTTTGAGTTTTCCAAAGTCATTTTTTTCGGGTGCAAATGTGCAATTCCGGTAAGATAGATCAACAGAGGTATATCCAGAGACAGTGTCATTTTTATCGTTTTTATACCTAATAATTTTCTCGAATAAGGGCTCATAAGATCCAGCATACCTAAGTATATCAGCACCATATGATGCTCCACCATTGTTTATTGTATACCCAGTAGGTTGATTTTGACCTAGAGTTTGGGGACCAGAATAAGATTTTACTGGTACAAGACCGGTACCTCTAGAAATCGCAGTTGGCTTCTCAAACTTCAAAAGAAAATCACTACTCCTAGTCTTGGTAGTCCCAGATCTCTCATCCCAGTAGTAGGTCGTATATGAAATATATGGGCTCTCTGAATTCACTCTCTCGGATATCTGAGAAAGAGAAATTCTTTTCATGATATATTCCATGTTTTTGAAACCCCCTCCCAATTGAAAAACAGGATTTCCCCTATATGTGCTTTGTGGTCCAATCGGAACAGTAACCGGAGAGGAAAAAGCAAAAGGTATATCGAAGGTATAATTTGTACCAACCGGGCCAAAGGAAACCAGATTCTTAGACCTCCCTACAGGCCAGGGATATTTACTCGATATAGCAGGAACATCGAAACTACCGTTACCGGTTAGACCCACAGATCCAGTCCCTCCTACCGGATAAACCAGATTTATCTCTTCTCTTAAATCTGTGTCATAATCCTGATTAGGTATAATATAGATAAATCCAGGATTAGTGTTCGGGGTTACAGAACTTGGAGAAACAACGGACAAATCCAGTGCAGAGCTTAGTTTTATATCACTCATATCATACAACCTCCGAGGTGTCGGAGTAGCGCCTGTAGATCCAGTTGTTCCAACCTGCAAATCTTTCTTCTTGTCTACAAGGCTGTATAACAATGTATAGTCAACAAATGCACCAGTAGGCCCGACATCACCAAGTGGCAATGCCCGGTAATCATTTATTACTATGCTACAAACAAAAAGAATTGACTTCTGTTGAGTATTCTCTATAAACTCGTAGGATACCGGTGCTTGTATAGTGTCCGGAGTTTCATCGACCACCCTTAAAATGGCAGAAAATTTATAGTCCTCAAATCCTCTATAGTTAGCTATAAATTTCTCGGCGTCCGTAGATGGATCATCGATATTACTCTTCCTCCTCAGTGACATTTTAACGCCCCTAAATAGAGTTTCGTAATAACCAGTGGATGAGTTATATCTGAAAGGTGTAAAAAGCTCCTTTGTGAAATTAGACCCAGAATTGTAAGGGTAAGGGTAATCAAGAGTATCTACAGTAAAGAACGAAGAGAAGTAAAGAGAATCCCCAGGATCAGCGCTTTTTGCTTTATCGAGATCAATTTCCCCGGGCAAATAGTTCCTCTGATTATTTATCTTATCCACCGGATAACCAGGAGGAATTCCCTCCAAGAGCATCCATTCATGTGTAAGATACTTCGGATCCGGAATCTCCCTCTCAAAACTCGGAGAAAAATTAGTGGGGCTAAATGCAGGGGAAGCGTTCAGCCTGTAGGAATTACCTCTAGCGTCGGTCCCACCAAAATACCCCCATTTATTAATATAGGGAACTATCTTAGATCTATTAGCCCTACGTTGTGTATAATTTTCTCTAAGGTAAGAATATTCACTATCTAGTTTCCCGTAATTAAATAAGGCTCCCTTGTCCTCCACTGGTGGAACCTGCTCTTCAGAATCGATGGATTGTATTCCATAAAATCCATCAAATGAATCTAGGTTTTCCTCAGCTTTAATTGAATTAACATCATAGATAACACTAGGATTTTCCCAGTATATCTGTGTGAAAATAGCAGGGACTACAATTGACGGAGTTCCATTAACAGCAACACCCTCGTCATAGAAAATACTAACAGATGATCCCACAAAGGCAGCTCCCGGCCCGAGAACCCTCTCAGAAGGCAAACCTATGTCAACTCTAATAGAACCTCGTCTAACCAGATATTTGACATTCTCTTTTATCTGTCCAGAACGGTCGGGAATGAGCTGGAAATATCTATGATATTCTGGGGTTGGTGTTTCTCCATAAGACGAGCTCCATAGATCAAAATCAAAATTCTTAAGATCAAAAAAGGTAAATACTCCCACATGTGATTTCGCGACATCAAAAACTCTAAATCTTGAATCACTACCCAGATCGATCTTTATTTTCTGATCTTTTAGATTAGCAACAAGTAAATCTTGAAATCCACCAAATCCAGTTACGGTTCCGGACCTTGTAATGGGGTCGTCAACATATCTAGAAATGGACTCTATCATACCTATCCCTCCAGTAACCCCGGTGGTCTCGTCTACCTCGATCCAATAGTCTTTTTTAACCTTATCCACATCATCTATGGAAAATGCTACCCTACACAATGGGTAATCGGTTCCCCCAGAGAAATAAACTACCCCGTTAGTCTCAGATGCATCCACTCCCCCTATTTTAACATATCCCACACTGCTGAAAGTTGAGTACTCGGACCAATCAGCTGGATCCGAGCCCGGAGGTTCATTAGGAGATGATGGCAAGGCGGAAGGAATACCAACCGTACTAGTAACCTCGTAATATTTGCCAAGATAGAAAACCACATCGCCGAAAGAAAAAGCGGAGGTTCCGTTCCAAACGCCTACATAAGAATTATTAAAAGTATCATAGTCGTCATATGCGACTATCGAGAAGTTCTTGTTTAAGGAATACCCCGAGGATTTGGAGACAATAACAACCGAATTATCCGAGGTAGCACAGTCCCATAGGGAATCGTCAATTGAGTTTATACACTGGGAGAAAGACTCAGCAAAGTCCGATTTCTTCCCATCTTTCCAGTTGAAATAATGGTAATTACCGGAATTGTAGGATTTACCCTTACTCCAGCCTAAAACGCTACCTGAAAAATCACCGCTGCGAACTAGGTCATATTTCCCTGCTGCCTCGGAATAAGTTCCATTAGGCCAGAAGATCTTAAATACTATCTCTGAGGGGAAATCAGATTTTTTGAGAAACTCAACGTAAGAATTTGCCTTACCCTTACTATTGGGCAGTATCCCAGCGTAATTGCCTATAAGATCATCAGCTCCAGTAAAATTAGCAAGATTAACTGACTTGTTGAATAAAACGAGACTACCAGTATTTGCCCCAGTATTCCCGGTTACCCCAAAAGAATCATTATAGTAAGGACCATATTTAGCATACTCTGGGGTATTATTACTCCAAGTTTTGCTAGTGCTAATGTAATTTTCTACCCTTTTGAGCGAATAAAAATTATCGTTCTTATCGGTAATGTAGTATAGCTTCTGCGGATCGTTTACGTTGGTGTCATAAGATCCAGGAATCCATCCGCTTGCCCCTTGATAATATAGTCTAACCCCACCGGTGCTACTCTGGAATTGGGGCTTATTGTTGTAGTAATAGCCAATATTATTCCTAGATGGCTTAGGTAAATTTAGGTTATTTCCGGAGTTTCTAAATTTATAGAAATAATCACCGTTTAATTTAAATTCCCCGAGATCGTTTCTAGAAACATAAAATCCAAAATACCTATTTATGGTATACAGATCAGAATCATCGTCATTGAACAGGAATTCCAAATTCAACAGAGAGGGAGTTATGATTCCATTTCTAGAGAAACCGGAAGTTACATAATCCTCAAAATCAGACTGCACAGAGGAATCAGGGGAGGCTAAATAATCATAGTAAAACTCTCCAGCCTTGCTATATACGCCATCTTTAATGGATACACCGTTGTAATATGTGTAAGTATTAGACTCCAATGAGAAATCTATAGGATTGTATTCAAACCTGGGGTTATTAACAATATCCCTTATATAGCTACCTACGAGAGTGTCCTCTCTAAGATCAAATGTAGCTACCACGGAGGCATTAGGTAGAATTTTAGAGTTGAAGAACTGCTCAACATTGTCAACCTCTGGTTGGTATTTAAGCTCCGACATCTCAACAACTTTACCACTTCCAGATAAGACCTGATAACTGCTATAATTCTCGACGCCGTTGAATAAATCCCCGCTACTATAAATGATCGGGGTAGCAAAATTATCCAAGCCATATGAGATTGTAAAATCCTCAGATGAGTCCGGGTCCTGTACAACCTTATACTCCGTATTATTTTTTATAACCGTCTGGTTGGTACTATATGGATATGAGAGTGGTTCGGGAACTTTAAAAACCACAAAGAACTCAGGTAACTCCTGTCTTAGCCATAGAGGCTGAAAGTATCTGAAATTCTCCGTATAGTTCCTGTCTATCAACGTAGAAGCACCAGCTCCATAGAAGAAATCATATTGCAGCTCGAAGTCATCAACTGCTTTATTTTCACCATCAGTGAATTTTCCAACTTCGAATATTATATCATTAGGAACCGTGCCCTCCTCAAAAAAATTGTATATGTCCTTGGCATATGTGAGATTACCAGTCACCTGATATTTCTTAAACCTCTGGGAGCTAAGTGTGGGATTAGCATTAAAAGAGTTCAACCATAATCCCCCAGAGGAATCCAGGGTTATCTTAAGATTCCCTGTCAGTAGTGGATTAGTTCTCAGAACCCCAAAGGATGAATTATAGTCAAAGAGTTTTGGTGAAGCCATATTTTTCTCTTTATCCTATCTTATCCAACGATCCTTGACGAGGTAAAGTTAGGAGAAGACAGGGTATCATTTTTATATTTTCCAGTAACCTCAACATCAAATGAGAATGGACTTTGGTTTTTAACCTGTATATCTATCCCTACTTTTTTGGTGTATGTAATATTAGTCGGGTTACCATCTGATCTAAATCCTCCTATATTACCGAGAGCATCAGTAGCTCTAAATTGGAATATGAGAGGGACACTTATACCATTTGAGCTACCCTGAATATTCTTAGTAGCCAATTGGGTAGATCCCTCCACCTGTATAAGAGAAGCAGTAGGAGGACCAACGAAAAGGTAAGCTCCGCAAGTGTACCTTCCTATAAGATAAGCGTCATCCTCGGTGAAACCTAATTTTTGGGGGTACATTCCATCATTACGATCCCCAGCAGTACTTGTAGCTCCGGTAGCAAATTCTTCCGTAACCTGCTGATAGCCCAATTGTTTATAGTTATCAGTCAATGTTGTATCTACATAGAAATAATCAGATTGCCTGAAGTATGGGTAAACCACAACGTTATTGCTGAAGTTTGGTTTCATCAAATCAGTGAATCCAACACCAGCACCAGTGTTTAAAATTGGGTGGTTTATGTGGATGCAGAACTCAGAAAGCGTCCCGTTTCCGTCGGGTGTCTTAGATCCAGTAGCTCCTGAGTATGTGCCGTCCCAAACATTGGAATCTGTACCAGAAGCAGTAGGAACTGTAGCATCCGTAGGATCAAAGGGTAACAGTTGACTACCGTTTCTTGGTAGATTGTTAGAATCCCCAGTGTAATCATAGGAGGGTACATAAGCAGCAGGCTGTACGTAAAGATCATTATCCAGTCCTACACTCCTCCATCTTGGGTATAGGTATTGGCTACTCGAATTACCCGAAGCATATGGAGGAGCTTGCCTGAACAGCTGGAAGGAAGTCGTTGTAGCAGACGAAGATCCAGGTACAACTATGTTGGACGGATTGAGGGAGGTTATCGAAATTGGGACCTCACCATATCTTAAATTAGTGGCATATCCAGAGGGTAAAGGATACGTACTGTCGTTACCTGCTAAAATATCTAATCCCCCAGGCAAAATAGAGGAAAGCTCGAGTACACCAGAGGAAGAATTAGTTATCCTTATCTCGTATATAGAAGAAGCTATTTTACCAGCATCAGCCGTAGTTGGATTATCATAAATCTGGTTATAAAATCCTCCGCTTATCTTTACTGTTGCTCCGTTGCTTACTTCCTGTGAGTTTCCTGAAGAATCCACAATAGAGACTTCCAACGTTCCTGCTGCGCTAGTAAGCCTAGCACTCAATGAGTTAATTTGATCCTGTAGCTCGGTTATTTTTCTAAGGAGATCCACCGGACTACCGTTGCTATCATAAAATCCACTAGCAATGGAATCCGAGCCTAGATAATAAACCTTGTCACCCGTGCTAAACTGCTGTGAAAGAAGCCCGTCAATACCCTTGGATGAAAGATCCTGCTGGATTTCAAGAACTGCGGCATCCTTTAGGTTATTATTAACATTAGCTGCAGTGCTTTGTGTGCTGGCATCCTCCGGGAATGTTACAACCACAGATTCACTAAATCGGACATCCGCAGGATTATCTGGCCATCCTGCCTCAGAGATGGACCTTATCCTTATTTCAACCCTTTCTCCCTTGGTTATCGGGATATCGAGTTGGTTTATATTTATAGCATCAGCATTATCTGGCTGCTCTTCGGCCCACACATAAGTTCCTGTATTTATGTCATATACCTTTTGTCTAATCTCGCTTTTTATCTCATTCCAATTGGAAAAGGCCCCAGTTTTTTCTTGTCCGTTCTCATCCACATAATTTATCTGATCGACCGCAGGGGAAGCACCGGAATCGCTCAGGTACCTGTATTGTATTAGAAATTGAATAACATTCTGAGGGCCGGTTAATGGGCTTTCTTTTGCTGGCGGCATTGCCCAGAAACCCCTAACCCTGTACTTAGGAACTACAGATATTTGGGGTGTACTTTCATTTAGAGTGGTTATATCAGAAACAACAGATGCCAAAAGTTGTTGTTTCTGCACTCTTTGCTCGGTAAGAGAGATCAAGCTGGCCTGCTGTGACTGGTTCGATGAAGAAGGGCTACTAGATCTGGAAGCCTGAACAGGCGCCAGCGAATTGGTTGACCCAAGAACAGCCGAACTGGAAGCACTGTTAATCGAAGACCTTACTCTGGATATCGAGTTGTCCAGCTGAGAAAGCTCGCTCTGTAGGGTAGACTTCAAAGCAACCTTCTCGTTTAAGGTCTGAACATCAGTTCCTTGGGTTAACTGTTTGTTTATTTGTACTACCTTAAAGTTACTGGCAGCTAAAACCGGAGCATTGGGAAGCTCAGCATTAATAGCGGCAATCTTTTTCTCCTTGGCCATTCCTAGGAATATCTGACCTATATCAGCAACATTGCTGAGATAAAACTGCTCGAGCGTTCTAACCCCGCCATCGGTGTTTATGTTTAGCTCGTTACTGAAGAAAGTTATGCCATTAGACCATGTAGAGCCAACCACATTATAGTTATCGTCTATTTTTTTAAAGAATATCCCCTGTCTTTCATCAAACCCGACATTCACCTGTATAGTCCTTTCACTGAATTGGGTTGAAAGCAAGGTTAAAGTATTACTCCCGATCTGTACCGCTTGGTAACCAGATGTTCTCTTCATCTGAACCGATGTCTCCTCTATATTTACACTGGTTATACTGTACCTTGTTCCGTCATCGGTTAATAGGGTATCTCCAACTTTTAGTGTTTTGCCGTCGGTTACGTTAGTGGTAGTATCTGTATAATTTACAGAGGTAAGTTTGTAATTCCTTCTGGTTTCCTCAGTTGAATTTCCATTAGCATCGGTAATGGTTACGACATCATCGTAGAAAGATACTACCCCGAAATTTCCCTTGTTTCTGATTGTCCTGAGTGGAAGATCTATATTCTCTTCATCAACAAAATAAAGTATTCCCGCATCATCCAGAGCGTCTATAAATTCTTCCTCACTTAAATCGTTTCTGCCACTTAGGGTCTGATCAAAATAATTCTTTTTCTCCTCCGTATCGGTATTTGCTATTATTCTTTTTACCCTTACCCTATCGGCGTCATCCTCCATTTGTCCAGTGACATCTATAGTCACATAGAGAAGGGGGGTTAAAAAACTTTCAAAGAACCAGTTATCTCTAGTATCGAAAGTACTAGGAACCTGTAGATTCACCAAAGGTGCCGGGTCTTTTACAGGCTGTGATTTGTAAACTTGAGAATAGGTTCCATCTGGATTCCGGACAGTAGCAAAATTATCACCTAAACCTGCCAGCGATTGTATATTAGAATCGAGTCTTTGTATTTGGGATCTAAGATATCCGTAACCAGGCAAATTAGCAAAAGAAGGTAATCCGTCCTCGTCCAGGACTTCTATCTGAACGCTATCACTGGTAGAGGTAGCTACCTCATTCAGTCCATTTATTATTTCTATGGAATTCTTCTGAAGTCTTAAAAACTGAGCTACTAAAGAGCTGATTGAATTTTGTGTAGATGCCATTTTTTACTTTAAAGTTTTACCCGTTATTAGTTAAGCTTTTTCCAACTATATCAGCCTGGAATATCAGATTATCCGAATCAACACACACAATATCTATTACTGGCATGTAATCATAGGAGCTAATATCAGAATCCACCAGAGAAACTATCAAAGTAGAGTAAGAAACTCCGCTTGGATTAGATAGAGGATATCTGCCAGCAGCATCCGTAAGGAAAGTTATATTGAAGTCACCTGGTATAACCTGGTCGCCAAAGCTAAATCTCATAGTCTGTCCCTCCTTCCATCTGGGAGAAAGGTCACTTATTCTGATCACTAAATCAGAAGAGAGAGTAATAGGTACGCCATTATTGACGTGCTTTATATAGTTGGTGTAGTTGACAAGGTTAACGTCGTTAGGAGATGAGTTTTGAAGTGTCACGGTTCCTAGATTCGAGCCGATATTAAAATCCTGATTGTCGTTAGATATAGTAACCTGATTCGGAGTACTTCTATCCACTATCACTCCAGCACCCTGTTTTATTCCATCTAAGCTATATGAGATCTCGACAGAGGTCTCGTTGTTAACCACCGCTCTTATTAGTTCATAGTTTTGATTTATCAAAGACATAACAGCCTGTGTATTGTTAAACAAGGCTTGGTTTGAAGCATAAGAGTTTTCCAGCGAAGCTATTCTTCTATCAAGATTAGCAGTAGTGTCTGTGGAGAGAGTAAGATTTTCTAAGTTAGACACCCGATTTTCTAGCTGAGTATATGTAGAAGCATTATTATTCAACGTGGAAGATGCATCCTGAAGGACATTCATAGCGTCCATGAACATGGTCAGCGAGAAAGGAGAATAATCATTGATTGCTTGCTCCACCCCGGTTTGGTCAATATCTACATCAAATTTTATATTTAACTTTAGTCCATAAGAGTTACCATTTAGCTTGGATACTACATTTGGCTTAAATTTCTTAAATACCGGGATACTGTAAATATCAGATCCCTCTGACTGCACGTCATCCAGGAACAAAACTCCATATAGATTGGTCGCAGAATCAGTCGGAACAGCAGGATCATAAACGTCATAATAGACCAGAACACAATTAAAATCAAAATCCTGAGATATCGATGTAGAATTGAATTCCTCTAGAGTGCTTATCGAAGCATCATCGACTATCTGTTTGTAAGAGTCAGGATCAAAATCTATACCGACTGAATCCAATCTTGTTCTAACATATTTCTGGAATCCTGCTCCCCCGGTAGCTCCGGAATAAGACTTAGATAAAATCTGGGATGTCGGATCAGTAAAAGAGGAATCACTAAAATAGGTGTTAGCGGTATCCCTGGGGCTATACCAGTTTCCGTCTCCAGTAGCTCCATCTGTCGTGTCCTCGTAAGTAACGCTAGGTACTCCTAGAACATCATCATCAAAGATTGCCAGATTGGTAAGTCCACTTGGATTTAGTTCATCGTAAGCCCTTCCAGTCAAATATTCAGTGTCCAGTGGATCTGTTGGGCTGTTGGTCCATTGGTAGTCAGGATAATAGTTAGCATCGACTACGTTCTTAAATAATACAGTTGGAGTATTACCATCCTTAGTGGGAACGTGGACGTAAACTTCTGAATACGTATTATTGTTATTCTTTACGGAGTTAACTATATCCAAATTTCCGATATATTGAACTACCCTATTGTAAGTAGACCCAGTCAATCCATAAGATCCAGTTCCACCGGAGGGATCTCCCTCGACATACCTTTTCTGCGTTACTGGAAGAGAATCGACTATGGTAACGGTATTTTGATCAAGGGCTGAAACTACTTGGTCGCTTGAAGCTGGCTGGAATCTTATAGCACCAAGCTCCTTAAGCCATTTGAAAAATATTCTCTCTGAAACATTTTGCTTTAGGTCCGAATTGTACACATCTGAACTAAGTATAGTAGTCTCGAGATTTAGACAGTAGCTCTGGAAACTTTGCGAAAAGTCAGTATTTGCGTTACCAGTTATGATTTTTCCCGCACTTGTAGCCTTATCTATGAAAGCGCCATCGGGAGCGTTCAGCTTAATCGAATTACCAAGGGGATCTCCAGAATTTATCTGAGGTATATTTAGCAAAGCAAATTTGGAGAACTTAAATTTGTTTACCGAGTTGTTAAACGTAAAGGATAAATCCTCTGCAGCAGAAGAGAAGGCGTAAAACGTTCCGCCCTGTACCTGTAGAGGCCTTATAAAAGGTGTTTTTGCCATCTATCTTTGCTTTTTTGTCATTACCAGGTCATATTGGAGGATCCTAAAACTACCCATGATCCCTCCTGAGTCCCTGTATCTTTACCAATCCTAGGTTCCCATTGTAACTGTATCGACGATTGATAAGGCTTACCAGCATCTACAGTTATTCCGGTAGATGGGAATTCACCATAGCTAGAGACTGTATTAAATCCTGTATAAGCTGATCCCTGAACGCCGGTTTTAATACTCCCAGCAGTGTTGTCTGTATTTACTATAGTCACTCTTAAACCAGCAGGAATATTTGATGCAGTTCCGCCTGTTGTACCTACACTTAGGTAAAGGCCAGAGCTACAACTAGCATAGATTACATCCTCCAGTCCAGTAATAGCATACGGAGAACCTGAAGTAGTTGTTATACCACCTCCACCAGTAGCAGAGTTAGGGAAAGCTGTTCCCGCAGTAATACCGGCAGAAACCGTAGTGTTTTGACTCCGGATACTTCCGCTTAGGTAACCATAAGTTAGCGAAGAATTTAGAGCCGAAGCGCCATTTAGATTGGTTGAGCCCGTAAAAGTTGTAGTCCCGCTCTGGTTTAAGCTACCAGATAGAGAAAATGTACCACTACCTGTTAGATTGGTAGTTGCGATACTTTGGAAGCTTCCAGCTCCGGTAGAGGTTATTTGGGCTAATGCTGTTCCCCCACTAGGAATAGTTAATGAATCAAACTTACCAGTTTTTGCTGATATCCTTCCGGTGGAAGCACTCGTCAGATCCAATATACCGTTGGTGGAATCTATACCAAAGGTGTTATTGTATGAATTAATCCAATTCTCCAATAAAAGGAAATTGGAATTAAGTGTCGTCCTAGAGGAAGAAATCGAATCTGATCCTAAAATCGTTGTTGTACTTACTGTGGCCATTTCATGTAAATTTTTTGATTTCCTTAGTTTTGAAATATATATCACATCCATTTTCAAACTCTAAAATATGCTTGGAAATAAACCCTCCATCAGGAGAGTATATGATTTGAAGACAAAAAAGTCCGAATTAAGACTGGTTGAACCCAATCAGGCCAAGCTTATTCCAGTTATTATGTGCACTTGGATGAGAATAGAGGGATTCAAAAGAGTAGTAGAAAACCTAAACCGCCAGTCACACCGGAGCTTCAAACTTTTTGTGTGGAATAATAACCCAGACATTACTGAAGAAATTTTATCCATACTATCCGAAAAAGCTTCTTTTAGCTCAGACGTATTCCAAAGCGAGGTTAACATAGGTGGATTTGGGAGGTTCTATTTTGCTAATTTTCTATACGGTGATCCAAGGTTAGAAAGATATTGCATCTTTATAGATGACGATCAGACATTTGAGGAAGATATGATTAAAAAATTCTCACAGGAAGCTTCACCGAAAACCATACTCTCCCAGTGGTCTTGGAAATTTAATTCAACCAGGTACTTCGGAAGAGAAAACCGGGTGCTGGTAGAGCCGCATAATGAGGTTCACCACTGTGGAACCGGAGGGATGGTAGCAGATATGGAGATATTTATGGAAAGGGATCTTTATGAATGTCCAAAGAAATATTGGTTCATAGAAGATCTCTGGCTTTCATACTTTTCAAGTCATGTGAAAGGATATAAACTACTGAAGAGCTCCACGATATTTCAAAACGGATCGGATGAGCATAATCTAAACGACATAGTAAAGGAACAAAAAGAAACCATGCTAGCTGAACTAATAGAAGATCTAGGATGGGATATACTCAAAAAATAAAAAACCCAAAAAATGCCCGAAAACACACAAAAAAGAGTACCAAAAGGTGACATAAAATTCTCAATCTCGCTATCGGAGGAGCAGAAATTAGCAAAAGCAGAAATTAGGAATCATCCATTCAGCTTTATAACCGGGAAGGCAGGTAGCGGTAAAACACTGCTAGCAGTACAAATAGCTCTAGATTCTTTTTTCAAGAGGGAGGTTAATAAAATAGTTATAACAAGACCTACAGTCTCCAACGAGGATAATGGATTTTTACCAGGATCATTGGAAGAAAAAATGGAGCCTTGGCTAGTCCCGATAAGGTCCAATATGAGAAAAGTGTACAATAAACCAGACATACTGGAAAAGATGGAAAAAGAGGAGAATATAGAATTGGTATCACTTACCCACTTTAGGGGACGAACTTTTGATAATTGCGTAGTGATAGTGGACGAGTTCCAAAATTTAACAAAACAGCAGTTGGGAATGGTATTGGGTAGACTCGGAAAAAATTCTACCATGATGCTATGCGGGGATGGCCAGCAAATCGATCTTAAATTCAATAATGACTCAGCAATCCACGAAGTCCCGAAACTTAAGGACTCTTCATTTGTTTACACAATATCACTTAAGGACAATCACAGACACGAGTCGATCGACGAAGTTCTCAGGCTTCTTTCCAATAGTTATTGATTGAAGGTAGCATCCGGGTTATTCGGTATTACTATACCAGATCCGAATTTAATCCTGCTATCAAGCATAATTTGAAGTTGTTCTAAATTCATATCTCGACCTAGTTCGAGAGCTTTAGAGTTTCTATCCAAGTTAGCAGGTATGTACCCGTAATCTGCAGAATTGACATACTCAGGGTTAGGATCGCTAGCAACTGGGATTGATTGATTCACAACTTTTATAAAAGCAGGTTTGGAAACCTCGTAGACGTTCCCAACAGAATCCTCTACAGAATTAACAACGGAATAATACCCAGATTCCGCGAATGTGTAAATGAAGTATGGGACATTTTTTACGTCGAGCAGTACCTCCTTTGTTTTCGCATTAGTCAGGATCCATCTATTATTATTTTTCCCAAATATCTTGGAGTCATAATTACTTAGGAAAAGAGTGGAGAGCATCGGAACATACAGATCAGAATCGCTATTGTGAACATCGACCCATGACCATGTACCGGACCCGACTCTTGATATGACATCACCCATAGCCTTACCTGGTTCCTTCTTATAGCCCTTAAACATGGAAACGAAGTTACCGTCACCTGATTCATAGGGAAGGTTAGCAGGACCAGTAACTCCCGAATGGGATCCAGCTAAAAACATATTATTTCCATCCGAGATGGTAAAAGTAAAGTCCTCCTGGACACCAACGGAAGGAACTATTCTTAGAGAAACCTCACCAAGTATAAGATTCCTAGGTTTTGTCCCAGTTATACCACCGGATAGCATACTAAACTGGTAAACACCAGGGCTACCATAAACCGGGTTAATCCCAGGGTCGTCGTAATATCCAGTATTTCCACCAATATCGGTCCACTCTATTCTTCCCCCACGCCCAGAGAAGTCGACTATTTGATCAGTTATGTCATTCCCGCCCTGGATAACGTTTATAAATACAACATCTATTAAGGGAATAAGATCATACACAGATAACTGATCCACATCCGGTATGTTAATGGTTCCAATATGGAAGAGATCACTCTTGAATGATATGGGACTATTTTGTGAGGTTACAAATGTGTCTATTAATGTACCTGAAACATTCCTTTTAACTATATTGTAAGAATCGCCTACAATGGAGGGATCCTGTGGATACTTTAAGGATACGTAATAATCCCCGTCAGGATTAACTCTACTACACTGGGTTAGTGATACCTTATAAGGTTCTCCATAAGTGGAAGATAAAAAATTATAGTTGGACAACAGGGAATATTTGCCACCAGGTTTCAACGAGAGAGTTCCTAGATTAACATCTCCAGAAGTTCCGCTCACAAGACCATCAGTACCACTTGGAGATGGTGTAATAGTGGCATTTCCGCTGTATAGAAAATCAAAGTAGTATTGATTATCAGACCTATAAACCATCCCAGACGAATTCCAGTCTGAGTATAAAGGATCCGCTGAATTAAAATTCTTTATAAAAGCCCCGGTAATCCCGGAATTAGATGACGAATTTAACAAGAAGAAAGGTCTAGCAAAGCCTGTAGGTCCGGGATGATCTAGACTTATTCCCCTGGAAGAAATGTTACCACTAGCAGAACCGCTCAGAACATAGGTTGAACTATCCCTCAATGACTGGATTTCCTTCAAATAAAATCCAGTTGAACCCAGGGTAAATCCATTTTTAAGATCCAAATAAGAATCCATATCAATTACGAAACCACTACTGTAATAGCTTCCGCCCTCAAATCCGGAAAATAGGAAATACGGTGCGTTTGGAATGTCCTCCGTAAATTCATACCCGTTAGTAAGAGTAGAGATGCCGCCTTCAATGTTAGTGGTAAGTCTTACTGAATTTTTAGATATTGAAAGATCTGTAATCCCGATCCCCGTCATAGAACCAGAGGTTGGTGATCCAGGTCTACTATCATAGGAATAACTAGCTCTAGGGAAGTATCTAAAATTACTCAGGCAATATTCGGATTGTATAACATTACTCTGAGAAAAATCTAATCCACCGTAGCTAACCTGATTACCCAGGTCATAATCAACCTCCGCGATGAAATATCCGGAGCTTCCGTCCAAAATCGACTCGTCGGGTATGTATGCACCGCTAGTTGCTCCAGTAGGTCCGTTTAGTATCCACGGATAATCATAACTAGCAGTAATACCTGGGGTAGCTATATTGGAGAAACCTATAGGTGCACCTGTTGGTCCGCTAACACCAGTGGCATTCATCTCTGAAGCACCAGGAAACTTGGATCCATATACAAACTTACCTGCCTCTATATAGCTACTAAAGGACCCGGCAACAAACAGGGTAGAATCATCAAGGGATGGGCAAGCTCTAAGAGCCCTCGTAGATTTTCCCCTAAATGGGATTGCCCCCATAATTTGCCCTGAATCGCTATAAAATGCTACAAATCCAACCTCCCCAGTTCCTCCAGTTCCACCACTAGGGTTCGGATTGCTAAGAATATATGAGGAGTCTAAATTTGATGGCTCTCCTAAATTTATAGAAGACTCCCCGGAATATCCTGTTATCACATTATATCCCTTATATCTACACGAGGAGGTAATTGTGAAACTATCAATATCATCAAGCCAAGTATAGGAGTCAGGGATTAATCTCTTCTGCTCCAGGTCAGAATAACTCAGAATTGGAGGGTTACTCCAGTAGCTTCTATCACCAGCGGAATTATTGGCTATATCCTTGAAATCAGTCTCAAGAAATAGATTTCTTGGATCCATTCCAGGATGACTATTCAGGAGTGGTGAGAGGTCATAATTAGTCCACGTGGGAAATTCCCAGGTGTACTTGTTTGCTTTTGGCAGTCTTGCGGTATCTGTTGTTCCTCCAGTGGTGGTAGGTGTATAAGATACAAAATTCCACCCGGTAGTTCCGGTATATTTGGAAGTGCCATATACGTGAGGTATAGTATAATCAAAGAGGGTTAGATAATTTCCAGCTACTACCCACAAATCAGAGGGATAAGCAGTTTTGCTTGTGTATCTGGTCTTCTCTTGTATAATTAGGAGATCTATGACTCTGTCATCAATTAAATCAGAATTAGACTGTGTGTAATTAGTAAATGTTGTCCCGTTAAAATGGTAAAACCCATCAGTATTTGGTGTTGCCACCATAGTGGGGGAACCAACCTTAAAGAACACATGGCCATTTTTTCGGGCTACCACTTTCGTAACCCCAATTCCAGACCCCACTGACCATCTATAGTACTTTTCTCCATCCCAGTACACCAGACCATCGGAAGTTCCCAACCAATAATTTCCATTCTCATCAAAGGAGATCGAATATACAGTGTTTGATCCTATGTTGGAATTTGAGGTGTTTCTTTTCACCATCTCAGGTATAGATATAACACCTCCAGACAGCTCCGAGGTTGCTATTTTTCCGTCGGGTATAACTTGTAGCCCGTCGTTTGTACAGAGGTAATAATTATAATCTCCTCCCTCAGTTCCGACCGCCGTCATTTCATAAATATGAGGCCATGTATAATTGGGTGCAACTTCTTCCCATGATTCATCGACCTTATCATATCTCCATAAATAGCCACCAGTTACACCAATGTCACCGCTAGCTCCGGTTCCGCCACCACCGTTAAGCGGGGAGATAAATGCTAGAACATCGTTACCATACGGACAAGCGTAAATTGATGGAACATCCCAATTATCACCAGAAGCGATTATGTTACCAAACTCTGACTGTGACCAGGATTTACCAGATCTAACATCCTCTCCTGAGATATAAAAAACCAAGCTGTTTTCGACCCCTGTGGTAACAGCAGAACCTACCCACTTGTTATCCTGAGGATCTATAGAGATTGACCTGGTGTCCTTGTAGTATGGTCCATTGGAAGGGACAGCTGAATTGGAAGAATTATAATACTTCCACTGATCCCCGTCATAATTGTTTAAGTTTCTCCCAACAACCCAAACGGATCCGTTGGAATCCAGAGCAGCATCGTTTATGTAAAGGTTTAAATTAGCCATTATTATCCATATTTATCTTAAGCAATACTTCCCCCTATTTGTACTTGAGATCCTATTTCCTGATAATCAAGGAGATCCGTGAGTACCCTCATACAGCCGGTACACGTGTGACCCGTTGCATTCACTTTGTCACTTCCGAAAGGTAAAACCTCACCTCCAAAAGGAGATATGAGCAGATCTAACGGCTTGGAATTATCAGCAAATTCGAGCTTTATAATATCGGTTGTCTTTAACAAGATCTTAAGTCCATAATAAGAACTTGGGGTTCCTCCAGTATCTATATTGTATCTTTGTAATGCCACAGCTTCAACATCATTAGTCCCACCAGCAAAGTTACTAGTAAAAGCAGCATTAAGAATGCTAGCTACCCCAGATTGACCCCCCACGTCCTGCATGGCATAATAGTTACCGCTATCTACGTTTCCAACCCCGCCATTGTCATTGAAAGAAATAGTAAATCCACCAGCTCCAGCCGTCTTAGAAATATAGCTAACAGTCACCTCGTAAACAGAAGCGACCGGAGCTCCATAACTTTGCAAATATTGAGGTGAGGGGATAACAGGATCCTTGAAGGTACCAGCTCCAACCAGAACTGGGAATCTTCTGCTCGGATATGTTGCTAACTGGGCTGAATGAAGTATAGGATATCGGCTTCCTATAATTTCAGCAAGGAGACTATTAGTATAGTTATAAGAGTCTACCAAGGCAGTTATGTCTGAAGACACAGAGAAGTAAATTTTGTTCACACTTCCTCCGCCTAGAATGTAGTTGCCACTGACGACCGTCGGGATCACAGATCCATAAAGACTCGTAACTATACAAGCGAACCCACTAAACGATCCCCAGCCACTATTGAGGAAATCAGAGCTAATTGTTGGGGGTAACCCGGTGCAGTAAATCGTAGCAGATTCTAAATTGGAATGAAAGTATTGTATGGGCTGTGCACCGCTACCACTAGTCCCGGGGGTTATACTCATAATTATATCATTACCCGGAAGTCCAATTGAGGAAGTTCTGGTTGGGATTGCCGCAACCGGAGATTCTTCATCATAGGATGTAAGAGGTAGGGGATATCCATTTATAACAAATTCCTCCAGTGGTCCTATTTTATACACAGAATATCCCTTAACGACAGTGTCAGAACCCGAGACATTAGATGCAGTTAGCTCCACTGAAACATTTATCTCTGTACCTGGCGCATCACCAGCAAGAGCACCCGGGACATCCACCCAATCGGAATAAGAAAACCCGGTAACATTCTGGGTAGTTGCTGTGTATGATCCAATAGTCCAAGCGAATGTATCGGGTGCTGAGGGTAACCCGGTACTTGTATCAGTAAAAGAGTTAGTCTCATCCATAAGCCTAGATGTATACTGTCTGCTGAAATTGGCAAATACAGCAGCAGGCAAAACGTTTACCAGGTCAGTCTGTACCAGAGAAGAGGTAACGCTAGCAGCATCCGTAACCGTAAGGGTAGCGGTATAATCACCAGGGGAGGAATATGTGACGCTAGCAGTAGGACCAGTAGCGGTCGACGGAACACCTCCGCTAAAGCTCCAAGAATACTCATACGGTAAAAGGCCACCAGTCGTAGTGTCCGTAAATATTATATTCTGTCCTTGGTATATTTGTATGTTCGGCATATCTTACGATTTATTGTTTCTTAAGGTCCAGTTGCATAGGTAAACGAAACTACCAAAGGAGGTGGAGCTCCAGGTACCGAAGCAGGTACCGCACTCGTACCGCCGGATATAGCAGCGTCGTAAAAAATAGGCTCTATAGGACCAGAAGTAGTTAGAGATGCTGTAGCTCCTGTCGGGATTGTTCTGTAGTAAAAATTGGTTATATTGGAATCTACAGAAGAGTTTAACTGCGACACAGCAGAACCAACGGTGAGGTAAGAGGTAGAACCTGTTCCCCCGTCCTTAGTAAAAGTAACACCGGTTGGGAGAGGGTAGTTATCAGCACCAGTACTGAGCTCAATATGATCCCCAGGTTTAATGCTATGAATCTCATATCCACCAAGCCACCCGCTCTCATAGCCGAAATCAGCCCACGAGTGAGCATATGCCTCATCCCAAGAAGAATCCGTAAAAGTTTCCCAGTTTAAAAATTTAGTTCCGAAGTACTTAAGGTTTTCAACTGGTAAAACACCATCAGCAGGATCCCAGGAAACGTAAGCAGTTCCCCCTGTAACACCCCCACTTAAATAAGGATCGCTGGATACAAGGGATAGCGATCCAGACAGTAGAACGCTAAGTTTATCATTATTTCCTATATTCCCACTCGATACATCAGCAACCACATTTACAGTAGCAGGAACGTCGTTGGGAGCGAAAGACTGCGCAAAGTAATCGGGCTGAGTGTATACTCCGTTTATTTCTGCTATTATCGAGTTAACTGTAGATTGAAGATTAGATCCGGATGATGTTGCACCTATTGCACGGCCGTTTATATAAACAGTAATATCACCCCCGCCGGTAGTTTTCTGGTCTGGGTACGTGCTAGGCAAAACATAATATGCTGTTGCTCCTATCAATGATCCAGTTCCAGAGGTAGCACCGACTCCAGATTGGTTAGTTATCACATAAGGGACCTGGAAGCTATATCCGGTAGATCCACTCGGAATAGAAACGATATTCCAAGACTTGTTTAGTGGATCTATAGATCCGCTAATAAAGATATCGTCGCCTTCCTTAAAATTATGAGGTTGCTCAGTGTGTATGGTCGCGTATCCATATTGGCTGCCGCTTATCCACAGCGAATAGGCATACTTAATATCGATCATCGACTGGTTGATAGTAAAATTACCGGATGCTCCCACACCCTCGGTATATTTCTTCACACTCAGTTTTTGCCCATCAATAGCGTTATTTCCATATACTGCAAAATCGAGAATCTCTTCAGGAATCTGCTTTGCTACCTCAGAAAAAGTTTTTCCCTCCGCCGGATATTCCCATATGGAATTATAGGAGTCCCATGTTCTAATGGTCTGATCCCAGAGGTAGTTTTCATTCTCCCTATACCTTGTCCACCCGTCTATTAAAATACTTCTGGGCGAAACCTGGATTTTAGACTTCTGTATCTTAACATTTCTGAAGTTGAAGGAGTCGTATAAATTGCACTTAATATCATAAGATCCAGTATATGGAAGGAAATGGGCTAATTTGTAATAGTCCATAGTATAACCACGATAAGAGAAATAATATGGACTTCCCCCCTGTGTAGGGGATTTTGATATTTCCCACTCTATCTCGTTATATGCTGAGAAGTCTATCGAAGACCAGGTTAAAGCTTTGTTGTTAAAATTGAATGTTGGCAGCGTAAGTGAATCCCAGGTCATACCCATTTCATCCCAATCCCACCTATCAACATCTAACTCCAAAACAACTGGCATACCTAGTGGATTAAGATATTTGTTACCAGTGGTCCTGTTAAGGTCAATGACAGGGTCATTAACATCATCACCCAGACTTTTAAGCATCTCGTTTTCCTTTATGTAATAAAAATTAGAGATTGCATTGATCATTTCCCTATTTTGGTCCGGTGTATATTTCTGCCCGTTATAAAGTGGATTTACACCATTACCAAAATCTGATATGCTGGAATCAATAACGCTGATCGACCCATTAAGGGAGGAATTGGCTGTAGAGTAATAGTATAGATTATTAGACTCCTGTGGATTAACGTCTATCGTAACTGTTCCTCCCGTAGCACCGTTATTGACCACTCCCAGTGGATTTATCTGACTTAGTGAAGGGCTCGTAGTTAGGTAGAGGTCATAATCGTAAGACCCTTGGGTAAGGTTAAGCTTGTATTTCTTACCTCTCATAAAGGTAAGAGATGGGTTAGATCCCGCGACACCATTAACTATAAAAGCATTCCCAGATGGACCTGTCACAGCAAAATTTAAATCAACCACATCATAGTAGTTCATTGGTGCTTGTATCGATGTCTTGCTTGTACGGGTCCCGAAAGCTCTAAGATCCTCTATAAACCCAAAATCAGGATTAGCAGTGAATGATATATTGTTACCAATGTCGATATCCTCCCTCTCCAGTACATCGGTCCATGCTTTGCTGTTATAAATATTGTAATAAACGCCCTCCCCAGTTATGTCGATTATTCTAGCATTGAGGGGAAGGTATGATGCCTTTAATCTCTCCTTAAGAGCAAATAGCTTAACAAGAACCTCCTCCTGAGTAAAAGCAAATGCTTCCGGAGTATCTGGGTATCCATATGGATCTTTTGTAGAAGAGGTCGTATTTATATCATAGTAAAGCCCGAATAGTGAGGTCTTTTTATAGGTTCTACTTGGAACCAACGTATTCTCGGATGAAACATCCAACACATACTCGCCATCAGAGTTTGGCCCGTAGGTTTGCTCCAGCCTATACTTCCCGGTATTCTCATTATCAAAGACGTCCGCAATGAGATTAGATTGGTTGGGTATTGGTGTATTTCCGTAATTATTAAGGAAATTCTTGTTCTCTTCCAGTGGGGAAAGATTAAGCTTGTTATATCTCAGATTAAGCCAGTATTCCTTTATCCTTAAATCCTGATATCCAAAGAATTTCAGGGCTCCTATTAGTCCTTTGTAGCTGCCTATATATGGGAATATCTCTTCACCGGCAATCATAAGTTCCTTCCTCTTCTCGTTTATCTCGATGTAGTCCGGCAAAGGCTCGGAAGGATCGTGATCCCTAAGTATTGGGGAATCACTACCGAAAAATGCCCTACCTAGATTATTAGTAAGTACATTGAGCCTCGAGTCTTCACCTATTACCTGACCATAGAAGAGAACTTCTGCTATCTTCTGTGGCTGATTATAGGTTATGTCTTCTATAATCAGCTTCCTCTCGTATATCTCCGCAGCAAAATCGGGTGCGCTAAGGGCAACATTAACTGAGATAGATCTTGACGGTGTACCAGCCTCTGGGGTAACTATATAACCGTTACTATAAGAATCGCTTATATTCTTAATAACTGGGATGGCTATATTTTCATAATTCACTATGGAAGGATCCCCACCAAGGTCTGGGTCATTCTCGGTTATCTGGTAAGTGAAAACAATATCACTAACATTAGTATTACCGTAGACATCGTTTTCCCACCTAGTTCTCCATAAGGGATCACTAGATGATCCTGTAGACCCGGTATGCGGTACCCCCAAGAAATCGGATCCAGTTACAGAGTCTTTAAACTGCTGCACTATAAATATTTGCTCGTTCTCATAAAGCCCCGCCGAGACGGGGTCAAAAAATATAGACCCTGTGAAATACCCGCCAGGCAAATCAGAGGTTATACATTCAACATAGGCAGTATTATCGTTGGAAATGGTAGTTACCCCGATAACTCTGGATAAATTTATAGTAAGGATTGATCCAGAAATGGATATCGAAGAAATCTCACCTTGCAGAATGTTGGAAGGATAGAAGGTAATCTTAAGAGTTATTTTTCCACCCTTGGAAACCTTATCGTTAACCGTATTAGCCCAGCTAGTAAGATCGTATCCATTCATATCCAACTTGTTCATATAGAGAACATTGGAAGCAATATCAAACAGGGAAATCCTTCCCTGCGGAGGGGTAGAATTAGTGGACCTAGACTCGTAATTAAAATTGTAAGTCAGAGGAGCAGATGCAGTAGCCCCAACATATTCAAAATTTAGAGGTTCTCCCTTCTTATCAAAAAACTTAAGGTGCCTATTTGCCATCTTTAGAATACTCTCTTGTTGTTAAACGGTACTGTGTAATTAAAGGAATTCCTTATTTGCTTTACCGATTCGATCAATGCAAAAACTACTCTCTGAAGATAATAGAGGATCTCCGATTTTTTGGGGTCTCTAAAAATAACATTCGACATAGTGTTTTGGAAGATCTTCTCCTTGTAATCATACCCACTTCTAATATTATCGTAAGCGGAGTCCCGTATATCATAAAGGTTGTCGGTGGGGTCAAATTGGTAATATCTTCTAGCCATGCTATTCCCCTGAATCTTCTTCATAATATCCGTGTACGTGCTGGCACTAGAACAAGGGCCATATAGAGTATCTCCCTTGGCACTAACAGTAACCTTCCTATACCCGCTGCATCCTATATTATAAGATCTCTCCTGAGCTTTTCCGATGCTCTTATAGAGATCATCACTTGTTTTGAAAACAGGCGTTTGGGTTCTAAAAGATATATCATTCGCGGTAAACGAATAGATCTTCTTTCTCTCCAGATATGGGCTGTAGTCTCTTCTCATATTATCTGTTGGAAGCTATTAGCTTTGATTTAGTCTCGGAATTAAGCTCATTGAGGAAATTCTTTGGATTAACCGAAGAAATGGAGATATTTAGTGCCGAAGGTTTCCCAGGAACTATTCCTTCCTGATACTCCACACCGTTTCTATCTTCCCATCCTCCCCTCATAAGAACTAGCTCACCTCTTTTTATGATAATATCACCGAAGTCGTCGAGACCTATCTGTTTGTTCTTTTGAGCAGCACTCGCATTTTGTAAGTTATCAACGGTTCTATGATAATTCTCATTCTGTTCACCTATGAAATAGAAGGAAACCGAATCTATTCCCTCTATCGATTCTAGTATCGCTATTATATCGGATTTAGGAATCCTATCTCTTCTCTTATTGTTAAGCATATACTCGGAAATAGAAGTTCTGACCTTGTCCTTTATGACCTCAGGATCATAGCCCTCAAAAATCGACATAACCACGTTTCCAACAAACCTACTGATCTCAGGTTGTATGATTTTTACAACCGTGGTCGCTATCATTCTACCGGAATCCTCAATGAGATTCAGGATGGAAAGCTTTTGAGAGTTAGTGAGTAAGAAACTAGTTTCTGGAATATCGAAATAATCCTGGTTGCTAGTCATGTTAATAGTTACATCAGGAACCAAGAAAATATAAACTACGTTATCATCATCCAAGTAATCATCATCGAAAGTTGAGAAAGCCTGTATCTGAGAAAAGATATTGAATTTCTGTAGGTATATCTCATAATTTTCAGCATTAGCAAACACGAAAGCCCGACTGGTTTTAGGTGCTACCAATCTGGTAACTTCTATAGGTTCGGGATCAGATCCGAAAGAAGGATCTAGTACGCCGGTCAATTTTAAATAGTTATCAAGGTTAACAGTACTTCCGAAGAGATCTTCCCCGCTATCCATAAACTTATACGTAAGAACCTGATCAGGCCTGCTCTGAAGATTTCCATTAAATCCAGATGTCTGCAGGTATTCCACCCTTATTGTGGCTCCCTGTTGTGGAATCTTACCAAAGTTTGAATTACCGAAATAGATGTCTATTCCCTCCTGTATACCGCTCTTAACTAGATATCCCTCCTTGTTAAGAGGTATATCATAGAGGGATTCATACCTTTCCCATTTATTGTCGTTGACATAGACATCAACATAAAATTGGTCTATCAGAGCACCAGCTTTCGAAGGAAGATTAAAACTCTGTAATGCCCTACCAGTACCTGTAAACGTATTAGAAGCGAAGGATCCTTGAACAATCTTAAAATTAAAAGAAGCTGTCCGGTTAAGTGGTACTTTCACGGAAGGAGCTCCGAGTAATATTGAATATGGAAGTCCGTTTTGTATACATTGAATTCTCGGGGTTCCGCTTAATACTACTGCTCCACCACCAACATCAGACTCTCTAAGATTCCACGTTAAAGCAATCTCTCCTTGTGCAGCCATTCCTCTTGAAGGATCATGACCAGCGATTCTAGCTAAACTTTTTATTGAGTAGTTTCTAGTTGCTTCCTGTATATTTAATTCAGTTATCGAATCCTCTATGAAGTACAAAATCATCTGAGAGAGGTTTTCCAACACAAACAATATCTGCCCCCAAGCAGAAGCAACTGTGAAAACGTTGCGGGATTGGTTGTACGTCCTTTGCAAGAATTGATAAGAGTCGTTTAGTAGACCTCCAATCAGAATGTTGTTCTTCTTAAAAATATTTTCTGCCATCTTTTTAACTTACTTTCAAAGCAATCGCTGGTGAGGTATTACTTAAACCTGGTAAATAGAAATCCAGATATGCAATATCTCTCTGAGTACCCTGGTAAAACTTTACCTCAAAATACCCGTTTAACTGGGCAAAAAGAGGAACATAAATCCTAAGATGCTCGTTTATTCTTTCCCTTAAGCTACTTTCAGAGAGATCCAGAGAGAAAACCAGATCCTCTAAGTTAAGTCCAAATTTAGGATCACCTAATACTTCTCCACGATTAGTAACGAGCATCATTTTAAGTTGCCCAACACATATGTCCGTAGGGTTTGTTATCTCAAGGATATTCTCCTTGTAATTGAAATCTTCAGGATCTTTGTTATAAATCTCAACCATTGGGAATTTATTTTCCCAATATATATCGAGATTAATTCCACTGTAAGAAATAGGAAGGAGTGTTCTCTCCGTTGATCATATCCATCACTTCTTGGAGCTCTTTCTCACCGTCACTTCTAAGCTCTGAGGTGTTTACACTAACACCACCAGGAAGGTTATAGTTGAAAGCACTAAGCACTCTAGATAGACTTATTTTGGACTTGGCTAAGCAATAACGTATGAATAATTCGTCGTCATATAGATCATCGTCGTCTATAGCAACAAAGCACCTGACTGCAACGTCCATACCGTTTTGGTCGTATCCTGTTCCAACCCCTGACATACCAGACCTATTAGGATCTCTACCGAGAATGGTAAGTTTCTTGGTATTCTTATTCCATTTAAAAGCGTAAGTTGGCAGAAGATATGCCTGCGCCAGGTCAAAGTAAGAATACATTACAGTTCTATAAACCAGGTTATCCCCGGTGAACGGAGATAACAGAAGTTCAGATCCCAGGAGTTTGGAATCACCAAAGTCACGATCAGGAGTTCCCGATATACCCATTCCATTAACTTCCCTCACGTCGTACACAGTCACGATAGAGGGAGGAAGCTGTATCTGTCTCGTATTTCTAAAGCTAGGATTTGCAAAAAGATTGTTAGCCAGTATAAAGACCCTATCCTCCACAGCATATTGGTAATTGTCATACATGTAATCACGTGCCCTTCTAATAATCCTATGAATCTCGTCGTCATTTAGATTATAGGGTAAAGAGCAGCTTGCTGATAAGTCATCCTTGATTTCCTGTACTAATTCCTCTAGAGTCATCTCAATAATTCTGATTTTTAAATATTATCCTGCGAATAGGATCATTTAGGTTCTTAAGCCTGGAGTCAGTTATAAATCTACTTTGTCTTATATCACTGAATCCCTTTACTTCCTCCGTCTCTTTGCTAACATTGGCACTACTTCCAAGGTCAGCCTTTCTGATTACACCGCCATTCACCTCGCAGTTTATCATCTTTCTGGGACAATCGATGTAGCAAGAATCTAGTAGGTTACCGTAGTCAGCACTAGTGTTGTGTATTTTACTATTATAGACCTTGTTGGAATTAGATATTTGAGACTCCATAATCTCAGAATCCTTAACCTCACACCCATAGAGGTTGCAGTTTTCTAATTTGCAATTTCTAATTTTACAATCTATCAGATCAAGGTCAGCAAGATATCCGGATCCCTTACACTTGGCATTTTTTAATTGGAATCTCCCAGTAGAAGTATCATAATTGAAGAATGCATATTTCACACCACCCTCCACGATTATATCGAACACCTTTTCTCTTATTACGGGGAAATAAGTTTTTATATTTTCCTCATATCCTTTAAGGTCCACCAATAGATGGAAATCCGGGAAATTCATGAAGAAAGACTCAGGATCAGAAAAACTTCTAACCACCTTAGTATACTCCTTCATCATTTCTTGGAGTCTTTTCAAGTCTGACTGGTTATATCCTCTTTTTCCAGATAAAAGGTCGTGCAGGTACAGTACCACATAATCAATAACATCCCTTATGGCAGAGATCTTCTTCTGGTAGTCCTTCCCACCAAGATATCTAATTTCGATATATCCCTTGGGTACTTTGGTAAAGTTAGCACCATAGTACTTCTCCTCCGGTATTTTAAAAAGCCTTGGATCTATCGATGATATATTTTCCAGAATAGAAAATCTATTCACCGGTACTATCTTTTTAACAGATTTAGCGTAAACATTATTAGTTCGGTTACCGAATTTAGAATAGATCAATCCCTCGTCAATTCCGAGAACAAACTTCAATCTGTCCAGCTCCTCCATCCTTTTAAGCTCCCGGTTTTCCTTGGAGAAGCTAACAGAAAATTGGAATGCACATTTATCATTCGTCCATCCATTCTCGTCTATCCACCTTAAGGTCTTAATCAGAATTGGGATAGCCTCTGCGTACGGGAGAGGACCAGTAATGAGCTCATTCATATTTGATCCACCAGAATAGTCAGGTTCCAACTTGAACGAGTCTGCAGTGGCAGGAACTTTAGAGTGATACTTATTACTCAACACCACTTTCTTTCCCAGAAGTTTAGACAACTGGTCCACTATCCTTCCCCTAACCATTTCCGAGTAAAATTCAAACTCGAATCCGATTAGGGAAGAACTTAAAGCGCTAGCTTTATCAAAGTGGTTATCTTTACTCATCCAATGGTTTAGCAAATATTTTTCCCATCACCGCATCAACTTCATAAATTTCTACGTCGATGGAATCTCCCGCTTTTAATCCCTTATGATCTCTTGACATCCTTCCCTGAGGTATCATTGCCATTAGGCCAAGCTCAGGAATCTCTATCAGAGCTCCATTCTTTCTCTTGTGCTTAATTATTGCATTGACTGGCTCGTTTGTGCCTTCGTCTATATTCTTTTTAAGGTCATAGACTCTAACAGTTTTCTCCAACGGACCACCAAAGGTCAGGGTTAGTCTATTGTCATCCTTGACTTCCTTTACATAGAACTCTATCTCATCACCAGCTCTAAACCCTTCGACTACCTGATTTTCAAATTCAGTTTTGTGTATCAGACCTGTGTAAATGTCTTCCCATTCCACGAAAACTCCAAATTTAGAAGTACCGGTAACATGTCCCTTATACTTTTTGGTTAGATCCAATTCCTGTATTTTCTGGTCCATTATCTTCTCCAGATACTTCTTATAAGAAACTACAAATATTCCCTTGTGTTGGACATATCCGTCTATCATCACGTAGATAGTTTTACCCACATATGAATCAAAATCCGTTATCTTATTAGCAGCTGCTAAAGAACCGGGGAGAAAACATTCGATCCCCTGTACATCTACCAGATATCCACCCTTATTTACTGACTTTATTCTTGCCTCGTATGCAAGGTTTTCCTTGTGTATCTGCTCGAAGAATTCGACCTTCATGTCATTGATGAACCCTTCAACTACAGATCCATAATAAGTACCCATCACGTTTCTAACTGTAGCATTCACTTTGCTACCCACAGAAAAGTCCAAACCGGTAATTCCCAGTCTTCTTGCGTCCTTTCCTTCCTTTGACAGGTCAATATAGATAGATTGTCCTCCTTCAGTCTGAGCTATGCAGTATTCGTCGTTAACTCTTAAAATCTCACATTCATAAGAATTTCCAGCCTTAAGATCCTTGGAATACTCTTTATCCCCCATGAAATCGAACATGCGGTCATAAACATCCTGAGCATATGGCTCATGGCAATATACTTTAGATCCGTCTTTAGTTTTGACTTTGTGGTTTACCTCGAATCTGTTAGGTACATCCCAGTTAAAATCCTCGATAGGAGTATTTTGTTCGCTCATTTTTTTGGTATTAAAGTGTTATAACCACTTATATATCCAATCAAAAAAAACTAAATAAGATGACTTTTACCCCAGAAGAGATGGCATGATTAAATACCTTATGAGATAGAATTCCCGATTAATCATAATGCGCAATTTCTTGGATTCAATTATCTCTGGGTATCCAACGTTAATTATCTTGTGGGTATTCAAGGCATCCCTTACGCTTCCAGAGAAAAGGGTGTTTTTATTTCCCTCCGAATCCACACCAGGTATGGTAATCTGGGTATCGCTCAAATTAATGTTACCCCCGGTATCTATATTTCTATCCCGAAAAAGATATAAGACTGATAGAAATACCTTTACACTGTCACCAACTTGATCTAGCCTCCTCTGTCCCCAATAGAAAGAATCTCTTCCGGGATATGTAGGTTGAAAATCATACCCGTTATAAAAATTTAAGCCTGTTACACCGGAAGATATGGGGAGTTTAGCTCTAATAACGGAGGAGCTCATACCATTGTTTTCCAGCTGGGCAGAAAGATCATAGAAGAAAGTCTCTATAGGGGAACTTCCATCGATATCATAAGTGATATCATACCAAAGATCCCTATCCTCAGAGTCATAAGACCCAAAAGTTCCTCTCTTAGTCCCCTGCCAATACCAACTATCGGTTTTATTAGTAACTAAAAGGTCCAAAACTTCATTTATAGATTCTATGGTAAGATCAGGGGAACCTCCTGAGCCTGAGGATATAGCAGCAAGTTTAGATTCTACTGATTGTCCTGAATTTAATCCAAATAAACTCCTCACGACTGCGGGGAATAGCGAGGGTACCTCAGCAGCTAGTCCACCTACTACGGCAATTATCCCCTTTATTGCTTCCCAAACCCCTATAAGCTTAATCGGTAGGTATTTTTCTATAATATACAGGGATACCTTATTAGGATTGTCAACTGTTAAAGAAGCATCAAATTCACTCTTGTTTATTCCTCTAATTATCTTCTCTATATCGCTAAGAGATTCGTAGTCGCTCTTCTTACCTTCGTCGAGAACACCATATTCGATGTATGTGTTTTCCACCTTTTTATAAGACACCCTAAAAACAGAGTAGTCCGAATCTACACTCAGCCTAATGGAGTCACCAGAATTGACATTAATAAGGGATCCAAGAGAATTTGTAACATCACTGCTTACTAGCGAAACCCTCATCACTGTAATATCGTCTAAATTTCTAGAATTAGCAGAAATCTGTCCTTCCTCGGGAACAGTAAGATCCCCTTTAAAATTATACGGGAAAGTAACTGGGAAAGTGTCAAGATCTTCATCCTCTATTTGATCCCTCAGAGAATCAAAGAACTCCTTATTCGGTTGATAAGATCTAAGCCCCTTAGCAAAATCCCCGCAAACCATATCGCTTATCAATGGCTTTAATCCCCGGTTAGAATCGGAGGGGTCAACTTTTGCTTCTTCGTAAGGCATGATAGTTGTAATCGCAGGGGAAATATAAGGCTCCAAAAACTGAAGAAAAGCCTCCGATATAAGATCGCAAATGAGTCCGAGCGGATCGGTAAGACCCTTGATTACGGTTCTTACTAATGATATCGGATTAGTTATCTTTTCAGCTAATCCCTTTAAAACTCCGAGTATCACCTTAACAGGTAACAGAAGTAGCTTTAGATAATTGAGGAGTATCTTAATTAAAAAAAAGGGGTTATCAGCTCCAATCTGCAATACCCTAGCAAAAGATACGAGATCCTCTTTACTGGTTTCAGTTAAGTCTGGGGAGTTGTTTAGTGTGGTCTCCTGTATCTTAGCAAAATCTATCTTAGGAAATTTTCCATCAAAGACACCTGATAATACATCGCCATAAGAAAGTCCAGCTCGTTCAGAAAGCTGTTCCAAATACTGTTTGGTTGGAGAAGTGGAAGAAACTTTAGAGAAATCCCCAAGAACCAAATTTATACTGGAAAGAAGCGGAAAATTAAGACCCAATACTGAAAAGGGTATAGAAATCTTGCCATTCGAAGTAAAATCTCGAAGTGCAAGCCTTCTCGAAGATCTGATGGAAGCACTAGAAAATCCAGGAATAATCACATCTCCACTGTTAGGAATCTCCTCAATATTCAGCGATTTTATTCTTAGGTCAACTTTGTAATAAGGATCAGACGAATCTATTTTTCTAATAGAGGTAACATCAAAAACCCCGTATTTCCCACCACTACTTACCTCTATCTCATCTCCAGACCTAAGCAACCTAAGAGAGCCGTTATTATCATTGGTGTCAGTTATCTCGCTAACACTTATAGACGTCAGACTTTCTATTCCATCTGAGGGAGTAGTTATTTGTCCATCAACTGGTGCTTGACTGATGTTATAAGTTATCGAATAGGAAAAACGATCGAGCTCATCATCTACGTTGTCGGAGGACGATGAATCAATGAGACTTTTTAATCTACCTATGTCACCCCCGATATTCTCTAGATTTAAAGATATCGGGAAAGGAAACTCTTCTAGCTGAGCATTTATCCCCTCATCAAGCATGAATTGAAGAGGATTGGAAAATAAAGTTTTTATTGAGCTAACTGTATCCTTGATTTCACTCAATCCTCCCTTCAAAACCTTCTTCCCCATGAATATGGGAGCAAATGAGGTAGCTAGACTTCTCTCAAAGGTTCTTATCTGTAGCTTAACCAAGAGTCCAAGACCAAACAGGTTGGAATTGGGTATCTTGAATTTACTGTCGCTTACTATACTGTCAGCAGTATCATTTACCCTGTCTATAAATGCGTTAATCTCAGCATCTTCTAATATTTTGTCGGGTAATACAGCCATTCATTATCTAGTTTTAGATACATTGGAAAGGTGAGATGGATCGGAAGGAATAACGGGTGGAGACGTCGGTGCTCCTAAATTTCCCAAGTGAGTATGTGAATTAAAGTAGGTCTGGAAAAGATTCCCCTTTATTACAGACTCAGTTGCAGCTTCGCCGAGTTCAATGTTATTACAATTAACGATGACTTTATTATTCTCCATTCTTATCTGATCTTCACCCATCTCAATTACGATCCTCAATTCGCCACCGTCCTGCGTATCAAGCTGCACTTTAGCATCACCTAAAATAAGATTAAGCCCCTTTTTCTTTGTATAAAATATCTGGAGAGGTCCGGGGTCAGAATCGTTATCATATATCAGTGAATGAGCCCCTTCGTAAGAATCCGAAATTTCTTCCAGTAGATCTGGTGAGGTCTCCCAGTCGGAATAGTAATTCATCCTGTAGTAGTTCTGGCCATCAAAATCCACCGCTACTACTGCACCAAGTCTAGGAACTGAAAGGTTACCCTTTCCACCTCTTCCGAAGGATGGGCTTTGAACCTGGCTAGCCCAGGGTATATCCTCCGTCTCCAACCCATCGAAAAGGCCGAAAACTTTTACCCTAGCACGACCAGATTTTTGAGGATCGTCAATATCTACTATTTCTCCTAAGTATATCTTTGGATTTGCCATAGGTTAAATCTCATCTTGGTCTGGGTTGAATCCCCCTAAACTAACATTGTATTTGTCAGGTGGCTTAGTGTTCCCCAAATTCAGCGGGGATTCCGCTATGAAATCGCCACTGGTTACTGGATAAACATTACCTATATTACCCTCCAGATAGCTTTGTTTTTTATCACTATACACTTTACCTGGGGGCTGTGAAAAATTATTTTCGGGGGATCTAAGTTCCCCTCTGGAAGACACGAGACTACTTTCACCATAAACTTTGTCCGGAGAAAGCTGCTCGTTGGAATATTGCTTCTCGTAGACACTTCCACCAACATCTTCATATTTTCTATCTGGGACGCCGAGATCAGATCCGGGGACATCTCCATAAACATCGTCCTTGGATAAGCTGTTGTACTCCCTATCAGGAACACCTAAATCGGAACCTGGCACATTCGAGTATACGTCATCATTAAAATCAGGATAAACCCGATCAGGAACCCCAAGGTCTGAGCCAGGTACTTCTGAGTATACATCGTCATTAAAATCGGGATAAACCCTATCAGGAACACCAAGATCAGAACCGGGAACGTCAGGGTACACATCGCCAGATGGGTCTGGATAAACTCTATCAGGAACCCCCAGGTCAGCACCGGGTACATCCGGATATACATCACCCGATGGATTTGCATAAACCCTATCGGGAACACCAAGATCGGCACCAGGAACGTCAGGGTATGCATCACCAGATGGATCTAAATAAACCCTGTCAGGAACACCAAGATCAGTACCGGGCACGTTAGGATAAGCATCACCCGAAGGCTGCCCATAAACTCTGTCAGGAACACCAAGATCAGTACCAGGTACATTTGCATATGCATCCCCAGTAGGTTCTGGATAAACCCTATCAGGAACACCAAGAGCAGATCCAGGTACGTTGGGATATTCATCTTTAACTCCCTGGATAGGCGGATAAACCCTTTCCGGTGGTCCACCTTCTCCAGTAGTTTGTGGGTTTGGCAAATTCCCCTTAAATATGTTATCTATACCGGTTTCAGCTGCTCCATTTAGGAAATTTTCCAGATTATTGAAACCGAATCTTCCGCCCTCGTTGGTCAGTCTTCCAATTTGGGAGGGATTAAGAGAGTATATGTTACCCAGAAGGGATTGATCAATGCCATTTAAATTAGAGGTAAGTGCACTAACACCTTCGTTTACCAGGTCGGTTACCACGTTTGAAACTGCATTAGTTAATAGCTGTCCACCAAGTCCTAGTAAATTTTCCAGGCTTAAAGCTGAATCTCCAAGTTCTTCCAGCGAAGATGAATTCTGATCATATGAATCAGCAAGAATCAGTGGTTTTTTATCCGCCCTTATATTGGGATACTGACTTTTAACTCTAACTTTACCAACATGAACTTTGAAAGAGTTAGTTTCGGGATCAGCTGAACTAGATCCCATGTCTATTGTGCTTTTATATGGGACGCTTTCGCTAAAGTCAAACTCACACTGCTGGCACTCGTAAATTTTTACAGGCTTGATCCCACTCTGGTCCGATTGGTTTGTAAAAGCTGCAAAGTCATTGGATAAGCCACTTTGGTCTAAGACGTTACCAACAAAGCTGGAAAATGCTCCGCCTCCTCCTCCACTATCAGAACCTGCAGAGGCATCGAATCCTCCACCCGCAAGATCACCAAAGCTGGATATAATGCTGCCACCTGGATTTGTGTTGGAATTGATAAGTCCAGACAGGTCGTTGAGAGCAGTTAGAGCAGTACTAGATGCAGTGAGTCTGCTCGTCTTGAAGAAGTTTCTTATCTCTGTAACGAATATCCACATCGTGAACTTTCTGAGATTCCTCGGTACGAGCCACCTCATATTTTCAAAATCAAACGTAGCCTGATTATAAAGGTCGGCTAGAGCAGATATCCGGAGATTTAGTGATTCTAAAGTATTAAATGTTAGAACCTTATCTCCAGTTCTTTGGGTATCAAAACCGTCAAGCTCGTTGGATGGCTGGAATCCATTTCTGCTAATTAGGGAGAGCTGATCTAGTCCTTCTATAGATTGGAAAAACCACGGTGAATTTGTATTTATATCCTTAAGCAGCTTCTGAAACTGCAATATAGCGTTTGCTCTTTTCTTCTGATTATTATCTGCAAACCCTGCATCTCTCTGAAGAAGATAATTGTAAGTAGAATAATATGCAACCTCCGGATTTGATGCTATGTACTGAGGTTGTCCAGTAAAAGAATCCTGTATGTTAGCCATACCTGAATTCTCGTTAGTGTAGTTGTCCCTTTTAAGCAATGGACTTGGCGCCCATCCATACTCCGGATTTATTGGCAAAGATCCGAAGTCAAACATAATCTTAAACCCCAGATAGGTAGGATCCTCGTTGCCGCCTGAATTAGATAGCTTAAATCCTTTCAGGAATAAATTTCTGTTTTTGTCAGTTGCCATTAGGGTTTAGTTCTTTTTATATTTATCCGGAATAAAGATTTATCGGGAAAGATTTAGGGAAGGTTCCAGCGCTATTCAGGAACCACTCTCTCCTCTTAAGGTGTAACACCTGCTTCATCTGGGAAAATCCCTCGTAAACAACCTCTATTCCATCCAATACATATATTCCGGATAAAAACTGATCCAATACTGGGTTTACTTCCTCCTGTGTCTCTTGGTTATTGGATATCCCTGCGTTTTCCTTTCTTATACCCTGATCATTCACATAAATAAGAACCGGTATAGCTTGTCCCCTATAAAAACCAGCATAGTATGGCTTGGTCTCAACTCTTAGGGTAAATTTATCTAAGTCATTTATGTTGAATTCATTCTGTACAAGTGCCTGAATAAAATTTTCATGGACCCCGCCACCTTGACCATCAAAGCTGTTTAAACTCCCATACCAGTTTTTCCTGACCTCCTTTAGGTACTCTTCCTCCTTAGGTCTACCCTTTTGTAATACCTGGTTTTCCCCAACATTCTCTGTAGTTACACTTTCTATGGTGTATTTTATGTACTTTTCTACGTAGTTATCAGTTTGCAATCCATCATCATAGAATTGTACCTCCTGTATATAGCCGCTTCCGTTATTGATATTTCCTGCCTGTGAGACCAGGGTAAAATTGGAGATGTAAAGTGGAATATCGCTACTGCCCTTCTGGTTTGTCAGAGCCAGGGGCATCTCCTGTGTATCTAATTCCAATCCTTCAAAAGATGTATCGTTAGCAGTATTATCCGATAAGCCTCTAATAACCTTCACCTGCTGAACGTAATCCTCAGCGGTCAGTTGATTATCCATATTTACTACATTGAGATTGTAGTAAGGATCTATCCATATTTTAAAAAAGCTTCTATCGTCTTTATATGTTCTAGAAGCAACCTCCTTCATGAAGTCGTAATAGGATAGATTTGGACATATCCAGGTCATTGTATCGTTTCTCTCCGAATCATTGGAGGAGAATCCGAGGTCCAATTCCTGCGAAATTTCAAACAGGGTCTCATACGAACTCTTAGCCCTGAAAGCTTTTGAAACCTCTGAATAAATCCCCGGGATCCTAGCTTCCGCTAATACACTAAATTCTATGTTATTCCCCTCCGAATTTACCGACTGCCCAGAACGAACAGAAAGGATATTGAAGTCCATCCTGATAGGCTTGTATACATCAACCCAAGATCTAATATAAACAGAGACTATATCGCCGTCCTTGGGATAGTTTACGCTAATAAAGAGCGGATCACCCATTACGAAATTGAACCTTACTACGGGAATAATTCCGGTCATATCAAGGGAGAAATATGACATAAACTTTTCAACGTAGTATCCATTAATGAAGACTACAGGTCGATAGGCACCAAAGGATTTTTCGTCAGCATCCTGTAGGAGTGGTTCGTTTTTATTATCGGGTCCACTCCGATTGGGAACTACCAGCTCATCCAGCCTAATACTGGTCTTAGCAAAATTGTTTATTACTATCTGATCAGATGGCATATTACATCAGATTTTATAAATTGGCATTAGGATTAGGTGTTGCATTACTAACATCTGGTCCCAGTGCAATAACTGCATTAGTTCTAACCGTCTGTCTTTCTCCGTCTTGTAGTATGTTTGGTGGCAGAACCTGCGGAGGAGTGTTTTTAGCCTTGTTACGCATCTCCAAAAACTTCTTCCTTGAATCACTGGTTTTAAACCTTCTCTGCTCTTGGGATTTTCTAAACTTACTATTGGGATTCTCTGCTCCAGACCCTTTCTTGACGAGTTTGCTTTTAGAGTCCAGTGCTGCGTCTAGACTGATTTGCAAGGGGAAAACAACAAGATCACCGGTGTTCATAGCAAACGGGTTAGATATACCATTGAATTTTAGAAAGGTACCGGTGTAAGCAAGATCACCATAAGCGCTAAATGCAAACCTATCAGGTCTCATCACAAAATCATCCGGAACTATCTTATAGCTTTTTATTTGTGGGTTAACACCAGTGTAATTTATACTGGATCTGGTAAGGTCCCATATACCTATATTTTTAGTCTGTAGATCAGAATCCGGATTATATACGTTTTTATTTCTTGCTAGTGTATCAATCTTAAGCATATCTAATTTTATTTTTATTGAGCAATACCTCCACTTTCCTGTGTATATTGCTCAGAAGGATTGATGCTAGTGGTATCGTCTGGGTCCACCACTACTGGTTGTCCTTCAGTATTTCCTAGAGAGTTGAGTGATTGGCTGTTAGAGTAAGTTGGTAGAGAACTTTGATACAATCTAATCTTACCCCTGTTGAACATTGATTCTATCTCCCCTCTTTCTCTGTCCCTTCCGTGCTTTAAACTATAGGTAGCAACTATCTCAGTTGGGAAATCGTCAGGTCCTAGTACTTCGCCAAATTCAATATCAACATTCTCGCATATAAGATTACCTATCATTGCAATGGGATTCATAGGATTACCAACCACCAAATGCCATTCACCAACAGGTGCTCCAGTATAAAGGGATAAAGGCAGCCTGATCTGTTCTATCAAATCGTCCGCTAAAGCCGCAGCTAATATGTTCCCGACAGCGGAATTATCATCAAGATCTGCAGCAACCTGAGCCAAATCTTGGGTACTCAGTTGTTGAATAACACTATTTAGATCTTGTACAGCTTTTTCAACTTGATTAGCACTCTCTTTTAAAGCTTCGGCATCAGGGTTATTCATAGTTGTCCCGCTAGGATCCGCTAAAAACTTGATAGCTGTTTTAGTCCAACCAACAGGATCACTATAAAATCTTTTCAGTCCGTCATCTCCACCAGGGAACCCGATAGCTGGGAATTTGTTATCATATCTTATATCAGGGGTTAGGTAATTACCGTAATTTGTTCCCAGACCCAGGCAATTACCTATTATATCCAACATGGCTGCTTTAGTATTAACCTCTGAAACGGAGGTTAGCTCATAATGAAATTTCAGGGTAATTGTCTTATCACCAAAGGTTAGGCCTCTACCTCTAATCCATGTCTTATCAACAGTATCAACGGAGGTAAATATAAAATCACTAAGCGGACCTCCTTCAGGTCTAGTCATTTTATCCCTAAGAGCAAAATTTATCTTGGGGACTGTCACCTGCTCCCTCCCAGCATCAGTAGCTTGTATAGCCAGATTGGCGGTATCTCCCAAGATAGAAACGAGATCCCCCGCACCTGCGCTGGATGCAGTACCAGCAAAAGCCCTACCAAGAACAGATTTAAAGAATCCCTGATCAAATCCCTCCTGGGTTTGAACTTCCTTTTGTGTTCTCGGGTTCCAGGTCAAACCGGTAGCAAATCCTATAATATTATTCAGGGAGTTGTCTGTTGCTCCGCCCCACCACGTCACAGCCTGTGCTACGGGTCTACCTGCTCCCTCAACTTTATAAAAATCAGACTGAACCACCCCGTCAGGCAGGGTTAGATTATCCCTCATCGGAGCAGGAAATCTCCTTAGGGTTATCATGTAGTTATTTGGGATAGACCCATAATATTTACAGTACAGGAAGTCTGCCCATGTGTAAGGCGCTGAAGCTCCACCTATAATAGGGTTATTTGTATTTGGATCGGATTCACTACCTTCCGATTGTTTTAAAGCATTCTCCTGCTCCATCGATGCTCTTACGAGAGCTCCTGCGCTAGGGTTCTTGGAAGCTGTGGATGTTATACCAGAGTTATACTCAGATCTCTCCGACTTATAATATCTGTCAATAAAGTCATTACCTGAAGCATCCTGGAGGGAATAGAACAAAAATTGACCATACTTATCAGAGCCATTTGTATAAAAGCCACCACGATAAAAAAGGGTCCTTGCAGTGGGGACAGTAAGAGGTACTGTCGAACCTAAGTTAGACTTCTGATCAACAACCGAGGTTGCTGCCTGCTCTATACCCTCCTCTCCGTTGGAATAGAATTGCCGAGTTTTGTTATCTCTATTGAACTGCTCTCTTCCACCAAAACCCGGAGTAGGTGAATTAGTGTTAGTGTAGGTTTCGCCCATTCATACAGTACTTATTTTACTCCATCTTTATGGTGTACTCTATATCCAAGTCGCTGCTGTTATCCAAGAAATGTCTCAGATTATCAGCGAAAGACTCCGATATGTTCTTGTACACCACAAGGATATCGTTGCATCTAGTACTATATATTCCTTGGGTAATTTTCTTCTGAACAGCGTAGTTTATGACAAATTCAGATTCCCTGGTGAGATCGTCAGTGTCGTACCCTAGCTCTCTTATAATCTTTCCTATATCTACAATATAGTAGGTAGCATCAGAGCAGAATTTTCTCTTTGCTTCCTTTAAGGAACACCTAGTAAGAACAAAATTTATTTCCTCCAGCTCCTTATCCATTCGGGTTATCAAAATTTCCATCCGAAGCCTCAGGTCCGGAGCCTTCCTCGCCAGAGGATTTCAAGAACTCAAAAGGCTTTGCTCCCGAGTCTTGACCTGGAAGACTTCCCTTCATCTCTGATAAAATTCTCTCCTCTTCCTCCTTTTTATTCCTTAACTCCAATTCTAGCTGTGCATTCTTCACTCTTTGCAGGTGTTGTAGATGTAGCTGTTTTCCCATTTCTTGGGATCTCCTTACTCTTTCCCTTTGCTCCTGCAATGTTTCATTTTTGCCTATATAGCCAAGTTGTTTGGCCATTTGCCTTCTTTGTCTTCTCGATAAACTCATTATATGGAAAAATTAAATCCCCTACTTTTATTCCCTTCCTCCGATGAGTGAGATGATCCTTGTATATCTATACCAAGAACATATTTAAATAGCTTCAGGAAAAGACCAGGGATGAAGATATCTCTAGATTTAACAACGTCATTAGCAGGTATGAACTTAAATTCCATATTCTGCTCTTGTTCACTACCGTCAGTTGGAGCCTTAACCTTATCCAAACCAGTAACATCTACGGCAAAACAAGGTTGCTCGTGATCAACAAACTTGGAAGAGGTAACAGATCCTAGATAGTACCACCTCTCATTTTCAGAGGCCTCGAATCCGCTTTCCTCGAAAAGCTCTCTCTTAGCGGTTGACAATAAATCCGGATCTTCCTCGTCGCTTGTCCCCGTTATTAAAGTGACACACCTTCCGCCCTCTCTAAAGGGATTATCCTCCTCTAATACACCTACCGCAAGCGGAAGACCCTGTTCATCCGATATGAACGGCATTATCACCACATTCATAAAAAGGGGTATTACCCCAACCATTCCGTTTCTTTCCACCATGTGGAAATTTGGGGATTCGTATAATACCTTATTCTGACTCATCTTCTTTTACTACGCTTCTTGTAGATTTATTTTTATCATAATAGGCAAGTATAGATTCTCCGAGAGCAGCCCTAATATCCTCTATATCAATTCCCTCCGTAACATAGTCAACTATCTCAGTCTCAGCCTCATCGAAAGATGAGATTAAAACCGAGTACAAACTCTTAGGAGGTAGATTCAATTTTAAGCTGATGGAGACATTTACCCAATTGTTCTTCTGTTTTTTAAGTAGTGTATATATCGGAGAATCTTCTACTTGCACAGAGGAAACCGTATTCTTCTCCCTCTTCGGGGAAATATCCTGCTGTGTAGAAGGAATTGCATTGATCCTATCAGGTGATGTTGGTTCGATGTCCTTACCAAAATCTACAGGGGAAGCGGGAAAGGAGTCCATGTACTCATTGAGAAGATCCAAGTTAATTCTTCTCCCACTATTAAAAGTAAGAAAAGTCATCCCAGTACTCTCGTCTTTCTCAATATCCTTATATTTTTCGGTATTACCCATTTGATCGCTTTTGACCCAAACGTAATCCATCTTGGAAAGATCCTCCCTAAGTTCCTCTATAGATTTATCCTGTAGGTTCATTTTTTTCTTCTTTGAAAATATATTCTTCAGCCATTTCATATGCTTACATCTAACAGCAAAAAGCTAATTAAACAACTTACAAAAAGCAAACATAAACCACAACGGCATCAGCTTAGTTTACTTTTTTATAGACGGTAATAAGGGATATGTTCCAGATAAAATTATTTACTAGAGAAATTGCTTCTAGCGTGTGTGTACATCTCTTCAATATGGGACTCTGGAATGGTGTTCTTTAGAACGTTCATCAGATTATCTATTTCACTCTTCTCTCTGATCTTGCGTTCATCAACAGGGGATTCATCCGAACGTGAATGATATTTCAACATCTTAAGCAAATGATCGACAAGATTTTTTTGATGCTCTTCCGCATCCTTGCCCATTACAATGGATAACATATACTGGTCAACAGGATCGGACTTTATGCCCTGTATCTTATCATGGGAGGTAGCATGTGAACCTTTATCCGTAGTATACTTGCAGCCAAATTTTCCACCATTTTTCTTCAATGTGAAAGCAGGATGGATATCATTAGCATCCTTATAAACTCTAATAGATTTGAAAAGGTCATCCTTCGATTTACGATCTAGCTCAACTTGCATTCCGTTATCGAGGTCTGCTTCATATAAATTTTCATCAATCTCAGTAATCTCAGCCACGGAGCAATCAACACCAAGCATATCCATTATCAATTCAATATCCTCTCCCACAGAGGGGTTAGATTTAGCTCCCGCAATCTCCGAAGAGATATAATTTTCAAGGAAATCATCGAACGCTAAGCTATTTTCTTTAACGTCAAACCAATTCATGAATGTGTCAACCTTAAGAATATCAAAATCACCGAAATTAGTCTTCTTCATGCACTTTTTAGGCACGGAAATAGTTCTGTCGCCATAGCTTAGATTATGACCCTCTGGTGTTTCCCTGTGTGATATCCGATTATTCTCCCCGGTATGGGGTATTTTTATTTTAACTACACCGTCGATAAAAGGGCCCAATATCCCCAGGCTTGTCTTATTGGGGAAATGGCTCTCGTTTATGTTGATAAACTCACCAAAATTTAGGACCGGATTACTCATTCTCACCAAATAAGACGTCTATTTTAAAATCCTTAGGATTCATGGATTTTCTCATATCAACAACTACTTTGGTGGGATTACACGGAATCAGATTCCGAGCTTTTTTACAAAGAACCGAAGACATATCTATGTTTTCACCAGGAACTATATCCATCTCATATTCCTTGGGTGGATCTGGATATGAGTCAACCTTGAGCTCCAGCTCTATGTTGTCGATTTGAAATTTAAGATCCTGTATACCTGATTTTGATCTACCTATAGAAACCGAGTACTCTATCTCGCATTCCTTCTCATCAACATCTACAAGTTCAGGGGGTCTATTAATCAAATCAATATCTAGATATCCTAGCTCATGAGAGAATGAATACTCGCTAGAAACCCTTCTACCCTTGGAGTTATCAAAAGAAACGTAGTCGTGAATTCTTGGCATTATCTTACTTCACTTTTTTTATGTATTATATATCCCTCCGCTTTGAAGGTTCTTTTTAATGTCTTACCCAAAAACACAAAGGGGAAATATATAAGATGAACATAAAAAATTCCGCCATGAAAGATCTCAAGACAACATGGTTTATACAGCACCCAATAGACCAAGAGCACAAGCAATACATATTGCTAGATTTTCTTCAAAGTGTAAACTCTGAGATATCCAACGAAAATATCTACTACCCAGTAAAGAAGATATTCTCAATAATTAAGGAGCTGACGTTCGTGAAGAACTTACTAGAGGGTAAAGACATGAAGCCCTATACAAAGATCGAGAGACTAAGAATACTTAGCGAATGTGTAGAGGAGCATCAGCTATCATTTAAGGAAAAGGTGGAGTGTCTCAAAATAGTTGAGTCTTCATTGGCAATCCTCTATAAATACGCGGATCTCGGGATGAGTCTGTGGAGAAATATAGAGAGGAGAATAAAAACATTCGATCTTATACCAAATAGCGAGGACTTAAGCGACTACGGAATCCTGATGGTCAGAAATATGTCGACCGATGAGATGTTCGCATACCTTTGGCAAACCGGGGATACTGGGAGATCTTCCAAAGGAACCATGATGAAAAGAATTCCTCTAAAAAATCCATATTTCTCTCTATCCTATGAATTCTCAGTCCATGAAATAATGCAGACCATTGAGATGAGAGGAAATTCACCCAGAATAACCGTAATGGAGATATCGGAGGACTTTAGGAGTGACTCGGTAATTCTAAAAATAGCAAAGGAGTTATTCGTAAGAGAAATTTCCTCCAGCAAGGAAACGGAGATCTAATTATTGAGATTCCTTCCACACATTGTCAATCAGTGAAACTCCCTCATGCTGGCGGGCTAATCTATCACGAATTATGCCCATTTGAGTTATTCCCTCACTCCATTGAACTTCATTAAACCATATATCGGGACTATCCCAAGAATACTTGTCTAGACATTCGAGGTAAAAATCCCTAGAAGCAGCTGGGAGTATCACGCAATGTGCGAGTATAACCTTATTGGTTAAGTAGAAATCTGGATAATCAGGATCTGACTCATTATCTATAGGAGGGGACTGCAAATAATCGTTTACGTATCTGGACCCTAATGAAGTATAATAAAGTCCTCTAGCTTTGGAGAATTCGATAGCCTCCTTTAGCTTATTCATGAATTCTTGACGATCGCAAAGCAATACACAGTCACATTCACAAAGAACCAGGGCGTCAAGATCCTCGGTAAAATTTTCAGATATAGCTTTCTTAAAAGACTGGAAAGCACCATAGTGTCCCGGTCCATGATTCGTAAATTCAGATTGGCTGATTGCCTTCTCTTTCTTCCAATCATCCCCGGAATATCTACGATTTATCTGCTGAACATACTCCAGACCCATACCACCAAGGGGCGAAAGTGAATCTATAGATGCTATCTCCCTCTCTTCCTCTATCTCAGTGAGTATATGGACCAATCTAATATTCATATCTTCTTTTTGGTTTATACAGAAACAAAAAAGACAAGTTTCGAAAAACTTGCCTTTCTCACATAAATCATATGTTCTTATTCCTTACTCGAAATCAGATAGCCTTGTAATTATGGATTCGTTAACAGTACTCTCCGATGTATCCATTGTAGCTCTCATACCGGGCTCCTGTATTCCTACTCCACCTATCGCGTTTACGTAGTCTCTATCTCCCTTGGCGTTGTATCCAGGAACTTGAATTCCCGCTTTTTCCGGACTAAATACTGCATCAGCATAACCAACCCAATCATAAGCCGGCTCCCTTTTTATCTTATGTAATCCAGTCTTCTCCTCGCCTCCGGTTTGATTCTCCTCAGAGAAGGGTTTGAAATTCTCGTCGTGAACTTTTTTCCTAAACTGCTCGAAGTCTAGAACTTCCCTTTTTGCGACATCATTTATATTCATGTTCTGTAATTTTCTTTTTCCTGGTTAATTTAACTTGGATTGTAGCCAAAGCTATTTCTGTTAGCAGGAGCTGAGGAGATTAATCCACCTATAAAGTCATCCACTATATTACCCTTGTCTATCTCCAAAGAATTCCCTTCTCTGTCTATATCAGTTCTGATTGCTTTCTCTATACTCCCCTTGTCAGTCGGACTTAATCCTCTAATGAAAGAATCCCTGTCAACAGGTTCAAATCCATTAAAAGCCTCCAGGTAAAATCCCTCCAGTTGGTCCCTAAAGTTATTCCTTCTTACCTCGTTGCTGAACATTTCAGATATTGTTCTATAGATCCATCCGTTCTTATCAATACCTAGTTTTTCAGCTATACCGTCAAGTCCCATCTCAGTAAGAAATTCCATGGTCGCATCGGCAGCTTTGGGGGCTAAATAACTAGCGCTAGTCTTTCCGCTAAAAAGTATGGTGAAATAATCATTGATCGGTATCTGCTCAACGAAGTTCTGCACAAGCTTACTAAAGATGGAATTTTCGGTTATACCTAGATTACCCAGCAAATATGCAGTTACCTTGCCTTTAAATACGTCACTAAGAGGAGTCATAACAGATGACAAAGCACCAGTTATGTAGTCATATATACCGGATTCGTTAACGTCACGATTCGACCTAAACTCATCAAAGGTCTTTATTCCATTATCCATGCGGAAGTTTTTTCTTTATATATCTATCCGCACTGAGTTATTTTATCCCATAAACAGATCCACTGCTCCATGTCGATATGCTATCTTATCCTTCTTTATCTGAGGATTTTTTAGTGGAGCTTTATCCCTATTTAAAATAGCTTCAGGTAGGAGAGGACCGAAGGTATCTTTCAATATCTTCTTATCCGTTCTCCACTCTTTAGGAATGGATAATGCAAACCTGACTATATCCAAATTTAGAAATGGACTTCTGAGCTCCAGGGTATGAGCCATAGACATTTTATCCAGCCTTGGGAGATGATAATAGCTAAGCTCATCGAAAATATCGGATCTCTGAGAATCATACTCATGAATTCTCTTATATCCTCCAAAGAGCTCATCGGCCCCATCCCCGCTTAGAACTATCCTATACCCACCAAATTTTTTAACAGCATCAAATAAGTGGTATTGTGGAATTACTGAACCTAGATCTATCGGACTTTCATTCCACTTTCGATATATCTCAGAGTTCATGTGGCTGTCCATAGAATAATCCAAGAATGAAACCTCAGCTCCCAAATGGCTGGCAAGAATTTTAACGTACTCGCTTTCATTATTCTCTATACTAAACCACCGGACATCAGATTCAGTTTCCTTAAGTATAGCAGCAATGATGGATGAATCCAGTCCACCCGAAACAAGTAGAGAAATAGGGTAATCCTTGGATATTAGCCTATTTTCAACAGATTCAAACATCTTGCTCCAAAGCCATTCCATATGATCTTCGTAGCTAGATCCCTCGAGCTCATATATTGGATGTTCGAATCCCTTGAAATAATTAGAGTAGACATTCTTAAATTCGGGACTTGCCAAATTGAAGCTGTAGATATTATTAGGTAAAAATCTCTTGACCTCTGAGTATGAGGTCCGATTATCCGTATTGTATCCCCACTTTCTTATAGCGCTCATGAGGGTAAGGTCGATCTCACTATTCACACTAACTAGTGATTTTACTTCAGATGAGATTTCACCCAGATTGTTATAATACAGTGGTTTTCTGCCCAGTGGATCAGTAAATGCTATTACGTCATTGCTGTTAGAATCGAATATAACCAAAGCCCAGAATCCATCCCAAGTTTGAATCTCTGGTAAGAACATAGCACAGAACATCTCAAAGGACCCACCGGAGTATCGGCTAAACAGATTACACAGGTACTCGGTATCCGATGAAAATCTATCCTTATCGTAGTTAAATATCTCCCCGTTGAACATCATATAGACGCCTCTAGAGACTTCTTTTGGTTGATCCCAAGTATCACCATCGGAAGTCTGAATTGGGAGTCTATGATGACACAAATACCATCCATTCAGCTCTAGGGTTTTACTTTCTATACCTCTATGCTTTATTGTATTCAGATTCTCCTCAGTCCCAGTTTGGGTTAGCAATATACCACACATATTATTCTATATTCATTATGGCTTCAACTGATTTATTGTCAAAGCTGTTAGTAATAAACCTAATTGGGACATTATAGGGCTGATTTGCTATAAGATCTCTCAAATTTTCCATTATCTCCGATTCAGCATTATCGCCGTCCCTAAAATCCCAGTTATCCTTATTCCGGTCACTGGAATCTGGGTTTTCTCCAGTTACGTATACTATTTCACATTTGCTAAAGAGACCTTGATCCGCTATCATCTCGATTTGGGATCGGGCTTGTTCCTCAGTAATCCTTCCAGAAAGAATCCCCCACGTAAGAACAGTGAGTATTCCACGATCTAAGACAAAGTCAGGGAGAAGTCCCTCCCTATTCATCTGGAGTAACATTAGCTCTTTCCCCAAAGCAAAGGAATGAGTAATCTCGCCGTTGTCTGGGAGATCTAACCTATTGAACCACCCGACAAAATCGAACTTAAATATCCTCAGTCCGCTATGTGAAGCATATTTACGTGCTAAAAATGTCTTCCCTGAATTTCTGGGACCCTCGAATATCCTTACCATCCGGTATGCTTTTTGGTTCTTTTCTTTTTATCTTCCTATCACCCATATATTTCCACAATTTATGATTTATTCTGTAACGGGCATATTTCTCTATAATTAATCTACGGTCCACAAAATAGTATGTTGGAAAGCTGATATTCAATTTTCCGTCCAGGATATACTTGTAAATTAAACAATTGTAAACATGCTGCTCTGGACAAAGGTGTGTGAAGTTCTGATACGGTTCAGGATCCGGATTTCTCATCAGAAGGCTCTTATCCTCACAAAGGTTCTTATACTCCCTAAAGAACTCCCTGGATTTTTCAGTATTCCGGACTATCATCCTACTCGATGCAATCTCAAAGCACCCTGAAACAATATCGCTATCCTCCTTGCTGTCCAATATCTTATCAGAGGTATATCTTTTCCCGTGCATACCCACAAGAGGAGGATTTCCGTCAAGGAGGTCGGCTTCAAAAGGGGAGAAGAAATCCGACCCGTTTATATCCAACAGGTACTCACATGTTTCTTTTATCCTTCCCCATTGGGTTTGCCAATACTGGGGATATTTAGAGAAATTGCAGTCATGGTAAATTAATATCGATCCCTCCTCAATATTTTTTAGTGTGTAATCTATCAAGAATGGCTTAAAATCTCCAGATCCTACACTACTGATTCCTGGATTAAGATTTAAGATATCACCCAAGGGATTACAGAAATTATCTGACCCTGGAAGTGATTTAAGTGATTCTCTGTCATATATCCACAGGTCATCGAAATAAGGATCTAATAAGAGTCTGATGTTCCCCAGGCTACCTAGCAAAGATTTCCTCTCCTCTTCAGTAGCACCTTCCCTTATATTACAAAAACTTAAAAAGTATATTTTGCTCATACTACAAAGAATGTAGCTATTCTATCAGGAAGAATGAACTATGTTTCTTGCAATTAAGCAGACCCTGGAACAATATAGATGGATTCCTTCATATGAGAGGGTATTGAATCTATTCCAACTATTGAGATCCTATCCAAATGCTTATTCTTTGCTTTCAACACAGGGGAGATTTTTTTGAGCGTATCTTTCACAACTAAGAAATCGTCATCCGATACATCACCATTTATATTCATGCATTCCAAACAATGAGCATTAGAATGGGATTCTTTTACCGGGACCAAAGAACACATTGCTTCATTTACCATGGGTGATTTAGATCTAAAGGAACTATTTTTAATTATAGCTTTGGATAGCCCCTCTGCATCCTCGTCATACTTATCAAGAGCCATATCAAGGGCACATTTCCACTCCTCCTTCTTTCCATCATATGAAATGAGAGGAGCGAGGAAAACAACGCAATTGTATATGAACCTTTGCTCAGCAGGACTTAGTGTATCCAAATCTATCGAATCCCCGCACACACCTTCCATAGATCTTTTTATAGTGCTGAGGGCATTGGTTGGAATATATCCCTTCTTTATATTATTGTCACACGGTTCAAGTGACTCGGAGCAATTTCTATACGCGGATTCCATCTCCTTAAGACCATCACTTGCATAATCTGCGTTTTTACCAAACACATCACCTATGGCTTTTGACTTTGTATCTGAATCAACGCCAGCGAAATTTTTATAGTAGCTAGTATACCAATCACCAAACGAATCAACATCTTCTGAATCATTTCCATGCACTTTAGCATAGCTATTCCAGTTACATGGCTTATTTACATTGGTTGAAAGTCTTTTAGTAGGATAGACAGATACATTACCGTCATCACCAACCATTACGAAATGCGAAACCTCTTTATCGTTGTCCACCGCGTCAGTCCATGATGTTATGAAATCCGAAGGACAAGATCCCTTTAAAGTTTTATCTTCCCTCAAGAAATCCTCAGCTTCAGCGTTTTTATTATAACCCTTTGTTCTTAAAAGTTTTGCAAGTCTCTCGGCTAACATGACATCCGAGGTAGTAGGCATACCAGTGCTCTGACTGGTCTCTAGCTCTTCCTCATACTTCTTAAGCTCATCTGATATTCTATCAGGATCAATATATCTCTTGTCCTCAAACAAACCCATAAAGGATCTTACGTCTATTACGGATGATTCCGAAAGATTAGCATAAGATTTTCTCATCTTGTCCAGGCAGTCATTTATCGATTCCTTATTCTGTGAAGAAACCTGATCAAGCTTTAATATGGAATCAAGAAGCGATTTATCAATTTCCCCGTTTACGTTTTTATTATCAAGAGCCCCCTGAATAGCTTTTACTGCAGCAGAAGTTCCTTCTTCAAATTTACCATCAGCACCACCTCTTGGCTCTAGTACATTCTTCAGCGGAGAATATGCATCTATTAGAGCTTTCTGAACAGCTTCTATTATTCCGCAACCTCTTAACCTAGGATCAGAATCCTTATCACCCATTTTTAAAGGGAAAACTCTATCATTCATGCTGGATTCTTTTTCCTCCATCTCTTCCCTTACCTTAATTTCAGTGATACCCTCCTGGGTAAATGCTTTAGTTACAGCATCCAAAGCACTAGTAAAGAGATCTTGGACATCCGAGAATTTCTGATAAAGGTCGTCATCCTTCTGGATTTTTGCCATCACCTGTTCAGCAGCTTTAACCTTGTATTCGTTGTACTCCTTACACAGATTGTCAACCTTTTTCTCTATCTCAACAAGATCTTTCCTTTGGTCACGTGAAGATAGGGAGTCAAGACGCTGTTTTAATTGAGAAAACAGCCTTTGCCAATCTCTTCCGTACCCATTTTTAGCATCCTTACCTTTAGAATCACAGATAAGAGCTATGAGATTTTTTCTAAGCCTATCAACCCTACCATCATATCCTATTACAAGTCCCTCATTAAGGGATTTCTCCTTAGCTATCTTATCCATCTCAGTTTGCATCCTAGCAAGAGCTTTCTCGAAAAGGTCTATGAATTTAGCTTCCTTGGAAGTATCTATCTCTATAGCTCTTTTAACCGCTTCTCCTACGGAACTAAGCGAATCCAAATAAAGCTGTTTAATCTGAGCAAAATGAGGATCTATAACATCCACATCACTACAGATATCCTTGGCTTTTGCTATGAGATTTTTAACAGAGGAAGAACCAGACATTTCATCAACTTTTTTCCTGAATTGGTCAGGATTTCTATTCTTATCAGAAGCAATATCGAAGCAAATCTTCTTGCAATTACTAGCAAGAGTATCTGCCATTCTCTTGATAAGATCCTCCACGTTTTGGTTCTCGTTTAAAGAGAGATACGTGCTAGAAAGGCTTCTAGCTACCGGATTGTATCTTAGATATTCTTTTCCCATCTTAGTAAATATTTGTTGTGTCCCCAGAATCGGCTTTAGCTTGCATAGCATTAGCTAATGCATTCAAAAGAGCAGGCATTTGCCCAGTGAGTGTTGCTTGTCTTCTTATACTCGCAGCTTTTTCTACCAAATCGGTAGCTTCCTTCTGTTTTGCTATTTCTTCAGCAATCTCAGCTTGTTTTTCGTTAACATCAGCTTTAGCTTTGACTAAATCTTCATTAACACCTTCGAACAAGTGAAATTCGCTTAGCTTTTTAATATTGTTATGCATATCTTCTAGCGATAGTAATTTTTGTTCTTAAATCCCTTATCTGACCCATCATCATCTCTCTCAACTCTTTTAGGTCCTTATCCACCGAGCTCTTATCGAGACCTTTTTTCATAGCCTGTCCAACTAATCTATCCTTCTCAGTATCTAGAGTAGCATACCTTTCATTCCTTTCTGTTGTCATGAATTTGATGAGGTCTTTAATCTGATTCTTTTCTAGACCTTGTGCATACTTTGTAAATTGAACAGCATTCATGGCCAATATAGGATCTAAAGAGAATTTAGCTCTAGAGATTGTAGAAGTGCTAGGATCTGGAATTTCGAGGGGTTTAGCAAGATCGAGTCTGCCGAATTTTTTCCTGAAATTCTCATCCTTCTCTTTCGCCGCTAAAGCAGCTTCCTTATACTTGTCATATAGCTCATCTGCGATATCTTGGTCGGTGAGCTGCTTAGCAAGTTTATATAGCTTTTCTGTTAATTCAGCTTCAAGCTCTGTTTTTTTCAAATTCCAATAAGAAACAAGTCTTGGGTTTCCTTCGGTTATCTCTTCCACCTTCTTATCGACCCTCGAAATCTCCGAGGCCTTCTTTTTATTCAAAGCTCCGACAAGTTTCCTGTTTCTATCTATCAGCCTCTCCAGTTTTTTAGCCTCCGCAGGATCGCTCTTGGTCTGCGCTCTTTGAATCTGCAGCGCATCTATGTCGGTTTGGATTTCGTTCCAATCCCTAGCATATTGGGTTTCTATCTTGTTTATCTTAGCAAGCAAAGAGTTTATTTTAGCAACAGATCCACCAAAATTCGAGCTCAGCCAGTTTATAATCTTGTCCGTTTTATTGGAAGATTCGTTAATCTCGCTGTTCCTGCTCCATTCTGAAAATTTTAGCAACATATCAGGATAATTTTTTTGTTAAAGACTTTATCTTAGAATCAGTAGGATTGTTCGAGAGATCGATAATTTCCTTAGTTAAACCAGATTGTGCGTCTTTACCATCAGTCACCGCTAGATTTATCTTACTGAAAATATCAGTCAGTGAAGTGGTGTTAGAAAGCTTTTTATCTATCGATTTTTTCCCTCTACCAACACTAGAGTAGAGTGTGTATAGATTCTCCAAAGCATCAATCTCGTTAGCAATAGAGGTAGACTTCCTCAAAGCAGAGTTTATTTTTCTTTTACTCCCGCCATTTTTCATAGATATCTCCTTCTTAATCGAATTAAGTAGATCCACTAATTCTTCCTTGAGTGCTTCAGATCTCTCCGCAGTCTTATCCCTTAGATCCATCAAAACCCCAGCGTCTCTATTCCCAACGATCTTTTTGAGTTCTCCTATATCGGATAAATCCGAATCCTTTATCGAGCTAGAAGCGCTTTTTCTTGCGGATATCCTGGAGATTAACTCGTCAGCTTTTTTGGAAGCCTCATCAAATTTGGCTTTAAGTTTTTTAATTTCATCTGAGTCCTCACTGGATTTTCTAGCCATTTCATACTCAAATTTAGAAAGTTCATACTCGTCGTCAGCAAGACCGGTTTCATAATATTCCTTCCTCCTGTCGTTGCCGTCAATAACTTTATGCATAAGGTCCGCACCTTTTCTCATTTGTGCATTTTTCATCTTGACAAATGCAGAATATTCCTTTTTCTTCTTATCAATCTCGTTCTCGATTTGTATCAGGGCTTCTCTACTTCCTGCACTACGTGCCTTGTTCCTCTTTATCTCCAATGCATCAAGCTCATCTCTTAGCTCATATTTCTTAGTGATAATCTCCTTTTTTATATCGAGGTCTCCCTTTCTTATGTTATCTATAAGATTTATTCTGGACAATCCGCCGAGAAGGCTTTTAGAGAGATTATTCATAAGACTATCTAAGGCTTTCTTCTCAGAAATATCAATCTCCGCATAGTCGGTATAATAGGACTCCAACAAGCTTTCACCTATAGGTTCCGAGAGATCCCGAAGAGAGATGAAATCCTTATGATTAAGTATTTTACGCATTATGCAATATTCTCATTTATACTATATATCCCCACAAATAAAAAAACCCCAGGCCGAAGCCTGGGGTTTAGTATTGATTCTTATTCTATTTTAGATTAAGAAAGACCTCCAGCAGGTACGTTAACGTGGAAGCAGAAGTACATAGTTTCTGGGTGGAAACCAGCTTCGACTAGAGCGTAACGTGACTTAACTGCTACTTTAGGTGACATAGTACCTTCAGAGATTGTCTGAATAGACTCAGCCATCATGTAAGGCATGAACTTAAGTCCTGGTTCGTCGTCACCACCTTTTCTTCCAATAAGAACTCTGTTATCGTTGAACTTCATGTTCTGATCAACGTATACGGTCATACCAGCAAGCGAACCTACAGGGTAAAGTGTACCGTTGTTCTGAGTCAACGTATTAGAGAAAGGAGCAAAAGTGAATTGAGAGATGTCTTGCAATGCACTTGCAACGTTAGCGTTAGTAACGATGAAGTTAGCAGGACCTCTTCTTCCTCTGTTAGCTACTACGTTAGCACCAGCTAGGATTCTAGAGAATAGTCTTC
>Ga0208898_1000057_pt1 | contig 173127 bp, 166 predicted proteins | sample VirMetDEL_Mar_4_FD_184513 | JGI IMG/M metagenome (GOLD analysis project Ga0208898, IMG submission 184513) | Aqueous microbial communities from the Delaware River and Bay under freshwater to marine salinity gradient to study organic matter... | ecosystem: Environmental > Aquatic > Marine >...
CAGGCCCTGGAAGAGCGTCGCTTTGAAGCCGAACAGAACGACGAACCGTTCGACTGGAACCAGGAAAAACAGCTGCTGGCGATGCCGCAGGACCAGAGCAAGCACTGATCATTCAATGTGGGAGGGGGCTTGCCCCCTCCCACACTACCCTCGGCGCAGCGTCGGCTCGGTGGCCATGCACGCCACCAGATAATCAATGAACACCCGCACCTTCGGCGGCAGGTACCGCGTCGGCGAGTGCAGCAGCCAGGCCTCGCCATGGTAGGACGCAATAAAGTCCCACGCCGGCAACACCTGCACCAGGCGCCCCTCATCCAACGCATGCCGCGCAGTGAAATACGGCAAGCTGCCAATCCCCACATGCTGCAACACCGCATCCAGGCGCACGCCGGTGTGGTTCGCCGCATACCGCCCCCGCACGCCCACCGTGACCGCCTTGCCCGCCCGGCGAAACTTCCAGCGCGAGTCCCCCGGGGTTTCGCCCAGGTAGATGCAGCTGTGCGCCAGCAGATCATGGGGATGACTCGGCGTGCCGTGCTCGGCCAGGTACTGCGGCGTCGCGCACAACACGTGTTCGATGGGCAGTAATTGCCGCCCCACCAGGCCCGGCGGCGGGCTGTCGGTGATACGGATACTCAGGTCGACGTTGTCATCGATCAGGTCCACCTGCCGGTCCTCAAGGATCAACTGCACATCGACCTTGGGATAGCGCCGCAAGAATTCCGGCATATGCGGATGCACCACGAACCGCCCCACCGCCTTGGGCACGCTGACCCGCACCAAGCCCTCGGCCTCGTGGGTGAACTGGCCGCTGATTTCCATCACCGAGCGTGCCGCGTTGACCATCTCCTGGCAACGCTTGAACACCTCTTCGCCGCCCTCGCTCAAACGCAGTTTGCGCGTGGTGCGTTGCAGCAGGCGCGTGGCCAACGCCTGTTCGAGACGCGAGATGCTGCGGCTCACCGCCGAAGGCGACACGCTCAGTTGTCGCGCTGCCGCAGAAAAACTGCCGGCTTCCACCACTTTGACGAAAATCGCCATTTCACCCAGCAGCGGCAAAGGAAGATTGATGCTCATGACGCACAAGTCCATTGATAATTGAACGGATTATCACCCATCTACGCACTATTTATACTGCCCGCAGAACCTTGATGCGGATGTAGACGATGACCGAGCGCCTGTTTTTCACCCACGACCACCTGACCGCCGAGCTTGAAGTGCTGAGCTGCACCGCCCACGAAGAGCAGTTTGCGGTCACGCTGCAGTCGACGATTTTCCACCCCCAGGGCGGCGGCCAGCCATTCGACACCGGCTGGCTGGGCGACAGCCGGGTGCTGCGGGTGACCCAGGAGGCGGAGCGCGTGGTGCATTACCTCGACCAGCCCGTAGAACCGGGCCCGATCAACGCACGGGTCGATGCACCACGCCGTGCCTTGCACACCCGCCTGCATTCCGCCGGACACTTGATCGGCAACGCCGGCGAGGCGTTGGGCTGGATGCCGATCAAGGCTCACCACTGGCCGGGCGAAGGCAAGATCACCTTTATCCGCGGCGAAAGCGCACAAGCCATGGAGGCCGACACGCTTCAACAACAACTCGACCACTGGATCGCCGCCGACTACCCGCGCCAGATGCGCCTGGAAGACGGCATCCGCGAAGTCGGCTTCGGCGAGTTGCCCGCGTATGCCTGTGGTGGCACGCATGTGCAGGCATTAGGCGAATTGGGCCAGGTGACGATCCTGGCCGTGTCGGAGAAAAAGGGCACGCTGTCGGTGCGCTACAGCCTGGATTAAACCGCGATCGCCCCGGCCCGTCCCGGTTCCACCACGAACGACTTGAGCGTCGACACCGTGGCGGCCGGGTCACGCGGATCGGTAATAACACGGAAGTTCGTGAGCATGCGCTGGCTATCCAACGCCACCGATACATACCCGCGCTGGCGGCTGTCGAAAAACTTCACATGGGGATTCTGCGGCAGCATCTGGGTGAAGGCGTCGTAAGGCGGCCCATCGGAGGTCACCGAGGTGCCGACGAACTCGGTGGCGAGCACGGGCGAGTCCGGGTTGTTGGCATCGGCATGCAAATCGGTGGCCCAGAATGAATGTATATCGCCGCCCCAGAACACCGGGTTGTTGACCTGATGGCGCGCGATGGACGCGAGCATCCGTGAACGGTTCGCCATGTAGCCATCCCAACCATCGGTCCAATGGCCCAGCGTGTGCTGGGTCAGGTCGCGCTGCAGCAGTGGCGCCACCAGCAAGTCCTGGGCGATCACGTTCCATTGCGCTTTCGACTGGGCAAACCCCTGGTCCAGCCAGGCCTCCTGCTGCCAACCGAGCATGGTGCGAGCGGGGTCGCGCAAGTCGCTGCAGGTGTTGGCGGCGATGTGGCCCTGATGGCTGCCGTTGGCCTGAATGCACGGTTGCTCGGAGCGATACTGTCGACCGTCGAGCACATGGAAACGTGCCAGGCGGCCGTAGTCCAGGCGCCGATAAACGCGCATATCCGGCCCGTTGGGCAGGCTGCTCACGCGCAGCGGCATATGCTCGTAATAGGCCTGATACGCCGCCGCCCGCTGCTTGAGAAACTGTGCCACGGCAACCTTCGGGTCCTGGGACCAGCGGCTGGCATAGTCGTTCTGCACCTCGTGATCGTCCCAGGTCGCCACGCTGGGCGCCGCCGCGTGCAAGGCCTGGAGATCCGGATCGGTCTTGTACAGCGCATAGCGGTTGCGATAGTCGCTCAGGGTCAGCGCGTTGCCGCTGCCGTGGGAACGAATGACTTTTCCCGAATCGGCCGCGTAGGAACTGTCGTAGATATAGTCACCGAGGAAAAACACCAGGTCCGGCTGCTCCGCCGCCAGGTGACGATAGGCACTGAAGTACCCGCGTTCCCAGTGGGAGCACGACACGAACCCCAAGCGCGCCGTCGCCAGGGCATGCAAAGCCGGCGCGGTACGCGACTGCCCCACCGCGCTCTGCGCCCCCAGCCCTTCGAACTGATACCAATACGGCCTGCCGGCTTCCAGCCCCGCGACCTCCACATGCACGGAGTGGGCAAAGCGCTCACTCGCCATCACCTCACCCTGCCTCACAATGCGCGTCATCCCCGCATCGCTGGCAACCCGCCAACGCACCGGCACCGCACGCGCCAACCCGCCGCGACCGTCCGCCGCATTGAACAACGGCGCCAGGCGCGTCCAGATCACGAAACCATCCGGCAACGGATCACCCGAGGCCACGCCCAACGTGAACGGATAATCGATCCCCGCACTGCGGGCAAACGGGCTGAGGATCGAAAAGGTGGTGGCCAGCGCCAGCCCGGCCAGCACCCGGCGCCGATCATGGTCAACCGCGCGACTCACGCCCGGCGCTCCCAGTCATTGCGCACGGTCGCAAACCCGAGCAAGTCCTCATACACCCCATTCTTGAGAAACGCGGCGCGCATACAGCCTTCGTACAGCAGGCCGATTTTCTCCATGACCCGCGCCGACTCCTTGTTGCGGCCAAAGCATTGGCTGCCCACTCGGTACAGGCCCAGTTCGGTGAACCCGAAGTCCATCACCGCACGCGCCGCCTCGGCCGCATAGCCCTGGTTGCGACAGTGCGCCGCCACCCATCCGCCCAGGTGCCCGTAGTGGTGACGCGCATTGAGACGCAGGCTGACGATGCCGATCAATTCGCCGGTTTCGCGCAGGTGCATGCCCAGGCTCAACAGATCGCCGGCGCGGTATTTGTCTTGCATCCCGTCAATAAACGTCCGGGCCGTTTCCAGGGTATAGGGCGATGGAATGTTGGCCGTGTTGTCAGCAATCTTCGGCCCGTTGGCGAGGCTGGAAAGTACCGCGGCCTGGTCGCTTTCCAGCGCCCGCAACAGTAAACGCGAAGTCAACAAATGCGGCAATGACTGACTCATACAAGACGGCTCTCGGTGTAAATTTTTCGAGAATGTACCCTCGGCGTTTCAGTTTCATTACTTCGTGGAAGTGACCGGAAACCAATCTGTAAGACACGTCCTAGACACGTCAAAACGTAAATTAAAGTTAACCGTTCGGTCATTTTCCGTTGTTAGCGTGTCGCCCCTAATTCAATAACGGGGTAGCGGAATGAGAACCTGGGATGAACCGAAAAAACGCAAGGCACACATCGAACTGATCCCGATGATCGACGTGATGATGTTCCTCCTGGTGTTTTTCGTACTCGTGAGTCTGAACGTGATTCCGGCACTCGGCATGAAGACTCAACTGCCCAGCGCCAGCAGTTCGCAGCAGCTCAAGCCGCAGAACAAATTCATCCTCACCCTGGGCCTGGAAGGCCAGTTGCAACTGGATGGCAAGGACCTCACGGTCGACGCTCTGGTACCGGCGCTGAAGGCGGCGGAAAAGCCGGATACCAAGTCGACGATCATCGTCAACAGCGACAAGGGCGTGGAGGTTTCGCGCCTGGTGGAGGTGATGGACACCCTGCGTCTGGGTGGCTTTACCTCCGTGTCCATCGCCACGCGTAAGTCCTGATCATGTACGTCCTGTTTCGCGCGCGTCGGCTGCTGGGCAGTGTCCCGGCCCTGATCGCCCTGGTGCTGATTGCACTGGGTATCCAGTCCCAGACGTTGAAGGTCGAGCCGGTGTACGACGAGTCGGCGGTCGAGTTGGCATTGGTCGAGCCGGAGCCCGAGGTGGTGCCGCCACCCGTGGCGGAGCAAGCACCGCCACCGCCGGTGATCGAGGATGAAGAGGCCGAGCCGGCCCCTCCACCACCGCCCCCGCCACCGCCCAAGCCGTTGCCGAAACCTGAACCCAAGCCCAAGCCGGTGCCCAAGCCCGTGGTCGCCAAACCCACGCCGACGCCGCCCCCGGTGGCGGCCAAACCCGCGCCTGCGGCGGTCGCCCAGGCTGCGCCGACTCCGGCCCCGCCCGCACCGCCCAAGGTCGACGGCCAGGCCCTGGAGGGCGGTTACCTCAAGGGTTTGCGTAACGAGCTGGACACTTACAAGCAATACCCCACAGGACGCCAGGCCTCCCTCGAACGCCCAAGTGGCGACGTGGTGGTCTGGCTGCTGGTGGACCGCCAGGGTCGGGTACTCGACTCCGGCGTGCAGACCCCGGCCTCGAGCATGTTGCTCAACCGGGCCGCCGCCAACAGCCTGCGGCGTATCAAGCAGGTCAAGCCGTTCCCCGAGCAAGCCTTCGGGGGGCGCAACGAGCAGCGCTTCACCGCCACCTTCAACTACAGCGTGCAATAAGCACCCGACACTAGGATGACACTGATGAGGTTCACACGGATTCATCTGGCACTCGTTGCCGCGAGCATGGGGCATGGCATGGTCATGGCCGACACCGGCGACAGCGACGTCGGCACCATCGGCGTACAGGGCAAGGCCACTGCCGGTGGCGGCTACATGGTGCAGGAAGAAAGCATCAAGGGGCGCTCCACGATAACCAAGGAAGCGCTGGATAAACAAACCGCCACCGGCAACGCCATCGACAAGCTCAAGTACACCCCGGGCCTGAACATCTCCAGCGAAGATGCCACCGGCCTGTCGGGCTTTCGCTTCACCATGCGCGGGCTTAACTCCGACCAGGTGGGGATGTCGGTGGACGGCATGCCGATCAACGACTCCGGCAACTACGCGCTGTACTCCAACCTGTTGGGCGACCCGGAAAACATCGACCAGATTTTCGTCACCCAAGGCTCGTCGGAGGCCGACGGCCCGCACATCGGCTCCAGCGGCGGCAACATCGGTATCGTGACCATTCGCCCCACCAAGGAAACCGGGGCCTTCGTCAAACAGACGGTCGGCAGCAACGCCACCCGCAAGACCTTTGCCCGGCTCAACACCGGCGAGGTCAACGGCTTGAGCAACTGGCTGTCGGCGTCCCATACCGAAGGGCAGATGTGGCGCGGCTCGGGCGCCGTGCGTGCGGACAAGGTCGAGTGGAACAGCTTCTTCGACGCCGGCAACGGCAACACCGCCAACCTGATCCTCAAGTACCACGAGCAGGACAACAACAGTTACAGCCAACTGACCAAATCGCAGTTCCAGCAGAAGGGCCGCAAGTTCGACCCCTACCCCGCCACACCGACGGTCGGCAGCAACGGCAAGCTCAACAGCTACTACGCCCTCGCGCAGAACCCGTTCCAGACCTTTACCGGCGTACTCAATACCCAGTTCAAACTGGCCGACAACCTGGCCCTGTCGGTGATCCCGTATTACTACTGGGGTAACGGCAGCGGCGTCGGTTCGTCGAGCTACGCGCTGAACCGCGGCTCGAACGCAGGCGGCGTCTTCGACCTGGGCAACTTGCCCACCGCCGCGCAATACAATGCCGACGGTTCCTCGACCACCGGCGTGTACTACCGCCCCTCCCGCACCCAGACCTGGCGCCCCGGCATTACCACCAAACTGAACTGGGACCTGGGCGATCACAGCCTGCAATTCGGCTACTGGTACGAGCGCGCGCGCCAAAGCCAGACCCAACCGTTCATCGCACTCAAGAGCAACGGCAAGCCTACCGACACCTGGCCGGACGGCACTTCCGTGGTCGATGCGAACGGCAACACCGTGCAGGGTCGCGACCGCTTCACCATCACGCCGGCGCAGAAAGTCTGGGCCCAGGACACCTGGTACATCAACCCGGACTGGACCCTGGTGGCCGGCCTGGCCTACATGAACGTCAAGCGCGACGGCACCAACAACGGCAGCCTCACCGAGCAGCCGGAAAAACGTCACCAGACCTACAACAAGCTGCTGCCCAACGCCGGCCTCAAGTACCAGCTCGACGAACGCGACCAGTTGTTCTACAGCCTGTCGCGCAACATGCGTATCCCGCAGAACTACGTGCTGTACGACAAGGGCGTGGACTCGATCAACTCCAAGCCGGAAACCAGCTGGAACCATGAGTTGGGCTGGCGCTTCACCGGCGACGACATGACCGTGGCCGCCACCTTGTTCTACATGCAGTTCAAGGATCGCCAGGTTTCGTCCAAGGACATCAACGGCGACTTCGCCGACATCAACGCCGGTTCGGTCAACAACAGCGGCCTGGAGCTGGAATGGAGCGGCCTGCTGCCCCACCACTTCAACTACTACACCTCCTACACCTATACCAAGGCCGAGCAACAGGACGACTTGACCGTGTACAACGCGGGCAAAGCCATCCTGTTGCCCACCAGCGGCAAGCAGTTCGCCAACGTGCCGAAAAACATGCTGGCCGCCAACATCGGGTATGACGACGGGCGCTTCTACGGCACCTTCGGCGGCAAATACACCAGCAAGCTCTATGGCGACCTGACCAACGACGAAGCCATCTCCGGCCGCACCGTGTTCAACGCCGGCGCCGGTATCTACCTGCCGGTGGACAAGAAAGTGGTGAAGGACGCAACCCTGCGCCTGAACGTCGACAACCTGTTCGACAAGAAGTACCTGGACGGCGTGTACACCACCAAGACCAACGCGGCCAGCTACAGCGGTTTCCGCGACGGCGACCCGGCCTACATCGTCGGCCTGGAACGCACCGTGACGGTGTCCCTGGAAGCCAATTTCTAACTGCGAGGTAATCGAACATGGACATGAACCTGCTCCACGACATCACCTTCTATGTGATGTACGCCGCGATGGCCATCGCCATCTTCATCGCCATCGAGCGCGGTATTTACTTCGCCTATGTGCGCCGCCAGGCCCGTGCCTTGACCGAGGTGCTGGGCGCCCACGTACACAGCGAACGTGACCTGCCGGAAAGCCTGAGCCGCCGCGACAGCCTGCCGCTGAACATGGTGATGCCGGTGCTGGCACAGAAAGCCTCGCAGGGTTCGCGCAAGGACCTGGACGATGTGATCGAAACCCAGTACCTGACCACCCGCGCCCCGCTGGCCCGCAGCCTGTGGATCATCGAAACCATCACCACCGCCGCGCCGTTGCTGGGCTTGCTCGGCACCATCCTCGGCATCATCGACACCTTCAAGGCGTTGGCCAGCGCGGGGGTGTCCGACCCTGGGCAGATTTCCGGCGGTATCGGCACCGCGTTGTTCGCGACGGGCCTGGGGATCGCCATCGCGCTGTTCTGCGTGGTGTTCCACAACTTCTTCCAGGACAGCCTGGAACGCATCAACGATCAGTTGAAGATCCTGCTGATCCGCGCTGCCACCGGGGCCCGCGTGCAGGGCGAAGTGCCGCACCTGGTGCCCGCCTCGTTGCAAAGCCGCACGGCATGACTGTCAGGGCGGGCGCGTGAGGCGCCCGCCCTGTCTTTTTCCCTGACGAGATGCCTATGTCCCTATCGATGAAATGCCGTATCGCCGGCCTCGCCGGCTTGCTGCTCAGTCCGCTGGCCCAGGCGGACTTTTCAATTCCGGGGTTTGAACTGGTACACACCGTGCCGCTGGACACCGACCTGGCGAGCGCCGATCTACGCCAGCCGGGCCCGGTATGGATCGAGCTGTTCGACGGCGCCAAAAGCACGATCGACATCGGCCAGTTTTATGCCGCCGACCATCCAGGCTCGGTACTGGAGCGGGTGATCGAGCGCCTGGAAGCCGCCGGTAAACGCGGCGTGAAAATTCGCTTCCTGCTGGAGGAAAAAGGCATTCGCCTATCAGAAGCCTCCACCCTGGAACGCCTGCGCGCGATTCCCAACCTGACCTTGCGCGTGCTGCCCTACGCGCAACTGAGTGGCGGCATCATCCACGCCAAATACATGGTGGTGGATGGGCAGCAGGCGTTTGTCGGCAGCCAGAATTTCGACTGGCGGTCCCTGGAACATATCCACGAAACCGGGCTGCGCATCACCGACGCTACGGTAGTCGGCCAGGTCCAGGCGATTTTCGATCAGGACTGGCAAGCCCAGGCGGCGCTGAGCGCACACAGCCCGGTGCCGCTGCCGATGGCCGGCCAGGCGCCTGCGCGCAGCGGCAATTACCTGGTGGCCAGCCCGCAACGCTACAACCCGCCCGGGGTGGGCGACTCCCAACTCGAACTGCCGCGCCTGCTCGGCGAAGCCAAGCACGAAGTGCGCGTGCAACTGCTGGACTACGCGCCGCTGTCCTACGGCCCGGATAAAACCCGGCCCTACTATGCGGTGATCGACAACGCGGTGCGTGCCGCCGCCGCACGCGGGGTGTCGATCAAGCTGATGGTGTCCAACTGGAACACCGATGCGCTGGAACTGCCCTATTTGAAAAGCCTCGCGGTGCTGCCCAACGTGCAGATCAAGATCGTCACCCTGCCCCAGGCCAAGCAAGGGTTTATCCCCTACGCACGGGTGATCCACAGCAAGACCCTGGAGATCGACGGGCAAGTGGCCTGGGTCGGTACCAGCAATTGGCTGGGCGGTTATCTGGATAATTCGCGCAACCTGGAGGTGGTCATGCGCAGCGAAGCGATGGCCAAGCGTATAGGCCAATTGCATGAGCAGTTGTGGGATGGGCCCTACGCCAAAGCACTGGACGTAACGGCCGATTACCCTGCGCCGCACCCTGGCCAACCTTGACCTGAACACGATTCAACGCCCGCGCGCACAGGGATGTACCCTTCGACGCGGGGGCGTTTGACTGAGAAATTTCCTACGCCAAGGTCTGCCATTCTCAGTCCCTGTGGTGGTAGTGTGTGGAAATATTTCTGACTTAATGATCAGAAATCTCCCACTCACTACCAGCAAAGGAATGCGTCCCGCCATGTACTTTCCACTCAAGCAATTGGCTGCCGCCAGCGTGTTCGCCGCGAGCCTTTCGACCCTCGTCAGCCCGGCTTTCGCCAACATCACCCCACAGCAGAGCACGGCGATTCTGAAGGACTTCAGCCAAACCTCGGTCACTGACTTCAACGGTTTCCTCGGCACCCTGGCCCAGGGCGAGCTGGGCAAAACCAGCGATACGGGGCCGGCGATCAGCGCCTTTCTCGAGCACAAACCCCTGAGCGCCGAGCAACAGAACGAAATCAATCGCCTGCTGGGCATTTATGCGCGGCTGAAATACGCCAAGGCCGCCACCGAGACCCTGCGCGAGCTGGTGGAAATTCCGACGTTCAACGTCGACGGCGTGCCGCAGTACAAAAACCCGCAATTCCTCAAGATCGCCGACAAGCTGCAGGGCCTGGCGAAAGCCTTCAACCTGAACTTCCGTAACATCGATAACCGCGTGTACGAAATCTCCCTGGAAGGCAGCGGCGATGAAGTGGTGGGCATCCACGCGCATGCGGATGTGGTGCCGGTGACGCCGGAAAACTGGGTGTTGAAAGACGGCACCCGGCTCGATCCGTTCAAGGTCACGCTGATTGGCGACCGCATGTACGGCCGCGGGACTGAAGACGACAAAAATGGCATCGTGGTGGCGATGTACGCCATGAAGGTGATCAAGGAAGAGAAGCTGCCGCTGGCGCGCACCTTCAAGCTGCTGGTGGACACCACCGAGGAAACCTCCGGCGACGCGATCCCCTATTACTTCGAACGCAACCCGACGCCGCCGTACAACCTGGCGCTGGATGGCGGCTACCCGGTGGTCATTGCCGAAAAAGGCTACGGCACGATCATGGCCACCTTCCCACGCCGCACAGGCGAAGGCAAAGGCGCGGAGATCATCGCCATGACCGGCGGCAAGGCCACCAACCAGATTCCCTCGGCGTCGGTCGCCACGTTGCTCAGCGACAAACCCGCCGAGTTGGCGGCCAGCCTGCAAGAGGCCGGTACGCAATACGCCGAGCGCAATGGCGGTGACTTCCAGGTGAGCGCCAAGGTGGTCGGCAAACAGGTGCAGTTGACGGTCACCGGGGTCTCGGCGCATTCGTCCGAACCGGAATCCGGGGTGAACCCGGTCGCGCGCATGCTGGAGCTGATCCACAGCGTCGACGGCAAGATCGCCCTCAAGCACAACCACATCACCGACGCGGCGCGTTATGCCGCCGACAATTGGGGCCTGGATTACCTGGGCGGCAAATTGGGCGTGGGCTTCGCCGATGACTTCATGGGCCCGCTGACCACCTCGCTGACGTTTGTCGACCTCGATGACAAGAGCTTCAAGCTGGCGGTGAACCTGCGCGTGCCCAAGGGTCAGTCGCCGGAGAAACTCAAAGCGCAAATTGCCGACAAGCTCAGCGCCTGGGACAAGAAAACCAAGGTCAACGTGAACTTCACCTACTCGATCGCCGAACCGATGTACCGCAACCCGGAAGGTGAGTGGGTCAAGGCCTTGTTGGCGGTGGCCACGGAAAACCTGGGCATGAAACACGCGTTCGGCACCTCGGCCGGCGCCACCTCCGTGCATGAACTGCCCAACGGCGTGCAGTTCGGCCTGGCACGCCCGGAAGAGAAGTACACCGGGCACACCGACAATGAGTTCAAGACGGTCGAACAGTTCCTCCTCGATCTGCAGATCGTCACCGAAATGATGGCGCGGGTCGGTCAGTTACCGCAGCTCTGAATGCGGCAGGAGCCCGCCGCAATGGCGGGCTTGTTTCAGTTGGCGCAGACACCCTAGACGCTGACGGCGGCCGCCTGCATCGAACCGGTTTCCTGCAGGTTGATGTGCCAGCTCAAGGCCTTGCTCAACACATGCGGCGTATGCCCACCTTTGGCGCACGCGGCCTTGAAGTAGCTGCGCAACGCCTCACGATAATCCGGGTGTACGCAGTGGTTGATGATCAACTCGGCCCGTTCTTTCGGCGCCAGGCCGCGCAGGTCGGCCAGCCCTTGCTCAGTCACCAGGATATCGACGTCATGCTCGGTGTGGTCGACATGGCTGACCATCGGCACCACGCGGGAAATCGCACCGTCCTTGGCGATCGACTTGGTCACGAAAATCGACAGCAGCGCATTGCGGGCGAAATCTCCCGAACCGCCGATGCCATTCATGATCTGCGTGCCACAAACGTGGGTGGAATTGACGTTTCCGTACAGGTCAAACTCCAGCGCGGTGTTGATGGCAATCACACCTAAGCGTCGAATCACTTCCGGGTGATTGGAGATTTCCTGGGGCCGCAACACCAGGCGGTCGGCGTATTTTCCCAGGTTGCCGAACACCCGCTGGCCGCAGGGGCCGGACAAGGTAATCGAACAGCCGGAGGCAAACTTCAGCTTGCCCGCGTCGAGCAATTCGAAGGTCGAATCCTGCAACACCTCCGAGTACTGCACCAGGTCGGTGAATGGCGCATCGATCAGCCCGCACATGACAGCGTTGGCAATGGAGCCGACGCCGACTTGCAACGGCGCCAGGCTTCTGCCCAAGCGTTTGTGCTCCACTTCCTGTTCGAAAAAAGCCACCAGATGGTCGGCAATCGCCTGGGTTTCATGATCGGGCGGCAGCATCGGAATCGCAGATTCCGGCGTGTCGCAGAGCACGATGGCGACGATCTTGGCAGGGTCAATTTCGATGGCCTGGGTGCCGATGCGATCATCCGCGCGGATGACCGGAATCGGCCCGCGGCCAGGGCGCCCGTGGGGCAGGAAAATATCGTGCATCCCTTCGAAATAGGGGCTGCTGGCCAGGTTCAGCTCAACGATGACCTGCCGTGCCGTCTGGGCGAAACTGGCCGAATTGCCGACCGAAGACGTCGGCACGATATGGCCCTGCTCGGTGATCGCCACCGCTTCAATCACCGCAATATCCGGATTGGGCAGGCTGCCGTCACGCAGTTGTTCGACCACTTCGCTCAGGTGCTGGTCGATAAACACCACGCGGCCTTCGTTGATCGCCTTGCGCAGCACCGGGTCGCCTTGAAACGGCATGCGCCGCGCCAGCAGCCCGGCCTCGGCCATCTGCCCATCCAGGCCACGACCGAGGCTCGCGCCGGTGATCAGGTTGATCTTGAGCGGATCCTGCCGCGCTCGTTCGATGAGCGCCAGCGGCACGGCCTTGGCGTCCCCTGCGCCACCGAAACCACTCATGCCCACGGTCATGCCGTCTTGAATGAACGCGGCGGCCTGCGCCGCGCTCATGATTTTTTCGTGCAAGGAATCCAGGCGGATGCGCTGGTGATGCATGGGGTGAACCTCAAAAAAGTTAGGCACAAAAACCAACGCGCTGTCAGAACTGTTCTTCATCCAACGCCATGATGCTCGCGCTCCCAGCGCTGACCGCCGCCAACAATGCGTGTACCCGCGGCAACAATTGCTCCGCGTAGAAGCGTGCGCTGACGCCCTTGGCCTTGAGGAAGGCCGCATCGCCCGTGCCGGCTTCCAACTGCGCATGCGCCTGCAGGGCAGAACGCGCCATGAGCCAGCCGCCCGACAGGTAGCCGAAGAGCATCAGGAAGTTGACGCTGACACTGCCGGCCCAATCCGCATCGTGCTTGGCGTTGTCGAGTAACCGCGACAAGGCCTCGCGCCCGGCGCCGAGCGCAGCGGCCAGTGCCACGGCCTGATAGTCGAGGGCATCGATGTGACGCAGTTGCTCGACGGTTTCATCCATTTCCTCGAGCAGGCTGTTCAGTAACGCGCCTTGGTTCAGCAGGGTCTTGCGCCCCACCAGGTCGAGTGCCTGAATGCCGGTGGTGCCTTCATAAATGGTCAGGATGCGCGCATCGCGATAGTGCTGCGCCGCGCCGGTCTCTTCGATGAAGCCCATGCCGCCGTGGATTTGCACGCCGAGGGAGGTGACTTCCTGGGCCAGTTCGGTCAGCCAGCCTTTGACGATCGGGGTAAACACATCGACCCGCCCCTGGTGATGGCGCGCCAGCTCCGGCGTGGGCGCATGCGCGGCACGGTCGACTTCGGCGGCGGCCACCAGCGACAACGCGCGCATCGCTTCGATGGACGCTTTCATCTGCAACAGCATCCGGCGCACATCGGGAAAGTGGATGATCGAGAAACGGCTGCCATCCTTGCGCGTGCCCTGCAGACGGTCCTTGGCGTATTGACGGGCCTGCTGGTAAGCGCGCTCGGCAATCGACAGCCCCTGCAGGCCGACACTCTGGCGGGCGTGGTTCATCATGGTGAACATGCAGGCCAGGCCCATGTGCGGCTCGCCAAGCAGATAACCGACGGCCCCTTCGGGATCGCCGAAATTCATCACGCAGGTCGGGCTGCCATGAATGCCCAGTTTGTGTTCCAGGGAGATGCACTGCACGCGGTTGCGCACACCCGGCTGGCCCTGGGCATCGAGCAGGAACTTGGGCACCACGAACAGCGAAATACCTTTGACGCCCGCCGGCGCATCCGGCAAGCGTGCCAGGACCAAATGCACGACGTTGTCGGTCATCTGGTGATCGCCCCAGGTGATGAAAATCTTCTGCCCGGTGATCAGATAATGGTCGCCCTCGGGCACGGCGCGGCTCTTGATGGCCGCCAGATCGGAGCCGGCATCCGGCTCGGTCAGGTTCATCGTCCCGGTCCACTCGCCGCTCACCAGTTTTTCCAGGTAGGCGCCTTGCAGTTCGGCCGAGCCGTGATGGGCGATGGCTTCGATGGCGCCCTGGGTCAACATGGGGCACAAGGCGAACGCCATATTGGCTGAGTGCCAGATCTCATTGACGGCCGTGCCGATAACGTTCGGCAGGTTCTGCCCGCCGTGTTGCTCCGCAGCGGTCAACGAGGGCCAGCCGCCTTCCTGGAATTGCCGATACGCCTCGGCAAAACCCGGTGCCTCTTGCACACCCTGTTCCCCCAGGTGCGTACCTTGGGTATCACCGACCCGGTTGAGCGGCGCCAGCACGCCGGAGCCCAAGCGGCCTGCCTCGCTCAAGATGGCGCTGACCAACTCGCTGTTGACATCCTGAAGCTGGGCGCTCGCGCACAACTGCTCAAATCCGACCAGTTCCTCCAGCACGAATTCGGTGTCGCGGTACGGATGGGCATAACCACTCATTGTTACTTTCCTCATTCACTCGTTAGACAGGCCGCTACACCCTTCGCCCGCTACCCCATTCCGGGTAATTGACCAAAACGGCCATCACCTTAAAAGCCCGGGTCGGTAGCAAGCAGGGACGGAGCCAGCAGCGCAAAGCTCTATTCAGCTTCCTCCGATCCAGCCCCACGTGGCAATTACCAAATCAGTCGAAAAACAGACATAAACGGACAGTCACTTTTGGCTAAACTAACCTCCCCTGCTGCCGGACTCCTGAACGATGGGCATCGAGCGTTATTCCATCTCCATGTACTTCGCCCACATCCTGATGACGGCTGCGCGCCGCCTCGCGCTGGACGAAGAGGTATTGCTCAAGGAAGCCGGCATCAGCCGCAAGCGCCTGGACAACCTGCACCTGCGCATCACCCCCGACCAGTTCAGTCGCTTGATGCAGGCCGTGTGGCGCTTGAGTGATGATGAGTTTTTCGGCGCAGGTTCACAGCGCTGCCCGAAGGGCTGCTTCGCGATAATGGCCAAGCAAGTGATCCACTCGCACAACCTGCATTCGGTGTATTACAAGCTCAGCCATTTCTACAACGTGATGAACGACTCCCTGCACCTGGAGCTGAAAGTCGTCGGTGATGAGGCCATGTTTTCCATGACCTTGAGCGACCCGAGCCTGGACCCCGGTTACCTGTTGAGGGGTTTTTTACTCTTGCTCTGGCATCGTTTCCCCAGTTGGCTGATCGGCCAGCGGATCACGCTCAAGCGGGTGACGTTCGACCATCCCGAGCCTGCCCATTCAGCGGAATACCGCTTGATGTTTCCGTGCCCCACGCATTTTGACCAACCCGAGACCTGCCTGGTGTTCGACGCCCGAATGCTCACCGCGCCGCTGGTACAAACCGCGGAAACCCTGGCCTACCACCTGCAGCGCGCACCGGTGGACTGGTTCACCCGCCCCGCCTATTACCCGGTTTACACGCGGCGGGTGCTGGACCACCTGGAGAACGTCGGCGATCTCGCCAAGGCCACCATCCAAAGCACCGCCAGTGAGCTGCACCTGACGGAAAGAACGCTGCGGCGCAAGCTGCTGGCCGAAGGCAGCAAGTTCCAGAAACTCAAGGACGGGGTACGCCGCGACATGGCCATTCATTACTTGAGCCAGACGTCGATGTCGATCAACCAGACCTCGCAACAGCTGGGTTTCTCGGACCCTTCGGCGTTCACCCGGGCCTTTCGCCAATGGACCGGCGAGTTACCCAGGACTTACCGCGACGCGGCACTCAACCGAAAATGACTCAGGCGTCCAGGCGCGCAGGCCGCGACACTTTGCCCTGGACCCGCTCGCGGTAACGCCCCGGGCTTTCGCCGGTCCACTTCTTGAACGCGCGATGGAATGCGCTGGGTTCCTGAAAACCGCATTGCGCGGCGATTTCACCGATGCTGGCGCGCGTCTGGCAGAGCAGTTCCAGCGCCAGGCTGCGGCGCACTTCGTCCTTGATCTCCTGAAACGAGCAACCTTCGCGCTCCAATCGGCGGCGCAAGGTGCTGGGGCTCATGTGCAAATCCACGGCCAGATCCTCCAGCGCCGGCCACTGGCTGTAGTGGCTGCCACGCAGGCGTTGGTAGACCTGGGTCGCCATGCCGTCCTGGTTGCGAAAGCGGATCACCAGCCATTGCGGCGCGCTGCGCAGAAACACCTTGAGCGACGCCAGGTCCTGCACCACGGCCAGACGCAGGTAGCTGCTGGCGAACTCGATTTCGGTGCGGGCCGCGCCAAACGTCAGGTTGTAGCCCCACAGCAATTGATCGTCGCTGAGCGGCGCACGCACATGGCGAAAGTCGGCGCGATCGATGGGCACACGGCGTCCGCCCAGCCAGCACAGCAGGCTGATCATCAGCACCAGGAAGGTTTCCTCACCGTAACGCCGGGTGTCCTCATCGCCGCCGCCAACTTCCAGGCTGAGTACCGCGCGCTTGCCATGCACGCTGAGGCTGCCGCGAAAATCGCGCAGGAACAGGGCGAAACTGGCCAGGCACTGGGTGAGCGCCTTGCCCAGGTTCGGCTCCTGGATCAGGCCACGGCAGATCAGGGCGAAACTGCCCGGCGGCATGCCGTGGGAGTCCAGGCGGAAGAACTCGTCGTTCAACTCCCGAATCTGAATCAGCCATAACGCCGCAAACGCGCTGGCCGGCACCCGGGCCTCGGGCTGGGTCAGCAACGCCGGCGCGATGCCCGCTTCGCACAGCACCGCGGCGAGCCGCTCGGGCTGATCGCGCAGTGCATGGATCATGACCTGCACGAAGTAGACGGCAACCGAATCCTTTTCCCGGGTGGGCATCATTCTGAGTTCCTGTAGCGGACACATGGTAAGAAACGCCAATACAACTGACAGGTTTCGGCATAGGCCGCCACATTGTCGGGCCCTAGACTCTCGCCCAATGGACCGTATTGCAAGGCATGTCTGCCGTGCGACGGCAGCGCACAATTGAAGAGAGACTGACGATGAATCTGCAGAATATCGGCGTGATCGGCGCGGGCACCATGGGTAACGGCATCGCCCAGATCTGCGCCGTGGCCGGCATCAACGTGACCTTGCTGGACATTTCCGCCGGCGCCCTGGAAAAAGCCCTGGCCACCGTAGGCAAGAACCTCGATCGCCAAGTCAGCAAGGGCATCCTCAGCGAACCCCAGAAGCATACGGCGCTGGGCAAGATCCGCACCAGCACCGACTACGCCAGCCTGGCGAATGCCCAATGGGTCATCGAGGCCGCCACGGAAAACCTCGAACTGAAGCGACGCGTGCTGCAACAGATCGCCGCTCACGTCGATGAGCAATGCGTGATTGCCTCCAATACGTCTTCGCTGTCCATCACCGAACTGGCGGCCGGGGTTAACGCCCCGGAGCGCTTTATCGGCCTGCATTTTTTCAACCCGGTGCCGGTGATGGGCCTGATCGAAGTGATCCGTGGCCTGCAGACCAGCGACACGACCCACGCCCAGGCCATCGAGCTGGCGCAGCACCTGGGCAAGACTGCGATCACCGCCGGCAACCGCCCGGGTTTCGTGGTCAACCGGATTCTGGTGCCGATGATCAACGAAGCGATCCTGGTGTTCCAGGAAGGCCTGGCCAGCGCCGAAGACATCGACGCCGGCATGTGCCTGGGCTGCAACCAGCCGATCGGCCCGCTGGCCCTGGCCGACCTGATCGGCCTGGACACCTTGCTGGCGATCCTCGAAGCGTTCTACGAGGGCTTCCAGGACAGCAAATACCGCAGCGCGCCGCTGCTCAAGGAAATGGTGGCCGCCGGTTACCTGGGGCGCAAGACCGGGCGCGGCTTCCATACCTATGGCTGAGTATCGCTCGCGCTTGTGCGAACACCGCAACAAGGCCCTGGAGTTGCTCGCCAGTAAAGGCTTCGGTCAAGTCGGCATGCGCGAGCTGGCCAGCAGCCTGGGGTTGACCCCGGGCTCGCTGTACCACCACTACCCCAGCAAGCAGCACCTGCTGCTGGATTGGATCGAAGAGTTCTACGAAGAACTGCTGACCACCCTGGGGCGCGTCGAGCAACGGCCGCGCTCACGCCAGGACAACCTGCAACGGCTGATCCACGCCCACCTGAATTTGCATCGAGAGATGCCATGGCACTTCCGCCTGGTGGAGCGTGATTGCGGCTGCCTCACGGAAGACCAGCAGCTACGGGTCCGGCAGTTGCGCGAACAATACGAGCGCCGACTGCTGCAAATGCTCGGGCGACCGCGGCGGCTGAGTGTCCACGCCCTGCAAGCGGCCGGCCACGCGATCGCCACGCTGCTGAACAATGCGCCGAGCTGGCTGGCCGGGCAGGCGCTGGATGATGCCGAACGCACTGAGTTACTGGAAAACCTGCTGACCGGCGCCATCGAGCGCGTGCTGGCAACAAGGGCCAGCGACCGGCCGAGCCTGCAGATTGCCGTGGCCTGAGGCCTATCAGCGCAATTGCAGGGGGTCCACCAGGCCGGCGGCAATCGCCATCCCCACCAGCTCCGGCAAATGGCTGGCCGCCATGCGCTTCATGACCCGCGCGCGATACAGATCGATGGTCTTGACGCTGACGCCCAACTGCTCGGCGATTTCACGGTTGGTATAACCCTGCACCAACGGCAGCAATACATCGCGCTCGCGTGGCGTGAGTTGCTGCAGCCGCGCCTGTACCCGCGCCGGTCCTTCACCGAGGCTCTGGCGATGATCGGCCTTGCTCAGGGCCTGCAGGACACTGTCCAGCAGCAACTGTTCGTTGTAGGGCTTCTCGATAAAGTCATGCGCCCCGGCCTTGAACGCGCGGACCACAATCGGCACATCGGCGTGGCCGCTGACGAAAATCACCGGCAGGTGCAAATCACGGCTGCGCATGTGCTCCTGAACATTCAGGCCGCCCATGCCCGGCATGCGTACATCCAGCAGCACACAGGCGTTGAGGCGGCTGTCGCAGGCGTCGAGAAACTCGCGGCCACTGGTAAACGGCAGCGCCTTGAGGCCCACCGATTCGAGCAACCAGACGGTCGAGTCGAGCATCCCCTGGTCGTCATCCACCACATACACCACCTGTTCCGTCACGCTCACCATCGCTTGATTCCTCTTCTTATTGTGGAGCGCCGCTCTGCGCGAGCGTGGGCAAGCGGCAGCACATTTGCAGCCCGACCGGCATCGGTTCGGCCTGCAACTCGCCACCGAAGCCTTCGATAATGCTGCGGCTCATGGACAAGCCCAGGCCCAGGCCATTGGCCTTGCTGGTATAGAACGGCGTGAATATCTGTTCCAACTGCGCCGGCGAGACACCGGGGCCCTGATCGCTCACGTCGATCTGCACCCACCCGTCACGCTGCGCCAAGGCACTCATGACGATGAGCGAGGGCTGGCCGGGATGGGCTTCGCGATTCGCCTCGATGGCATTGCGCAGCAGGTTCAGCAGCACCTGTTCCAGCAACACCCGGTCGGCGTAAATCAGCGGCAGATTATCCGGCAGGCGATCCTCGATCGTCACCTGACAATCGCTGGCCTCCCAGGCACACAGGCGCACTGCTTCGCGGGCGACCTCGCCGGGGTTCAGCGCCTCCATGCGGCGACGGCCCTTGCGCAGAAACGCACGCAAGCGCTTGATCACTTGCGCGGCGTGATTGGCATGCACCGAGATCCGTTCCAGACCTTGAGCCACCCGTTCGGCCGCCGGCGAATCGCTGCCCATCGCGGCCAGATAACGCTGGCTGGCGTTGGCGTAATTGACCACCGCCGCCAGCGGCTGATTCATTTCATGGGCGATACCCGATGCCAGTTCACCCAGGGTCACCACGCGCGCGGTGTGCGCCAGTTCGTCCTGATGATGGCGTTGCTGGGCCTCGCGCAGCTCGCGTTCGGTCAGGGTGGTTTCCTCGGCCTGGACCCTGGCAGTGATGTCGCGGGACACGCTGACCACCTCCACCACCGCGCCGGTGTAGGTCTCGCGGATCGCCCGGCAGGCGGTTTCGAACCACAGGTAATGGCCCTGGCGATGGCGGATGCGATAGGTCATGGTGTAATAACCGTCCTGCTCCAGGCCCTCCCGGGCGCGCCGCACCAACCCCGCCAAGCCCTGCCGATGGAACAGGCGCTGTGCCCGAGTCCCGCGCAATTCCCCCGGCCAATAGCCCAACAAGGCCCAGGAAGCCGGTGAAGCGTCGAGAAAAGCGCCATCCGGGGTGTGCCGGGAAATCAGGTCGGTGGTGTTTTCGATGATCAGCCGATACAGGCGCCGCGCCTTGGTGGATTCGCGCTCGGCGACAATCTGCGCGCTGGCTTCCCGGCAGCGCGCCAGCACACGGTTTTCACCCGGGTCGGGAATGAACGTCCACACCAGAATGCGCTCGGCGAACTGTGCCTCGACGTTTTCGATCGCCCGCTGTTGCCCCAGGCACGCCTGCACCAGCGGCAAGCAATTGATCGGCAACAGGTTCATACAATCGACCAGGGACAACTGCTCAAGCAACGCCAGCAGCGCGGCGTTGAACTCCAGCGGCCGAGCCTGGGCATCGAGCAGCAGACTCGGCTGCGGGTCATGCCTGAGCAGCGGCGAACCGCCTGTCAAGCGCACGGAGTTGCCGATCATCATGGAACCTATACAGGGAGGGGAACGTCGAGGTTAGCGGAAGCGTTTCATCAAGATATAGTACATATACTATACAACACAGGTAGTACTTCCATATATCTGCGCGGACAGTATATAAAAGCCGCCGGAGAAGTCATTGAGCTTTTCCCGCAGGGACCGGCGTGCCAACGATAAAGCCTCAAGGCCGGCACCGTCAGCTTAACTGCCGTTACCAGCGTCTCGAACAATAGAGCTAATAATCAGCCACCGGGTATCCGCACCATGTCCATTTTCGACCAAGGCCTCGAGCCGACCAGCGTTAATCACATTGCTCTTTCGCCTTTAAGCTTCATTGAACGCACTGCCAGCGTTTATCCCGATTACCCTGCCGTGATCCACGGATCAATACGCGCCACCTGGGCGCAAACCTACAGCCGTTGCCGGCGCCTGGCCTCGGCCCTGGCCGGTCGCGGGATCGGCAAAAACGACACCGTGGCCGTCATGCTGCCCAACATCCCGGCCATGCTCGAAGCGCATTTTGGCGTGCCGATGATTGGCGCGGTACTCAATGCCCTCAACGTGCGCCTGGATGCCGAGGCCATCGCCTTCATGCTCGCGCATGGCGAAGCCAAGGTACTGATCGCCGACCGTGAGTTCCACGATGTGGTGCATGCGGCCATCGGCATGCTTGACCATCCGCCGCTGGTCATCGACGTCGACGACCCGGAATACGGCGAAGGCCAGCCGGTCAGCGACCTGGACTACGAGGCGTTTCTCGCCGAAGGCGATCCGGATTTCGCCTGGCAGTGGCCTGCAGACGAATGGCAAGCCATCTCGCTGAACTACACCTCGGGCACGACCGGCAACCCCAAGGGCGTGGTCTACCACCACCGCGGGGCCTACCTGAACTCCCTGGGCAACCAAATGATCTGGGCGATCGGCAACCACCCGGTGTACCTGTGGACGCTGCCGATGTTCCACTGCAACGGTTGGTGCTACCCGTGGATCATCACGGCCTTGGCCGGGGTCCATGTGTTCCTGCGCCGCGTCGACCCACAGAGAATCCTCAACCTGATCCGCGAGCATCAGGTCACCCACTTGTGTGGCGCGCCAATCGTGCTCAACGCCCTGGTGAACATGCCCGACTCGGCCAAGGCTGCCATAGACCACCCGGTGAACGCGATGGTCGCCGGCGCGGCGCCACCCGCCAAGGTGATCGGCGCCGTGGAAGAAATGGGCATCAAGGTGATCCACGTCTACGGTCTGACCGAAGTGTACGGCCCAGTGACCCTGTGCGCCTGGCACTCGGAATGGGATGAGTTGCCCCTGGAAGAACGCGCACAGATCAAGGCGCGCCAGGGTGTGCGCTACCCGACCCTGGAAGGCGTGATGGTCGCCGACCCGAAAACCCTCGAACCCACCCCCCATGATGGCCACACCATCGGTGAGATTTTCATGCGGGGCAACACGGTGATGAAAGGCTATCTGAAGAACCCGACGGCAACCGCCGAAGCGTTCGAAGGCGGCTGGTTCCACACCGGCGACCTGGCGGTGACCCATCCTGACGGCTATGTCGAAATCCGCGACCGGCTCAAGGACATCATCATCTCCGGCGGCGAGAACATCTCCACCATCGAACTCGAAGGTGTGCTGTACCGCCACCCGGCAATCCTCGAAGCCGCGGTCGTCGCCCGCCCCGATGAAAAATGGGGTGAAACGCCGTGCGCCTTCGTCACCCTCAAGGCCGACCACCAGAACGTCCGCGAAGCCGACATCATCAGCTTCTGTCGCGAACACCTGGCGGGCTTCAAGGTGCCACGCACGGTAGTGTTCACACAGCTGCCGAAGACGTCGACAGGCAAGATCCAGAAGTTCATGCTGCGTGACATGGCGAAAAAGCTCTAGGCCGTTTCCATCAAGCCCGAACGTTGCGCGCACACGCTCGTGTCCGATTGAACGGCATGGACGCTAGCTGACGGGATTGATGCCGCCAACCTCAACCGATGCCCTCCTCTATGGAGGGCATTGTTTTTTGTGCAGGCGCGGTTGAGGTGTGTCGGATAGCCCGAAGCGATCAAGCCACCCTCAGCAGATGCAATATTTGATTTATCGCAGAAACGAAAAAAGACGCCGAAGCGTCTTTTTTTCGCTGACTCCCAGGCCCGATGGACACTGCGAATCAAAAATTGGAGCGGGAAACGAGACTCGCATCTGGTGTCCGACCCATTGAAATTTAAGGGTTCTATTTCCCCCCTTAAATAGTAAAAGACTCAATTCTGGAATTGTTTTTGGGGTGTATCAAGGGCCAAGGCGGAGGTGATTCCGCGAACGACCACCCAGTCCCAGCTCCGAGCCATTTGCCTGACATTAGTGGCGACTAAATAGTCCTAGCCGATGGCTGGACTTAAATTGGGCGCACCAATATGCGAGATTTAACAAGGCAAAATATAAATATTGCAGAAGCCGCATGCCATATACTGAATAAACTGAGTTTTTTGCAAAAATCAGCAGTAGTATTTATATTTATCCGTTTTTGCTACGAGCTATGTTTAGGTGTCTGCACCACTATATGAAAATCTGGAAATCTAAATTTTCCAGCAAAACATTTTGATACACTACTTGGCACTAATAATTTGATTTATATCAATGATTGCCAACCTGTTGTTTGCGTTACATCTATAGTTCCTGTCAGTTAGATGGAAGATAGGATGTAAGAGCGGAAAACTATTACGCTCGCTCATGACCACCTCAGCCCGTTTCAGTCGAGCTGTGTGCACAGGAGATGATTATTGATGACGCAGGTGGTCGATGCAGCAGCTGAGCAAACACCAATCTCCCCGCATTCTGTGGCCTGGCACTCCTTGCCTGCAAAGGAGGTGACGAACCTGCTTGAGGTTAATGAGCATGTCGGGCTGGAGGCCGCCGAAGTTCAAGCCCGGCTTGACCGCACTGGTTTCAATCGTTTGCCAGAAATAGCACGGCGACCCGCGTGGCTGCGATTCATGCTGCAATTTCACAACATTCTGATTTATGTGCTTCTAGGATCCGCTGCGATTACCGCGATGCTGCAACATCTGTGGGATACGGTAGTGATTCTGGCTGTGGTCATTGCAAACGCAATCATTGGCTACGTCCAGGAAGGCAAAGCGGAAAAAGCCATGGATGCTATCCGGCAGATGCTGGCACCGCACGCCGCCGTGATTCGCGCAGGCGAACGCTTAAGTGTTGTGGGTGAGGAACTGGTACCGGGCGATATCGTATTGCTGGAGGCGGGAGACAAAGTCCCTGCTGATTTACGTCTGCTGCACGCAAACAGACTACAGATTCAAGAAGCCATTCTTACCGGTGAATCCATACCAGTAGAAAAACATACCGAACCTGTGGGGCTTGAAGCCGCCCTGGGTGATCGTACATGCATGGCATTCAGCGGCACCCTCGTAACTTGCGGGCAAGCAACAGGGGTTGTCGTTGCGACCGCAGCAGCAGCTGAAATCGGACGCATCAGCACTCTACTTGCAGGTGTAGAAACGCTGACCACCCCGCTGGTGCAGCAAATGAACGTGTTTGCCCGTTGGCTGACGATATTGATCTTGTTAGTCGGCGGCCTTTTGCTCGTGTTTGGCCATTATGTTGGGCACTACGAGTTCACCGAGATCTTCATGGTCGTGGTGGGGATGTCGGTAGCAGCGATACCTGAAGGGCTGCCCGCCGTCCTTACCATCACGCTGGCTGTCGGCGTTCGGGCAATGGCTCGCCGCAACGCCATCGTGCGTCGCCTGCCTGCCATCGAGACGCTCGGCTCGGTATCCGTCATCTGTACTGACAAGACCGGGACACTCACCCGCAACGAAATGGTGGTGGCATCGGTCGTCACGAGCGATCTCATCTTCACGGTCGAGGGCGCTGGTTATCAGCCAGCGGGAAGCATCAGTCTTTCAGATCAGCCAGTCGACATATCAACTCACCCTGCGTTGGCAGAACTGGGGCGAGCAGCAGGCCTGTGCAACGATGCGGTGCTGCGCCTGCATGACGATTTATGGAAGGTAGAGGGTGACCCGATGGAGGGGGCCTTGCTGGCATTTTCCGGAAAGACCGGTATTGATAGCGATGAAGATCATCAGGCCTGGCCCCGCACCGATGCCATTCCGTTTGACGCGAAACATCGCTTCATGGCGACCCTGCATCACAACCATGATCGACATGCCTCTATCTATGTGAAGGGCGCGCCAGAGCAAATACTGGCCATGAGCACACAGCAGCTCGTAAACGCTGGCGGGACTGAACCGCTCAATGCGGACTACTGGCACGAACAGGCAAACGCCATTGCTGCCAAGGGGCAACGTGTATTGGCATTTGCAGTTAGATCAGTTCCTCCCGAGCACACCGTGTTGGAGTTTGGGGACGTACAAGGAAGGTTAACCCTGCTGGGCATGGTCGGACTGATTGACCCGCCTAGACCCGAGACGATAAAAGCAGTTCAACAATGCCAAGCAGCAGGCATTGTCGTAAAAATGATCACTGGCGATCACGGCGGTACCGCAGCCGCTATCGGTCGGCAGATTGGCCTGCAAAATCCCGACAGTGTGTTGACCGGCGTAGACCTAGACGCCATGAATGATGCCGCTCTGAAGGAGGCGGTAAAGCACGTCAATATTTTTGCGCGCACCAGCCCTGAACATAAGCTCAGGCTGGTAATGCTGCTGCAATCCAATGGCATGACAGTGGCCATGACCGGCGATGGCGTGAACGATGCCCCCGCGCTGAAGCGTGCCGATGCGGGTATCGCCATGGGAGGAAAAGGCAGTGAAGCCGCCAAGGAAGCCGCAGACCTGGTGCTGGCCGACGACAACTTCGCATCCATCGTGGCGGCAGTGCGCGAAGGGCGGACAGTCTACGACAACATCAAGAAAGTGCTGAGCTGGACGCTGCCGACCAACGCGGGGGAGACCATGACTATCATTGTGGCCCTGCTGCTCGGTCTTACACTGCCGGTCACGGCGATACAGATTCTATGGATTAATCTCATAACCGCAGTAACGCTCGGCATCGCATTGGCATTCGAGCCCACCGAAGAGAACACCATGCGCAGACCGCCCCGTTCGCGCAAGGAGCCACTCATAAGCGGTGCGTTGGTTTGGCATATGGTGCTTGTTTCTATTCTGTTCCTCTGTGGTGTTTACGGCATTTTTTCGTATGCGCTCGACCGTGGCTACTCCGTGGAGTTGGCCCGAACCATCGCGGTGAATACGCTAGTGGTGATGGAAATATTCCATCTGTTCTTCATTCGTAATCTCTACAGCACATCGCTTTCCTGGAAGGGCATTCGTGGCACCAAGGTCGTGTGGATGATCGTCGCAGTGGTGACCTTGGCCCAGTTCGCCATTACCTACGCGCCACCTCTGCAAAAGGTGTTTGCCACAGAAGCGATCCCCTTCCTTGATGGCCTCCTGATCATCGGCGTTGGTGTTGCGCTCTTTGCGATCATCGAGATTGAAAAACAGATTCGAATCCGCCTGTCCGAGTAAAACTGATTGCAAGCTGGCAATCCCCTAACGCCAAGCATCTTCATGCCACTGAAAGAGGATTTAGAAAATGCATAAAATACTTGTAGCTGTCGATGGTTCCGAGCATTCAGAGCGCGCGGTGCGTTACCTTATTGCGCTGATCCAAGATGGCGGATTACTGGGCGGTAGTGTTGAGGTGCATCTGGTGAATGTGCAGCCACTTTTACCAACTCGAATTGCCCACGACATGGGCGAGAATGAGGTTGATCGTTACTACGGTGATAAAAGTGCTGAGGACTCACAAAAAGCTGGGGGGCTTCTGAAGCAGGAAGGGATTGCATTTACACTTCATACGTTACAAGGCGATGCAGCAAGCCAAATCGTGGCGTGCTCACACTCTTTAGGATGTGACAGCATCATCCTAGGCTCACATGGCAATGGCTTTCTTGCAGGGATTTTTCTGGGCTCTGTCGCGGCAAAGGTGATTCAGCTCTCAGATATACCAATCACCTTAGTCAAATAGGAGATCGTCAAATGCTTGATAGCACGACCCCATAAGTGGGTGATCAAAGGGGATGCTCTGGAAAGGCTTTGATTGAGTTGAGTCATGCGCAACATAAGCCATCCACTTTTCCATGCGTGTGGTTCCCTCGACATTTGATGTTCCGAACGACTGAGAGGCAAATCACTTGCCCCTCAGTTCCTACTCCCGGCTGATGAATTCAATCTGGAGTGAAACCTACTTGGGGGTATACGCAGCTACCGACTTGCGAATCTCTTCCCGCGCCTCATCTGCGCTTCCCCAACGGCCCATCTTCACCCACTTACCCGGTTCCAATGTTTTGTAGTTTTCGAAGAAATGCTGAATCTGTGCGAGTAGTAGCGCGGGAAGGTCTGAACACTCTTTCACGTCGCTGTACATAGAACTCAGTTTGTCATGAGGCACAGCGATCACTTTGGCATCGGCTCCGGCCTCGTCCGTCATGTACATCACACCAACCGGGCGACTACGAATGACAACACCAGGCGATACCGGGTAAGGGCAAATCACCAGAACGTCCAAAGGATCGCCGTCATCGCTCAACGTATTTGGAATGAACCCATAGTTGGCAGGATAGAACATCGGCGTACTCAGGAAGCGGTCAACGAAGATCTGTCCGCTTGGCTTGTCCACCTCATACTTGATCGGCAAGTGGTTTGCAGGAATCTCGATAACGGTGAAGAAGTCATCGGGAATGGCGTTCCCTGCTGGGATGTCCGCGTAGCTCATGTTCATAGCTCCGAAGTTGTGGAAGGGGCTGAACGGGAAGGCGTTTTTCCAAGAGTGCCCATCTCGATTGGCGTCTTCGTGAAAAACACCGATATTTCCTCAGAGTCCAGTCGTTTGAACAATCGTTCGGCCTCATCTTCCGTGATTGCCAAGCGAATCTCCGTGGGTTGATCCGCCAGCTCAAAAAAATGTGATGAATGCAGTTTCCCGGTGTGCCCAAACCCTTCGATTCCAGTGCAGAGCGTGGCGCCGCGTAACCCCATTTCTTTAGCCACGTCGACTATCCATTCGCCTAGCATTTTTCCCTGATAACGACGGTTTTGTTGGGTGAAGAAAACGACCATATAGCCTTTCATTTCTATCTCCTCAGCGAGTACCAATCATTTGGTAGGACAGAAGCCCGGCAGCGGTCATCGCCAACGAACCTAAGACGTGCAATGAAATTGAGCCGAGCGCCCAGAGCAGCCTGCCTTCCTGAATCAAGGCAACCGTTTCGGCTGAAAATGTAGAAAAGGTGGTAAGCCCGCCACAGAAACCCGTGATGATCAGAAGACGCCACTCTGGACTAAGGGTAGGAGATGCGGCCAAGAAGGCTATGGCCAAACCGATGATGTAACCCCCAACCATGTTCGCGACCACAGTGCCTGGAGGAATCGTAGGGAATAGGGCATTCAGCTTCATCCCCAATAGCCAACGCAACCAGGCTCCAAGTGAAGCACCCACGGCAATGACGATTAATGACTTCAGCATGGAGAGTCCTCCTCATCAGACCTGAGTGGACTAAATGGCAAGCGGCTCGCGCTGAAAGAAAAGGGAAACTTGAAGGGTAAGATCATAGCCTGTCCTAGATTGGAGGACAGGGAGACGCACCTACGTCCCCTGTCCAGGGTTCACGTAGGCATCATTAGCACGAAGGCGGTTAAAGGAGGAATGCCATCTCCTGTTTTGATCCTATAGCATCAGCGCCAATGACATCAAGAGCAGCTGCATACGGTCCGCGAGATAGATCTAAACCAAGAGCTTCTACAACAGAGTGAATTAGAGCTGCCGCAGTTTACTCGGATAGCAAATAGCCATTAGCCCATTCGCCCTAATTGCCACCACCTTCGCTTAACACTAACCTTTTCCAGCATTCAAACCGGTCCGACTCGGAAGCAACCGCGTGTTGTGGGCCCGGCTTAACAACATTGAAACGCTTTGCAAGTCGGCCTACAGGACTGCCCTGCGGCTTTCAATACTGCAAATAAAGGACCGGCCGCTGCCGGGAAACCCTCGAAACACTCAACATATATATAAGAAGGTTCATATGAAGTTGTCTTACACAGTTACTGCCCTCACTGTACTCGCCACTTTGGTTGTCGGTCTAACCGGCTGCCAGGTCATCAAGCCAACAGAGAACGACCTTAAGAGTCGAGCACAAAATACTATCGGCAAGCCAATTACCAACATCTCAAACGTACGAAGTGATTTCAACACCACCTACTTCACAGCTAAAACCGCCACCGGGGAATACGCATGTGAACTCCCGAGCGGCCCTGGGGTTGCCCTCGGCTCCATGGGCATGGGGCTGGGCGCCCAGTGCACCAAACAATAATTACGTAAACATCCCTCCTTGTGCCGCCCCCCTCCCCCCAACAAGAGGAGAACTCGACTGGCGAGACCTACTGTTCAGTAGTTCGTGCATTCAGTGGTTTCTGACCGAGCTCTCTCAATGTAGCCCGCAACTCGGTTGGGCGGACGGGTTTGGAAAGGATGGCGATCTGACGTTCCCGCAACTGCTGCTGGATCGTCTCTATATCATGCCCGCTGAGAATCAACGCCGGCACCGCCCAACCACGCTGTTGGCGTAGATGGTCTATGCACTCGATGCCAGTGGCGTGGTTGCCCAAGTCATAGTCAGCGACGATGACATCACAATCACTGGAGAGGTTCAGCCCAGTCAATTCCGCTTGTACCGTACACCCCCAACGCTGCAGCAGCGCCTGAGTGGCCAGTAACACGTTGTGATCATCCTCCACCAGACAGACTTTCAATCCTGTCAACAGCCCTGCCTGGTGAACGTCTTCCTGAAGGCTGAGGTTTCGTGGCGGCGTCGCGAGGGGGAAACCAGACAAGCAGACTGATGTCCCATGACCCAACCGCGAGCGGATAGCAACGTCAAGAGCCATCAACTGCCCCAGACGCCTGACGATGGAAAGGCCCAGCCCGACACCTTCAACGTCCTTGTCTCGCTCACGACGGACGCGATAAAACTCTTCGAATACTTTTGGCAGGTGTTCCTTTTCAATCCCCTGCCCCTGATCGTGAACCACGATCGCAAGCCCATCACCGCACTTACGCACACCGATCAGTACAGGCCGCTGGGCACCGTATTTGAAGCAATTGGAAAGTATATTTTGAACCATCGTTGTGAGAAGTGCAGGGTCTGCCCGGACCCAATGGGAGGAAGGCCGCAGATGCAACTCAACACCCGCCCAGCGCGCAGCCTCGACATTCTGGCGCACAAGATCGGCCAGGAAGTCCCCCAGGTGCAAGGTCTGATACTTGGGTAGCACACGGCTATTGTCCAACGTGTAGAGATCGAGAATCGAGCGAAAGAGTTGCGATACATTGAGTAGCGAGCGGTCGATACTGTCCACCAAACGTCGCTCTTCATCGCCCAAGCATGCTTCGCGCAGGCATGCGGTGAATAGACCAATAGAATGGATCGGTTGGCGCAAGTCATGGCTGGCCTGGGCCAGGAACCGCGATTTCTCCAGGTTAGCGGCAACGGCTTCTTCCGAAGCTTTACGAGTACGTTCCAACAAGAGGTGGGCATAAACCGGTATCACCGTGCTGGTGATCATCAGCATCAGCACCATGAATGGCTGCGCCTGCCACGAAGGCGTCAACCAGTAGACAATCAACAATGCCAGTAACGCCAACCCAGTCGCAATTGCAAGGTAGCGCGAACCATAGCGCATACCGTTGCCCAGGTTGACCCAGACCATCACCGCATAAAGCGGTAACGCAGCTTCTGCGCCGACTACCAGACCGAATGAGGTCCCGGTGTAATCGTGAACCATCCCCAATATTCGCCGTGCCGGGTAGTGCCCAGGCCAATGAGCAATGACAAAGCGAAAGCCTATGGAAGCCAACAGAAACACTAAGTAATAAAGGATTATGGGCAAATAAGCATCCACCCTATGCCCGGGCAAAAAGCCCAGCATACTGATATATCCAATGGCGCAGGCAGACACAATGACGCGTAAATTGGCCTGGTCAAGTTCGGTGTTCTTCTCGAACGTCATGGGAAGCATCCTTACGGTATAACCGATGTAAAAATGATAGGTGCTACACGCAACCAACCGGCGCGGCGCTACAGCGGTCCCTAAAAGAAAACTGACTCAGGGTAGAGCACGATATGCCATGCAGAATCATTATTGCCGACGATCATCCTATGTTTCGCGAGGGCATGTTGCGTACTGTCCAGCGACTACTTCCCGAGGCAACGGTGGAGCAAGCCGGTGACTTTGAGACTGTAAAGGCGCTGATCAAAACAGGCGAAGAAGTTGACACGCTGATTCTCGACTTGCGTTTTCCAGGCTTGACCTGCATGAGTCACTTGAGTGAGCTGAGACAGCAGTTGCGGCGCACTACGTTAATCGTGGTGTCAATGGTCGATGATCCATCGTTGATCGAACAGATTATGGCGTTAGGTATCGACGGATTTATCGGCAAAAACATCGCCCCGGACGAGATCGGACAGGCACTACTGGCTATCAGAGAAGGCGATGTTCTCGTCAAGTTTTCGCCATCGGGCCTGCTGCCGTTGCAGACCACTGCTCTCACAGCCCGCCAGCATGAAGTATTGCACCTGATCGCAAAAGGCAAGACCAATAAAGAAATCGCAACGGAATTACAGATATCTCCCTTTACAGTGCGTATTCATGTGGCGTCGCTGTTACGTTGCTTGAACGTGCCATCACGGGCAGCGGCAGTGGCGAAGTATTCGGGAATCGGTTGAAGGGCAGATTAAAAATACACCAGATTCAAACTAGACATCTTCTTTCGTCTCAATTTCGGATAACTCCGTCAGATGTTTCCTCAATGCCCTGCCGTAAAGCGGTGACGAGCCAATCCCCATTGATTGAGGCGAGCATTGAGCAGCCGTCGCACCATCAGGCCATTCGTACTCACGAGGTCTGATTCGATGGATAGGGTAGCCCCACATTCAGCTTGCTACGCTCCGGGATGGTTGCCCTGATCATCGGCATCAGCAGCAGTGCCGCTCCTGCCATGGCATCTGAACGCGCTTTTGAACGCGAGCAACTGGCCCTGCTGCCCCGTCAACTGGACCAAATCAATCGCCAGGTCGAAGACCTATCAGCTCAGCCCACACAAGTTCGGGGTCGCTACCACTTCGACTACCCATGCCTACGTGAAGACCTCCAGCGAGTACGTGCTGGAGTTCAGGACTACCTGACTCCACAGCGCGCCCAGCCACGCGCCCCAACGCCGATGCTCGGTGACTACCGCGACGAGCAGGAGCCCTCGCCATGACTGCCGCCCAACAGGCCGCCTTCCAGGCCCACGGCGGATTTACGCCCGCGCGGATGGCGACCTTGTTGCTGTCGGGGGTGTTTGCCGTGCTGTTGCTGTGGGGCGCCTGGGCCATTCGTACCGCCTACACCGGTTGGGCCGAACAGCGTCTGGGCTCGTGGCAGTTTGTCGGGGTGGTCATGCGTTTTGTCGCGCGGTACCTGGTGTTGACGTTTTTTCTTCTGTCCTGATCCGAGGGAGCTGCCGTGATGAACCATCATTTTTCATATGGTCTTCGTAGCCGGATGCTGGTGCTGCTGATGGGCGCTCCGGCATTGGCCGTTGCGCAGGGCCGTCTGCCCACGCTGGAGGATCCGTCCCGCGGTGTCGGCAGCGGCATTCTGCAAACCCTGCAGAACTACAGCTACGACATCATCCTGCTGATCGCCCTGTTGGTGGTGGCCTCAATGCTTATCGGGGTCTGCTATCACGCCTACACGCGCTATTCGGAGATCCACACCGGGCGCGCGACCTGGGGCCAGTTTGGGTTGACCGTCGCAGTCGGTGCGATCTTGCTGGTGGTGGGCATCTGGTTACTGACCAAGGCCACCGGGATCTCGTGATTTCTGGATTAAAAAAGTCCGGATACCGGTGGTTTTCGACAGATCGCACCGGAAACGAAAAAAGACGCCGAAGCGTCTTTTTTTCGCTGATTCCCAGGCCCGATGGACACTGCAAATCAAAAATTGGAGCGGGAAACGAGACTCGAACTCGCGACCCCGACCTTGGCAAGGTCGTGCTCTACCAACTGAGCTATTCCCGCAAATGGCGTCCCCTAGGGGACTCGAACCCCTGTTACCGCCGTGAAAGGGCGGTGTCCTAGGCCACTAGACGAAGGGGACACGCTACTGAAACACATGGTGTGTATTTCAGTGCCCAGAGGCCTCGTCCGAAGACTTGGTCCTGGTTTCACTCAATGCCGCCCGAAGGCCACACTGCTTAAAAATGGAGCGGGAAACGAGACTCGAACTCGCGACCCCGACCTTGGCAAGGTCGTGCTCTACCAACTGAGCTATTCCCGCATTGGCGTCCCCTAGGGGACTCGAACCCCTGTTACCGCCGTGAAAGGGCGGTGTCCTAGGCCACTAGACGAAGGGGACACACGTACAACATTCACTCCCTGCCGCGTTTCGCTGTGTGCTTTACGCTGCAAGTGGCGCGCATTCTATGGATGGATTGAAAGGTCGTCAACCCCCCAGGATAAATTTATTTAAATCAATGACTTCGCCCCCGTTTCCAGACCCGTGCGGGCATTCTGCGCGTCCGCGCCTTGACGCCTATATTCTGGCGCCCGACAAGACGCTATAGTTCGCTCAGCAACTGATGGCATTGTGCATCTACGCAGGGAATGCTTACGTATATAGAAGAAACTACCTGGGCAACTGGTCGAACAGTCCTATCCGGCAGATGTCTCAGTCACTACACTCCACAGCAAACCCTATAAAGAGGTCGCACCGGTGACACCACTCATGATCACCCTGCTGGTAATAGCCGGGATCGTAATACTGATCGCCATTGGCTATATGAACCATGTGGTGGAAAACAACAAACTGGAAAAGCAACGCACCGTGATCGAGCTTAATGACCGGCTGCGTCGCTGTGGTGAAATCACCGAGACCTTCCCCGGCCAGTTGATGACTCCGGCACTCAAGCTGCTGCTGACCCGCCTGGAACTCAACGTCAACCAGCGCTTGTTGCACCTCAACAAGTCCAGCGCACCGCTCAAGGCGCGGATCGCCGAACTGAATGCGCTGGTGGCCCAGGGCGAATCGATCCCGGTCAACAACCCGCCCGGCCCGATCCAAACCGAAGCCAAGGCCAAGGACGTGCGCTTCCTGCTCGAAGCCCTGCACGGCCAGGTCACCCGCGCGGCCCAGGACGGTTTTCTGCCGGCCAATGAAGCCAAGCACTGGATCAGGGAGATTCGCCACATCCTGGTCCTGCTGCACATCGAGTTCTTCAACAACCTCGGCCAGCATGCCCTGCAACAGGACCAGCCGGGCCAGGCGCGCCTGGCCTTCGAGCGCGGCGTGCAGTACCTGCGCAAACAGCCTGAGCCGGCGATCTACAGAGAGCAACTGCAATTGCTGGAGAGTCAATTGGCGCGCGCCAACTCCACGGTGCTGACCAACAGCAAACCGGCGGAAGATGAAGTCAACGAACTGACCGAAGGCCTGAAAGTCGCCGACACCGACGCCGAGTGGAAGAAAAAAGTCATCTACGACTGACCTCCCCCACCCCATGTGGCGAGCGCTCCTCGCCACATGCCATCATTTAGCATCTATCCCCTCGCCGTCGACTCGCGTACAAAAGTCCCCCTCACTCCGTGAAGTTAGAGGCCCGCTATGCCTGTCGCCGTGATTGATGGACAACCGCTGCACTATGTTGACCAGGGCCGTGGCCCGGTCGTCCTGCTGGGTTCGAGTTACCTGTGGGACCGCGACATGTGGGCACCGCAGATCGAAGCGCTGTCGCAGCAATACCGCGTGATCGTCCCCGAACTGTGGGGCCACGGCGAGTCCGGGCCGCTGCCGGCGCACACGCGCTCCCTGGACGACCTGGCGCGCCAGGCCCTGGCACTGCTCGACCAGTTGCAGATTGCCCAGGTCAATCTGGTGGGTTTGTCGGTCGGCGGCATGTGGGGCGCACGCCTGGCCCTGCTGGCACCCGAGCGGGTCAACAGCCTGGTGCTGATGGACACCTACCTCGGCGCCGAACCCGAGGCCACGCGCCAGCACTACTTTTCGCTGTTCAAGATGATCGAAGACGCCGGCGCCATCCCCGAGCCGCTGCTGGATGTGGTCGCGCCGATCTTTTTCCGCCCGGGCATCGACCGCGCATCGGCGCTGTACCAGGATTTCCGCAAAGTCTTGCAGGGCTACCCCACGGCGCGCCTGCTGGACAGCATCGTGCCCCTGGGTCGGCTGATCTTCAGCCGCGCAGATGTGCTGGAGCAGTTGTCACGCCTGGACGCCGACACCACCCTGGTGCTGTGCGGCGAACAGGACACGCCTCGCCCACCCGCCGAGTCCGAGCAGATGGCCAGCCTGATCGGCTGCGGCCTGAGCCTGATTCCCGACGCCGGGCATATCTCCAGCCGCGAGAACCCGGACTTCGTCAATGAAGCGCTGCTGACCTTCCTCGCCAACCACGCCTGATCGCGCCCCGGCCCTTTGATCGCGGCCCGGCGGCGGCGATCAAAGGCGGAAGTGCCCCACCATGCCCTTGAGTTCCGCGCCCAACCGCGCCAGCGCAATACTCGACGCGGCATTGCCTTGCATGCTCAACGCCGATTGATCGGCACTCGCGCGAATGCTGGTGACGCTGCGGTTGATCTCTTCGGCCACCGAACTCTGTTGCTCGGCCGCTGCGGCAATCTGCTGATTCATTTGTTGGATCAATGACACCGCGACCGCAATGCTGCCCAGCGCGCTTTCGGTTTCCAGCGCATCGCTGACGGCCAGCTTCACCAACTCGCCGCTCTGCTGGATCTGCTGCACCGACGCTTGCGCCGCGCTGCGCAAGGTGCCGACCAGGCGCTCGATCTCCTCGGTCGATTGCTGGGTGCGCTTGGCCAGCGCCCGCACTTCATCGGCCACCACCGCAAAACCACGGCCTTGCTCACCGGCGCGCGCGGCCTCGATGGCTGCGTTGAGCGCCAGCAGATTGGTCTGTTCGGCCACGCTTTTGATCACGCTCAACACGCTGCCGATGTTCTGGATTTCGCTGCTGAGGCTGTCGATGCTGGCGCTCGCGCTGGTGCTGGACGTGGCCAGCTGTTCGATGCGCTGCAAACTCTGGCGCACCACCTGCTGGCCGCTGTCGACTTTGTCATCGGCGGTCTGCGCAGCCTGTGCGGCCTCTTCGGCGTTGCGCGCCACATCGTGGACCGTGGCGGTCATCTGGTTCATCGCCGTGGCGACCTGCTCGGTTTCTTCCTTCTGGCTGCTGACCTCGATGTTGGTCTGCTCGGTGACGCTGGACAGCGAATGCGCCGAACTGGCCAATTGCTCGATGCCCGCTTGCAGCCTGCTGACCATATCGCTCAAGCCGCTGCCCATCTGTTGCATCGCCTGCATCAGCTGGCCGATTTCATCGCGGCGGCTGACGTCCATGCGCCCGCTCAAATCGCCGGCTGCGATCTGCTGGGCCACCGCGATCACCCGGCGCAGCGGCGCGACGATCAACCGGGTAATCACCCAGGCCGCAATCAAGCCCATCAACAGCGCCAGGGCCGAGGAGCCGATGATCAGCAGCGCGCTTTTCTTCAACTGCGCCTGCATCGACTGATCTTCGGCGGCATACGCCTGGTCGACGCGGCTGACCACTTGATCGGCGCGATCATGCAATTGTTTGTAGACCACTTTTTCCTGGGCCAGCAGGCCGGTGTATTCGCCGAGCTTTTCATTGAACGCAGCGATATGCCCGCCGACCTCATTGAGCACCGTCTGGTAACCGGCGTCCTTGACCGAGGTCTTCAGTAACTCGACCTGGGCCAGCGCCTGCTCGGCCTGTTCGATCTTGCCTTGTTCGGCGTTGTCTTCCTGCCCTTTGCGGCTCTGATCGAGGCGCACATGGGCCTCGTTCATGGCTTGCAGCATCAACCGCGAAACCTGGCTGACCTGCCCCGCCTGCTCGATAAACTCGGCGCCCTCCTTGCCCTGGCTTTCCTTGAGGCCATAGGCGCCATCGTCGGCCAGGCCGGCCTGCAACACATCGAGGTTATTGGCCACGCTGGACACCGACCAACTGGCCATTTCCAGTGCCAGGTCCTTGGTCTGGGTCAGTTCGACGAACTCATCGAACGCCTTGCGGTAAGCCGCCAGGGCCTGTTCGACCTCGGTCATCAGCGGCACGTTGGTCGCAGACTCGGCCTTGAGGCTGGCGGCCAGGGCGGCCAAGGCGTCGACTTGCTCATGCAGGGCGTCGACGGACTTGGGGTCGGCGTGCAGCGCGTAGTCCTGCTCGATCAAACGCACCTTGAGCAGCCCGCTGTTGAGCGAAGACATGCTCTTGAGGCCCTCGAAACGCAGGCCAACGGTTTGCAGGGACCACACGCCAATCGCTGCGACCAACGCAGTCAACAGCAGCACCAGGCTGAAGCCCAAACCCAGTTTTTTCGCCATACCGAGGTTGGCGAAACGTCGTTGCACGGCCGAAATCATTGCACTCGAATCCTCTTGCAATGGCGGATGCCATCAAGTCCGGTTTCCCAGTAGCGAGATTCGCAACCCCAAGGCCCTGAACACAAGTCGTTGGCGCCACAATAATGGCAAAAAGCTACACACTCGTCGTTTTCAGAATGGTCGAGGTCGATCTGGCGGGCCCCGCGGCGCGGAACAACGCCAGGGCCCGCTGATCAGCAGCATAGGCCACATTGATGCGCTGCCACTCGCTGTGTTCACCCGTGGGGCTGAACAGCGCCCCCGGCGACATCAACACGCCGAGTTGCCGCGCACACGCCTGCAAGCGTGAACGGTCGGCCATGCGAGGCCGCGCCCAGACAAACATGCCGCCGGCGGGCACGGCGAACACCTGCCATTCCTCATCCTCCAGCACCTGCAAGGTCGCGGCCATTTGCGCGTTCAGGCGTTTGCGCAGGCGCTGCACCCATTTGCGATAGGTGCCGTTGGCCAGCAACGTGGCCATCACCGCTTCGGCAAAACGCGAGGTGCCGATGCCGGTGAGTGTCTTGAGGTGTACCAATTGCGCAATGATCGGCGAACTGGCGCTGAGGTAGCCGACGCGCAGGGCACTGCTGAGGGTCTTGGAAAAACTCGAGACATAGATCACCCGGTCATCATGGGGCAACGCCGAGAGCCGCGTGCAACTGGCGTGTTGCAGGTCGGCGTAGACATCTTCTTCGATGATCAGAAAGTCTTCGCTGTGCGCCAGCGCCAGCAAACGCTCGGCCACCTTGCGGCACAGGCTGGTGCCGGTGGGGTTGTGATACAGACTGTTGATAAACAGGCACTTGGGACGATGGCGACGCAGCAGGGCTTCCAACGCCGGGACGTCCGGGCCGCCCTGGGTACGCGGCACTTCCAGCAGCGTGACGCCGTGGAAGGCCAACTGACGAAAGAGGTTGCCATAACCGGGGGTTTCCACGACCACCGTGTCGCCGGCCTTGAGCAAGGTGCGGATCAGCAGGTCCTGGGCATGGCTGGCGCCATGGGTGGTGAGAATGCGGTCGAGGCTGGTGGCCACGTGAATCTGGGTCAGGCGCTTGAGCAGTTGCTCGCGCAGCGCCGGCAGCCCCAGTGGCGTGCTGTAGTTGAACAGGCCGCCGGTATCGATGCGGCTGACTTCGCGGATCGCGTAGCTGATGTCATCGCTTTCGCGCCAGGCGTCCGGCAGCCAACCGCAGCCGAGTTTCAACTCGCCCAACGGGCTGTCGGTGAAAGCGCCCCACTCTCGCTCCGCGCCTTCATACCAGTGGCGTTCCTGAGCCACCGGCGGCTGCGCCACCACAAACCCGGAGCCCTGCTTCGAGGTCAGCAGGCCCTGGGCCTCCATGCGCTCGAATGCCTCGATCACGTTGGACTGGCTGAGCAGGTTGTCGAGGGCCAGTTGGCGGATGGACGGCAAGCGCGTACCGGGGCTGACCCCGCTCTTGCGAATCCATTCCGCCACCGCGCTGACGATTTGCTGCACCACCGGTACAAGGGCTTGTCGATCGATCCCTAAATCCATGAGCCACTCACTTAACTATCTGTTATTCAACCCAAAACAGTTAAGCACAGAAGCCCGCTCCAACCGGTCGCCAAAAGTAACTAAAGTATTGATTTTATTGACTTATTTACCTCCTGATACACATTGGATCACGGCATTTTGCCAGCTATGGAAACGCCCCACAGCACCTCAAACTTTTTCGAATGAGGTGCGGCTTGGAGTCCTAGATCGCGGTGGCGCCGCCGTCCACTGCCAGGGCGTGGCCGGTGGTGAACGCCGCACCGTCACTGCACAGGTACAACACCGCACTGGCGATTTCCTCGACCTTGCCGATGCGCCCGACCGGGTGCATGGCCGCGGCGAATTCGGCTTTGCGCGGGTCAGCTTCATAGGCACGGCGGAACATGTCGGTGTCGATCACGGCCGGGCATACCGCGTTGACGCGGATGTTCTTTTTCGCGTACTCGATGGCCGCCGATTTGGTCAGGCCGATCACCGCGTGCTTGGACGCGGCATAGATGCTCATCTTCGGCGCAGCGCCCAGCCCCGCCACCGACGCGGTGTTGACGATCGCACCAGCGCCCTGGGCCAGCAGCAACGGCAATTGGTACTTCATGCACAACCACACGCCCTTGACGTTGACGCCCATGATCGCGTCGAACTCATCGAGGGTGCCGTCCGCCAACTTGCCTTTCTCGATCTCGATCCCGGCGTTGTTAAAGGCGTAGTCCAGGCGGCCATACGCGGCGATGGTCTGCGCCATCAATTGCTGCACATCGGCTTCCAGGGTGACGTTGCAGCGCACGAACTGCGCCTCGCCACCGGCCTCGCGGATCAGCGCGACAGTGCCTTCGCCGCCCGCTACGTCGAGGTCGGCAACCACTACCTTCAAACCTTCGGCGGCAAACGCCAGCGCGGTGGCGCGGCCAATACCGGCAGCGGCGCCGGTGACCAGGGCGACCTGGCCGGAAAACGTCATGCTCATGGGGGATGTCCTATGGGAGAAATAGCCGTGGGCCGAGTCTAGCCAAGCCCGACACGGGCGCGTCAGCACTATCAGAAGGCCGGTTAGCGCTGCATGAATCACAATGATAAGACCGCCCGGCCGACTATCATCGAAGCCTATCGCCAAGCATTCGCAGCCCTCGGCCGACCTTGCCCGCAGGCCATTATGGGTCTATCAATCAGGCTTCATTTCTCAAGAGTCCTTGCCATGACTGCCCAGACCAACCGCCAGTTCCTGCTCGCCAAACGCCCGGTCGGCGCGGCCACGCGGGAGACCTTCACCTACCAGGAAGTGCCGGTGGGCACGCCACAGGACGGGCAGGTGCTGGTGCGCAACGAATACCTGTCCCTCGACCCGGCCATGCGCGGCTGGATGAATGAGGGCAAATCCTACATTCCGCCCGTCGGCATCGGCGAAGTGATGCGGGCGCTGGGCGTAGGCAAGGTAATCGCCTCGAACACCCCTAAATTCGCCGTCGGGGACTACGTGAACGGCGCCCTGGGGGTGCAGGATTACTTCCTCGGCGAGCCGCGTGGTTTCTACAAGGTCGACCCCACGCTTGCGCCCCTGCCGCGCTACCTGTCGGCGCTGGGCATGACCGGCATGACCGCCTACTTCGCCCTGCTCGAGACCGGCGCACCCAAGGCCGGCGAAACCGTGGTGATCTCCGGCGCGGCCGGTGCGGTGGGCAGCATTGCCGGGCAGATCGCCAAGATCAAAGGCTGCCGTGTGGTGGGCATTGCCGGTGGCGCCGACAAGTGCAAGTTCCTGGTGGATGAACTGGGCTTCGACGCCGCCATCGATTACAAACACGAAGACCTGCCCGCCGCGCTCAAGCGCGAGTGCCCCAAAGGCGTGGATGTGTATTTCGATAACGTCGGCGGCGATATTCTCGACGCCGTGCTCAGCCGCCTGGCATTCAAAGCCCGCGTGGTGATCTGCGGTGCAATCAGCCAGTACAACAACAAGGACGCGGTAAAAGGCCCGGCCAACTACCTGTCATTACTGGTCAATCGCGCACGCATGGAAGGCTTCGTGGTGATGGATCACGCGGCGAACTTTGCCGCCGCCGGGCAGGAAATGGCCGGCTGGATGGCGCAGGGCAAGCTCAAGAGCAAGGAAGACATTGTGGAAGGACTGGAGACGTTCCCGGAGACGCTGATGAAGCTGTTCAACGGGGAGAACTTCGGCAAGCTGGTGCTCAAAGTCAGCTGATACACAGCAGATGTCAATGTGGGAGGGGGCTTGCTCCCTCCCACATGGTTGATCGGTGATCGATCAGGCGATTTCGGCGACGACTGCCGCCAATGCCTTGGCCGGGTCCGCCGCCTGGCTGATCGGGCGGCCGATCACCAGGTAGTCCGAGCCGGCGTCCAGGGCCTGACGCGGCGTGAGGATACGGCGCTGGTCATCCTGGGCGCTGCCCGCCGGGCGAATCCCCGGGGTGACCAATTGCAGCGACGGGTGGGCGGTCTTGAGCGCCCGGGCTTCCAGCGCCGAACAGACCAGGCCATCGAGGCCGGCTTTTTGCGCCAGGGCCGCCAGGCGCAGCACTTGCTCCTGAGGTTCGATATCCAGGCCGATCGCGGCCAGGTCTTCGCGCTCCATGCTGGTCAGCACGGTCACACCGATCAGCAAGGGTTTAGGGCCGCTGCGCTGTTCCAACACTTCACGGCAGGCGGCCATCATGCGCAGGCCGCCGGAGCAGTGTACATTGACCATCCACACGCCCATTTCGGCGGCAGCCTTGACCGCCATCGCGGTGGTGTTGGGGATGTCGTGGAATTTCAGGTCGAGGAACACCTCGAAGCCTTTGTCACGCAGGGTGCCGACGATGTCCGCGGCGCAACTGGTGAACAGTTCCTTGCCGACCTTGACCCGACACAGCTTCGGGTCCAACTGGTCAGCCAGCTTCAGTGCGGCGTCACGGGTGGGGTAATCCAGGGCGACGATGATAGGAGTCTGGCAGACGGACATTGGAATGGGCTCTCAGGCAAGTCGAAATCGGCGCGGATTGTAGCGCAAGCGACGCCGTTGCGGGATCCGATGATCGGTAAATACTGACCAAGCGCACTCAGGCGGACCTTTCGGCCATTTGTATCAAATCAGATACATTCACGACATGCCCTCAACACGCCCTACCGCTAGCCTCGCCCGCACGACCCACCGACCAGCACTACCAGCCATGGGGCTGGGCGCCTATGCTGACCGCTACCACCAGGCAGATGATCGCACTATGCATACTTCCGTCCCGCTGAACGACGAGCAAAAAAACGCGGTGAGCGCCGATGAAAAGCGCTGGAACACCCGCGCGCTGATTGTCGACGACGATGTGCCGATCCGCGAACTGCTGATCGACTACCTGGCGCGCTTTAACATTCTCGCCACCGGCGTCACCGACGGCGCCGCGATGCGCGTGGCGATGCAAGCCGAAACCTTTGATGTGGTGGTGCTCGACCTGATGCTGCCGGGCGAAGACGGCCTGTCACTGTGCCGCTGGCTGCGCGCCGAGTCGGACATTCCGATCCTGATGCTCACCGCCCGCTGCGAACCCACCGACCGCATCATCGGCCTGGAACTGGGCGCCGACGACTACATGTCCAAGCCGTTCGAGCCGCGTGAATTGGTAGCGCGCATCCAGACCATCCTGCGCCGGGTGCGCGACGACCGCACCGAGCAGCGCGCCAATATCCGCTTCGATAACTGGCGTCTCAACAGCGTGTTGCGCCAATTGGTGGCCGACGATGGCCTGGTGGTACCGCTGTCCAACGCCGAGTTCCGCCTGCTGTGGGTGTTTATCGAGCGGCCGCGCCGGGTGTTGAGCCGCGAACAGTTGCTGGATGCGGCCCGCGGTCGTTCCATCGAGGCCTTCGATCGCAGCATTGACCTGCTGGTCTCGCGCCTGCGTCAGAAGCTGGGCGATGACCCCAAAGCACCGCAGTTGATCAAGACCGTGCGCGGTGAAGGCTATCTGTTCGACGCACGGGATATCGGCTGATGCGTAACGCCCTCAACACACTGTTCGGCCGGTTGTTCGGTGTGTTGCTGCTGGCGATTGTACTGGCCCATGCGTTGGCATTTTTCTGGTTCCACCACTATGACCCGCCTCCGCCGCCGCCAAAGGCCACCTTTGTCGAGCAACCGGACGGCACGATGAGGCCGCTGCCTAAACGCCCTCGCCCATGGTTTGGCGGCCCGGTGGTGCCGCTGACGTTTCAGTTTTTCTCGTTGATCATCGCCGCCTGGTATGGCGCCAAATTGTTGAGCCGGCCGATCCAGCGCCTGAGTGAGGCCGCCGAGCGCTTGAGCCTGGACCTCGACAGCCCGCCTCTCGACGAGTCCGGCCCCCGCGAAGCCCAGCAGGCCGCGTCAACCTTCAACCTGATGCAAAAACGTATTCGCGAACAAGTCGGCCAGCGCGCGCGCATGCTCGGCGCGGTCTCCCATGACCTGCGCACTCCGCTGTCGCGCCTCAAGCTGCGCCTGGAGCAGATCGAAGACGCCAAGCTGCAAGGCCAGATGCGCCAGGACCTGAACGACATGATCGGCATGCTCGACGCCACCTTGAGCTACCTGCACGAACAACGCACCAGCGAAAGCCGGCACTGGCTGGATGTGCAGGCGCTGGTGGAGTCGATCAGTGAGAACGCCCAGGACCAAGGTTCCAATGTGCAATGTGCCGGCACCTGTGCGCCTTTGCAGGTGCAGCCGATGGCGTTGCGTTCATGCCTCAACAACCTGATCGACAACGCCTTGCGCTACGCCGGCAGCGCGCGCGTGGAGCTGGAGGACAGCCGCGAGGCCCTGACCATCCGCGTGATCGACCACGGCCCCGGGATTGCCGCCGACAAGCGCGAGGCGGTGTTCGAACCGTTCTATCGGCTCGAAGGTTCGCGCAACCGCAACTCCGGCGGCGTGGGCCTGGGCATGACCATCGCCAAGGACGCGGTGGAGCGCCTGGGCGGGCGATTGAGCCTGGAGGAAACCCCGGGCGGCGGGTTGACCGCCGTGATGTGGTTGCCCCGCGCCTGACGGCCAACGCCCGCCAGCTCCCCCATAAATCTTGGCCACTCAGCTACAGCGGTTCGTCTTCGCGGCGGCTCTGGGCCTGGGTCGCGCTCCAATCCATCAGCAGGCTGTACGCCACGGCGAGCAAGGTCGGGCCGATAAACAGGCCGATGAAGCCAAACGCGATCAGGCCGCCGAATACCCCGAGCAACACGATCACCAGCGGCAGGTTGCCACCACGGCTGATCAGGTACGGCTTGAGCACGTTGTCCACGCCGCTGATGATGAACGTGCCCCACACGCCGAGGAACACTGCGTAGGTGTAATCGCCCTTCCACGCCAGCCAGGCCGTGGCCGGAATCCACACCAGCGGCGGCCCCATGGGGATCAGGCTGAGCAGGAACGTGACGATACCCAGCACCAGCGCGCCCGGCACCCCGGCGATCAGGAAGCCGATCAGCGCGAGCACGGCCTGGGCGGCCGCCGTACCGATCACGCCATTGACCACGCGTTGCACGGTGCCGGCCACCAGTTCGATGTAGTAACCGGCACGTTCGCCGATCAAGCGCTCCAGCAGGCGGTGGACGAACATCGCCAGGCGCGGCCCGTCACGGTAGAAAAAGAACACGAACACCAGGCTGAGGGTCAGCTCCAGGATGCCGCCGCCGATCTGTGCGCTGCGCGCCAGCAGCCAGTTGCCCACCTGCCCCAGGTACGGCTTGAGGCTGACCATCAGCGCCGCGCCCTGCTGGTCGATGCTGTCCCACATCGCCACCAGCCGTTCTCCGACAAAGGGAATCGACCCCAACCAGGCCGGCGCCGCCGGCAAACCGTCGACCTGAATATCCTTGATCAACGCCACCGCGTCGCGCACATGGTCCGCGAGGTTGAACCCCAGCCATACCAGCGGCACCGCCACCAGCAGCATCCAGCCCAAGGTCAGGATGCCAGCGGCCAGGGATTCGCGGCCGCCCAGCCAGCGGGTCAGCAACACCATCAGCGGCCAACTGGCAAACGCCAGCACCGCCCCCCAGAACAGCGCCGACCAGAACGGCGCCATCACCCAGAAGCTGGCACCGAACAGCACCAGCAGCAGGATTTGCACCAGCAGGCGATCGTTATTGAGCATGGAGTTTCTCTAGGAAAAGGCTGAAGGCAGTCAGTTTAGGCGAACGGCGCGGGTCCGTTCGCCCTGTTTCGGTCAGCGTATCAGATGCAGATGCAGGCCTTTGGCTGGCTCGGTACCGGTTTCCAGGCGTGCGGCCCGCACGCCCTTGTCAATCAGGGCCTGACGCCATGCTTCGGCATGGGGGCCGGTCAAACTGACACGCAGGGTGGTGTCGAGGTTCAAACCGCGAGAAATCAGGGTCAACCAGGTGGCATCGGGGTCCGCTCCCAAAGCCGGGAAATCCAGCTCGCCAGTGCTTTTGAGTTCGCGCAACAGCGTGGCGGAGGTCGGCAGCAGCTCCCCAAGCGGGGTGCCGGCATCGATCTGTTCGACATGCAGGTAAGCCCGGCGATTGCCGCGGGTGATGCCGTACAACGCCACCAGGGAATTGTCCTGCGGGGCGGCCAGACGCAACAGCAGGTATTCCTGCTGGCCATCGGCGCCGACCAACTTGGCATTACCGAACACTTCATTGGCCCACAGGCTGCTTTCACCGCAGTCACGGGCCTGGCACCAGAACAACAGCTGCGCGCCCTGCTGCTGCAGCGCTTCGCGCGTGGCGGTGAACGCAGCGCTGGAGGTGTGCTCGGCGGGCAGTTCATAGGTGATGGCGGTGGCCTGGCCGCGCGCGGTGGCCTGGGCTTCGTAACGCAACTGGCCGCTGATCTTGCGGATCGCGCCCATGGGGTAGATGCGCTCTTTTTCTTCGGCGGGACGATAATCGATGATTTGCGCGTCGACCTGACGGGCCACGGCGGGCAAGTCCTGGCTACCCGGCACATCGGCGGCGAACACCAACGGGCTGAACACACACAGCCCGAGGGCACGGATACAGCCTTTACGCACGCTCATCGGATAGTTGAGCCCTGGCCATCGGAGGTCGCAGCAGTTTCAAGATCGGTGTTGAGATCGTTCATGGTTGACTCCCTTTCAATCCGCCCAGCCTCGGCAGTTGACCGCGCCAAGTCAAGGTGCAGAGAAGAACCGATTGAAACAGTCTGCAACAAGGACCGCGCCCGCCTCGTCATTCAAGTGCAAATGATGGCCACCGGGCAGGGTCGTCACGGTAAACGGTAGCTGGGAAAGCAATTCGGGATGTCTCGCCAGCATGCCGTCAGCGGCCACCACCAGTTGAGTAGGGCAACCCACGCGGCGCACGAAAGCCATGGCTTGCTCGTCGGTCAGACGCATCGGCGATGCCAGGGTCAAGCGGCTGTCCGTTCGCCAGGTGTAACCGCCCGGCACCGGCATCAACCCGCGCTGGGCCAGCAGTTCAGCAGCTTCGCGGCTGACGGCCACCAGCCCTTTCATCCGCGCTTCGACGGCGCGATCAAGGTTGCCGTAGACCGGCTTGCGCTTGCCCTGCAGGTTCAATTGCGCCTGCAACGCCATGCCCAGCCGCTCGGCGGCGTTCTCGCCGGAGGCGGTCGGCGGGATCACACCGTCGATCAAGCCCAGGTGCGTCACCCGCTCCGGCAAGGCACCGGCCAATACCAGGGAGACGATGGCGCCGAGGGAATGGCCAAGTAATGCAAAACGTTTCCAGCCCAGTTGTTCGGCGACCTGCAGCACATCGTGGACGTAATCCCACAGGGCATAACCGGCCCCCGTCGGACGATGCGCCGAATGCCCGTGGCCGGCCATGTCGAGGGCGACGATACGCATGCCCTGCAGTTTCGGCGCCAACCGCGCGAAGCTGTTGGCGTTGTCCAGCCAGCCATGCAAGGCGATCACCGGCAGACCGTCTTCGGGACCGAACAGATGCGCGGCCAATTCGATATGCGGCAGGCTCAGGCGCACTTCTTCGACCGGCGTACTCATGCGCAACTGCGCTCGCGGGTTTCCCAACGGGCGAACAGCTGCTTGAGCAAGGTCGCGGTGTCCTGGGGGCGTTCGAGGGGGAACATGTGGCCGCCGGGCATGGTGAGCATTTCTCCCATGGGCAGGCGCCCGACGCCGCTGGCGTGGTGGCGCATCACCACCCGGCTCTGGCGCCCGCGCACCACCGCCAGCGGCACTTTCAACTGGCGCACCTGGCCCGGGCTGGTGTGGGGCACGCCCCGGTAGATACTGATTTCAGTGGCCGGATCGAAACGCAGGCGCAGGCGATCGCCGACCTGATACAGGCCATGTTGCAGGTAAGCGTCGAAGCATTCCGGGTCGAAGCCGCGAAACAGGGTCTTGCCGGCGAAGTAACTGCGCGCGGCGTCCAGGTCGGCGAATTCTTCACGGCGGCCCAGGGTGCGCCCGGCCGGGGTGAGGCGGTCGATAAAACCAAAGCGCTTGGCGGCGCGGATCACCCAGCGGTCGGCACGGGTCAGCACCGGCGAGTCGAGCATCACCACGCCGCGATACAACTGCGGGCAGCGCATGGCCGCGTGCAAATGCAACACGCCGCCCAGGGAATGGCCCACGCCCCACACCGGCTCGGGCTGCTGTTGCAGATGGTGGATCAGTTCGTCCACCAGGTTCTGCCAGTTGTCGTCCACCGGAAACCGTGGATCGTGGCCGTGCTGCGGCAGGTGCGCGACAGTATATTCCGGGGCCAGGCCGGCAAACAACTTGCCGTAGGTAGCCGAAGGGAAGCCATTGGCGTGGGCAAAAAACACGTGCTGCGACATACCGGTTCCATCTATAAAAACAGACATTGATTGTCACCACGCCCGACCGTTACGGCAATGACCGTAACCGCCAGGAATGATGACACTCACGCCACGCCTATCGCGCCGGCGGGTTCTCGCCCAGGGGCACTACGGCCATGGTCAGGCGCGAGACGCAGCTGGACTTGCCATCATCGTTGGTCAGGCGGATGTCCCACACCTGGGTGGTGCGGCCGATATGAATCGCCCTCGCCACCGCCGTCACCCGCCCGCTGCGCACCCCGCGCAGGTGGTTGGCATTGACCTCGAGGCCGACGCAATAGAACTTGCTCGCATCGATGCACAGGTAGGCCGCCATGGAGCCGACGCTTTCGGCCAGCACGACCGACGCGCCGCCGTGCAGCAGGCCGTAGGGCTGATGGGTACGCTGATCGACCACCATGCTGGCGGTCAGGGATTCTTCGTCGAAACTTTCGAAGCGAATATCCAGCACTTCACCGATGGTGTTTTTCTGCAGAGCGTTGAGTTGCTCGATATTGGGTTGGGTGCGCCACAGGCTCATACCGTTGTCCCTATTGGTTTTATGATGGCCCTAATCCTGCCACAGAATGACTTCGGTGCGCTCGCTCCACACCTGAAACTGTGGGCCGTAGGTCGATTCGATGACATTGCGCCTGATCTTCAAGGTCGGTGTCAGGAAGCCGTTTTCCACCGCCCAACTGTCTTTCACCACCACCAATTGACGCAGGCGCTCATGCTTGTCCAACGCCGCGTTGACCTGCTCCAGCCAGCGTTCAAGGCTGCCGTGCAAGGCCTGGCGCGCATCCGCCGGGCCCGCCGCCGACAGCACGCACAGGCCCATCGGCGCAGGCAGGCCGTCGCCGACCACACACACCTGTTCGATCCGCGCATGTTCGGCCAGACGGTTTTCGATCGGCGCCGGGGCCACGTACTTGCCCTTGCTGGTCTTGAAGATTTCCTTGAGGCGCCCGGTCAGGCGCAGACGGCCCTCGGCGTCCTGCTCGCCCTTGTCGCCGGTGCGCAGGAAGCCGTCCGGGGTGAGGGTTTCGGCGGTTTTTTCCGGGTCCTTGAAGTAACCGAGCATGGTCGCGCCACTGCGCACCTGCACTTCGCCGAGCGGGTCGATACGCACTTCAACGCCCGGGCATGGCAGGCCGATCCAGCCGATCGTCTGCTGGCCGGGGCGACACACATGGGAATAGCCGCAACTCTCGGTCATGCCGTACACCTCCAGCACATCCAGGCCCAGGCGCTGATACCAGCGCAGCAAGGCTTCGGGCACCGGCGCCGCGCCGGACAGCGCAATACGTAACGCGTCCAGGCCCAGGCCGGCCAGCACCTTGCGGCCCACGCGTTTGCCGATAAAGGGCAGCCGCAACAGGCGCTCCAGGCGCGTCGCCGGGATCTTGCCATAGACGCCCATCTGGAATTTGGTCCAGATACGCGGCACCCCGAACAGCGCCGTCGGCCGTGCCCGACGCAGGTCCCTCAGAAAAGTCTCAAGGCTTTCGGCGAAATACACGGTTTGCCCGGTATAGATCGCCGCCAATTCCACAAACATCCGCTCCGCCACATGGCACAAGGGCAGGTACGACAGCAGCCGGTCACCCTCCCCCAGGCCGAACAATTCGGTGCCACCGGTGGCGGCAAAGCCCAGGGCGCCGAAGCTGTGCATCACGCCCTTGGGCAGGCCGGTGGTGCCGGAGGTGTAGATGATGGTGGCCAGATCCGACGCGGCAGGTAGCGGCTGATCCTGGATCGGTGAACAGGCTTGCAGCTCGGCCCAGCTGAAATCCAAGTCGCCCGCCGGACACAGCGGCAGGCCGATGGTGGGCACGTCGGCCGGAACCCCGGGCGCCATGGCGGGCCAGTCATCGAGCTTGCCGATGAACACCAGCGCCGCCTCGGAGTGCTTCAGCACATGGGCGACGGAATCGGCGGTGAGGTTGGGATAGAGCGGCACCGAGACATGCCCGGCCATCCAGATGGCCAGGTCGGCGATGATCCAGTGCGCGCAATTTTTCGAGATCAGGGCTATGTGCGAACCCTGGGGCAGTTCCCTCGCGCGCAGCCAATGCGCAGCGCAGCGCGCCTGGTGGCCGACCTCGGCCCAAGTGAGGGTCTGTACCTCGTCGCCGCCGACGGGCTGCACCAGGAAGGGTTTGCGCGGATGCCGCGCTTCACGTTCGAAGAAGACCTGCAACGGCAAACGAAAAGCGACGGGCATGGGACGCGCTCCTTTGTGGTCCGATGATAGCCAACCAAGCACTTGCTCGGCTGACTATATAGCACACACAAAGCAGTGAAAGCGCCTACGGATGTTTCACACTGACCAGGCTCATCAGCCCCGCCAGCGGGCATTCCCCCTCCAACTCCGCCAGGCTGGCGGTGTACATCGGCAGCGGTTGACGCTGATGACCATGCTGCAAAAAGCTGATCAGGCTGCCGACCAGCGGCTGATGGCTGACCAGCAGCACATTCTCATCCGTGTCGAGCTTTTCCAGCACCTGCTGCGGATTGCCGTCCGGTGTCAGCCAGGGCACGGTGCGGATGTCCGGCACGAAGCCCAGCGCTTCACGCACCAGCTGCGCGGTCTGCTGCGCCCGTACATACGGGCTGGCAATGATCGCGCTGATGGGCTGGCCGATCAGGTGCGCCGCGCTGCGCAAGACTTCGGCGCGGCCATGCTCGGTCAGCTCGCGCTCGGCATCGGTGCGGGCATGCGCTTGGGCTTCACCGTGCCGCAAAATCCACAGTTTCACAGTTTTGGCTCTTCATCGCGCACCGGGTGCGGTACTGGCGGCACGCTGTGGGCGGCTTCGCCTTCCGGCGCACGCGGCGTCGGCCAGTCGGCGAATGGCCAGGGCTTTTGCTCGGTGTGGAAACTGCCGAAGCGGCCGATCTGCGCGAGGAACTGGCTCAGGCTGTCGCCAAAATTCATCAGGCCCAGGTTCGGCGCGCCGTAGACCAGCCGGTAAATCAGTTGCACCACCACCAACGCACCGAGCAGGAATTGCGCCACTTGCCACACCAGGGCAAACACCAGCATCCACAAGATGCGCAGGGCGATGGACTCGTACTTGGGAGCTGCTTTCGGATCGTTCATGACGCGTTCCTCAGTTGAAACCACTGGTGGAAATAAAGTCGACATCGGTTTTCGGCTCGGCGCGCATCAGCAACTCGATGACCTGATTCAGGGTGCGCCCTTCAAACAGGATCGCGTGCAACCCGGCGACCAGCGGCATGTACACGCCGGCCTCCTGGGCCTTGGCCTTGAGCACCTTGAGGGTATTGACCCCTTCGGCCACTTCGCCCAGGCGCGCCACGGCGTCTTCCAGGCTCAGGCCCTGGCCGAGGGCGAAACCGACCTGATAGTTACGGCTTTTCGGCGACGAGCAGGTGACGATCAGGTCGCCCACGCCCGCCAGGCCCAGGAACGTCATCGGGTTGGCGCCCTGGCTCACCGCGAAGCGGGTCATTTCCGCCAGCGCACGGGTGATCAGCATGCTCTTGGTGTTCTCGCCCATGCCCAGCGCCACCGCCATCCCGGCAATGATCGCGTAGACGTTTTTCAGCGCACCGCCCAGCTCGACGCCGAAGCGATCGCCACTGGCGTACACGCGGAAGGTGCGCCCATGCAGCACGGCCTGGACCCGCTCACACAGTGCTTCATCTTCACTGGCGATCACGGTGGCGGTCAGCGCATGTTCGGCCACTTCCCGCGCCAGGTTCGGCCCGGACAGCACGCCGATGCGCGCCTGCGGGGCGATCTCTTCGAGGATTTCGCTCATCAGCTTGAAGGTGTGCGCCTCGATGCCCTTGGTCAAGCTGACCAGCAGCTTGCCCGCCAGGCGTTCGGCGTGAGGCGCGAGTACCGAACGCAAGGCACTCGAAGGCAGCGCGACGAAACACAGCTCGCAGGCCTCCAGGGTCGCCTGCAAGTCGGTGACCGGCTCGACGGCCGGATGAATCTTGATGCCTTTAAGGTAACGAGGGTTTTCTCGATGGACGCGAATGGCCTCGGCCTGTTCGGGATCGCGCATCCACTGGCGCACCGCATGACCGTTCTCAGCCAGCAGGTTAGCCACGGCGGTACCAAAACTTCCGCCTCCCAGGACCGCAATAGGGCGCTGTTCAGTCATATGCAATCCGTTAATCCATACCAGTGGCGATGGCCGCATTATACGGAGCCCCCCGCTTGCGGCCAGCCCCCGTATCAATTCACACGCCTGTCGGAAAATGCCATAGCGACGCGGGGTAATTGCAAAGGCGACGACTGGCAAATGGCCCCGCCTCGGTTAACATGGTCGGCTATCCGTAATTATCAAGGCCGTGCCGTGTATTTGGGCCCTCCTCCCCGTTCATCGTTGTGGTTGATGCTGTTGTGCAGCGGCGCGGTGTTCGCCGACGACCTGTTCCTCGACAACCAACCGCTGCCGCAGGTGCTGACTGCCACTCGCCTCAAACAATCGGCCGCCGCCGTGCCCGGCAGCATGACCGTGATCGACAGCGAACTGATCAAGGCCAGCGGCGCGCGGGACATCGCTGAGTTGCTGCGGCTGGTGCCGGGCATGATGGTCGGCTACACCAGCGGCAACCAGGCGGCGGTGAACTACCACGGCACCAATGCCAGCGATGCGCGACGCATGCAGGTCTTGATCGACGGCCGCTCGGTGTACCGCGCAGGCCTGGCCACGGTGGACTGGAGCGATATTCCGGTGGCCATGGAAGACATCGAGCGCATCGAAGTGTTCCGCGGGCCCAACACCGTCAGCTACGGCGCCAATGCGTTGATGGCTGTGGTGAATATCCTCACGCGCTCACCGGCCGACAGCCACGGTTCAAGGGTAAAAGTGGTACGCGGCGAACGCGGGATCAACGACTTCTATGCCAGCCAGGGCGTGGGCTGGGAAACCGGCGACCTGCGCCTGTCGATGTCCGGGCAGCAGGACGATGGCTTTGACAGCAACGCGGTGGGCGCCGACCGTCGTGACGGCCGGCGTCTCAACCGCTTCAGCCTGGCGGTGAGCCAGACGCTGAACACGCAACAGAGCATCGACTGGCAACTGAATGCCAAGGAAGGGACCAACCAGCGTCCTTATACCTACACGCCGGTATTCGCCGGGATTACCGAGGGCGGCAACAATTCCGACGTTACCGCCAAGGACTATTCCGGCTCCCTGCGCTGGAATTTCGATTTCAATCCCGAACACAGCCTGTATATCCAGGGCTCGGCCCAACAATGGGACCGCCGGCAGATCTGGAAAGCCTGTGACGCCAAGGTGTCGTTCAGCCCGGAATTGACCCGGCTGTGGCAGCTCAACCCCAATTATGCCGAGCGATTGGCCCGGCATATGGACACCTACAGCCAAGGTGTTGCGCCTCCCGGCAGCGCCGACGAACAAGCACTGGGCAACCAAGTATTGGACCAATGGCGCAACGGCGCCAGCCAGAGCGTATGCGGCGACATCGACCAAAGCACCCGCGAAAGCCGCTACGACCTGGAGATCCAGGACACCCTGAGCCTGTCCGACAGCCTGCGCCTGGTCAGCGGTATGAACTATCGCTATGACCGCGCCGACTCCGACACCTATTTCAACGGCACTCTGGATGACACCACCTGGCGCCTGTTCGGCCAGCTTGAATGGCGCGCCAGCGAACACTGGTTGCTGCAGGGCGGCGCCATGTACGAAGACACCCACCTGAGCGGCAACTCGCTGACGCCGCGGGTGGCAGTCAACTACCTGATCAACCCGCGCCACGGCCTGCGCGCGGTGTACTCCGAGGCGATCCGTTCGCCGGACATGTTCGAGAACAACGTCAACTGGAGCTATCGCGTCACCAACCTCGACTCGCCGGCCTACGGGCAGAATTCCGGGCAGTACTTCGTGGTCACGCGCGGTCCGGGCAACCTCGACAAAGAACTGATGAAATCCCGCGAATTGGGCTATAACGGCTTTTTTGCCGACATCGGGCTGAACATGGACGTGAAACTGTTCTACGACGAAATCACCGACATGATCAGTTCGCCGCTGCGCAACAATCAGTACATTGCCAGCAACGCCAACAGCTCGCGCTTTACCGGCGCGGAATCCCAATTCGACTGGCGCATGAGCAACGCCGACCGCCTGCGGCTGACCTACGCTTACGTCGACGCCAGCACCAGCAACCCGCTGGACAAGGCGCAAACCGCACGCAACAGCGGTTCGGCCGGCTGGTTGCGCGAATGGGGGCAAGGCTGGTCCAGCGCCCTGTTCTACTATGGCGACGACGCCCTTAACCGCTATCGCTTCGAACGGGTCGACCTGCGGGTCGCCAAGCGCATGGCCCTGGGCAACGCCAACGTGGAACTGGCCGGCATGTTGCAACAACGCCTGGACAACCAGCCCACCACCTGGGCCGACAACAACTACGACCATCGCCAAGTGCTCTACTTCAGCGCGGAGTTAGAGTTCTGACATGGGCGCTCAGTCACGGATGACCCTCCTCTCTCTCCCCAGACGCTGGCAACGCGGCCTGCTGCTGCTGTGCCTGCTGCTCAGCGTACCGGCCTGGAGCGCCAATATCCTGCTGACCGCCGCCGAAGACGGCGCCGGGGTGCAGGCCTTCGTCCAGGCGCTCACCCAGCAGCGCCCCGACGACCGTGTGACCTTCACCCCCCTCGCCAACCTGCCCGTGCCCAGCCGCCTACCGGCCAATACGCGCCTGATCCTGTTGGACCTGCCCAGCCTCGACTGGCGCCTGCAGGATGCCCAGGGGCCGTCGACCCTGGTGTTGCGCATCAGCCGCCTGCAAGCCCACCAGCGCCTGGGCCAGGGCGTGCCGGGCAAAATCAGCCTGCTGTGGAGTGACCCGCCGCTGGAGCGCCAACTGCGGCTGATCGCCACAATCCTGCCCCAGGCCCGCCGCATCGGCGTGCTCTACGGCGCCGACAGTGAATTCCTGCTCCGCGAGTTGCGCCAGTACGCCGCGCCGATGGGCCTGGAGATCGTGCCCCAGCGCTGGGACGACATTAACGACAGTCGCCCGCTGCAGCATTTGTTCAGAAACAGCGATGTACTGCTCGGCCTTGACGACCCGCAGTTATACAACCCGAAAACCGCGAAAAACCTGCTGCTCAGCAGTTATGCCCGGCAACTGCCGCTGGTGGGGCCCAATGCCGGCTTCGTCAAGGCCGGCAGCCTGGCCAGTACTTACAGCGACCAGACCGACTGGCTGGCCGTACTCGACCGCCTGCTCGATCACCCGCCGGCCGGCTGGCCGCGCGCCATGTACCCGGAGCGCTTCAAAGTCGTGGGCAACCCGCAAGTCGCACGCTCACTGGGCATCGAACAGGTCGACGAAGCCAACGTCGCCGCCCGCCTGGCCGAAGGAGAACAACGCCCATGACCTTACGTCGTCGTTGGGACATCAACACCCGCACCCAGCTCATCACCCTGGGGCCGGCGCTGTTGCTGACGTTGCTGTTGATCAGCTTCTTCACCTTCGTGCGGATCCAGGACCTGCGCCAGGAACTCGACCACACCGGCCAGTTGATCGCCAACCAATTGGCCCCGGCCACCGAATACGGAGTGATCTCCGGCAACAACGACGTGCTCGACAGCCTGCTGCGCGCGACGCTGGCCACGCCCCATGTGCGCTTCCTGGAGATCCAGGACAGCGCCGAGAACATCCTGGTGTACGTCGAGCAACCGTCGGAAAACCACGACCGCTCGCTGTCGGTCAAAGTGTTCCAGGCCCCGATCCGCCTGCAACATATCCAATTGGGCAATGACTTTTTCCAGGACAACCTCAACGAACCCAAGGCGCCGCGTGCCGACTACCTGGGCCGGGTGATCGTCGGCATGTCCAACGATGCCTTCAGCCAGCGCCAACAGGAGATTCTGTTCAAGGCCGGCGTGCTCGCGCTGTTCGCCCTGCTGTTCACCTTCCTGCTCGCGCGGCGCCTGGCCGCCAGCCTGTCGCAGCCGATCAGCGCGATGGGTAATGCAGTCAAGGCGATCCAGCAAGGCGACTACAAGACCCCGCTGCCGATTGTCGATGACTCCGAACTGGGCGACCTCTCGCGGCACATCAACAACCTTGCCGAAGGCCTCAACCAGGCCAGCCGCGAACAGCAGCAGGCCATGGCGCAACTGATCCAGACCCGCGAGGAAGCCGAACGGGCGAACAACGCCAAGTCGGACTTCCTGGCGATGATGAGCCACGAGCTGCGCACGCCGATGAACGGCGTGCTGGGCATGCTGCAGTTGCTGGAAACCACCGAGATGACCGAAGAACAGACCGAATATGCCGCGCTGGCCTCCGAGTCCACGGAACATTTGCTCAAGGTCATCAATGACATCCTCGACTTCTCACGCATCGAACGCGCGGCCCTGGAGCTGGAACACATTCCGTTCAACCTCGCAGACCTGATCAACAGCTGCGCCCAGGCCTTCCAGCACAGCGCCCAGCAACGCGGGCTGAGCCTCGAACTGCCGATCCCGCCGGGCTTGGACACGTTGCGCGTGCAGGGCGACCCGACGCGTATCCGCCAGATTCTGGTGAACCTGATCGGCAACGCGCTCAAGTTCACCGAGCACGGCAGCGTCAGCGTCGAGCCCCATTGGCAACCCCTCGACCATGAACTGGTGTGGTTCACCTGTACCGTGCGCGACAGCGGCATTGGCATTTCCGCCGAGCGCCTGGAACTGATGTTCGATGCGTTCCAGCAGGCCGACAGTTCCATTTCAAGACGTTACGGCGGCACCGGCCTGGGCCTGCCCATCGCCCGCACCCTGGCCGAACGCATGGGCGGCACCCTGCGCGCGCAGAGCGAAGAAGGTCGCGGTTCGGTATTCACCCTGGAAATCCCGCTGGCCATCGACCAGCACAGCGTGCCGGCCATCGCCGCCAACGCCGAAGGCAAAGCCAGCGCGGGCGACGGCCGCCATGTGCTGCTGGTAGAAGACAACCCGGTCAACCGCACCGTGGTCGAAGCCATGCTGCGCAGCCTGGGCTTTGAGGTCAGCCTGGCCACCGACGGCGCCGAAGCGATCCGCAGCGCCGAGAGCCTGATTTTCACCGCGATCCTGATGGATTGCCGGCTACCGCTGATCGACGGCTACGAAGCCACCCGCCAGATTCGCCAACTGCCGGGCTGCGCCGAGCTGCCGATCATCGCCCTCACCGCCAACGCCTTGCAGGGCGATCGTGAACTCTGCCTGGCCGCCGGAATGAACGATTACCTGGCCAAGCCGTTCAAACGCACGGATTTGCAGCAAATCCTGCAGCGTTGGGTGCAATAGCGCCGCGCCATCAGCCAACTGCGACTGGCGTGAAAGACGAAAGTGCGGCAGTCTTAGGCACCCGAACGGACCGATAAACAGGCCCGGTTTAAAATTTCAGTGAACAAGTGTACATTCAGTGCCTTGACGCTGTGACTTTCACTACAACGCAATAGTCTATGTGTAGGCTGCCGATGTGAGGCATGAACGCTTCAGTCGGTTCGGGAAGATTTGCCCTACCCTGCCGCATGGGATTATTGAGGAGCTCGCATGACCAAACAAAACGCCTTTACTCGGGAAGACCTGCTGCGCTGCAGTCGCGGTGAGCTGTTCGGCCCAGGTAACGCGCAACTGCCCGCCCCGAACATGCTGATGGTGGATCGCATCACCCATATCAGTGAAGAGGGTGGCAAGTACGGCAAAGGTGAATTGGTCGCCGAGCTGGATATCACCCCGGACCTGTGGTTCTTCGCCTGCCATTTCGAAGGCGACCCTGTCATGCCGGGCTGCCTGGGCCTCGACGCCATGTGGCAACTGGTCGGTTTCTACCTCGGCTGGCAAGGCTTGCCGGGCCGCGGTCGCGCCCTGGGTTCGGGCGAAGTGAAGTTCTTTGGCCAGGTTCTGCCGAGTGCCAAGAAAGTCACCTACAACATTCAAATCAAGCGCGTCCTCAAGGGCAAGCTGAACCTGGCGATCGCCGACGGTTCGGTGACTGTCGACGGTCGCGAGATCTATACTGCCGAAGGCCTTCGGGTCGGCGTATTCACTTCCACTGACAACTTTTAAGGGTTATCCGCATGCGCCGCGTCGTTATCACTGGTCTGGGCATCGTTTCTTGCCTGGGCAATGACAAAGAGACCGTCACCGCTAACCTGCGTGCAAGTCGCCCTGGCATCCGCTTCAACCCGGAATATGCCGAAATGGGTCTGCGTAGCCAGGTTTCCGGCTCCATCGACCTGCCCCTCGAAGAGTTGATCGATCGCAAGATCTATCGCTTCGTCGGCCACGCTGCCGCCTACGCCTACCTGGCCATGAAGGACGCCATCGCCGATTCCGGCCTGAGCCACGATCAGGTCTCGAACGTGCGTACCGGCCTGATCGCCGGTTCCGGCGGCGCGTCCACCCTGAACCAGATGGAAGCGCTGGACATCCTGCGCGAGAAAGGCGTGAAGCGCGTTGGCCCGTACCGTGTCACGCGGACCATGGGCAGCACCGTTTCCGCCTGCCTGGCCACGCCGTTCCAGATCAAGGGCGTGAACTACTCGATCTCCTCCGCTTGCGCCACCAGTGCTCACTGCATCGGTAACGCGGTTGAGCAGATCCAACTGGGCAAGCAGGACATCGTGTTCGCCGGCGGCGGCGAAGAAGAACATTGGAGCCAATCGTTCCTGTTCGACGCCATGGGCGCGCTGTCCACCCAGTACAACGACACCCCGGAAAAGGCCTCCCGCGCCTACGACGCCAAGCGTGACGGTTTCGTCATCGCCGGCGGCGGCGGCATGGTGGTGGTCGAGGAGCTGGAACACGCTCTGGCCCGTGGCGCGAAAATCTACGCGGAAATCGTCGGCTACGGCGCCACTTCCGACGGCTACGACATGGTTGCGCCAAGCGGTGAAGGCGCCATCCGCTGCATGCAGATGGCCATGTCCACCGTGGATACCCCGATCGACTACCTGAACACCCACGGCACCTCGACTCCGGTCGGCGACGCCAAGGAAATGGAAGGCGTGCGCGCGGTATTCGGCGACAAGGCACCGGCCATCAGCTCCACCAAGAGCCTGTCGGGTCACTCCCTGGGCGCCGCCGGCGTTCACGAAACGATCTACTGCCTGCTGATGATGGAAGGCAACTTCATGGCCGGCTCGGCCAACATCGAAGAGATGGACCCGGTCGTGGCCGATATGCCGATCCTGACCAAGACCGTCGAAAACGTAAAAGTCGACACCGTGATGAGCAACAGCTTCGGCTTCGGTGGCACTAACGCCACCCTGGTGCTGAAACGCTGGCAGGGCAAGTAAGCCCCGCAGCTTGATCAGATGAAAACGCCCCGACTGGTTCGGGGCGTTTTTTTTGCGCTTGAATTCGGGGTCGCCTCGCCTGTACGCGGGTGTTGCTCCGCTGCCTCGAACTGATGCGGGGAATCCTGCCCGCCGCCATCTGGAAAAAATCCTGGAACACTTGAGTGCCAGCATGTTCTATAACTGCATGACTTTCTTCCTGCCACGCTTGAGAGGTTCGCCATGCCTGTTACCGTCAACACCCTGAATGCCGACAACTTCCGCCACAGCCTCAACATCGATAACCACGAGTTGTTCACCGATCTGCCCAAAAGCCTGGGCGGTGACGACACCGCGCCCTCGCCCCACGACTATTTCGACGCAGCCCTGGCGTCGTGCAAGGCCCTGACCCTGAAGCTGTATGCGCAGAGAAAGGGCATCCCGCTGACCGGCGTAACCGTGGAAGTCACCCGCGACGACAGCGAAGAGCAAAAGGGCAAGTACCACCTCAACGTCAAGCTGACACTCAAGGGCGTGCTCACCGATCAGCAACGCGACGAACTGCACCGCATCGCCGACCGCTGCCCGATACACAAGCTGATGACCACCGCCGAGGTGAGTATCGAGACGAAATTGTCGGAAGGTGCCTTCAGCCAATAGCGGCAACCTCCGGTCGAGCGGGTTATGCTCAGGGCTATCCAACCCGCTCCGACAGGGACGCACCATGACCACCCTCACCGTGATCCGCCCTCGCCTCGAAGATGTCGAAGGCCAGCCCATCCTGCGCCCGCTGCCATCGCGAGAATGCCGTAGCGTCGGGCCGTTCGTGTTTTTCGACCATATGCTGGCGACCCGCTATGCCCCGGGCAGCGGCATGAATATCCGCCAGCATCCGCACATCGGCCTGTCGACCCTCACCTACCTGTTCGAAGGCACCTTGCAGCACAAGGACAGCCTTGGTTCGGACCAAATGGTGCAGGCCGGCGATGTGAGCTGGATGACCGCCGGCAGCGCGATTGCCCATGTCGAGCGCACGCCTGAGGCGCTCAAGGCCAAGGGGTTCAGCCTGCATGGGCTGCAAGTGTGGCTCGCCTCCCCCAAGGACCACGAGAGCGGGCCGGGGCATTACAGCCACCATCCAGCGGCTGACCTACCGGTCAGCGACAACCTGGGCGTGCAGATCCGCCTGATCGCCGGCAATGGCTTCTGCCTCAAATCACCGGTGCCGGTGCTGTCGCCCACGCTGTACGCCGATGTGCAGATGCAGACGGCCACCACCCTGCTGATCCCCGACGAGCATGAAGAACGCGCGGTGTATGTGCTGGAGGGTGACGTGCAGTTGGACGGTGAGCCGCTTGAGGCACACAGCCTGGTGGTGTTGCCGAGCGGACAGGCGATGACCCTGTCTGCCGACAGCGATTGTCACCTGGTGGTGTTCGGTGGCGCGCCGCTGGATGGGCCACGCCGGATCAACTGGAATTTTGTCGCGAGCGACCCGGCCGTGATCGAGCAGGCCCGGCAGCGTTGGGCGGCTGGGGATTGGCCAACGGTGCCCGGTGAAACCGAAAGAATTGAGTTGCCGGTGAGATAGCCGCCTGCTCCCACATTTAACCGCGTGTACCCTGTAGGAATGCGCTCGAATGTGGGAGCTGGCTTGCTCGCGATGAGGCCAGGACAGAGGCCAGAGACTTAGCCCTTGAACACTTCATCCAACAAGTTATGCATCGACTGGAACGCCCGCGCAGCGGTCTTCGCGTCGTACATCATCATGCCCGGCACGTTGGCGTGCGGGTCGGTGAAGGAATGCACCGCACCGCCATAGCTCAGCAGTTGCCAATCCACACCGGCCGCGTTCATCTCATCTTCGAACGCCGGCAGTTGTGCTTTCGGCACCAGCGGGTCGGAAGCACCATGCAACACCAGCACGGAACCCTTGATGTTCTTCGCATCCGCCGGGTTTGGCGTGTCGAGGGTGCCGTGGAACGACACTGCAGCCTTCAATGGTGCGCCGGTGCGCGCCAGCTCCAACGCACAGCAACCGCCGAAGCAGAAACCGAAGGTGGCCAACCTGGACGTATCCACCGCAGCTTCGCTCTGGCCTTGCAGTTGCGCTAACGCGGCCTGCATGCGCTTGTTCAGCAACGGGCGGTCATTCTTCAACGGCATCATCGCCGCACCGGCTTCATCGTTATTCGACGGGCGCACGGTTTGCCCATACAGGTCGGCGATCAGCACCACATAGCCTTTGCTGGCGACGCGCTTGGCAATCTCTTCGGCCCCCGCACTCACGCCCATCCAGTTCGGCGCCATCAACAGGCCCGGCAGCGGGCCGGTTTGGCTGGCATCGAAGGCCAGGTGGCTTTCATAAGACTGGCCATCAATCTGATAGACCACGGAACGCACAGTGACTTGGCTCATCATTTACTCCAGTTGAGGTTGCACAAGAACGAAAAAACCCGCCGAAGCGGGTTTTTCTACAACGGGGTTAAACCGACAGTTCAACCAACAGCTTGTTCAGTCGGCGCACATAGGCGGCCGGGTCTTTCAGGCTGTCGCCGGCAGCCAGGGCTGCCTGGTCGAAGAGGATGTGCGACAGGTCGCCAAAACGCTCTTCGCTCTGTTCGCCGTCGAGTTTCTCGATCAGCGGGTGAGCCGGGTTGAATTCGAAGATCGGCTTGGAGTCCGGCACCTTCTGACCGCTGGCTTCGAGGATCTGACGCATCTGCATGCCCAGGTCCTGCTCGCCGATGGCCAGGATCGCCGGGGAGTCGGTCAGACGGTGGGAAACCCGCACTTCGCTGACGGCGTCGCCCAGAGAGGCCTTGATCCGCTCAACCAGGCCTTCCTTGGACTTGGCCACTTCTTCAGCGGCTTTTTTGTCTTCTTCGGAATCCAGGTTGCCCAGGTCCAGGTCGCCACGCGCCACGTCGACAAAGGTCTTACCGTCGAATTCGCTGAGGTAGCTCATCAGCCACTCATCGATACGGTCGGTCAGCAGCAGCACTTCGATGCCTTTCTTGCGGAAGACTTCCAGGTGCGGGCTGTTCTTGACCTGAGCGTAGGTCTCGCCGGTCAGGTAGTAGATCTTGTCCTGACCTTCCTTGGCGCGTGCCAGGTACTCGGCCAGGGACACCACCTGCTCGCCGTCTTCGCCCTGGGTGGAGGCAAAACGCAGCAGGCCGGCGATTTTTTCCTTGTTGGCGAAATCTTCCGCCGGGCCTTCTTTCATGACCTGGCCGAAGTTCTTCCAGAAGCCTTTGTATTGCTCAGGCTCGTTCTTCGCCAGTTTTTCCAGCATGTCGAGGACGCGCTTGGTCAGCGCCGACTTCATGGAGTCGATGATCGGGTCTTTCTGCAGGATTTCCCGCGACACGTTCAGCGACAGGTCGTTGGAGTCGACCACGCCTTTGATAAAGCGCAGGTACAGCGGCAGGAACGATTCCGCCTGGTCCATCACGAACACGCGCTGCACGTAGAGCTTCAGGCCCTTTGGCGCTTCGCGCTGGTACAGGTCGAACGGCGCGCGGGCCGGTACGTAGAGCAGCGAGCTGTATTCCAGCTTGCCTTCGACCTTGTTGTGGCTCCAGCTCAGCGGGTTTTCGTAGTCGTGCCCGATGTGCTTGTAGAACTCCTGGTATTCCTCGTCCTTGATCTCGGTCCGCGGACGGGTCCACAGGGCGCTGGCGCGGTTGACGGTTTCCCACTCAACGGCCGGTGCTTCTTCGCCTTCGGCGGCGGCCTGCTCTTTCGGCAATTCGATCGGCAGGGCGATGTGGTCGGAATACTTCTTGATGATGTTGCGCAGGCGCCAGCCATCGGCGAATTCGTCTTCACCGGGTTTCAGATGCAGCACGATGCGCGTACCGCGATCAGCCTTGTCGAGGGTAGCGACTTCAAACTCGCCCTCGCCTTTCGAAGACCAATGCACGCCTTCGCTGGCGTCAAGGCCGGCGCGGCGGCTGAACACTTCAACCTTGTCGGCGACGATGAAGGCCGAGTAGAAGCCCACGCCGAACTGACCGATCAGGTGCGAATCTTTCTTCTGGTCGCCCGAAAGGTGCTTCATGAAATCGGCAGTGCCGGATTTGGCGATGGTCCCCAGGTGGGTGATCGCATCCTCACGGCTCATGCCGATACCGTTATCTTCGAGGGTGACGGTCTTGGCGTCTTTGTCGAAGCTCACGCGGATTTTCAGTTCGGCGCCGCCTTCCAGCAACTCCGGCTTGGACAGGGCTTCGAAACGTAATTTGTCGACAGCGTCAGAGGCGTTCGAGATCAACTCGCGAAGGAAAATTTCCTTGTTGGAATACAGCGAATGGATCATGAGGTGCAGCAGTTGCTTCACCTCGGTCTGGAAGCCCAGGGTTTCCTTTTGAGTTTCCACACTCATGGTCATCAAACTCCAATTGGATGGCAGTGGCCGCGCCCTGAAGGGTTGGCGGCGGGTTGTCATCAAAGTTGGGGGCTAAGACCAGGATTTCAAGGGCGGGACACTTCTCCGATCTTGAAATGCGCGCGGGCGGTGGCGATGGGTTCGGCCGCGGTGCTTTGCCAGGCGGTGATCGACACGTTCGCCACCCGTCGACCCTGGCGCCAGACCTGGCACTTGGCGTAAGTGTCGCGAAACTGGCCGGCACGCAGGTAATCCAGGGAAAAGTCGATGATTTTCGGCAGGCCCGGTGCGCCGGTGAATACCAGCAGGTGCAACGCGGCGCAGAGTTCCATAAAGCCTGCAATCACACCGCCGTGCAGCGCCGGTAATATCGGGTTACCAATGTTGTCCTTGTTGGCCGGCAGGCGGAACAGCAGCTCATCGCCTATCCGCGTGCATTCGATGCCGATCAGCTTGGCGTAGGGGATCAGATCGAGCAGCGCCTTGTAGTTGCCGTGCTCATGGGCCTGCTCCAGACGTGTCTTGAAGTGATGTGTCATGCCTGTTCTCCCGTGACTGTACTGCCCAGCCCCTGCGCACCCTTGAGGCGCTTGCCCATACGCATGAACGTCCCCACCGTGTGGGCGACGGGTTGTTGCGGGTCGTCCTGATAAGCGAAACCACGGGTGAAAATCACGTCGGTGGTCACCCGGTAGCACTGGGCAAAACCATACACCGGCTTGTGCGGTTCGGCGGGATGCATGTAGTCGATGCGCAGGTCGAGGGTCGGGCACACCTCGAACTCCGGCAACACGCACAGGGTGGCCATGCCGCAGGCGGTGTCCATCAGCGAGGTCAATGCGCCACCATGGATCACGCCCGTCTGGGGATCACCCACGATCATCGGGCTGTAGGGCAGAACCAGGGTAATCCCCTCCTCGCTGGCTTGATGAACGGTAATGCCCAGCACTTGGCAATGGCGCAACGCTGAAATAAAGCGCTTGGCACGCTCTAACAAGGGATTTTCGGTCATTCGGTTCAGACTCTGATGAATGTGGGGCCGGCGCAGTATGGACCGTCGGAAAAAGTTCCTTGGGAAAATGCTTTATATATCTGTGGGATATAAGGAACTAATGCTGGCCCCATGTGCTCGAAAGGCCAGTAGATATCTTCACTAAGGAGAAACACCCAATGCGCAAGACTTTAGCTATTTCCATGATGCTGGCCGCTGCCCTCGGTCTCGCTGCCTGCGACAAGAAATCCGAAAACAAGGCCCAAGATGCCGCCGCGCACTCTGAGCAAGCTCAGAAAGATATGGCTGCAGCACAGGATAAAGTGAACGAAGCTGCAAAAGAAAACGGCGATGCTGCCAAAGCTCAGGCCGAATCGAACAAAGCCGCAGCACAAGAAGCAGCACCTGCTACTCCAGCAACCGGTTCTTGATACCGGGGCTTGAAATAGCTTGGCTGCAAAAAGAAAGCCCGCTTAGATAGCGGGCTTTACTTTGTCTGCTGTTGGCGCGGAGTGCGATAAACCGGCGCTATGCCTGCAGCGCTTTACGCCACCGGGTCTTTGGCCACGTCCGGCAGCGACGTATCGGTCTGCGTATACACCATCACTTGCAGTACGTCGGAATGAAACTCTCGGCGATACAGCACCAACACCACCCCGGCGCTCATCGACATGAACAGCCAGGGGCTGACAAACCATGCCAGCATGGTCATCCCGAAGTAATAAGCGCGCAAGCCAAAGTTGAACTGGTTGGCCGCCATCGAAATCACCCGCGCCGCCCGCAGGGCAAACGCCTTGCGCTCCTGCTCCGACACGTGCCGCTCACCGATCATCGGCGCCGACCCCACCAGCACCGCGGCAAAGTTGTACTGGCGCATGCACCAGCTGAAGGTGAAGAACGCGTAGACGAACACCAGTGCCAGGCACAGCAGCTTGATCTCCGACATACCCTGGGATGCCTGCTGCACCAGCGGAATATCGGCCAGCAATGAAACCGCCCGCTCCGAGGCGCCCAACACGGTGAGAATGCCCGCAAGGATGATCAAGGTGCTGGAGGCGAAGAACGAGGCGTTGCGCTCAAGATTGCCAATCACACTGGCGTCGGCGATGCGGTTGTCGCGCAGCAGCATGCGACGCATCCAGTCTTCGCGATACAGGTGCAGCACGCTGGCCAGACAGGCAGTGTCGCGTGCTTTCCAGGTGGCATAACGGGTGTAGCCGCCCCAACAGAGGACGAACCAGAGGGCGGCAAGCAAGTGGATCAGGTTGGCTTCGATAAACGGCATGCGGGTCCTTATACACGACAGATTTCATGAACCCGGTTAAGTGTGGGCGCCGGGTTCCAGCTTGAGCTTTGCGTTACTCCTTCGACGTTAGCCCACGGAAAAAGGCACTGCCCGCCGCCCATAAAAAATGCCCCGTATCAATCGATACGGGGCATTTCAATACAGCGTGAAGCCGGGGGTTACGCGACCGCTTCGCTGCGCTTGCCCAGCATGCGGTCAACCACCACCGCGGCCACCAGCATCATCACCGATGGCACCAGCCACGCCAGGCCCTGCTCGCTCAACGGCAGGTTGGCCAATTGCGACGGCATCCAGCCCGCCAGGCCGGCGCCCTTGAGCGCATCGATGCAGCCGAAGATGAACGACACCAACATCACCGGGCCAACGATGCGGCTCTGCTCCTGCCAGAAGTCTTTGCAGAAGCTCAAAGCCACCAGCACGATGCATGGCGGGTAGATCGCAGTGAGTACCGGGATCGAAAACGCGATCAGTTTGGTCAGGCCCAGGTTGGACACGAACAGCGAGAACAGCGCCAGGATCACCACCAGGGTCTTGTAGGACAGCGGCAGGATCCGGCTGAAGTACTCGGCGCAGGCACAGGTCAGGCCGACGGCGGTGACCAGGCAGGCCAGGGAGATCAGTACGGCCAGGAAGCCGCTGCCCAGGGAGCCAAAGGTGTGTTGCACGTAGGCGTGCAGGACGGCGGCGCCATTGGCGGCACCGGCGGCGATCTCATGGCTGCCCGCCCCGAGGCGGAACAGGCTGACATACACCAACGCCAGGCCGACGCCGGCAATCAGCCCGGCAATGATCGCGTAGCGGGTGATCAATTTAGGCGATTCGACACCACGAGAACGGATCGCGTTGACGATCACGATACCGAACACCAGCGCGCCCAGGGTATCCATGGTCAGGTAACCATTGATAAAGCCTTGGGAGAACGGCGCGGCCACGTATTCCGGGTTGGCGACGCCCACGTCACCGGCCGGCAAGGCAAACGCGGCGATACCAAGGATGGACAGCGCGATGATTTTCAGCGGCGCAAGGAAACGGCCCACGGTGTCCAACAGACGGCCCGGGTACAGGGAGACGAAAAACACCACCAGAAAGTACACCGCGCTGTAGAGGAACAGCGCCAGCGGGCTTTCACCGGTCAACGGCGCCAGGCCCACTTCAAAGGACACGGTCGCGGTACGCGGGGTGGCGAACAGCGGCCCTACCGCCAGATACGCTGCCGCCGCCAGCAGGCCACCGGCGATCTTGCCGATCGGGCTGCTCAACGCATCCATACCACCACCGACCTTGGCCAGGGCGATCACGGTGACCACCGGAAGCCCGACTGCGGTGATCAGGAAACCCAACGCCGCCATCCAGACATGGGGCCCGGACTGCAAACCAACGATAGGCGGGAAGATGATGTTGCCGGCCCCCACGAACAGGGCAAAAGTCATGAAGCCCAACGCCAGGATGTCCTGGCTTTTCAACACTTTCATTTGAGGAAATACCACACTACTGAATCGGAATTTAGAGAGGGCTTCCCTATGGATGAGGGAAATGCTGCCGGCCCTTGTGGGCACCGACCGGTCTAGCGCGCGGCTTCCTTTTGGGATGCGAGCGCTTAAAGAGGCGGCAAGGTTACAGAATTTGGCCGATAAACGCACTGTTGCAGGGCGAACTGTCCGATAAGCGACATTGGAATGTCGTGTTTTCATACTTAATGTGGCAATACAGACAAAAAATGTGGGAGGGGGTTTGCTCCCGATAGCGGAGGTTCAATCACATCATCAGTGACTGAGCCATTGTCATCGGGAGCTAGCCCCCTCCCACATGGGACCAAGTACATTTCAATAAATGGGCCGCCCAGAATGCACAAAGGCCACCCGGAGGTGGCCTTTGCTGGTGAAGCGTCAGTTAAGCGCGAGGCTTACTTGACTGCCCAACCGGTCAGCTCGGCCAAGGCCTTGCCGATGTCTGCCAGCGAACGCACGGTTTTTACGCCTGCGTCTTGCAGTGCAGCGAATTTCTCGTCTGCAGTGCCTTTGCCGCCAGAGATGATTGCGCCAGCATGGCCCATGCGCTTACCAGCAGGGGCAGTCACACCAGCGATGTAGGAAACAACCGGCTTGGTCACGTGGGCCTTGATGTAGGCAGCCGCTTCTTCTTCAGCCGAACCGCCGATCTCACCGATCATGACGATCGCTTCGGTCTTCGGGTCTTCCTGGAACAGCTTCAGGATGTCGATGAAGTTCGAGCCTGGGATCGGGTCACCGCCGATGCCGACGCAAGTCGACTGACCGAAACCGGCGTCAGTGGTCTGCTTCACAGCTTCGTAGGTCAGGGTGCCGGAACGGGAAACGATACCGACTTTACCTGGCAAGTGAATGTGACCAGGCATGATGCCGATCTTGCATTCGCCTGGAGTGATCACGCCTGGGCAGTTAGGGCCGATCAGGACCACACCCAGCTCGTCGCACTTGACCTTGGCGTCCAGCATATCCAGGGTAGGAATGCCTTCGGTGATGCACACGATCAGCTTGATGCCGCCGAACGCCGCTTCCAGGATCGAGTCTTTGCAGAAAGGAGCCGGAACGTAGATCACGCTGGCGGTCGCGCCAGTGGCAGCTACTGCGTCTTTAACGGTGTTGAACACTGGCAGGCCCAGGTGCTCGGTGCCGCCTTTGCCCGGCGTTACACCACCAACCATCTTGGTGCCGTATTCGATGGCTTGCTGGGTGTGGAAGCTACCTTGCGAACCGGTAATACCCTGGCAGATAACTTTGGTGTCTTTATTGATCAGGACGCTCATTATTTGCCCTCCGCAGCTTTGACAACTTGTTGAGCAGCGTCGGTCAGGCTGGTAGCCGCGATGATGTTCAAACCGCTTTCTGCCAGTACTTTAGCGCCCAGTTCAGCGTTGTTACCTTCAAGGCGAACAACAACCGGGATTTTCACGCCGACTTCTTTCACTGCACCGATGATGCCTTCGGCAATCATGTCGCAACGAACGATGCCGCCGAAGATGTTGACCAGTACTGCAGCGACGTTGGAGTCGGACAGGATGATCTTGAAGGCTTCGGTTACGCGTTCTTTGGTAGCACCACCGCCCACGTCGAGGAAGTTGGCTGGTTTGCCGCCATGCAGGTTGACGATGTCCATGGTACCCATGGCCAGGCCGGCACCGTTGACCATGCAGCCAATGTTACCTTCCAGGGCTACGTAGTTCAGTTCGAACTTGGCAGCGTGCGCTTCGCGCGGATCGTCTTGCGACGGATCGTGGAAAGTCTTCAGCTTAGGCTGACGGTACATGGCGTTGGCGTCGATGTTGATCTTGGCGTCGAGGCAATGCAGATCGCCGTCAGCCTTGATCACCAGCGGGTTCACTTCCAGCAGGGCCAGATCGTGATCTTGGAACAGTTTGGCCAGACCTACGAAGATCTTGGCGAACTGGGCAACTTGCTTGCCTTCCAGACCCAGCTGGAAAGCCAGCTCGCGACCCTGGAATGGCTGAGCGCCAACCAGTGGATCGATAGTGGCTTTCAGAATTTTTTCAGGGGTATCGTGAGCGATCTTCTCGATGTCCACGCCACCTTCGGTGGAAGCCATGAACACGATGCGACGGCTCGAACGGTCAACGACAGCGCCCAGGTACAGCTCTTTAGCGATATCAGTGCACGATTCAACCAGGATCTTGGTGACTGGCTGGCCATTGGCATCAGTCTGGTAAGTCACCAGACGCTTGCCCAGCCACTGCTGTGCGAAGGCCTTGGCGTCTTCTTTGCTGCGAACCAGCTTAACGCCGCCCGCTTTACCGCGACCACCTGCGTGAACCTGGGCTTTTACAACCCATTCGGTCCCGCCGATTTTATCGCAAGCTTCTGCTGCTGCTTCCGGGGTGTCTACTGCGTAGCCCTGGGATACTGGCAGGCCGTATTCAGCGAACAGCTGCTTACCCTGATACTCGTGAAGATTCATGCTTTTTACCGTCTTCGTTAGGTACTGCGCATTCGGCGCTGCGCTCATTATGAGTGCCGCGCCACCTGTGACTGCTGCTTACGCAACTTGCCGGACTCAAGCCCGGTCAAGCTGCGCAAGACTGCGTCCAGCGGATATTCCGCGGTGAGTCTTGCGCGCAAGGCTCACGACGGGCAACCGCCGTGGTTTCTTATTATCTCGTTTTAGCGCTTCTTCTTGTTCGCGATGTGAATGGCATGACCATTCACTGCCAGCGCGGCTTCGTGCAATGCTTCGGACAGGGTCGGATGGGAGAAAACCATCATGCCGATGTCCTCGGCACTGGTGCCGAATTCCATACCGATTGCGCCCTGCTGGACCAGTTCTGCTGCGCCTGGGCCAATCACATGGACGCCCAATACGCGGTCAGTCTTGGCATCAGCGATGACTTTGACAAAACCACCGGTGTCGTTGGCTGCCATGGCACGACCAGAAGCAGCGAACGGGAAGGTGCCGACGTTAACTTCAACGCCTTCAGCTTTCAACTGCTGTTCGTTCTTGCCGACCCATGCAATTTCCGGGTGGGTGTAGATAACCGATGGGACTAGGTCGTAGTTCATCTGGGTTTTGTGGCCCTTGATGCGCTCGACAACCATGATGCCTTCTTCGGAAGCCTTGTGCGCCAGCATCATGCCGCGAACCACGTCGCCAATGGCGTAGACGCCTGGAACGGTGGTAGCGCAGTGATCGTCAACGTGGATGAAACCACGCTCGTCGATGTTCACGCCGCTGTCGGCTGCCAGCAGGTCGGTGGTCACTGGACGGCGACCAACGGCTACGATCAGCTTGTCGAAGGTGATGGTCTGTTCGCCATCCTTGTCGGTGTAGGTCACGACTACTTCTTCGCCGTTGACCTTCGAGCCGGTCACGCGAGCGCCCAGCTTGATGTCCAGACCCTGTTTGGTCAGGGTTTTCAGGGCTTCCTTGGACACTGCGGTGTCAGCAGCCAGCAGGAACGTGTCCAGGGCTTCGAGCACAGTGACCTGGGAACCCAGGCGGGACCAGACCGAACCCAGTTCCAGGCCGATCACGCCGGCGCCGATCACGCCCAGACGCTTGGGAACTGCTTGGAATTCCAGGGCGCCGGTCGAATCAACGATGACTTTCTGGTCAACAGGTGCTGGTGGAATGTCGATCGGACGCGAACCTGGAGCCAGGATCACGTTTTCGGCTTCGATGATTTCGACCGAACCGTCCGGCTTGGTGATTTCAACTTTCTTGCCGGCCAGCAGCTTGCCGTGGCCTTGCAGGGAAGTTACGCCGTTGGCCTTGAACAGGGTGGCAACGCCGGAGGTCAGGCCTTTGACGATGTTGGCTTTACGGCCGACCATCGCGGGTACGTCCATGGTCACGCCAGCGTGGTGGATGCCGTGGATGGCAAAACCGCTTTGCGCTTCGTGGAATTTCCAGGAGCTGTCCAGCAGCGCCTTGGAAGGAATGCAACCAACGTTCAGGCAGGTACCGCCCAGTGCCAGTTTGCCTTCCTTGTCGGTGTATTTTTCGATGCAAGCAGTCGAGAGGCCCAGTTGTGCGGCCTTGATAGCGGCAACATAGCCGCCAGGACCTGCACCAATCACTACAACGTCAAATTTCTGCGACATGAAAATAGTTCCTCTATTTAGCAGCAAGCTGTCAAGCCGCAGGCCCCAAGCCCGACTGCCGTATCCGGCAGCCTGTCACTTGAGGCCCGCAGCTGCTTCTATCAGATATCCAGCAGCAGACGAGCTGGGTCTTCCAGCAGGTTCTTGATGGTCACCAGGAAAGTCACGGCTTCTTTACCATCGATCAGGCGGTGATCGTAAGACAGCGCCAGGTACATCATCGGACGGATCACGACTTGGCCGTTGATGGCCATCGGACGCTGGATGATGTTGTGCATGCCCAGGATCGCAGCTTGCGGCGGGTTGACGATCGGAGTCGACATCATCGAACCGAAGGTACCACCGTTGGTGATGGTGAAGGTGCCGCCGGTCATCTCGTCGATGGTCAGCTTGCCGTCACGGGCTTTCTTGCCGAAGCCGGCGATGCCGCCTTCGATTTCAGCCAGGCTCATCAGCTCGGCGTTACGCAGAACCGGAACCACCAGGCCGCGGTCGCTGGACACGGCAACGCCGACGTCTGCATAACCATGGTAAACGATGTCGCTGCCGTCGATGGAAGCGTTGACTGCCGGGAAGCGTTTCAGCGCTTCGGTGGCCGCTTTCACGAAGAACGACATGAAGCCCAGGCGCACGCCGTTGTGGCTCTTCTCGAACAGGTCCTTGTACTTCGAACGCAGGGCCATGACTTCGGTCATGTCGACTTCGTTGAAGGTGGTCAGCATCGCCATGTTCGACTGTGCTTCAACCAGACGCTTGGCCACGGTGGCACGCACGCGGGTCATCGGCACGCGCTTCTCGGTGCGGTCGCCAGCGGCGAACACAGGAGCAGCGGCAGCAGGCGCTGCAGCCTTGGCGGGTGCGGCAGCTGGAGCGTTTTTCTTGGCTTCAACGGCAGCAACCACGTCTTCCTTGGTCACACGGCCGTCTTTGCCGGTGCCTTTGATGGAAGCCAGGTTGATGCCGTTCTCTTCGGCCAGCTGACGAGCAGCCGGTGCGGCGATTGGATCTTCGCCACCCGCCGCCGGAGCGGCAGCTGGAGCAGAAGCAGCAACAGCCGGTGCAGCGGCAGCCGGAGCGGCAGCAGCGCTGCCCGCTTCGATCGAGCCCAGTACCTGGTTGGACAGGACGGTATCGCCTTCGTTGGCAATGATCGCGCCCAACACGCCGTCAGCTTCAGCCAACACTTCCAGAACGACTTTGTCGGTCTCGATGTCGACGATCAGTTCGTCACGCTTTACAGCCTCGCCTGGTTTCTTGTGCCAAGTGGCAATGGTGCCATCGGCAACCGATTCCGGGAATGTCGGGGCTTTGATTTCGATAGCCATTATCTGTGGGTCCTTAAAATTCGGTTTCAGTCAGCGCGAAGGCGTTAAACAGTGAAAGCATCTTGCAGGAGTTTTTCCTGCTGCTCGGCGTGCATCGATGCATAACCACAGGCAGGCGCGGCAGAAGCATCGCGACCGGCGTATTCCAGGCCCAGGGCCTTGTTGTGGTTACCAATGCTGCGACGCAGATGATGCTGGCTGCTGTACCAGGCGCCCTGGTTCATCGGTTCTTCCTGACACCACACTACATGAGTGAGGTTGGTGTAAGGCGCGATGATCTCCATGAGGTCATCTTCCGGGAACGGGTAAAGCTGCTCGATACGCACGATGGCGATGTCTTCGCGGCCTTCGGCACGGCGTTTTTCCAGCAAATCGTAGTAGACCTTGCCGCTGCACAGGATCAGGCGAGTGACCTTGGCCGCGTCCAGTGTATCGATTTCTGGAATAACGGTCTGGAACGAGCCTTCCGCCAGATCTTCCAGGGTCGAGATGGCCAATTTATGACGCAACAGCGATTTCGGCGTCAGCACTACCAGCGGCTTGCGCAGCGGGCGAATGACCTGGCGACGCAGCAAGTGGTAGATCTGGGCCGGGGTAGTCGGCACGCACACCTGGATGTTGTGCTCGGCGCACAGCTGCAGGTAACGCTCCAGACGGGCCGAGGAGTGCTCCGGACCCTGACCTTCATAACCGTGTGGCAGCAGCATGGTCAGACCGCACAGACGGCCCCACTTGTGCTCGCCGCTGGTGATGAACTGGTCGATAACCACCTGGGCACCGTTGGCGAAGTCGCCGAACTGGGCTTCCCAGATCACCAGCGCGTTAGGCGTGGTGGTCGAGTAACCGTATTCGAACGCCAGTACGGCTTCTTCGGACAGGAACGAATCGTACAGGTCGAAACGTGGCTGGCCTTCGTACAGGTGTTGCAGCGGGATGTAGGTGCCTGCGTCTTTCTGGTTGTGCAGAACCGCGTGACGGTGCGAGAACGTACCACGGCCGATGTCCTGGCCGGTCATGCGGATCGGGTGACCTTCGAACGCCAGGGTCGCATACGCCATGGTTTCGGCGTAACCCCAGTTGATCGGCAGGCCGCCGGCTTGCATCTTCTGACGGTCTTCGTAGATCTTCGCGACCTGGCGCTGTACGACGAAGCCGTCAGGAATTTCCAGCAGCTTGGCAGACAGTTCCTGCAGAGTCTTCAGATCGAACGACGTATCGTGACGCGCAGTCCAGGCGTGGCCCAGGTACGGACGCCAGTCGACGAACAGCTCTTTGTTCGGCTCTTTGACCAGGCTTTTTACAACATGCAGACCATTGTCCAACGCGTTGCGGTATTCGTCGACTTTCGCCTGAACACGCGCTTCGTCAATCACACCGGCCTTGGTCAGGCTTTCGGCGTACAGCTCACGGGTGGTGCGCTGCTTGGTGATCTGCTGGTACATCAACGGCTGGGTGCCGCTTGGTTCGTCCGCTTCGTTGTGACCGCGACGGCGGTAGCAAACCAGGTCGATCACCACGTCACGCTTGAACTGCATGCGGTAGTCGACAGCCAGTTGGGTCACGAACAGCACGGCTTCCGGATCATCACCATTCACATGGAGGATCGGCGCCTGGATCATCTTGGCAACGTCGGTGGCGTACTCGGTGGAACGCGCGTCCAACGGGTTGCTGATGGTGAAGCCCACCTGGTTGTTGATGACGATGTGAACGGTACCGCCGGTCTTGAAGCCGCGGGTCTGCGACATCTGGAAGGTTTCCAGGACCACGCCTTGACCGGCGAATGCCGCGTCGCCGTGGATGGAAATCGGCAGAACCTTCTCACCGGTCGCGTCGTTACGACGATCCTGGCGAGCCCGCACCGAACCCTCGACCACTGGAGAAACGATTTCCAGGTGGGACGGGTTGAAGGCCATGGCCAGGTGAACTTCACCGCCGGTGGTCATCACGTTGGACGAGAAGCCCTGGTGGTATTTAACGTCACCGGAACCCAGCTCGACCTTTTTCTTGCCTTCGAACTCGTCGAACAAGTCGCGCGGGTTCTTGCCGAAGGTGTTGACCAGCACGTTGAGACGGCCACGGTGGGCCATGCCGATCACGATTTCCTTGGTGCCGTAGGAGCCGGAACGCTGGATCAGCTCGTCGAGCATCGGAATCAGGCTCTCGCCGCCTTCCAGGCCGAAACGCTTGGTGCCCGGGTATTTGGTGCCCAGGTATTTTTCGAGACCTTCGGCTGCGGTCACGCGCTCAAGCAGGTGGCTGCGCACATCGGCAGACAACACCGGACGGCCACGCACGCCTTCCAGGCGATGCTGGAACCAGTGACGCTGTTCGGAGTCGGTGATGTGCGTGAACTCAGCGCCAATGGTGCGGCAATATGTCTGCTGCAACGCTTCGTGAATTTCGCGTAGGCTCGCTTCCTCTTTGCCGATGAACAGGTCTCCGGCACGGAAGGTCGTATCAAGATCGGCATTGGTCAAGCCGTAATGATTGATCGACAGGTCTGCAGGTGCAGGACGCTTCCAGAGCCCCAGCGGGTCGAGCTGGGCCGCCTGGTGGCCGCGCATACGGTAGGCCTGGATCAGTCGCAGTACTTCAACTTGCTTCTTCTCATGCTCACTGCTCACGCTTCCGGCGGAAACCGGTTGGGCGCGGCGCTGGTTCTTTGCCAGCAGCACGAACTGATCGCGAATTGTTGCGTGCGATACATCGGTGGCAGCGTTGCCGTCTGAAGACAACGTCTGAAATTTGGTGCGCCATTCTTCTGGCACAGCGTTAGGGTCGTGCAGGTAGAGCTCATAAAGCTCTTCCACATAGGCAGCGTTACCACCTGAAAGATAGCCGCTGTTCCACATGCGCTGCATCACGCTTTCTTGCATGCTTGGTCACCCTCGATTTGGGGACACCACCGGCGGCGACACCGAGTTTGCTTGCAAAAGGCCAAGTGCAGCGACCAAAACAAGCCACTTAGGATCACGCTGATAGTTCGGGTACCAACCCGAATGCCCCTGCTTGTCTCATTTCTTCAAAATAAGAGCCGCGGCTTTGTAAGTCGCTGCTCAAGTTAAGACTACGGCGCCGGTTGAAGCCTGCGCCGTAGCATTTACGGGCACAACGGTCCTGCTTTGCTACAACGTCAATTACACGCCGCTTTGCAGCAGCATGTTACGGATGTGACCAATGGCCTTAGTCGGGTTCAGGCCTTTAGGACATACGTTGACGCAGTTCATGATCCCGCGGCAGCGGAATACGCTGAACGGGTCATCCAGTGAAGCCAGACGCTCGGAGGTCTGGGTGTCACGGCTGTCTGCCAGGAAGCGATATGCTTGCAGCAGAGCAGCCGGGCCCAGGAATTTGTCCGGGTTCCACCAGAAGGATGGGCACGACGTCGAGCAGCAAGCGCACAGGATGCACTCGTACAGGCCGTCGAGCTTCTCGCGCTCTTCCGGGGACTGCAGACGCTCGATGGCCGGAGCCGGCGTATCGTTCTGCAGGAATGGCTTAACCTTCTCGTATTGCTTGTAGAAGATGCTCATATCGACGACCAGGTCACGGATAACCGGCAAACCTGGCAGAGGACGAATGATCAGCTTGTTGCCTTTGACCACGGCGGACAGCGGCGTGATGCACGCCAGGCCGTTCTTGCCGTTGATGTTCATGCCGTCGGAGCCGCAAACACCTTCACGGCAAGAGCGACGATAGGAGAACCCTTCGTCCTGCTCTTTGATCAGGGCCAGCACATCCAGCACCATCAAGTCTTTACCACCGGTATTGACCTGGAATTCCTGCATGAACGGCGCAGCGTCCCGATCAGGGTTGTAGCGATACACACTGACTTTCAACATGGCAGCCACCCTTAGTAAGTCCGAATTTTCGGTTCAAACATCGGAACCGTCTTCGGCGAGAAGTTAACGGCACGCTTGGTGACGCGCTTTTCACCCGGGAAGTAGAGGGTGTGGCACAGCCAGTTTTCATCGTCACGGTCTTCGTAGTCTTCACGAGCGTGAGCACCGCGGGACTCTTTACGAACCTCGGCGGCAATCGCAGTCGCTTCAGCCACTTCCAACAGGTTTTGCAGCTCAAGGGCTTCGATACGAGCGGTGTTGAACGCCTGGCTCTTATCGTTGATCTTGACGTTGGCGATGCGCTTGCGCAGGTCAGCCAGCAGGGCAATACCCTTCTGCATGTATTCGCCGGTACGGAATACACCGAAGTAGTTCTGCATGCAGCTTTGCAGCTCGCGACGCAGGGTAGCCACGTCTTCGCCTTCGGTACGCTCGTTCAGAGCGGACAGACGCGCCAGGGCAGCTTCGATGTTGGCGTCGGTAGCGTCATCGTATTCGATGCCGTCGGTCAGCGCCTTTTCCAGGTGCAGGCCGGCAGCGCGACCGAAGACCACCAGGTCGAGCAGCGAGTTGCCGCCCAGACGGTTGGCGCCGTGAACCGATACGCAAGCCACTTCGCCCACCGCGAACAGACCATGGATGATCTCGTCCACGCCGTCGGCGTTCTGGGTGATTGCCTGGCCATGGATGTTGGTCGGCACGCCGCCCATCATGTAGTGGCAAGTCGGAACAACCGGAACCGGAGCAACCACCGGGTCAACGTGCGCGAAGGTCTTGGACAGTTCGCAGATACCTGGCAGGCGGCTGTGCAGCACTTCCTCGCCGAGGTGATCGAGCTTGAGCAGCACGTGGTCGCCGTTCGGGCCACAGCCGTTGCCGGCGATGATTTCCTTGACCATGGAACGGGCTACAACGTCACGACCGGCAAGGTCTTTCGCGTTCGGAGCATAACGCTCCATGAAACGCTCACCGTGCTTGTTGATCAGGTAGCCACCTTCACCACGGCAACCTTCGGTGACGAGTACACCGGCGCCGGCGATGCCGGTTGGGTGGAACTGCCACATTTCAATGTCTTGCACCGGCACGCCAGCACGCAGCGCCATGCCAACGCCGTCGCCGGTGTTGATCAGTGCGTTGGTGGTCGAGGCGTAGATACGACCTGCACCGCCGGTCGCCAGAACGGTAGCCTTGGCGCGGATGTAGGTGGTTTCACCGGTTTCGATGCAGATAGCGATCACGCCGACGAATGCGCCGTCCTGGTTTTTTACCAGGTCAACCGCGTAGTACTCGTTCAGGAACGTGGTGCCGGCTTTCAGGTTGCCCTGATACAGGGTGTGCAGCAGCGCGTGACCGGTACGGTCGGACGCGGCGCAAGTACGGGCAGCCTGGCCGCCTTTACCGTAATCCTTCGACTGACCGCCGAATGGACGCTGGTAGATACGACCTTGCTCGGTACGCGAGAACGGCAGACCCATGTGGTCCAGCTCGAACACGGCGGCCGGGCCTTCCTGACACATGTATTCGATAGCGTCCTGGTCACCGATATAGTCGGAGCCCTTGACGGTATCGTACATGTGCCAGCGCCAGTCATCGTTCGGGTCGGCGGAGGCGATGGCGCAGGTGATGCCACCCTGGGCCGATACGGTGTGGGAACGCGTCGGGAACACCTTGGTGATCACGGCAGTCTTGTGACCGCCCTGAGCCAGTTGCAGCGCTGCGCGCATGCCGGCGCCGCCGCCACCAATGATGATGGCGTCGAAGGAAATAGTTGGAATGTTAGCCATGGATCAGATACCCCAAAGAATCTGCACACCCCAGACGAAGTAAGCGAACATCGCGACGCCGCATACTGCCTGGAAGAGAAACCGTACTGCTGTCGCAGACTTGCCCAGCGCCATCGGCGTCAGGTAGTCGGTCGAAATGGTCCACATGCCGACCCAGGCGTGAGCGCCCAGGGCTACAAGGGCCAGCAGACTGAAGATTCGCATCGCATTGTGGGAAAACAGGCCATGCCATTGCTCATAGCCGATGCCCGGATTGGCGACGAGGTATCCGATCAGGAAAATGAAATAAGCCGCGAGAACGACCGCAGACACACGCTGTGCCATCCAGTCATAGAGGCCCGAACGCGACAGATTCGTTACGCTGGTTACCATATCCAAACTCCTGCCAGAACGATCAGCGCCACGGAAACGGCGATGACGATTTTCGAGCCCAGGCGGCCGCCTTCCAGCGTCTCACCGATGCCCATATCCATGATCAAGTGGCGCACGCCGGCTACCAAGTGATACAGCAGAGCGGACAAGAGGCCCCATGCTACGAACTTGGCCAGCGGACTGGTCAAGCATGCCTTCACCTCGGCATAACCTTCCTCGGAACCCAGGGATTTGCTCAATGCATAAAGCATGAAGCCCAGGCCCAGGAAAAGGATGATGCCGGAAACACGGTGCAGGAACGACGTAACGCCGGTGATGGGGAGTTTGATGGTCCTTAGGTCTAGGTTTACAGGTCGTTGGCTATTCACGGCTTTTTTTCACACTGAAGAGCCCCTAACAATCAGGGCAAAGTTGTTGGGGAGCGGACTGGTCAGGTAACACCACCCAGGGAGTGCGACCCCCAATGAAAGCAAGCCCAAAAGCCCTTGGCGGTCGGTGGCCGAGTATAGACAGTTAGGTTACTAATGACAACGCGCTGACCTCACCCTAATAGCGCATTGCGTTGGCAGGATAAAAGGCGTAAATGGCGGTAAATTTCGAGGAAAAAGTCCGGTTAAAGCCTTCTGGGGCAAGACTTTAGGCAAATTGACATCTGAATTTATCTCACTATAGTGGTGCGGGCCCTGCGTGGGGGGTCTGTCTGATGATTTGAAGCATAAATAGGAGGCCACATGGCTGACAAAAAAGCGCAGTTGATCATCGAGGGCGCAGCCCCCGTCGAGCTGCCCATTTTAACCGGCACCGTTGGTCCTGATGTTATCGACGTACGGGGCCTGACGGCCACGGGCCGTTTCACTTTCGACCCAGGTTTCATGTCGACCGCCTCATGCGAGTCGAAGATTACCTATATTGATGGCGATAATGGCATTTTGCTGCATCGGGGCTACCCGATCGAGCAACTGGCTGAGAAATCGGACTACCTGGAAACCTGCTATCTGCTACTAAATGGCGAGTTGCCAACCGCCGAGCAGAAAGCCCAGTTTGTCAGTACTGTAAAGAACCACACCATGGTTCACGAGCAGTTGAAGACGTTCTTCAACGGCTTCCGTCGCGACGCCCACCCGATGGCCGTCATGTGCGGCGTGGTCGGCGCCCTGTCGGCTTTCTATCACGACTCCCTCGACATCAATAACCCGCAGCATCGCGAAATTTCCGCGATCCGCCTGGTTGCCAAGATGCCGACCCTGGCCGCAATGGTTTACAAGTACTCCATGGGGCAACCCATGATGTACCCGCGCAACGACCTGACTTACGCGGAAAACTTCCTGCACATGATGTTCAACACCCCGTGCGAGATCAAACCGATCAGCCCGGTGCTCGCCAAGGCAATGGACCGGATCTTCATCCTCCATGCCGACCACGAGCAGAACGCCTCCACCTCTACCGTGCGTCTGGCCGGCTCTTCGGGTGCCAACCCGTTCGCCTGTATCGCCGCCGGTATCGCCGCGCTGTGGGGCCCTGCCCACGGCGGTGCGAACGAAGCCGTATTGACCATGCTCGATGAAATCGGCGATGTCTCGAACATCGACAAATACATCGCCAAGGCCAAGGACAAGAACGATCCGTTCAAGTTGATGGGCTTCGGTCACCGGGTCTACAAGAACCGCGACCCGCGCGCCACCGTCATGAAGAAGACCTGCGACGAAGTGTTGAGGGAACTGGGCATCAAGAACGATCCGCAACTCGAACTGGCCATGCGCCTGGAAGAGATCGCTCTGACCGACCCGTACTTCATCGAACGCTCGCTGTACCCGAACGTCGACTTCTACTCGGGGATCATCCTCAAGGCGATCGGCATTCCAACCAGCATGTTCACCGTGATCTTCGCCCTGGCGCGGACCGTGGGCTGGATCTCCCACTGGAAAGAAATGCTCTCCAGCCCGTACAAGATTGGCCGCCCGCGCCAGCTGTACACCGGCTACGAGTCGCGTGACATTACCAAGTTGGAAGATCGCAAGTAAGCATCTGACTGACGCGCAATAAAAAAGCGGCCTCCTTCATGGAGGCCGTTTTTATTTGTGCAAGAACCAAGAAACTGTTTTGTCTGAAATTCAGCTATCGGGAGCAAGCCCCCTCCCACATCCGACTGCATTCCAAGATAGATACCCGGTCGAATGTGGGAGGGAGCTTGCTCCCGATGACACTAGCCCACCAACACAAAACCCCAGCCTATCGACCGGGACACGCCCTATTAAGCCCCCCAAACCTGACCAACTACCCACCTTGAAATGCAACCAACTGTGGGAGGGGGCTTGCCCCCGATAGCAATGGCCCAGCCCCCACAAAACTCCAGCCAAAAAAATGCCCCAGCCTATCGACCGGGGCACTTCCTATTAAGCCCCCCAAACCTGACCAACTACCCACCTTGGAATGCAATCAACTGTGGGAGGGGGCTTGCCCCCGATAGCAATGGCCCAGCCACCACAAAACTCCAGCCCAAAAAAAATGCCCCAGCCTATCGACCGGGGCATTTCCTATTGAGCTACAACCTTAGTGAGAAACCGCCCCACTCGCCCCCAAGCCAGTCTGCGAACGCACAAACTGCGGGAAGTACAGCGCCCGTTCCTTGACTGCCGCCGCCGACTTGTCGGTGATGGAGAAGAACCAGATGCTGACGAACGCGATGAACATCGAGAACAGCGCAGGGTACTCATACGGGAAGATGGCTTTTTCGTGATGCAGGATCGACACCCAGATGGTCGGCCCCAGGACCATCAGGCCCACAGCACTGACCAACCCGAGCCAGCCGCCAATCATTGCGCCACGGGTGGTGAGGTTTTTCCAGTACATGGAAAGCAGCAACACCGGGAAGTTACAGCTGGCAGCGATAGAGAACGCCAGGCCGACCATGAACGCAATGTTCTGGCTTTCAAACAGGATACCCAGACCGATTGCCAGCACCGCCAAGGCGATAGTGGTGATCTTCGAGACGCGAATCTCCTCTTTGTCGTTGGCCTTGCCTTTCTTGATCACGCTGGCATACAGGTCATGGGACACCGCCGAAGCACCGGCCAGGGTCAAGCCCGCAACCACCGCGAGGATGGTGGCAAACGCCACAGCCGAGATGAAGCCCAGGAAGATACTGCCACCCACCGCGTTGGCCAGGTGAACCGCCGCCATGTTGTTACCACCGAGCAAGGCGCCTGCAGCATCCTTGAACGCCGGGTTGGTGCTGACCAGCAGGATCGCGCCGAAACCGATGATGAAGGTCAGGATGTAGAAGTAGCCGATGAAACCAGTGGCGTACAACACGCTCTTGCGCGCTTCCTTGGCGTCGCTCACGGTGAAGAAGCGCATCAGGATGTGCGGCAGGCCGGCGGTACCGAACATCAGTGCCAGAGCCAGGGAGAACGCGGAGACCGGATCTTTCACCAAGCCGCCAGGACTCATGATCGCTTCACCTTTAGGGTGAACCTTGATCGCCTCGGAAAACAGCGTGCTGAAGTCGAAGTTGACGTGCTTCATCACCATGACTGCCATGAACGTAGCACCGGACAGCAGCAACACTGCCTTGATGATCTGCACCCAGGTGGTCGCCAGCATGCCGCCGAACAGCACGTACAGGCACATCAGGACACCCACCATGATCACCGCTACATGGTAATCAAGGCCGAACAGCAGCTGGATCAACTTGCCCGCGCCAACCATCTGCGCGATCAGGTAGAACGCCACCACTACCAGCGAACCGCAAGCCGACAGGCTGCGGATCTGGGTTTGCCCGAGGCGGTAGGACGCCACGTCGGCAAAGGTGTATTTGCCCAGGTTACGCAGGCGCTCGGCGATCAGGAACAGAATGATCGGCCAGCCCACCAGGAAGCCGATCGAGTAGATCAGGCCGTCGTAGCCGGAGGTGTATACCAGTGCGGAAATACCCAGGAAGGACGCGGCCGACATATAGTCGCCGGCAATCGCCAGGCCGTTCTGGAAGCCGGTGATCTTGCCGCCGGCCGCATAATAGTCGGCCGCCGAGTTGTTGCGCTTGGACGCCCAGTAGGTAATGCACAACGTCGCGCCGACAAAGACCACGAACATCAGGATCGCTGGAATATTCAGCGGTTGTTTTTGCACTTCACCGGTCAACGCCTCCCCCGCCCATATAGCAGGCGCGAAGACCGAAGCACCCAGTACAGCCAATAGACGACGGATCATTGCGCAGCCTCCTTGAGAATCGCATTGTTCAGATCGTCGAATTCGCCGTTGGCGCGTCGCACGTAGATCGCAGTGAGGACAAAGGCCGATAGAATCAGCCCGACACCGATAGGGATTCCCCAGGTGATGGACGAAGTGGAGCTGATCTTAGCCCCCAGCAATTGTGGCCCGTAGGCAATCAACAGGATGAATCCGGAGTAAAGCCCTAGCATGATCGCCGAGAGAATCCAGGCGAACCTTTCCCTTTTTCTAACCAGCTCCTTGAAGCGCGGGCTGTTTTGAATCGAGAGGTAAATGCTGTCGTTCATTGTTTTTATCCTCGCAGCACAGCTTTGTTATTATTGAAACAATAGCCACTGTATGCGGCTACGGGGCAGGTTCCAGACGACCTTAGTATTAGAGGGAGTGTAGCGAGGGTTTGCGAGGGCGCAGAAACATTTGCGGGCGGCGAAAATAATAATGTGGGAGGGGGCTTGCCCCCGATTGCGGTGTGTCAGTCGCTGATGATCTGACTGATCCATCGCAATCGGGGGCAAGCCCCCTCCCACAAGGGGTTACATCAAAGGGGGGTTACTTGGCGAGCCACTCGGCAACCCGCTCAGGGTGCTTGGCAACCCAGTCCTTGGCGGCTGCATCGGGCTTGGCGCCCTCCTGGATGGCGAGCATGACTTCACCGATTTCGTCCTTGGAAGCCCATTGGAATTTCTTCAGGAACGCCGCGACTTCCGGGGCTTTCTTCTCCAGGCCCTTGCTACCAATGCTGTTGACGGTTTCAGCAGCGCCATAGATCCCTTTTGGATCGTCCAGGAACCGCAGTTTCCACTTGGCGAACATCCAGTGCGGCACCCACCCGGTGACTGCAATGGATTCCTGCTTGTCTTCGGCGCGGGTCAGTTCGGCGATCATCGCGGCACCGGAGCTGGCTTGCAGCTTGTAGTCCAGGCCATAGGCCTTGATCGCTTCGTCGGTCTTGAGCATCACGCCTGAACCGGCGTCGATACCGACGATCTTGTTCTTGAAGGTGGTGTCGGTCTTGAGGTCTTCGATGGACTTGGCCTTGACGTACTCCGGCACGATCAGGCCGATCTTCGCATCCTTGAAGTTGGGGCCGTAGTCGACCACCTTGTCCTTGTTCTTGGCCCAGTATTCACCGTGGGTCACGGGTAGCCAGGCAGAGAGCATGGCGTCGAGCTTGCCGGTGGCAACACCCTGCCACATGATCCCGGTGGCGACCGCTTGCAACTTGACGTCATAACCGAGCTTTGCCTTGATCACTTCTGCCGCCACATGAGTGGTGGCAACGCTGTCGGACCAACCGTCCACGTAGCCGATGCTCAGGGTTTTGCTGTCGGCGCTGGCCAGTGTGGAGCTCATCGCAACTACCAGAGTGGCAACTGCGCCCAAGAGTCGTCGCATCTTCATCGTACTTCCCCGAAAGTGCTGCGCCCGACGGATGTCGAGCGACGTCAACCTGTTGTTATGTGGTGCGCCACGCCCCCTTCACGCGCATCGATCCGGCGGCAACGACATCAGTGGAGTGCTGATACTTCGATCATCAACCTGCCGGGGCCTTTGTCCTGCTCTGTCAGCGACCTCAGGTAAGCAAGAAACGACATCACATCGCCAGCTAGCGCTGTTATGGGACGCTCACCTCATACCCCGCCCGAACTTTGCATGTCTAAATCATGCAGCCCCACTGGGACGCGACAAATCCGGGTAAGATGCGCGCCTTTGCTCCCCAGATAAGCCGACCATGCCCGCAACTGCCCGCTTCCCTGCCCTGCCCTATTTATTCGCCTTGATCCTCGGCCTGCTTGCGCTGGTCGGGTACTGGTATGGCCTCGGCCGGCCAGTGGTGCTGCCGGACGTGGCCAGCGCCAGCCACAAACTGCAATGCGCCTCCTACACGCCGTTCGACAAGGACCAATCACCGTTCGACCAGCCGTTCAAGCTGCGCCCCGAGCGCATGGACGCCGACCTGGCCCTGCTGGCCACCCGCTTCGAATGCATCCGCACCTACTCCATGACCGGCCTGGAAGCCTTGCCGGACCTGGCGCGCAAGCACGGGCTGAAACTGATGATCGGCGCCTGGGTCAACGGCAACCCGGTCGACACCGAAAAAGAAGTCGACGCCTTGATCGCCTCGGCCAACGCCAACGCCGACGTGGTGACTTCGGTGATCGTCGGCAACGAAACCCTGCTGCGCAAGGAAGTCACGGCCGCACAGTTGGTGAAGCTGATCCATAAGGTCAAAAGCCAGATCAAGCAGCCGGTCACGTATGCCGACGTCTGGGAATTCTGGCTGCAACACCCGGAAATTGCCCCGGCGGTGGATTTCCTGACCATCCACTTGCTGCCGTACTGGGAAGACGCCCCCTCGGGAATCGACCAGGCGCTCAAGCATGTCGGTGATGTGCGCCAGACCTTCGGCAATAAATTCGCGCCCAAGGACGTAATGATCGGCGAGACCGGCTGGCCCAGCGAAGGCCGCCAGCGCGAAACCGCAGTGCCGAGCCGGGTCAATGAGGCCAAGTTCATGCGCGGTTTCGTGGCCATGGCCGAAGCCAATGGCTGGCACTACAACCTGATCGAAGCCTTCGACCAGCCGTGGAAGCGTGCCAGTGAAGGCGCTGTCGGCGGCTACTGGGGCTTGTTCGATGCCGATCGCCAGGACAAAGGCATCCTCGCCGGCCCGGTGACCAACGTGCCGTACTGGCCACTGTGGCTGGGAGTCGGTGGACTCATCCTGCTGGGCACCCTGGCGCTCGGCGGGCGGGTGCGCAGCGTGCGCGCCGCCTGGCTGCTGCCGCTGCTCGGGGCCGTCGCCGCCTGTTCCATCGGCACCTGGGCCGAACTGACCCGCGTAACCGCACGCTTCAATGATGAATGGGTGTGGGCGGGGCTGCTGGTCGCGTTGAACCTGCTGGTACTGGCACATGCGGCCCTGGCCTTGAGCAGCCGCGAGGGTTGGCGCGAGCGGGCGTTCAACTGGCTGGAGCCGCGCGCGGGCTGGCTGGTGGCAATCGCCGGGTTCGCTGGCGCGGTGATGATGCTGGCGCTGGTGTTTGACCCGCGTTACCGCAGCTTCCCAAGTGCGGCACTGGTGCTGCCTGCCCTGGTCTATCTGATTCGCCCGGTGACCGGGCCACGTCGGGAAATTGCCCTACTGGCCTTTATCATCGGTGCCGGCATTGCGCCGCAGCTGTTCCGCGAAGGTCTGTTGAACCAGCAGGCGTGGGGTTGGGCGCTGGTCAGTGGGTTGATGGTTGTGGCTTTGTGGCGGTGCTTGCGGATGCGCAAGGCTTAAGAGTGCCATCGGGGGCAAGCCCCTCCCACATTTGGAACGCGTTCCCATGTGGAAGGGGCGGTGCGACGATTCGACTTGCCCCCGATTGGCCCTATCAGGCCGCCCGTGGCTTGCGGACCAAGCGCAACCCGGCAATCACCACCGCAAACACCGCAAATGTGGTGTTGTACAACGCCAACGCCGGCAACCCGAACACCAGCCCCAGCACCGCCAACCCCCACCCCGCACGGCCCGGCACGAAAAACGCCAGCACCGACGCGATCAGTGCAGCCCAGCCCATCACCTGGAAGTGAATCATCAAGCCCAGGTTCGAACGCACCTGGCATTCCCAACGGCTGGCTTCATCCGCGCAAATGCCGACCCACCGGCCATCCTCCATGAAGCCGTAACGCGCGGCATAACTGGCGGCCAGCCATAACGGCAAGGCAATGAGCAGTAGGGTCAGCGGCAAGCGGCGGGACATGGAACACTCCGATAGGCAAAAACGGCGCTCAGCTTAATCCCCCGGTGGCCGTTAGCAAGATGTGTACGCAGATAAGTGTCCATCAATACGCGGCAAAGTGTATCTTCTGCCTACTATTACCCCGACTCCGACGTTTTTTATCCGACTTTTCGTGCCGATGGCTGGCACTTCGGTGGCAACGCGGTGGTCATAGCCTGCGAACTTCATTCAGCACGTTTCCTCTTAGGGATTAAGTCATGCTCCGTTCCTTGCGCTGCGCTGCCTTGCTGGGCAGCCTTTTTTTGAGTGCGTCAGCACTGGCCGTCGACATCGACCAGGCCAGCTATGGCTTCCCTTTGACCAACCCGTTCGAAGCGACCATCGCCACCACGCCGCCTGACCTTCGGCCCAGCTTGCCGAGCGACGACGAAATCAACCAGTCCGACTACACCCTGAACATGCGTCCCGAGCGCGAATTCAGCCTGCCCGACAACTTCTGGGCAGTGAAGAAACTCACCTACCGCATCGCCAAGCAAGACCGCGCCGCGCCGCTGATCTTCCTGATCTCGGGCACCGGTGCGCGGTTCGACAGCAGCATCAACGAATACCTGAAAAAACTGTACTACCAGGCCGGCTACCACGTCGTGCAACTGTCATCGCCGACCAGCTTCGACTTCATGAGCGCCGCCTCGCGCTTCGCCACGCCGGGTATCACCCAGGAAGACGCCAAAGACATGTACCGCGTGATGCAAGCAGTGCGCGCGCAGAACGCCTCACTGCCGGTCACCGACTTTTACCTCAGCGGCTACAGCCTCGGTGCGCTGGATGCGGCCTTTGTCAGCAAGCTCGACGAAACCCGCCGCAGCTTCAACTTCAAGAAAGTGCTGCTGCTCAACCCGCCGGTCAACCTGTACACCTCGATCACCAACCTCGACAAGCTGGTGCAGACCGAGGTCAAGGGCATCAACAACACCACGACCTTTTATGAACTGGTGTTGAACAAGCTGACCCGCTACTTCCAGCAAAAGGGCTACATCGACCTTAACGACGCCCTGCTCTACGACTTCCAGAACTCCAAGCAACACCTGACCAACGAACAGATGGCCATGCTGATCGGCACCACGTTCCGCTTTTCGGCGGCCGACATCGCGTTCACCTCAGACCTGATCAACCGCCGCGGCCTGATCATCCCGCCGAAGTACCCGATCACCGAAGGCACCAGCCTCACGCCGTTCCTCAAGCGCGCGCTGCAATGTGACTTCGATTGCTACCTCACCGAACAGGTCATCCCGATGTGGCGCGCCCGTTCCGATGGCGGCAGCCTATTGCAATTGGTCGATCAGGTCAGCCTGTACGCCCTCAAGGACTACCTGCACACCAGCCCGAAAATCGCCGTCATGCATAACGCCGACGACTTGATCCTCGGCCCGGGCGACCTCGGCTTCCTGCGTCAAACCTTCGGCGATCGCTTGACTGTCTACCCGCTGGGCGGCCATTGCGGCAACCTCAACTACCGCGTCAACGCCGACGCCATGCTGGAGTTTTTCCGTGGCTAAATATCTTCTGCTGCTTGCCGCCCTGATGTGCGCAAGCGTGGCCAATGCCGACAACAGCAAGGCTCACGCGCCCACCGTCGTGGGTGCCGACGGCTTCAAGGAGCCGCTGAGCAAGCTCAAGTTCAACCCGGGCCTGGACCAGCGCGAATTCGAACGCTCGTCACTGACCGCCCTCAACGTGTATGACCCGCTGGAATCGTGGAACCGTCGCGTTTACCACTTCAACTACCGCTTCGACCAATGGGTGTTCCTGCCGGTGGTCGACGGTTACCGCTACGTCACGCCGAGCTTCCTGCGTACCGGCGTAAGCAATTTCTTCAACAACCTGGGCGATGTGCCCAATCTGTTGAACAGCCTGTTGCAACTCAAGGGTCACCGCTCCCTGGAAACCACCGGGCGCCTGCTGCTCAACACCACCATCGGCATCGCCGGGCTGTGGGACCCGGCTACCGCCATGGGCCTGCCGCGCCAGAGCGAAGACTTCGGCCAGACCCTGGGCTTCTATGGCGTGCCTGGCGGCGCCTATCTGGTGCTGCCGATCCTGGGCCCATCGAACCTGCGCGATACCAGCGGCCTGGTGGTCGACTACAGCGCCGAATCGCAGATCAACTTCCTGAACGTCTCCGAAGTCAGCTCCAACCATCCGGAGATCTGGGCCCTGCGCGTGGTCGACAAGCGTTACCAGACCAGCTTCCGCTACGGTCAGTTGAACTCGCCGTTCGAGTACGAAAAGGTGCGCTACATCTATACGGAATCGCGCAAGTTGCAGATTGCCGAATAAGCGCGGCGCGCGGTAAAAAAGCCATTCGACGCGCTCGAATGGCTTTTTTTGCCTGCTCGATACCAGCCGCCTACCCCAGCACCTGCGCCAGAAACGCTTGCGCGCGAGGTGTGCGTGGCGCAGTGAAAAACGCCTCCGGCGGCTGGTCTTCGATGATCCGCCCGCCATCGAGAAACAGCACACGCCCGGCGACTTGCCGGGCAAAGCCCATTTCGTGGGTGACGCAGAGCAAGGTCATGCCACTTTCGGCGAGCATGACCATCACGTCCAGCACCTCGCCGACAGCCTCCGGGTCCAGTGCCGACGTCGGCTCATCGAACAGCATGATTTTCGGGGTCATGCACAATGCCCTGGCTATCGCGACCCGCTGCTGTTGGCCGCCCGACAATTGCGCCGGGTATTTTTTCCAGTGTTGATCGATCCCGACTTTTTTCAGCAGCGCCATGGCCTGGTCCTGCGCGCTGTCGCGGGGCATGCCGCGCACGGACATCGGCGCCAGCATGCAGTTTTGCAAGACGGTCAGGTGCGGAAACAGGTTGAAGCCCTGAAACACCATGCCGACCTCACGCAAGGCCGCGCGGCAGAGCGTCGGCGAAGTGCTCAAGTCGGCGCCCAGCACCTGGATTCGGCCCTGCTGCGCCGGTTCCAGACGATTGAGGCAACGGATCAACGTGGACTTGCCGGAGCCCGAGGTGCCGCACAGCACAATCCGCTCGCCCTGCACCACACGCAGGTCGATACCGTGCAGCACCTGGTATGGGCCGTACCATTTACTCAGCCCTTCGACATCGATCACCACCGGCGCAGGCGCGCAGATCGACCGCTCAAACTCCCCTGATGACCCCATGTATCCACCCTTCCTTATCATTCGTCAGTTGGCCGCATGTGGCGGGTGAGTCGACGATTGATCCGGTTCACCGCTCGCCGGACACACTCGACCACCAGCAGGTAGACCAGCGCCACCCACACATACACCTGGAAATCAAAAGTGCGTGAGAACGCCAACTTGGCCACGCCCATCAAATCCAGCAAGGTCACCAGCGACACAATCGCGCTGGCCTTGATGATCAAAATCAGTTCATTGCCCAGTGGCCCCACCGTCACGATGAGCACCTGCGGCAAGGTCACCTTGAAAAACGTGGTGGTGCGGCTCAACCCCAACACCGTCGCGGCTTCATAGTGGGCACGGGGCACGGAGAGCAACCCGCCGCGAAAGATCTCGGCCTGATAGGCCGCCGTATTCAAGGTGAACGCCAGCACAGCGCAAAACCACGGGTCGCCGAACCAGCCCCACAGGCCAAGGTCGCGCCAGAAACCGTGGAAGGAACCCAAGCCGTAATAGATCAGGAACAACTGCGCCAACAACGGCGAGCCCCTGAAAAAGTAGAGATAGGCCCTGCACCCGTACTGCAATAAACGCCAGCGTGAAGTCCTGCCCAACGCCAACAGCACGCCAAGCACCATCCCGGCGCTGCTGGATATCGCCACCAATTGCAGGGTCAGCAACAAGCCATCGAACAACTGCGCACCGTAGCGCTGAAGCAGTTCAAGCCCGAGCCACTCGGCAAAACGCTCGCCCCCCATCATGAGGCACGCTCCCGGCCCTGGCCGTAGTGCTTTTCAAGCTGCGCGATGCAAAACCCCGACATCGACGACAGCAGCAGGTACAGGCCACACGCCGCCAGATAAAACAGCATCGGTTCCTTGGTGGCGTTCACCGCCAGGCTGGTCTGGCGCATCAGGTCCACCAGGGAAATGGTCGACACCAACGCCGTGTCCTTGAGCAGGCTCAACCAGTTGTTCGAAAGCCCCGGCAAGGCGATCCTCATCACCTGCGGCAGCACCACCTTGAAAAACGTGTGCCTGCGGCTCAAGCCCAGTGCCTGGGCGCCTTCGTACTGGCCGCGCGCCACGGTCTTCAATGCCCCCAGCCATACCTCGCTGGAAAAGGCCGCCAGCACCAGGCTGAACGCGATCACCGCCGCCACGAACGCGTTGATGCCAAACTCGGCCGAACCGCCCCAATACGCCTGGAACTTCTGCAGCGCGATCTGGATGCCGTAATACACGATCAATAACGTCAGCAACTCCGGCAGGCCACGAAAACAGGTGGAGAACAGCGCAGCCATCGCCCTCACCGTGGTGTTTGCCGATCTGCTGCACAGCGCCACCAACAACCCCAATGGCAACCCCAGCGGCACACACGCCAATGCCAGCGCCATCGTGACCCCTGCGCCCGCCAGCAGCGCGCCGCCCCACCCACCGGCGCCCAACGACAACAACCCTAATGACTCGAACATGGAAGACGCCCCCGCGCTTAATCATCCTCAAGGCCATGGGCCAACTTGAGCTGTCGATAGGTGCCGTCGGCGATCACGTCCGCGATGGCCTGGTTCAGCCTGGCGCGCAACGCCTCATCGGCCTTGCGCACGGCAATACCGGCGTCGCTTTGCGTACCGGGGATAGCCAGCACCCGGCAACACTGCGGGTCGGTGTTCTTCAACCACTCCTGCATCGGCGCGCTGTCGTTGACCACCGCATCCAGGCGGCCGTTGAGCAGGTCGCTGTTGGCCTCGTCCTGGCCGACGTACAACTTGACCCGCGCACCATTGGCGCCATAGACATCCTGGTTGTAGATACCCTGGGTGGACGACGACTGAGCGCCGACCGTCTTGCCGGCCAACGTGGCCGGCGCGGCGTCCTGAATGTCGCTGCCCCTGGGCACTGCCAGGACCATGCGCGTGCGGTTGTAGGGCTGGGTGAAGCTGACGGTCTTCTGGCGCTCTTCGGTGATGGCCATCGAGGCGATGATCGCGTCGTACTTTTTCGCAAGCAGGCCCGGGATGATGCCTTCCCAGTCCTGGGCAACAATCGTGCATTCGACGCCGAGCCTGGCGCACAGGGCGTTCGCCATATCGACGTCAAAACCACGCAGTTGGTTATTCGAGTCCACATAGTTGAAAGGCGGATAAGCACCCTCGGTGGCGAAACGCAGCGGCTGCGCATGGGCCACCGACAACAGCCCGAGGGTGATCGTTACGGCATAGAGCGTCTGTTTGACCTGTTTCATGAAGGCACCTACCGAATTATTTTTATTCTGCGTAGTGCCTGAGGCCTGGCTAACCCGAAGGAACACGGGTGATTGACGCAGGCTCAGTCACTGACCCAGCGGACACTACGCCAACCTAAACAATTCGTCTATATTTTACAGATAGTCTATTTCCGAGTTTTTTGTAGGCCAAAACCGGGATGCACGATCGACCGCACACGGCCCGCCAGTTTTTCCCGCCACGGTGACCAGCGCCCCGGCAATAGTGCCCGTCACCGCGTTCAGCAAGATCGGCATCGAGCAGCCTAGGCCAGCAGTATTCTGACCGAGCGTCTCGCCCCTGCGATCCACCACCGATGCTGTGCGCCAAGACGAGGCTCGCACTGTTATGGATAGTGGTACGGCGTCAGCGCGCTACGATCGATGTGTCGATCAAGCCGCTGCAAGGCGCCAGCCAACGGGCATAACACGCCCGCAGACGTGCTGACACACCCCTCACCACCGGCCAGGTCGGCATGCAGCGGCGGCTGTCCCGCCGTCAACGGCGCCAGTTGGCGAATCTGCTCCAGAGACTGCGCCTCGAACGCCACCCGCAAGAAATAGCGCCCGGTCGCCAGCTGTTTGTAGCGTTCGAACTGGAGGCTGCCGACCGGCGGGATATTGCCCTCCAGGTAGTCGCCCAAGGTCCAGCGAAAGCCGAGCATCGTGCGCAAATACGAGATATTGGTGTCATGGGCCACCAACAGGGTGAAACGCACGTCCGGCGGCGTGCCCAGCGCATCCTCCGTGGCTTGGGGCGTGCCTTGCTTGAGCGCCAGGGAAATCTGATTCATCAACTGCGAGCCTCCGCGGCTGGCGATGTACGGGCTGTCATTGATGAAATCGTATTTGGCCTTGGTCAGCGCGGTCAGTTGGGACACCTGTTGCGCGGTGCGCCCGTGACCGAAGGCAACCTGATCCAGCGGCAGGCCTTCGCTGTATTCCAGGCGAAAGGTTTCCCCAAGATTGGCTTGTGTATTGAGGCCTTTGATGGCCAGGCGACCATCTTCGTCCTGGGTCAACTGCCAGGGTTCGTCACGGTAGGCGCAGGTGTTCGATGCACCGCAGATCACACTGCGCAACTGCTGCTCAGCCCCGTGGTAACGGGTTTGAGCACTGGCCACGCTGCCGCCCATGCGGGCGAGCACGCTGTCTTCGGCACGCTGGGGGTCGAGTCGGGCGAAGGGCATTTTGTCACTCTGGAACAGCGCATCCTGGTTCCCCTGCACCACGCTCGGCTGCAACCCACAGCCAGGGAACAGGCCATCGAGCAGGGCCGAAGCGGTGGCTTGGGTGCGTTGCAACGGACTGGCGCGCACAAATACCTCGCCAGGGGCCGGGCAGCCATCGGGCAACAGGCCGGCAGCGCGCAGCACCTGGCCGCGATAGCGCCCCATTTCCACTGCCGCCGCGTAGCCATGACCGGTCAAATGTCCGTCGGGCACCGACCAGGTAGGCAGCGCACGGCCGGTGACCTTGGCCAGTTTCGGGCTATCGGTGGGCGGGCGCACACCGTGGCGGCTGACCTGCACCACCTTATCCAGCACAAACCCGTCAGCCGGTGCGGCCTGAGCCGGGATCGACATCAGACCGAGCAGTAACAAGGGGGTAAAACGTAGGTAGGAAGAGAACATATCGGTTTCCTGTGGCGGGTCTACGGGTAGGTCATTCCCGCGTATCGCAGGCGAGAATGACCACGCCGGGGTCAAGGGTAGCGGTACGCCGTCAGCGCTGTGCGATCGATGGCCCGGTCGGTGCGCTCGACGAACTGCGCAATCGGACACAGGATGCCGAGCGGGGTGTGCTGGCAACCCGGCTGATCAAAGTCAGCCTGCAAGGGCGGATGTTCACTGTCCAGGCGCTGTAAGGCGCGAATCTGATCCATGCCTTGTGTGATGAACCGCGTGCGGATAAAGCGCTCGCCGGTCTGGGTGTCGCGGTAGCGCTCGAACGCCAGCGTGCCGGTGGGCGGGATATTGCCCCGCTGGTACTCGCCAAGCTGCCATGTAAACCCCAGCAGGGTACGCAGGTGCGAGATGTTGGTGTCGTGGGCCACCAGCATCAGCAGACGCGCCGCAGGCGGGTTGCCCAACGGATCGTTCTTCTCCAACGGCGTCCCCTGCTCCAGGGCCAGCACAATCTGGTTCATCAACTGCGAACCGCCACGACTGGCAACGTGCGGGGTGTCATTGATGAAGTCATATTTGGCCCGGTGCAGCCGCCCCAGCGCCGAGACTTGCGCCGCATCGCGAGCATGGCCGAAAGCGACATCTGCCAGCGGCATGCCTTCGCTGTATTGCAGGCGAATGGTCTCGGCCATCGACGAGGCCTTGTCCAGGCCCTTGATCTTGAACCGCCCGCCATCGCCCTCTTTCAAGACCCAGGGCGTGTCGAAGAACGGGCAAGCTTTGCCCGCTTCGCACACTGCACTTTTCAGACGCTCCAGGTCAGGGCGCAAGCGCTCGCGGGCTGATTGCAGAGAGCCGCCGAGGGCCTGCAGGATCTGGGCTTTGGCAATAGCGGGGTCAATCTGCGCGAAGGGCATTTCATCGGTCTGGAACAACGGGTCCGGCTTGCTGCGCGCCAGCGCTTTTTCGCCGCAGCCGGGGAACATGCCATCGAGCAGGGCGGCGGCGGTAGAACGTGTGCGCTGTTTGGGGCTGGCAACCGCCACGACGCTGCCCGGCGACGGGCAGCTATCGGCCAGCAGACCGGCGTTGCGGTAGTACGCCGCCTGCCAGGCCCCCATGTAGCTGGCGGCCAGATAACCATGGCCGGTCAGCTCACCGTCCTGTACCAGCCATGGCGTCCAGGCGCGGCCGGTGGCCTTGACCAATTTGTCGGTATCGGTGGGCGAACGCACGCCATGGCGGCTGACCTGCACCACTTTTTCCAGCACGTAACGGTTCGTTTCGGCGGCTTGCAGGCTGGCGCACAACGTGAGGGCGACCAATGCCAGGCCCGTTCGATTGAAGAGGGTCATGCTCATTTTCCTTTCATCAGAATTCGTAGGAGAAGCCCACGCGATAGCGGGCCTGGCGCTGGTCAGTGTTCTTGTCGACGTACACGTCGGCCACTTCAAGGTAGGGGGTAAACTGTTTGGTGAGTTTGTATTCGAACAACAGCTTATTGCTGTAGTTCTTGCGGGTACCGTCGAAGACCACCTGATTACTGTAAATCTGCTTGCGCCCAACACCGACCGACAACAGGCCAAACTTATACTTGGCGCCCAATTCAACCGCATTGTCGTGTTTATCGGCCTTGCCCTCTTCGTCATAACGCGTGAGCTTGTGGTAATAGCCCGGCGTGATGGAGAACTTATCGGTGATCGCATAAGACACTTTCAACGACGGTTTATAGGACTTCTTATCCTTACCATCGGCGTAGGTAAACTTGGGTTTGACCTTCCACTGGGTCCCCAGCTTGTGGCTGTACTTGACCTTGGCCTTGAGTTCGTCCTTGGTCAGGCGGGAAAACGCCTTGCCCGGCTGGCCATCGCTGTCGGGAGCAGTGGCCATGATGGCTTCGAAGGAGAACGCCAACCCGTTGTCCAGGGCCTGGGTCAACATCACCTTGTCCTTATGTTCACGCTCGACTTCCGAATACTGATGTTGGTAGTCAAGTTCGAGGGCCTGAGTGGTGGTGGACGCAATGACCAAACCGATAAACGAATAACGCCTTAATGCTTTTTTATGAGGCCCAACGCTTAATTTCTTCATCTTTTCACCTGTTATTTTTATTGTTGATGACACGACAACTTTGCTGTTTTACGCGCGCAGCGGTACCGCTTCCGATGACTCGGAATTGTTGAAAACCTTGGGGGTATCAGTTAGCTAGAGGCTTATCCAAAACCGGACGCTGCTGGCGCTTGCGCCAACGAACCTGACCGGAAAACAGCGCGGTCATCAGCACTGAGATCAGCGAAGCGCCCAACCAGAACAGCGATAGGGTATGGAAGTCGTACAGCTTGCTGCCGTCATGGGCCAGGGTGGTGCCATGCTCGATCAACACCCCGGTGAGGATCTCGCCAGCCGCCGCCCCCGCGTAGCTGGCGATACCGATCATGCCCAGTGCCGCACCAGCCGCACTTTTAGCCGCAATGTCCACGGCCATCAGGCCACCGAGGAAGCACAGCAACGCGCCCATGGACAGGCCGAACAGCATCATGGCCGCCGCATCCAGCCAATAGTGGCCGCCGGGCAGGAACAGGAACATGCCCAGGGACACGCTGTTCATCAAGCCGAACAGGATCGCCAGGCCATGGCGCCGGCCGCTGAAGAAGCGGTCAGAAATCAGCCCGCTCAAGCCTGTGCCCACAATACCGAACACACCGGTGATAGAGATCAGTGCCGAAGCCGACAGCGTGTTGTAGCCCTTGGCGTTTTCCAGAAAAAACACGCCCCAGGAAATCACCGCGTAACGGCCGATGTACATCAGGCATGACGCCAGGGCCAGCAACCACAGCGCCGGATTTTTCAGCAGCGCCAGTTGCGCGCCCCATTTGCCGAGGGTCTTCGACACGGTTTCTTCACGGCCACCATCGACTTCGATAAAACCCACGCTCTGCGGCGAGTCGGCCATGAACAGGTAGATCAGCAACATGCCCAGCACCCCCATGGCAGTCGCCAGGAAGTAGCCGTATTGCCAGCCCCACGTGACGATCACAGCAGCGACGGCAATATAAGTCAGGGCTTCGCCCAGGCTGTGGGCAATCGACCAGAAACCATAGAACGTACCGCGCTCCTTGTCGGCATACCAACGCGACAACGACACCACGCACGGCCCCACCCCCATGGACTGGGCCCAGCCGTTCAGGCCCCAGGCCAGGGTGAGAATAATCGCGTTGGTGGTCAGCCCCATACAGGCATTGACCACCGCACTGATCAACAACCCCAGCATCATGAAACGCCGCACATTGGCGTGGTCGGCCAGGAAGCCGTTGACCAGCTTGCCCACGGCGTAGGTGAAGAACAGCGCAGAACCGATCATGCCCAACTGCGAAGGGCTGAGCAGGTTCTGGGCCACCAGCGCCGGCTTGGCCACATTGAAGGACAATCGGCACACGTAGAACAGTGCATAGCTCAAGGACATGGATAAAAAGGTCAGCCAGCGCACTCGGCGAAAGCGTCGCCCGTCGGGGTCGGCAATCAGGGGCCGCGCAGGCGCGGCATGGAACAAGGACAGCAGGGACTTCATGGCGGACAGACTCCTATTGTTATTATTCGCTGTACGTTGAAACGCAGATCGTGGAACGCTGTTCAGGCCTCCAGTGAAGGGCCGATCAGTTCGGCGAGTTGCGGGTACACCCGGGGGCTGGCCACCAGCAACGGGTTGCCGCCGAGCAAGCCGTCGCCACGCAGAAAATCACTGCAACGGCCACCAGCCTCACTGACCAGCACCAGTCCCGCAGCACAATCCCAACTGTTAATGTGGGTTTCGTAATACCCCACCAGCCGACCCGCTGCGACATAGGCGATCATCAGCGCGCCGGAGCCATTGCGAATGAACATGCCGCCGCCCTCCAGCAGCCCGGCGAGAAACGGGATGAAGTGTTCCTTGCCGCGTCGGTGGGAGGTGCCGACACCGGTCACACCGTAGCGAATATCCGCGGCGGAGCTGACCCGGATCGGAATGTCATTCACATAGGCACCGAGGCCGCGACAGGCGTGAAACAGTTCGTTGTGATTGGCATCGGCCACCGCCCCCAACCAAGGCTGACCGTCCACCAGCAAACCGATGGACACGCACCAGGTGTGCAAGCCATTGACGAAACAACTGGTGCCGTCGATGGGGTCGACCACCCACACACAACGCGCCGGTAAACCGGTCGCGCCACCCTCCTCGCCAACAAAACCATCATCGGGAAACTGCTCGGTCAGGCGCGCCTTGATAAAGACCTCCAGCTCGCGGTCGGCGATGCTGACCACGTCCTGGGGCACCGAATCCTTGTGCTCGACATTCAGTTGCTCGCGCTGCCGGTAATACGCCATGCCACGTTGGGCGGCCTCCGTCGCGACCTGACACACCAGCGCGTAACGCGCTGCCAAGTCAGCCAGGTCTGAGGATGTCTGTGTCTGAGTCATAAGCCCAACCTTCGCTTGTCAATTGCACACGTGTGCAAACCGTCAGGAAAAAAAAGTGAAGGCGCCCTTTGGTCAGGCCCGCCACTCACCGATTACTGCCCATACAACACGAAATAATTATTCTCTTCAAGAAGAGATTGAAATTTTATTTCTGAATTATCGTCGTACCGCGCTCTATCAAGGTCACCGGCACCGGTTCGAACTCGGCGATCCGTGCAAAATTTTCACCGCGGGCGACGATGGCGGCGACGGCGCGCTGCGCCAGTTGAACGCTGTCCTGGCGCACGGTGGTCAGGTCATAGGCCAATTGCGCGGCCTGGGCAATGTCATCGAAGCCGATCACCTGGACGTGTTGCGGCACGTGCAGGTGCAGCGTGAAACGCAATGCGTCCATCACCCCCAAGGCCAGCATATCGGTTGCACAGAAAATCCCGTCGGGCCCGTCGCCCTGACGGAACAGCCCCAGCAAGGCCTGCATTCCCCCCTGATAACCCAGGGTTTCATTGAACACCGCCTGCGCTTCGACATTCCCCTCGGCCAGGCGCTCGGAAAACCCCAGCCAGCGCTCGCGGCTGCTGAAGTTATGTTCGCCCTGGCCGATGAATGCCAGACGCCGCGCGCCGCCTCTGAGCAGTGCATCGGCCGCCATGCGTCCACCGGCGCGGTTGTCGCTGCCCACCACTTCAGCACCGGCCAGTTCGTGACCGCGGTTGATCATGGCCACTGGAATCTGCCGGTCCAGGTAATGCTGAACCACCGACAACGGCGGCGAGGCCGAGGTCAGGATCACCCCGGCAATCTGATAACTGAGCAAGGCATGCAGCGACTGCTCAAGCTGGGCCGGATCGTCGGCATTCATCAACAACGGCATCAAGCCGCGATGGCTCAGGCTATGGGCAATAGGGCTCAGGAGGCTGGCGCGAAAGGCGCTGTCGAAGCCGGCGGTGACCACACCGACGAAGTTGCTGCTGCCCTTGTTCATGGTGCGGGCGATCATATTGACTTGATAGCCCAGCGCCTTGGCCGAGGTCAGCACCTTCTCTCGGGTAGCAGGCGCCACACTGGCTCCGGGGGTGAACGTGCGCGACACCGCCGAACGCGAAACACCGGCATGCCGGGCCACATCCAGCGCTGTGATCACGTTTTTTTCAGAAGCGTCCATCGACCACCGTCCACTGCGAGAGAGCCGATACGGTAATGGCAAACGCGACCCAGGGAAAGCCTAGCGCCTGCGCATTCTTGAGGCTCGCGCAAGGCCGGTGCTACCATGCGCAACCGCCTGTCATGGCAAGGAACCCTCTGGTTTATGAGCAGCATTCGCGAGCGCAACAAAGAAAAGATCCTGCGGGCGGCGAGCGAGGAGTTTGCCGACAAGGGCTTCGCCGCGACCAAAACCAGCGACATCGCCGCCAAGGCCGGGCTGCCCAAGCCCAACGTCTACTACTACTTCAAGTCCAAGGACAACCTCTACCGCGAAGTGCTCGAGAGCATCATCGAGCCGATCCTGGCAGCCTCGACGCCGTTCAACCCGGAGGGTGAGCCTGCGGCGGTACTGAGCAACTACATCCGCTCGAAAATCCGCATCTCCCGCGACCTGCCCTTCGCCTCCAAGGTGTTCGCCAGCGAAATCATGCACGGCGCCCCGCACCTGAGCGCCGAACAGGTCGAGCAACTCAACGCCCAGGCCAAGCACAATATCCAGTGCATCCAGCACTGGGTGGACCGTGGGTTGATTGCGCCGATCGATCCCAATCACTTGATGTTCAGCATCTGGGCCGCGACCCAGACGTATGCGGATTTTGATTGGCAGATTTCGGCGGTGACCGGCAAGGCCAAATTGGATGAAGCGGATTACGAGGCGGCGGCGCAGACGATTATTCGGTTGGTGCTCAAGGGCTGTGCGCCGGACTGAGACACCGAGGCGCCTGTGGCAATCGGGAGCAAGCTCCCTCCCACATTTGATCGGGTTTACACATGTCTATTTGTGAATACCGTCAAAGGTGGGAGGGAGCTTGCTCCCGATGAGGCCCTGACAGTCATCCAAAAATCAGGCTGACACCCCCGCATCCGCCCACAAACCCAGCGCTTCAATCGCCGTGATCGCACACTGCTCATCAATATCCGACGTGTCCCCGCTGATCCCGATCGCCCCCAGCACCAGCCCTTCCTGATCCCGAATCAACACCCCGCCCGGCGCCGGCACCACGCTGCCCTGCCCCAAGCTGTTCAATGCGGCGATAAACGCCGGGCGTTGCTGCGCATCCAGCGCGAGCAAGCGTGAGCCTTTGCCCAGGGCAATCGCACCCCAGGCCTTGCCAATGGCGATCTGCGGGCGCAGCAGGCTGGCGCCGTCGTCCCGTTGCAGGGTGATCAGGTGGCCGCCGCCGTCCAGCACGGCAATGGTCAGCGGCGCCGAGGCAATGGTACGGCCTGCGGCGAGGGCCTGGCCGGCCAGGTTGACTGCGACTTTCAAGGTTAAAGCGCTCATGGGTGCCGTCCTTATCTTGTTATGGGAAAGCCGTGGGCTCTGTTGGAACAGATACCGGATGCGACAAATAGAACACAATAGAGTTATTTCTTGTATACAATATTTTCGCGAAAACCTGCCGAATGTCGAAAAAATACCCTACAAAGACCTTCCGACGAACGCAAAGGCTACTGAATAAAATGCATTGACCTGTGGCGCTTGCCGTGAATACACTTCGACCAAACACCACTTGTATACAATTACAAAACGCAAGAGGCACCAAAACAATGAGCAAAATGAGAGCAATCGAAGCCGCCGTTCTGGTGATGCGTCGTGAAGGGGTAGACACCGCCTTCGGTATCCCAGGCGCCGCGATCAACCCGCTGTATTCGGCCTTGCAGAAGGTCGGTGGCATCGATCACGTCCTTGCTCGCCATGTTGAAGGCGCCTCGCATATGGCCGAGGGCTACACTCGCACCAAGGCCGGCAATATCGGCGTGTGCATCGGCACATCGGGCCCGGCGGGCACCGACATGGTCACAGGCCTGTACAGCGCCTCGGCCGACTCGATTCCGATCCTGTGCATCACCGGCCAGGCCCCCCGGGCGCGGATGCACAAGGAAGATTTCCAGGCCGTGGACATCACCAGCATCGTCAAGCCGGTGACCAAGTGGGCGACCACGGTCCTCGAACCCGGCCAGGTGCCGTATGCGTTCCAGAAGGCCTTTTATGAAATGCGCTCCGGCCGCCCTGGCCCGGTGCTGATCGACCTGCCGTTCGACGTACAGATGGCCGAGATCGAATTCGACATCGACGCCTACCAGCCGCTACCCCTGGCCAAACCGCTGGCCACGCGCATCCAGGTGGAAAAAGCCCTGGCCCTGCTCGACCAGGCCGAACGCCCGCTGCTGGTGAGCGGTGGCGGCGTGATCAATGCCGATGCCAGCGACCTGCTGGTGGAGTTCGCCGAGTTGACCGGCATCCCGGTGATCCCGACCTTGATGGGCTGGGGCACCATCCCCGACGATCACCCGCAGATGGTAGGCATGGTCGGCCTGCAAACGTCGCACCGTTATGGCAACGCGACGCTGCTGAAAGCCGACGTGGTGCTCGGCATCGGCAACCGCTGGGCCAACCGCCACACCGGTTCAGTGGAGGTGTACACCGAGGGGCGCACGTTCATTCACGTCGACATTGAACCGACGCAAATCGGCCGCGTATTCACCCCGGACCTCGGCATCGTTTCCGACGCCGGGGCCGCACTGACGATGTTCATCGAAGTCGCCCGCGAGTGGAAAGCCGCAGGCAAACTCAAGGACCGCAGCGCCTGGCTGCATGACTGCCAGCAGCGCAAGGCCACCCTGCAGCGCAAGACCCACTTCGACAACGTGCCGGTCAAGCCGCAACGGGTGTACGAAGAGATGAACCAGGTGTTCGGCAAAGACACCTGCTACGTCAGCACCATCGGCCTGTCGCAGATTGCCGGCGCGCAATTCCTGCATGTCTACAAGCCGCGTCACTGGATCAACTGCGGCCAAGCCGGCCCGTTGGGCTGGACCATCCCGGCGGCGCTCGGCGTGGTCAAGGCCGACCCGAGCCGCAAGGTGGTGGCGCTGTCCGGCGACTATGACTTCCAGTTCATGATCGAAGAACTGGCCGTGGGCGCGCAGTTCAAGCTGCCGTATATCCACGTAGTGGTGAACAACTCCTACCTGGGGCTGATCCGCCAGGCCCAGCGCGGGTTCGAAATGGACTACTGCGTACAGTTGTCTTTCGACAACCTCAACGCCCCGGAACTCAACGGCTATGGCGTCGACCACGTCGCCGTCGCCGAAGGCCTGGGGTGCAAGGCCCTGCGCGTGTTCGAGCCCGGCCAGATCCAGCCGGCACTGCGCCGCGCCCAGGAAATGCTCGAAGAATTCAAGGTTCCGGTGATCGTTGAGATTATTCTGGAGCGCGTGACCAATATTTCCATGGGCACCGAGATCAACGCCGTCAACGAATTCGAAGATCTGGCCCTGGTCGGCAACGATGCGCCGACTGCCATTTCCCTGCTCGATTAAGGAGAACCCTATGCCGCGCTTTGCCGCCAACCTGTCCATGCTGTTCACCGAACAGGCGTTTCTCGCTCGCTTCAAAGCGGCCGCCGATGCGGGCTTTGCAGGCGTCGAATACCTGTTCCCCTACGAATTCAGCTCTGCCGAAATCAAGGCGCAGTTGGATGCCAATGGCTTGACCCAGGTGCTGTTCAACCTGCCGGCCGGCGATTGGGCCAAGGGCGAACGGGGCCTGGCGTGCCATCCGGATCGGGTCGAGGAATTCCGCGCCGGGGTCGACCTGGCCATCGCTTACGCCCAGGTGCTGGGCAACACCCAGGTCAACTGCCTGGCGGGCATCCGGCCGCAGGGCGTGGACGATGCCATCGTAGAAAAGACCTTTGTCGCCAACCTCAAATACGCCGCCGACACGCTGCAAGCGGCGGGTATCAAGCTGGTGATGGAAGCGATCAACACCCGCGACATCCCTGGGTTCTACCTGAACAACACCGCGCAGGCCCTGGCGATTCGCGAACAGGTGGGCAGCGCCAATCTGTTCCTGCAATACGACATTTACCACATGCAAATCATGGAAGGCGATCTGGCCCGCACCCTGGCCGCGCACCTGGGTGAGATCAACCACATCCAACTGGCGGATAACCCGGGTCGCAACGAGCCCGGGACCGGGGAGATCAACTATCGGTTCCTGTTCGAGCATTTGGACCGTATCGGTTATCAGGGTTGGGTCGGCTGTGAATACAAGCCGTTGACCACCACCGAAGCGGGTTTGGGTTGGCTCAAGACCCATAACGCCCTGTGACAGGCACAACACGCAACCAACCTGTGGGAGGGGACTTGCTCCCTCCCACATTTGGACCCCATGTGTTTGGCAGACCGCGCTCTATCGAATAAAAAGAGGATTTCTTCATGGCTAAAATCGGATTCATCGGCACCGGCATCATGGGCCAACCCATGGCCGCCAACCTGCAAAAAGCCGGTCACCAACTGTTCCTGTCCGAGCATCACGGCAAGGCGCCAGCCGAGTTGATCGCCGCCGGCGCCATCGCGCTGGCCACCCCGCAGCACGTCGCCCAGGAAGCCGAATTCATCATCGTCATGGTGCCCGACACCCCGCAGGTCGATGACGTGCTGTTCCGCGCCGATGGCGTGGCCGCCGGCCTGTCGCCGAACAAAGTGGTGATCGACATGAGCTCGATCTCCCCCACCGCCACCAAGGCCTTTGCCGCCAGGATCAACCAGACCGGCGCGCAGTACCTCGATGCGCCGGTGTCCGGCGGTGAAGTCGGAGCCAAGGCCGGCACCTTGAGCATCATGGTCGGCGGTGAGCCGCAGACCTTCGAGCGTGCCTTGCCGCTGTTCCAGAGCATGGGCAAGAACATCACTCTGGTCGGCGGCAACGGCGACGGCCAGACAGCCAAAGTGGCGAATCAGATTATCGTCGCGCTGAACATCCAAGCGGTGGCCGAAGCGCTGCTGTTCGCCGCGAAAAACGGCGCCGACCCGGCCAAGGTGCGTGAAGCGCTGATGGGCGGCTTCGCCTCGTCGAAGATCCTTGAAGTACACGGCGAACGCATGATCAAGGGCACCTTCGATCCGGGCTTTCGCATCAACCTGCACCAGAAGGACCTCAACCTGGCGCTGGCCGGGGCCAAGGAGCTGGGGATCAACCTGCCGAACACCGCCGGCACCCAACAGGTGTTCAGCACCTGCACCGCGATCGGGGGCGGCAACTGGGACCACTCGGCGTTGATCAAGGGCTTGGAGCATATGGCGAACTTCTCGATTCGCGACAAATAACCCACACCGCTGCCCTTTTTGAAATGCCGTCAAATGTGGGAGGGAGCAAGCCCCCTCCCACAGGTTGATCGCATTTCAATAGCCGCAATTGCTGCATCTCTAATAACAAAAAAATCCCCGGGAGCCCGCTTATGTCGGTCGATCCGCAACACCTGCTTCGCGAGCTGTTTGCCACCGCCATTGACGCCGCCCATCCCCGGCAAGTCCTCGAAGCCTACCTGCCCGCCGACCGCAGCGGCCGGGTGATTGTGATCGGCGCCGGCAAAGCCGCGGCTGCCATGGCGCTGGTCGTGGAAAACGCCTGGCACGGTGAAGTCACGGGGCTGGTGGTCACCCGCTACGGCCATGGCGCGCCGTGCCAGAAAATCGAAGTGGTCGAAGCCGCCCACCCGGTCCCGGATGCCGCCGGCATCAAAGTGGCGCAGCGCGTGCTGGCGCTGATCAGCCAACTGAGCGAAGACGACCGGGTGATCTTACTGCTCTCCGGCGGTGGCTCGGCGTTGCTCGCCCTGCCCGCCGAAGGCATCAGCCTGGCCGACAAACAGGCCATCAACAAAGCCCTGCTCAAATCCGGCGCCACCATCGGCGAGATGAATTGCGTGCGCAAGCACCTCTCGGCGATCAAGGGCGGCCGACTGGCCAGGACGGCATGGCCGGCGACGGTCTATACCTACGCGATTTCCGATGTGCCGGGCGACCTGGCCACGGTGATCGCTTCCGGCCCCACGGTCGGCGACCCAAGCACTTCGCAACAGGCCCTGGCCATTCTCAAGCGCTATGGCATCGACGCGCCGGCGTCCGTGCGCAGCTGGTTGCAGAACCCGGCCTCGGAAACCGTCAAACCCGGCGACCCGCTGCTCGCCCGCAGCCATTTCCAATTGATCGCCCGCCCACAACAGTCGTTGGAAGCGGTCGCGGTGAAAGTCCGCCAGGCCGGGTTCAGCCCGCTGATCCTCGGCGACCTCGAAGGCGAAGCGCGGGACGTGGCCAAGGTCCACGCCGGGATCACCCGGCAGATCGTGCAGCACGGCCAGCCGTTGGCGGCGCCATGCGTGATCCTGTCCGGCGGGGAAACCACCGTGACCGTGCGCGGCACTGGCCGTGGCGGGCGCAACGCCGAATTCCTGCTGAGCCTCACCGACAGCCTCAAGGGCCTGCCCGGCGTCTATGCCCTGGCCGGCGATACCGACGGCATCGACGGTTCGGAAGACAACGCCGGCGCGCTCATGACCCCCACCAGCTACGCCCGCGCCGAAGCGCTGGGCCTGTCGGCCTGCGACGAGCTGGACAACAACAATGGCTACGGCTATTTCGCCGCCCTCGACGATCTGATCATCACCGAACCGACCCGCACCAACGTCAACGACTTTCGCGCCATTCTGATTCTCGAGGCTGCCCACCCTGTTGAATGCCCCCTTCAGCATCCCGATGGACCTGCAAGAGCCGAAACTGCGGGTTGCGCAACCGGGGTCGATCAGACGTTGATCTAGCGCCGGTCAGGGTCTCCTGCCCCGACTGGGCCGAAGCGCTGCTCAACGGCTTCAGCCAGATTGTCCTGCAGCGACAGCCCGCGTGGACAGCCCGTTCGAATCCCCCTAGGCTTGCCCGATATTCGATAGGGGCGAACGTTATGGACAGCAACAACGACTGGCGTCAGCGTCTCTATGTCATGGTTTTCCAGAGTGACACGCCGGCCGGGCGGCGTTTCGACAGCACCCTGCTGCTGATCATTCTCGCCAGCCTGGTGGTGGTGATCCTCGACAGCATCCAGGAAGTCCACGACAATTACGCCGCCGTGCTGGCCTACATCGAGTGGGGCTTCACCGTCATCTTCGCCATCGAGTATGGCCTGCGCTTGTACTGCTCGCCCAAGCCGTTGCGCTATGCCTTCAGTTTCTACGGCCTGGTGGATTTGCTCGCCATCGTGCCCGGCATCCTCGCGCTGTATTACAGCGATGCCCAGTACCTGTTGATCATCCGCATCATCCGCATGCTGCGCATCTTCCGGGTGCTCAAGCTCGGGCCGTACCTCAAGCAGGCCAACTACCTGATGTCGGCGTTGCGCGGCAGCAAGCAGAAGATCGTGGTGTTCCTGCTCAGCGTCTGCACCCTGGTGACGGTGTTCGGCACCTTGATGTATGTGATCGAAGGGCCTGGGAACGGCTTCACCAGCATCCCCAAGGGCATCTACTGGGCGATCGTGACCCTGACCACCGTGGGCTTCGGCGATATCGTGCCCAAGACCCCGCTGGGCCAGGTGATTTCGTCCCTGGTGATGATCACCGGTTACTCGATCATCGCCGTGCCCACCGGGATCTTCACCGCCGAACTGGCCAACGCCATGCGCGGTGAACAGTTGCAAACGGACTGCCCGGTGTGCAAGAAAAACACCCATGACGCGAACGCGGCGTTTTGTTCGCGGTGTGGCAACGCATTGTTTAACAAGCTGGAATAAGCAAAGATCTTTTTAATCTTTAAGCGAATATACAGCCCCGGCTATAGTCGCTGGCAAAGTGCTTCTCTCTACTCTCGAACAACAAGGAATGAGCAGTGAAAAAACTCGTTAGCGCCTCTCTCCTGGCCGCCGGCCTTGCATTGGCCGGTGTCGTCCAGGCCGCACCGACCACCCTGCTCAATGTGTCCTACGACGTGATGCGCGATTTCTACAAGGACTACAACGCCGCCTTCCAGAAACACTGGGAAGCCGAGCACCCGAACGACAAGCTGACCTTGCAGATGTCCTTCGGCGGCTCCAGCAAACAAGCGCGCTCGGTGATCGACGGCCTGCCGGCTGATGTGATCACCATGAACATGGCCACCGACATCAACGCCCTGGTCGACAACGGCAAACTGGTGCCGGACAACTGGGCTACCCGCCTGCCGAACAACAGCGCGCCGTTCACTTCGGCCACCGTGTTTATCGTGCGCAAGGGCAACCCGAAAGCCCTGAAAGACTGGCCGGACCTGCTCAAGGATGGTGTGCAAGTGGTCGTGCCCAACCCGAAGACCTCGGGTAACGGTCGCTACACCTACCTGTCGGCCTGGGGCTACGTGCTGAAGAACGGCGGTGACGAAGACAAAGCCAAGGCCTTTGTCGGCAAGCTGTTCAAGCAAGCGCCCGTGCTGGACACCGGTGGCCGTGCCGCGACCACGACGTTCATGACCAACCAGATCGGCGATGTGCTGGTGACCTTTGAAAACGAAGCGGAAATGATCGCCCGCGAATTCGGCCGCGATCAGTTCGAAGTGGTCTACCCAAGCGTCTCCGCCGAAGCCGAGCCGCCGGTCACGGTGGTGGACAAAGTGGTCGAGAAGAAAGGCACGCGCGCGGTCGCCGAAGACTACCTGAAGTACCTGTGGTCGCCGGAAGGCCAGGAAATCGCGGCCAACAACTACCTGCGCCCGCGTGATCCGAAAGTGCTGGCCAAGTACACCGATCGTTTCCCGAAAGTCGACTTCCTGTCGGTCGAGAAGACCTTTGGCGACTGGCGCACCGTGCAGAAAACCCACTTCAACGATGGCGGGGTGTTCGACCAGATCTACAACGAGCAGTAAGCCGCTCGCACTGAAGAAACGCGAGCCAATGTGGGGGCTGGCTTGCCTGCGATAGCGTCGCCCGGGTGTGTCCGATACACCGGGGTGTCCGCATTGCAGGCAATGCCCGCTCCCACATTCGTTTGATGCCAAGCATGATCGTCAGGCCGCCGGGTCGCCTGTTTCGGCCGGTGCGTCTGCATGTATCATGGGCGCTCGAAGCCAACGCCAAGGCTTCAGTCATCATTTCACGGCATGAGTGTTATCACCGCCAACAGCCTACTCGCCGCAGTGTCTTGTCTTTACTCTCGCTCGCCATCTTCCTTCGCTTTTATGAGAACACCATGAACGCTACTCCCCACGCTACGAGCACCATGACCCGCGGGATGGTGATGCTGTTTGCGTTTTGCTGCGGCGCCATCGTCGCCAACATCTACTACGCGCAACCGATCATCGAGCTGATCGCACCGGACATCGGCCTGACGCCCGCCATGGCCAGCCTGATCGTATCGCTGACGCAAATCGGCTACGCCCTGGGCCTGTTCTTCCTGGTGCCCCTGGGCGACTTGCTGGAAAACCGCAAGCTGATGATCAGCACCACCGTGATCGCCATCGCCAGCCTGCTGGGCGCGGCGTTTACCGAGCAACCGAACCTGTTCCTGCTGGTGTCGTTGTTGATCGGTTTCAGTTCGGTGTCGGTGCAGATCCTGATCCCACTGGCGGCGCACCTGGCACCTGCCGAGTCCCGTGGCCGCGTGGTCGGCAGCATCATGGGCGGCCTGTTGCTGGGCATCCTGCTGGCGCGGCCGGTGTCCAGTGTGGTCGCCGACCATTTCGGCTGGCGCGCGATGTTCATGGCCGCGGCCGCGTTGATGGCCGTTATCAGCGTGGTCTTGCTGATGACCATTCCCAAGCGCCAGCCCGACCACAGCGCCAGCTATGGCCAATTGCTGCGTTCCCTCGGCACCCTGCTGCGTGAACAACCGCTGTTGCGCCAGCGCGCCTTTTATCAAGGTTGCATGTTTGCCACCTTCAGCCTGTTCTGGACCGCTGCGCCGCTGGAGTTGGTGCGCAATCATGGCCTGAGCCAGACCCAGATCGCGATCTTCGCCCTGGTCGGTGCCATCGGTGCCATCGCCGCGCCCATCGCCGGGCGCCTGGCCGATGCCGGCCACACCCACCGCGCGTCACTGCTGGCCATGGTGTTTGCGGTGTTGAGCTTCCTGCCGGCCTTCGTACACCCGCTGTACAGCGTGATCGGCCTGGCGGTGACCGGCGTGGTCCTCGACTTCTGCGTGCAGATGAACATGGTCCTCGGCCAACGCGCCATCTACGCCCTCGACGCCAACAGCCGCAGCCGCCTGAACGCGCTGTACATGACCAGCATCTTCATCGGTGGTGCCTTCGGCTCGGCGATTGCCAGCAGCGTTTACGAACACGGCGGCTGGCTGGGCGTGATGCTGGTGGGCAGTGCGTTCCCGCTGGTGGCGCTGCTGCGCTTTCTCAGTGCTTCGCGCCACACTTCGGCGGTCACTGCCTGACGGCATGATGCCTCGGGATCGTGGGTGGGGTTACGAGCGCGGCCTGCCACTGGACGACGGGGCGATAATCTGCAGCAGCTGTAACACGAACGCTGACAGTGTCTTGGCAAGCATTTCGATCAGTGCGGACGGCCCGTTTGGGGTTTCACCCGGCAGCGGGGTTGGGGTTGGGGTTGGGGCCGGAGTCGGGGCTGGCGTCGGCACAGACTGAACGTCAGGCTGCGACCCATCCCACCGTACATCGCCAGGCTTGATCTGCCCCTTGCTGTTGATCACCATGTCCGCGTTGCCCGTCCCCTTCAGATCAATGGCCAGGCTCGCCCCCCCCGTACTGGCATCGTGTTTGAGCACCGCTTCACCGGCGCGGCCGCTGAACCGATCGGTAAACACCAGGGCGCGCACACCTGCCGCTTTTAAGGCACCCGAGACGTCGATCTTATCGGTACCGCTGGTGAAGTCCTCGATCAGGTCGGGGCTCTGTGCGGCGGAGTCGCTGACGTTATCGTAGACAAACGTATCCGCGCCGCCGCCGCCCCTCAACGTGTCGGCGCCGGCACCGCCCTTGAGGCGGTTGGCCGCATCATTGCCGATCAAGGCATCACGACCGGCACCGCCGATCGCGTTTTCAATAACACATCCCTTGGCGACGGACACATTGCCCTTCAAGCCGCCCACGTCAGAGAACGACTCCGCATTCAGATCGACCTTCTGATCCTGGGAAAACCCGGAAAAATCCAGCGTATCCACACCACCACCATCCCACACACAGAACACCGGTTTGTCCCTGGCGCTGGTAAGGCTCATCACTTCGCGCTCGGTATTGGAGTTGAAACCATAGACGGTGTCGGTCTTGCGGGTCTGGTGGTTGGCGCCATACAAGCGTTGCGCCGCGGCGATATCGTCCATCATCGGGGCAGACGGATTGAGCGATCTGAAGTCATGACCGGATTGATGGCGTTCCGACCAGTAACTCATCACGGTGCGTGCCTTGGTGTCCTGCGCATAGACCGCGCCGTTTTGGTAGTTGGCGCCGTCGCCGTTATAGCGTCCCGGATGTTGCAGGCCAATGGCGTGACCGATTTCATGAATAGCCGTGACCGAAAAGTGACTGCCCAGCGCAGGCGAAGCCGCCCCGCCCCGGGTGCCGATCGTGGCCGCTGTCCGATTCGTGGAACCATGAGGTAAGTCGGCAACCCCCCGGTCGCCGCGAGGGTTATTGTGGATACTGAGCGCTCCGTCCGTACCGTTTGACTGCTCGCGGAAATTGATATTGGCCACATCCTGCCAGGCTTGCACTGCCTGGTGCACGCGCTGTTTCTGCTGGGCGGTGAAACTCGCGTCGACCGTGTAGTGCAAGTCGATCTTCTGATCGCCGTTACGGTCACGGAAACGATGATTTTCCCGCGTGATTTGTTTGGCCGCCTGGTCCGTCGTAAACGACGGTTTCTTCGAGGCCCCGGCACCAAACGGGCCGGGGTCCGATATCGGAAAACCCATGCGGGAAGTTACAGAAAACAGATCAGGTCCATTCATTGTGCGGCACTCGTATTATTAATGAATACACAAGAACACCGAATCGAATCGATCCGGAGATTAAGTATCAATAACCGCGAGCCGCGTTAAACCAGGCTCATCGTTATCGCCGATAATCTCGCACAGTGAAAAATAGCGGACCAACACTATTTTAGTTTCAGCTGAAACAACCACACGCTGCGTAACATGCAGTCAGACAACCAGGATTTTATTTGCAATTTAAACATCCAACCACACAACCGACTCACCAATACCGGGTTGCTTTTACAATAAAAAAACAAATTCTAAACAAATACCCGTCACTGGCTTACTTCAATTCCCGCCAGACAAAGACATATCCACTTAAGCTTCTTCACTGCGATAAACCCCGCCTGGGAGCGGGTGACAAGCCATAGCCATTCCCCGTAGGCTTTGCGCCGTACTGCGTCGCGATGCGCTCAATCACAAGCAAGGGACACCCGATGGACCGCCTGACCGCCATGGAAACCTTCGTCCACGTTGTCGAAACCGGCTCGTTCTCCGCCGCCGCCAAACGCCTGGGCATCGGCCAGCCCGCGGTGTCGAAGAGCGTCGCGCAGTTGGAAGCGCGCCTGGCGGTGCGCTTGGTACTGCGCTCAACCAGAGGCCTGACGCCGACCGAAGCGGGCCTGGCGTATTTCGAAAAAGCCAAGCGCGCCATCGATGAGGCCAACGAGGCCGACGACGCTGCCCGCAGCGCGGGCGCCGGGCTGTCGGGTAACTTGCGCATCAGCGCCGCCGTGACCTTCGCCAGCCTGCATATCCTTCCGCACCTGGGGCCGTTCCTGGAGCAGTACCCTGGGTTGAACATCGATGTAGTACTCGACGACCACAGCCTCAACCTGGTGGAAGAAGGCATCGACGTCGCCCTGCGCATGGGCAACCTGAGCGATTCGGGGCTGACCGCACGCAAGATCGGGGCGTCGCCCTGCCATATCCTGGGCACCCCGGCCTACTTCGAACGCTTCGGCGAACCCGCCACGCCAGCCGATCTGCTGCGACACCAGGCGGTCATCTATACCCAGGGCGAGGGCGCGCGCTGGACATTTACCCGAGACGCCCGCGAATACCCGATCGTCGTCCATGGCCGCTTGCACATCACAGCGGCGGAAGGGGTACGTGCGGCTGTGCTGAACCACTTGGGCCTGACCCTGGCATCGGCCTGGATGTTCGCGCCGGAACTGGCCAGTGGCGCGGTGAAGCCGGTGTTGACCGACTGGCATTTGCCGGCGCGGGACTTATGGGCCGTGTTTCCGACAGGGCGGATGGCGAGTGCCAAGGCGCGGGCGTTTGTGGAGTATGTGGAACGGTTGTCAACGCGCTGACGGGGCCAGGTAGCGCAGCAAACACTCGACCGTATGCTCCAGCGGGCCGGAGTTATCCAGCACGAGCAACCCCGCCCCCATGCCGGCCAGCAACTGCGCCGTAAACCGTGCATTACGCGCCAGGCGCGCATCGATATCCGCCACCGACTCACGCCCCCGCGCCAGCAAGCGCTGGCGCAGCGCCGCCTGATCGACACTCAGCAACACCACCAGCAACGCCGGGTAACGCTCGCGGGCCTGCGCCAGGTGGGCACGGGAGCCGTTGACCAGCACATCCTCCCCCGCCGCCAGCCACGCGTCGATGTCCGCGGGTATGCCATAGGACAACCCATTGGCCTGCCAACTCAACGCAAACGCGCCTTCGGCTTGCATCGCGACAAACTGCTCGGCGCTCACCCCCTGTGCCGCCTCGCCCACCGCTTCCGCCGAGCGCGTAATCACCCGACGCACAATGCGGCAGCCACGTTCGGCCAAACGTGGTCGTGCAGCGTCCAACAGGCTGTCCTTGCCCGAACCCGATGGCCCGATGAGATAGATCAACCTGCCCGCCATCAATACACCCTCTTCGCTTGTCTGCAGATTTGTTGCATGACCGACTACGTTTCACGGCGGCGGCCACAGTATCGAATTGTGACGCGCTACGCACTCGGTCAGGCGTGCGCGTAGGCGCTTTTATGTTCGGGTGCAGGAACTGTGCACGGTTTCCCGGAAGGCAGAGGGTCAGCCTCCAGACAAAACGCGCGCGCATTGCCACACCGCAAAGCCAATCAATAATCCACCGCTGATGCGATTGATCACATCAAGATCAGGATTATCGATCAGCGCAGTCCTGATGAGGCTGCCACCCAGCGCATATAATATCTGGCCTAAAAATGAACCCACCAGAAAACCCGCCAGACTCAGGTAGAGCCCGAGCCCCTCAAACAGCGTGCCGCTGGCAATCACATAGGAGGAGATCGCTACGATAGTGAGTGGGTTCATTAGCGTCAGTAAAAAGACCGGGATAAATCCTGCTGTCGTTTTTACTTGTGCCACAGCTGTATGTTTTGCAAATGTAATGCCCCCCAGATAAAACAGGTAAGCAATTGCCACCCAGGTCAACAGACGGTTGTTGGCTAGCCAAAATTCCTTGATTGTCTGCAAACCATAAAATGCGACAGCCGCAAAAACCGCATCTGCAACTGCCGCACCTAGAGCCCCAGGTAGTGCGCCGCGAAAGCCACAGGCGATGGACTGCCTCAGGATGATCAAGGCTATCGGTCCAAAACCTATGGAAAGAATTGTGGCGAATACCATCGAACTCAGAAAACCCTGCATCTAACTCAGAACCTCAATAAACAGCTTTTTCTTCGCTTGGCAGTGCGGGCATTGAAACGCCTCCCCAATCTCATCCCAAGTCGTGCCGGGTTCTATATCGACTAGAGCCTCGCCTGAAGACTCTGAATAAACGTAGTGGCAAATCTGGCACTCATAAGACCGACTCATAATAATGTCCTTCACTATCAGATGTTCGATTTTCAGGCCAGCCGCCGATTCAAAGCGGCAAACATTTGCTCGAACCCATCCATAAATGCCATCGCCCCGCGCATTGCATGCGGGGCAATAGTTGGATTTTTCTCCAAGTACGAAATCATGATTTCGCGCCCGGTCGCGACATGCATAGGTTCAACCTCACAATGAATCGCAAAGAATGCCAAAACGGGGTCATCTTCGTCGACCAGACCATATTCGCCGGCATATTTTTGAAATCCTTTCAGGAAAAACTGAAACTCTCGTGAGGAAGTCATTTCTGACGCCAAATGAAAACCCAATGCCTCACCTAAAAACTCAGAACGGTACATTCGATGGGTATTATTACCCATGGCGGTGCCCTCAGGAAGAATGTAGTGAGGATTGAACAGCTCAGCATCGGAAAGTCCCAGGTGAGTGGTCAGTTGTTTGAACATTTGATGATGGGTTGGCAACATATGCTTGCTATGTTGATGTAGACCGTATTCATCCACGGATGCGTAAAGAATATGCGCGGCTTTAGCCGTGCCGTGCCACATATCTTCTTTAATCCATTCATCCGTAACGCGCGCAGCCAATGCGACGATTCCAGCCGGAACATCCTTGAAGAAAGCCCAAATAGTTGCAAAAAATAGAGCCCTTTCTGGATGACTTAGTGGCTTATCGGAAATAATTTTCCCAAACGACTCAAGCTCACGTAGGGCAGAGTGCCGCACTATCGCATTTGCGATTTCATTATAACCAGCCTCGCACACTTTATATATTTCACCACGAGTAGATCTTTCATTTGATCCCGCGCCGATCGGATTCTGAACACTCATATAATTATCCTTGTTTTTATAACAAATGAATTTCAACCCGCCTTTAAAAAGGCATTGCACACAAAATTATTAGCATCACGCCACACATGTCAATCCACAAATCAATTATTTCCAACAAACCTATGAAACATGCGACTTAGAGCCTTGCCATCCGCTACGAACCAACTATGAGCCAACCGCCAAGTTTAAAAAAAACCTCCTTCCTACTCCAACAAAAGTAGGCAACACATAGAAACTTCCTTTTTTATTGAGTGAAACCTCTCATTTAATGGAGTTACATCCCCAACACCGCATCAACCATCCCCTGACGGGCAATTTCAAACTTCAACTTATGAGCTACCGGGCAGCATAATTACAGGTTTGCAGTTACCCCTCGCTCATCTCGCCCTACCTTTACGGTAGGCGTACTGTGGCGCGCAGGCCTCCTCGGCTCGCTGACCAGCCGCCGTCTCAATCAATACGGATATTGCGGGCGTGTCGCAGATCGCCATCCTGCGGAGTTCAAGTGCGAGTATCACGAAATCAATGTGACCCAGCCCTTCAGCAGTACAGGCGCGGTTTTCCGCCATGCCATCGCAGTAGTTTTCGCCTTGTCTGAAACTCAATTCCCTGGTCACCAAGTACGTGTCCGCAGAGGTGGCATTCATACCTACCTGCTCGCTACAGGGTCCGTCCTACAAGGCGAAGAAAGCAGCAACGCCGCGCCAGCAGCTTGTAGGTGTCGAGCCGATTTTTTCACCCAAACTGTCCGTCTAGGGGCGAATGGCGGCAGTCCGTGTGGAAAGTGCGAAGACAGCACAATCTTTTATCGAACGGCACTTGTTGAGAGTAAGGATGAAGATCCGCCGAATGACGCCATCAGCCTATGACGGACTCATGGCGCTGAGTTCGGAAATCATTTTTATCTGACAGACCTCTATCTCGGACAAGTCCGGCCCCGGCATTGGATCTCCAGCGTTTGAAGGACCACACTGCAGGCATGAAAAAGGCGACCCAAAGGTCGCCTTCTGTCACTGCGCGTACTGCTTGCTCAACCCCGGCGGTACGCCATGCACGTCGGTCTCTTCCCACGGCCCGTCCGGGCTGATGGAGCGGCTCCAGCCGTTGCTCCAGCGGTAGTAGGTGCGCTGGCGGTAGAAGGTGTCGGGCTGGTCTTCCAGCACATACACCTGCATCTTGCCGTCCCAGTGGCTGGCCGCGCCGGGTGGCGGGGCGAAGGTCGGCGACTTGCTCGGTGGCGCTTTCGCGGGTGCGGTGACCGGGCTGGAGGGCCTGGTGGCTGGCTTGGTCGAGGGGCCCGATGGGGGAATGGTCGGGCCGGTGGGTGCCGGAGGTGGGCGGTGGACCGCACAAGCGCTCAAGCCCAATACCAGGCTGAGCAGGGTGATGCGTGCAAGGGCGGTCATAGGCGTTTCCTCGAATTACTTGTCCGGACTGTCGATGGTCAGCTGCTGCAGCGCAGTGGTGGTGCTGGCCAGGGGTTGGCTGCGGCCGATCCACTCGCCAGTGGTCGGTTGACCGGCCCGGGATATGCGCGCAACCAGTTGGACTTCAGGGAAGTTGGACAGTTTCAACTGCGGCATCATTGCGTCGGCATCGCCCAGTTCGACGGTGACCGGCAGGTCGGCGACGGTCACACGCTTGGCCGCCAGCGGTGCCGGCGGGCCGGAGACAGCGCGGGCGAAGATGAACACGCTGTCGCTTGGCAGGGCCTTGGCCTTGATGTCGGCGGAGAGGTCCACGCGCACTTTCATCACGGCTTTTTGGACGACGGTGCCACCGCTCGCTTTCAGCCGCTCTGCCGCGCGGTCGATCCCGCCTTGCAGGGCGACGCGGGAGTTGTCTTCGGGCGGCAGTTGCGCCAGCAGGCGGCTCCAGTAATCGATCGCCTCCTGGTAGCGCTGGCCTTCAAAGGCCGCGATGCCAAGCAGACCGAGGCTGGTGACTTCTCGCGGGTCGAGCTTGAGGGCTTCGTCGGTCAGGGCCTGGACCTTGGGCGACCACTGCTTGTTGTCGGCGAAGTACTGGGCCTGGGCCCACTGGCCCAACAGCTCCGGCTGGCGCCCGGCCAGGGCCACGGTGCGCTCGAAGACCTTGGCGGCATCGGCGGAGCGGTCCTGGGCCATGTAGGCGCGACCGAGGAAGTACAAGCCTTCTGCCGAATCCGGCTGGGCGGCGGCGGCGCGTTCCAGGCGGTGGGTCATGTCTTCCATGGACACCGGTGGCTGGGAGAATTCGCGGGTCAGTTCGACCTTGTCGCTGGCACCGAAGTGCAGATACAAGCCAATGCCCAGCACGGGCACTAAAACCGCTGCGAGCAACGGCAGCGGCTTGCCCAGACGCGATTCGCGGGGCTTTTCCATGCCTTCGGTGTCGGCCAGCAATTCGCGCGCGGCTTCGGCGCGGCCGGTGTCGAGTTGCGTGGCGTTGAGCACGCCTTCGTCCTGCTGGGTTTGCAGTTCGGCCACGCGTTCTTGATACAGCGCCACGTTCAGCGCGGTGCGATCCTCTTCGCGCTGGGCACGACGGCCGCGCAACACAGGGATCAGCAGGAAACTCAGGGCAATCAGAAGCAGCAAACCGGCTGCGAGCCAGAAATCAATCATCAGTCTTGGTGTCCAGCAATTGGTCGAGGCGTTGGCGCTCGTCGGGGGATAGCGCGTCGGAACCATCGGTAGGCGCGGCGCGGCGACGGCGGACGATCACCACCATCACCACCATGCCAGCCAGCAGCAGCCCGGCGGGGCCGAACCAGAGCAGTGCGGTCTTGCCGGTGAGGGCCGGTTTGTAGCGCACGAAATCGCCGTAGCGGTCGACCATGAAGTCGATGATCTGCTGGTTGTCCTTGCCCTCCCCCAACATGCGGAAGATCTCTTTGCGCAGGTCGGCGGCAATGGGCGCGTTGGAGTCAGCGATGTCCTGGTTCTGGCACTTGGGGCAGCGCAGTTCCTTGGTCAGTTCGCGAAAACGCTCACGCTCGGCGTCGTTGGCGAATTCGTAGGTGTCGATGGCGGCGTGGGCCACGCCCGCCAGGCCCAGGGCCAATACGGCAGCAGCTAACCAGCGCTTCATGGCTTGGCCTCGTCGACCAGGGCCTGATACTTGGCGGCCAGTTGTTCGCGCCAGACCACTTCATCGATGACGCCGACATACTTGTCGCGGATCACGCCCTTGGCATCGATAAAGAAGGTTTCCGGGGCGCCGTAGACGCCGAGATTCAACCCCAGGTTGCCGTCTTCATCGCGGATATCCAGCTGGTACGGGTTGTGGAATTCCGCCAGCCACTTCAAGGCTGCCGCATTGTCGTCCTTGTAGTTGATGCCATAGATCACCACGCCGTTCTCGGCGAGTTTGTTCAGCACCGGGTGTTCTACGCGGCAGGAAATGCACCAGGTGCCCCACACGTTGACCAGCGCCGGTTTGCCCAGCAAATCGGCCTGGGTCAGGGTCTTGTCGCCCTGCACCGTCGGCAGGGAAAACGCCGGGAACGGCTTGCCGATCATGGCCGAGGGCAACTCGGCCGGGTCCAGGTACAACCCGCGATACAGGAACACCGCCACCAGCAGAAACAATGCCAGCGGCACGACCATCAACCAACGCTTCATACCGCCGCTCCTTGCAGGCCCAGTGCTTCACGCACCCGGCTCTTGACCTTGACCCGATAGCGCCGGTCCAGCGCCGCGAGCACACCACCCAGACCGGTGAGCAAACCGCCGAACCAGATCCAGCGCACGAACGGTTTGACATGCACGCGCACCGCCCAGGCACCTTCGCCCAGCGGCTCACCCAGGGCGACGTAAAGGTCACGGGTGAAACCGCCGTCGATCCCGGCTTCGGTCATCATCGAACTCTGCACGGTGTACAAGCGTTTTTCCGGGTGCAGCACGGCGACTTCCTTACCGTTGCGGACTACGCGCACGGTGCCTTTGTCGGACGTGAAGTTCGGCCCTTCGAAGTGCTTGGCGCCTTCGAAGATGAAGTGGTAACCGGCCAGGTCCATGGACTCGCCGGGGGCCAGGCGCAGGTCACGCTCGGCGCTGTTCTGGCTGGAGAGCACCACGCCGAGGGCACACACGGCGATGCCGATGTGCGCAATCTGCATGCCCCAATAGCTGCGGGTCAGGGTGGGCAGGCCTTTGATCAGGCCTTTGTGACGGGTCTTGTCGACGATGTCGCGCATGCCGGCCAGCAATACCCAGGCGGCGAGCATGAACGTGGCGAGGACCGCCCAGTTGAAATCGCCATAAGCGATACCAGCGATCACGGCCAAGGCGGCGCTGCCCAGCAGCACCGGGGTCAGCATGCCCACCAGCCATTTCACCGGGGTGTCTTTCCAGCGCACCAGCACGCCGACGGCCATTACCACCATCAACAAGCCCATCAACGGAATGAACAAGGCGTTGAAATACGGCGGGCCGACCGACAGCTTGGCGCCGGTCAGCGCATCCAGCACCAGCGGGTACAGGGTGCCGAGCAGGATCATCGACGCGGCCACCACCAGCACGAGGTTGTTGCCCAGCAACAGGGTTTCCCGCGACCACAGGTTGAAGCCGACCTGGCTCTTGACCACCGGCGCGCGCAGGGCAAACAGGGTCAGGGAACCGCCGACCACACACAGCAGGAACATCAGGATGAACACACCGCGGGCAGGGTCGGACGCAAACGCGTGAACCGAAGTCAGCACGCCCGAACGCACGAGGAAAGTACCGAGCAGGCTGAGGGAAAACGCCGCGATGGCCAGCAACACTGTCCAGCTCTTGAACACGCCGCGTTTTTCGGTGACGGCCAGCGAGTGAATCAGCGCCGTACCCACCAGCCATGGCATGAAGGACGCGTTTTCCACCGGGTCCCAGAACCACCAGCCGCCCCAGCCGAGCTCGTAATAGGCCCACCACGAACCCAGGGTGATCCCGATGCCGAGGAAGGCCCAGGCGACGATGGTCCATGGCCGCGACCAGCGCGCCCAGGCCGCATCGAGGCGCCCGCCGAGCAACGCGGCGATGGCGAAGGCGAAGGCCACGGAGAAACCCACGTAGCCCATGTAGAGCATCGGCGGGTGGACGATCAGGCCGATGTCCTGCAGCAGCGGGTTGAGGTCATGCCCGTCCATCGGGATCTGCGGCAAGATGCGGCTGAACGGGTTGGACGTCATGATCAGGAACAGCAGGAAGCCGACGCTGATCATGCCCATCACTGCCAGCACCCTGGCCAGCATGACTTGCGGCAGTTGCCGGGAGAAGATCGACACGGCGAAGGTCCAACCGCCGAGGATCAGGGCCCACAACAGCAGCGAACCTTCGTGGGCGCCCCACACGGCGCTGAACTTGTAATACCAGGGCAAGGCGCTGTTGGAGTTGCTGGCCACATAGGCGACGGAAAAATCGTCGGTCATAAAGGCGTAGGTCAGGCAACCGAACGCGAACACCAGGAAGGCAAACTGGCCCCAGGCGGCCGGCTGCGCCAGGCTCATCCACAGGCGGTCGCCGCGCCACGCGCCGAGCAACGGCACCACGGCCTGGACGATGGCGAAGCACAGGGCGAGGATCATCGCCAAATGGCCCAGCTCCGGAATAAACAGTGCGGACGTCATCACTTAGCCCTCCTTGGCTGGAGTTGGAGCGGTTTGGCCGCTGTCTTTCAACGCTTTGGTGACTTCCGGCGGCATGTATTTCTCATCGTGCTTGGCCAGTACTTCATCGGCCACCACCACGCCATCGGCATTCAGTTTGCCCAGGGCGACGATGCCCTGGCCTTCGCGGAACAGGTCCGGGAGGATGCCGCGATACGTAATGGTCACGGCCTTGTTGAAGTCGGTGACCACGAAGGTGACGTCGAGAGAATCGCCGGAGCGTTTCAACGAGCCCTTCTCCACCATGCCGCCGGCGCGGATGCGCGTGTCCAGCGGTGCTTCGCCGTTGGCGATCTGGGTTGGGGTGTAGAACAGGTTGATGTTCTCCCGCAGGGCGCTCATCGCCAGGCCCACGGCAATACCGACGCCGGCCAGAATGGCAAGGATGATCAACAGACGCTTTCTACGCAGCGGATTCACTTTTCGGTCTCCCGGCGCAGACGACGCGCCTCTTGTTGCAGGTAACGCTTGCGGGCCAGGATCGGCACGGCAACGTTGAGGGCCAGTACCGCCAGGCAGATGCCATAGGCCGTCCAGACATACAGGCCATGGTGGCCCATGGCGAGAAAATCACTGAAAGAAGCAAAACTCATCCACGCGCTCCCAGGCTGCTCTGCACTTCGGCCTTGACCCAACTGGCGCGGGCTTCACGCTTGAGCACTTCAAGGCGCATCCGCATCAGCAGCACAGCGCCGAAGAAGCAGTAGAACCCCAGCACCATCAGCAACAGCGGCGCCCACATTTCCACGGGCATCGCCGGTTTTTCGGTGAGGGTGAAGGTGGCGCCCTGGTGCAGGGTGTTCCACCACTCCACCGAGTATTTGATGATCGGGATGTTGATCACACCGACAATCGCCAGCACCGCACAGGCCTTGGCGGCGCTGTCACGATTGCTGATCGCGTTGCCCAGGGCAATCAGACCGAAGTACAGAAACAGCAGGATCAACATGGACGTTAGTCGCGCATCCCACACCCACCACGAGCCCCAGGTGGGTTTGCCCCAGATCGCGCCGGTGACCAGCGACACGGCGGTCATCCACGCACCGATGGGCGCGGCGCATTGCAGGGCGACGTCCGCGAGTTTCATCTTCCACACCAGGCCGACGATGCCGCACACCGCCAGCATCACGTAGCAGGACTGGGCCAGCATTGCGGTAGGCACGTGGATATAGATGATGCGAAAGCTGTTGCCCTGCTGGTAATCCGGCGGCGCGAAGGCCAGGCCCCAGACCAGGCCGAGGCCGATCAGCACTACGGCGGCGATGCTCAACCACGGCAGCAGCTTGCCGCTGATGCCGTAAAACCATTTGGGCGAGCCGAGCTTGTGAAACCAGGTCCAGTTCATTGCTGTTTCCATCACGGTTGCGTCTTGTATTTGCAAGAAGCGTAGGGTCTTTCTTATGTTGAAGAACGGGTTACGCGTAACCCGACTTCATTATTCGCCGACGCTGATCTTCAGGCCGGCGGCTATGGCAAAGGGTGTCAGGGTTACCGCCAGGGCGGTCAGGCTGCCAAGCCACAGGAGGTAACCGGTCGCCGGCATGCCCATGAGCGCGGCTTGCAAAGCGCCGCTGCCGAGGATCAACACCGGGATATACAAAGGCAGAATCAACAAGGCCAGCAGCAGGCCGCCGCGTTTCAAACCCACCGTCAGCGCCGCGCCCACCGCTCCCAACAGGCTGAGCGCCGGCGTGCCGAGCAACAAGGACATGAGCAATACCGGCAGGCATTCACTGGGCAACCCTAGCATCATTGCCAGCAACGGCGAGAGCAACACCAGCGCCAGGCCGGAAAACGCCCAGTGTGCCAGTACCTTGGCCAATACCAGAAGTGGCAGGGGGTGCGACGAAAGGACCCACTGTTCCAGGGAACCGTCCTCGAAATCACTGCGAAACAGCCCGTCCAGCGAGAGCAGCACGGACAAAAGGGCCGCCACCCACACCAGTCCCGGAGACAAGGTTTGCAACAGTTTAGTCTCGGGGCCGACCGCCAGCGGGAACAACGCGATGACAATCGCAAAGAACACCAGCGGATTGGCCAGTTCGGCCGGGCGCCGGCACAACAGCCGCGCCTCGCGGGCCACCAACAGCGCGAACACACTCATACCGACCACCGCCCCAGGTCCAGCTCGCGGTAACCGGCGGGCAGGCGCGTCAGGCTGTGGTGCGTCGTCAGCACGACGAGGCCGCCCTGCTCGCAATGCCGCGCCAGGTGTTCTTCCAACTGGGCGACGCCTTGTTTGTCGAGGGCGGTGAAGGGTTCGTCGAGAATCCACAGCAGCGGGCCGGGCAGATACAGGCGCGCCAGGGCCACGCGGCGCTGCTGGCCGGCCGACAAGGTGTGGCAGGGCACATCTTCGAAGCCCTTGAGGCCGACGGCGGCGAGTGCCTGCCAGATCGCCTCGCGGCTGGCCGGATGATGCAGGGCGCTGAGCCAGCTGAGGTTTTCCTCGGCGCTGAGCACGTCCTTGATCCCGGCGGCGTGGCCGATCCAGGTGAGGTTGCGGGCCAGTTCGGTGCGTTGTTCGTTCAGGGGCTTGCCGTTGAGCCGCACTTCGCCCGCCGTGGGCTGCATCAACCCGGCCAGCAAACGCAGGAGGCTGGTCTTGCCGCTGCCGTTGGGACCGCTGATCTGCACCATGTCACCGCCCGCCAGGCGCAGGTCGAGGTGCTCGAACAGCAGGCGCAGGTCGCGTTCACAGGCAAGCGCTACGGCTTCAAGAAGAGGGCTGGTCAAAAGATCGCGGGCCTTTACGGTTCAAGTCGGCGGTGCTGCGGCCGTTATAGAAAGGAGCACAATAACGGCTTTGGCGACCGATTTTAGAGAGCTGGATCAAATAGTTGTGAGGTTTTTACCGCTCTCATGGCAGACGGGCCGCATTATACATGCGATGCCCTACGCTAAAGAGGGCTATTTCCCCTGAGACGACACGCACGATGACCGGTGAGATCAACCTTCCTACGCTTTCTCCTGCCCCGACAGCCGGGCCGGCCCCTGCGCCGGCGCCAGCAACCGGTGAGTTGCTGAAACTGCTGGAGCCGCAGATCGGCTTGATCGACCCGGGAAAAACCGCGAACGCCGAAGTCATCGCACTTAAACAAGGCGGCGAAGCCTTTCAGTTGCTGCTCAAATTGACCCTCGACGGTGGCCGCCAGACGCTGGTGCAGGCCAGCAGCCCGCAACCCTTGCCGCTGGGCAGCAATGTGGCGGTGAGCCAGACGTCCGCCGGTAACCTGACCCTCAGCCTGCAGCAGGCCTTGAGCGCCAACGTCGCCGCCCTCACCCGCATCGACACCACACAAATGCCAGCGGGCACCTTGCTGCAAGCCAAAGTCCTGACCAGCCAAGCGCTGCCCCAAGGCACCACGCAACCGACGATCTACCGTTCGTTGGTGACAGTCCTCAACAGCGCCCTGGCCGGCACGACCCTGACCCTGGAAAGCCCGCAACCGCTACGCGTCGGCAGCCTGCTCAGCGCTGTGGTACAGGACACGCAGACCCTGAACTTTGTGCCCTTGAGCGGGCTCAAGGATCAACTGGCCGTGACCCAGCAACTCGCCACCCAGCAAAGCCGTCAGGGCTCGCTGGATGCGGTGTTCACCGCGTTGCAACGCCTGCCCCAGGACGACAGTACGTCCGTCGAACTGCGCTCGGCCGCCACGCGGCTGCTCGCGGCATTGCCCGACCTGGCGCAAGTCAGCAATCCCAAGGTGCTGGCGCAAGTCATCCAGAACAGCGGCGCGTTTCTTGAAGCCAAGTTGCTGGCCGGGCAAAACCCGCAAATTCCACCGCTGGATATGAAAGGCGCGCTGCTGCGCCTGGTCGCCGATCTGCTGCCCGCCCTGCCCGCCAGCACCAACCTCAATGCCATCCTCGCCGCCAACACCCTGGCCCAGATACTGCCCAACTTCGTGCGCAGCCCGCTAAACACCCTCGGACAGATCAGCGCCCGCCAGGCACCCGCCGGTTTTCCATTGCCGGAGCGGCTGATGCAACGCCTGGCAGGCGAAGGCGACCTGGAAAACCTGCTGCGCCTGGCCGCCGGGGCCATCTCGCGGTTACAGAGCCATCAGCTGTCGAGCCTGGAACAGACCGGCACCACCGCCGACGGCCGCCTGCAAACCACCTGGCAGCTGGAAATTCCCATGCGGACCCTGCAGGACATCGTGCCGCTGCAGGTCAAGTTCCAGCGCGAAGAGCCCGCGCAGGACAAGGACCAGCCCGAACGCAAGGACAAAAAAGACCCCAAGCAGATGCTCTGGCGCGTGGAACTGGCCTTCGACATGGAGCCGCTGGGGCCGTTGCAGGTCCAGGCGCAATTGTCTCAGGGCAAACTGTCGAGCCAGTTGTGGGCGACGCGACCGTTCACCGCCAGTTTGATCGAAAGTCACTTGGGCAGTTTGCGCGAGCGCCTGGTGACGTCGGGCATCAATGTCGGCGACCTCGACTGCCACCTCGGCACGCCGCCACGCGGGCCGAAAACCGGATTGGAGCAACGCTGGGTGGACGAAACCGCATGAACAACGCCAACCCACCGCGCCAGGCCATCGCCCTCAAGTATGACGGCCAACAAGCGCCGACCCTGACCGCCAAGGGCGACGATGCCCTGGCCGAAGCGATCCTCAAGCTGGCGCGGGAAAACGAAGTGCCCATCTATGAAAACGCCGAGCTGGTGAAGCTGCTGGCGCGCATGGAACTGGGCGACAGTATCCCGGAAGAGTTGTACCGCACGATCGCCGAGATCATTGCGTTTGCCTGGACGTTGAAGGGCAAGTTTCCGGCGGGGTACGACCCGCACGCCGAGCCGGTCGAGCGTGATGTCACCGAGCGTGGCGACGACTACTGAGTAGCCCCAGACAAACAACAATCCAAATGTGGGAGGGGGCTTGCCCCCGATGGCAGTGTTTCAGTCAACACATCTGTGGCTGATACACCGCCATCGGGGGCAAGCCCCCTCCCACATTCAGATCGGCTTCAGTTCAGGACTTCGCTCAGGGGAATGAAATTCACCCGGTCGCCCATCGCCAGCGTCGTCCCTTCCAACACCTCTACCAACCCTTGCGCCCACGCCGCACTGCGCAGCACGCCGGAGCTCTGGTTGCGATAGATGACCGCCTTGCCCTGCTCGATGCGCCCGCGCAAATATTCGCGGCGGTTGCCCGGCTTGGGCCAGACGAACCCCGCCGGCACCTCGAACCGCAGCGGCTCGACCTCCGCCACACCTTGGCGGCGCAGCAGATAGGGGAGTGCCAACAGGGCAAACGTCACCAGCGTCGACGCCGGATTGCCCGGCAGGCCGATCACCGGCACGCCACGGAAATGGCCGAAGGTCAGCGGTTTGCCCGGTTTGATCGCGAGCTTCCACAAGGCCAGCTCGCCTTCTTCACGCAGGGCAATGCCGAGAAAATCCGCCTCGCCCACCGACACACCGCCGGTCGACAGAATCAAGTCAACCGCGCCCAGGCCCGCCAGACACGTGCGCGTCTGGTCCAGGTCATCGGGAAGAATGCCCGCATCGATCACTTCGCATCCCAGGCGCTCCAGCCAACTGCACAGCACGCGACGGTTGCTGTTGTAGATCTGCCCTGGGCCGAGGGGCAGGCCGGGCTCGATCAACTCATCGCCGGTGGACAGCACCGCGACCCGCACGCGGCGCACCACGGCCAATTGGTCGAGACCGAGGGACGCAGCCAGGCCGAGTTCGATCGGCCCCAGGCGCGTGCCCGCGGTCAGCACCACTTCGCCGACGGTGGTTTCCTGCCCTTGCGGGCGAATGTTCTGACCGATATGCAACGGCTCGGTAAAGCTCACACGCGCGTCGGCGTGGACCACGGCGTTTTCCTGCATTTCCACGCAGTCCGCGCCTTGCGGCACGGGCGCCCCGGTGAAGATGCGCGCGCAGGTGCCGGCAGCCAATGGCGCGGGGGCCTGACCGGCGAAGATGCGCTGGCTCACCGCCAACGGTTCGCCCGTCCAGTCCGCCAGGCGCACGGCATAACCGTCCATGGCGCTGTTGGGCCACGGCGGCAGATCGAGGGTGGAGATCAAATCCTGCGCCAGTACGCGGCCATCACCCGCGGCCAGGGGCAATACCTGCTGCTCGCGAATCGGCGCGGCCTCGGCCATCTCGAGCAAGCGTTGCAGGGCTTCTTCCACCGGCATCAAGGCGCCGGTCTTGCCCGGCTTATCCACGGGATTCACAGGGTTCGGCCTGCTTCAGGTGCGGTACGAAGTTGCAGGGGCGGTGACGGTTGTCCAGTTGCTCAGCGAGGATGCCGTCCCAACCGGTACGCACGGCGTTGGTCGAACCCGGCAGGCAGCACACCAGGGTGCCGTTCGCCAGGCCGGCCAGGGCGCGGGATTGCACGGTGGAGGTGCCGATGTCGGCCACGGAGATCTGGCGGAACAGCTCGCCAAAGCCATCGACCTGTTTGTCGAGCAGGCAGCTCACCGCTTCGGGCGTGCTGTCACGGCCGGTGAAGCCGGTGCCGCCAGTGATCAGCACGACCTGCACCACGTCTTCGGCGATCCAGTGGGCCACCTGCGCGCGAATCTTGTAGAGGTCGTCCTTGAGCAGCACGCGCTCGGCCAGGAGGTGGCCGGCGGCGATCAGGCGGTCGACGAAAACCTGGCCCGAGGTGTCGGTGTCCAGGGTGCGGGTGTCGCTGACCGTCAATACAGCGATATTCAGGGGTACAAAGGGCGCATCTGCCTTGGCTTTCATGGCACGGTCCGGTTGTCGAAGGAACAGCCCGATGTTATATCACAGGCCCCTATTTACCTGCCGCTGCGGAACCCCCATGCCCGACGATTCTTCGCCTCTGCCCTGTTCGATTCTGCTGTTGGCCGGTGGCCGCGGCCAACGCATGGGCGGACAAGACAAAGGCTTGCTGGAATGGCAGGGTCAGCCATTGATCGCGTACTTGCACCACTTGGTGCGCCCACTGACCGACGACCTGATCATCTCGTGCAACCGCAACCCGGACCGCTACACGCCGTATGCCGACCAGTTGGTGAGTGACGACAGTACGGATTTCCCCGGGCCGCTGGCCGGTATCCGCGCAGGCTTGAACGCCGCCCGCCATGAGCACTTATTGATTTTGCCGTGCGATGTGCCGCATCTTGACGCTCGACTGCTCGCCGACCTGCGCAAGACGGCGCAGCGCAATCCGCGGCTGCCGGTGATGGTGCGCCACGGTGAATTCTGGGAACCGTTGATCTGCATCATCCCCACCCACCTGCAAAGCGCGGTAGAACAGGCCTGGCAAGCCGGTGAGCGCAGCCCGCGCAAGATTTTCCTGCAGTTGGGGGGCATCGGGCTGGAATGCCCGGCAGATGATCCGCGCCTGGCCAACCTGAACACGCCTGCGCTGTTACACACCAGGCCTGGCGTGTCAGAATGACCCCCACACAAGGAACTTTGTCGACGCGCCACGCGTCACACAGTCAGCAATCAAAAAGAATTCTCTTGGAGACACACTCATGACTCAACGGACCATCGCCGCTTTCATGCTTGCACTGGGCCTCGCTACCCTTGCCGGTTGCGCCTCGCCAACAGTGATCACCCTGAATGACGGTCGCGAAATCCAGGCTGTCGATACCCCGAAATACAATGAAGATACGGGTTTCTACGAATTCGAACAGCTTGACGGCAAGCGCACCCGCATCAACAAGGATCAAGTGCGTACCGTTAAAGACCTGTAAGCCGCAACGCTTGCATACAAGGCCCGCCTCGCGCGGGCCTTGTCGTTTCTGCGGTTACCAGTCGAGCGTGATCTGGCTGCGGAAACTGCGTTCTGCACCCGTGACCGGATCGATAAAACGCACCCCCTGGGCGAGCAGCTTCAAGGGATTGGCGTAGTCGTCCACGGCATCCTTGATCACTTCGGGGTAGAACGGGTCATTGCAGATGCTCGCGCCGAGCGCCGTCATGTGTACACGCAACTGGTGCTTCTTGCCGGTCACAGGGAACAGCCCATAGCGCCATAAGTCGCCGTGGGTTTCGCGCACTTCCACGGCCGTTTCGGTGTTGCTGGCGCCTGGCCCTTCCTGCATGCGAAAGAACGGCTCGCCATCCACCAGACGGCTTTTGTGGACCAGCGGGAAGGTCAGGTTCGGCAAGGCCGGGGCGATGGCCTCGTAGAACTTGTCGATTTGACGCGTGGGAAACAACTGCTGATAGGCCGAGCGGCTTTGCGGGTTGGCCGAGAACAGCACCAGCCCCGCCGTATGCCGGTCGATGCGGTGCAGGGGCACCAGGGACGGGTTGTCCAGGCGGCGGATCAGGCGGCGCAACAGGGTTTGCTCGACATACTCACCCGCCGGGGTGACGGGCAGAAAGTGTGGTTTGTCCGCCACCACCAAGTGTTCGTCGGCGTACAGGATAGTTTCCTGCACCGGGATGACTTTTTCGTTCGGCACTTCGCGGAAGTAGTAGATGCACAAGCCTTCCTTGTAGGCCAGGTCCAGGCGGATCGGGCTACCCTGCAGATCCAGCACCCGGCCACGGGCGATGCGGTCCAGCCACTGCGCGCGGCCGATCGCCGGGAAATGCTCGCACAGGCAGTCGAGCACCGTCGCCCAAGGGCCAGGCGGCAAGTACAAGGTGCTGGCTTGATGCTGGGACGCGGAAAAACCGGAAGTGGACATGCGGATGCTCGAAGCCTGGGAAACAGGCCGGCATTATCCCGCATGGAGCGGGATTGAGCCTAGGGCGGATCTCAGGCCTTGGCCAATTGCGCCCGCAGAATCGGCGAAGCACTGGCGGCCTCGGTAAATTCCTTGAGCCAGCGCAGCACGTCCACCGCTTCCCAACGGCCCGGATCATATAGCGCGTACAGCAAGCCCTGGTAACCCACCACATCCAACTGCTTGTGATAACCGGCGCGCTGGAACAGCGCTTCGATCTCGGCAAAGCAGGTATTGAAATGCACTTTGTTAAACGGCGTCTTGCCTTCCGTGACCAGGCCGTCGAGGCGCAGCTCGTTCACCGCATCGCGCACAACGTCGGCGGACATGCGATTAACGCTGCTTTTCAGTTGTTCAACATTCACCACGGGCGTTCCCTCTATTCAATCGCTGTACAAACATACAGTAACCCAATATTGAGAAAGCTGCCATCGCCCAAGCGCTAGAATAGGAAGGCCACCACCTGCTCCGTGTCGAACGGCCAACCCAGTTCAGCCCCGGTATCCACCCGGCGCAGCACCGGAATCGTTAGGCCATAGGCTTCAAACAAGGCTTCGGAATCGGCGATATCCACCAGCTCAACCAGCAACCCATGTTCGACCAACGGCATGATTTCTGCTTCGGCGAGCTCACACAGATGGCAACCCAACGTAGTGAACAACTGGCATTCAGGAGGCATGACGACAGGACCTGATCAGGGATAGGCGCCCATTTTAGGCCGACTCTATAGCGCTGGCGAGCCGATAAACCCTGACCCAGATCACCATGGCCTATAACTGATTCAGCGATTCTCGCGGCTTTTTGTCCGCTCGCCCTGCAACGGAGATGCTTGTGTTCGCCAACCTGCTGATCATTCTGGCCTCATCCCTGGTGGTGATTGCGCTGTTTCGCCGGCTGCAGTTGCCGCCCGTGCTGGGCTACCTGTGCGTGGGCCTGGCCGTGGGGCCGACCGCCCTCGACTGGGTGAATGACAGCGAAAACCTGCCCGACCTCGCCGAGTTGGGCGTGGTATTCCTGCTGTTTTCCCTTGGCCTGGAGTTCTCCCTGAGCAAGATGTTCGCCCTGCGCCACGTGGTATTTGGCCTGGGCAGCTTGCAAGTGCTGGGCTGCGGGTTGCTGCTGGGGGGCCTGTTGATGGCCTTTGGCGTGTCGCCGAACATCGCCTTGATGCTCGGTGCGGGGCTGGCGTTGTCGTCCACGGCCATTGTCAGCAAAGAGCTGAGCAGCCTCGGGGAAATCTTCAGCAGCCACGGCCAGAACGCGATTGGCGTGCTGCTGTTCCAGGATGTAGTGGCGGTGTTGCTGCTGACCCTGGTGCCGGTGTTCGCCGGTGGCAGCGAGCAGGCCTGGTACTGGGCGCTACCGTTGACGCTGGCCAAGACATTGTTGTTGTTCGTCGGCCTGTTGCTTGCCAGCCGCTGGTTATTGCCGCGTCTGTTCCATGAAGTCGCCGCCTCCCATTCGGCCGAGCTGTTTGTGCTGCTGGCGCTGGTGATCGTGTTGCTGACCGCCTGGCTCACGCACCTGCTGGGCCTCTCCCCGGCGCTTGGTGCGTTCCTGGCCGGCATGCTGCTGGGGGAAAGCCATTACCGGCATCAGATCGAGGCGGATATCCGGCCGTTTCGCGACATTCTGCTGGGGCTGTTTTTCGTCAGCATCGGCATGCTCATCGACCTGCAACTGTTCATCAGCCACAGCCTGCTGATCCTCGGCCTGACCTTCACGCTGATGCTGACCAAGGGCTGCGTGGTCGCGGCGCTGGTCAAACTGCGCGGCAGCGACCGCGAAACCGCCTGGCGCAGCGGCCTGGCCCTGGCCCAGGGCGGCGAGTTCTGTTTTGCGCTGATGGCGCAGATGCAACAGAGCCGGCTGATACCGGATGAGTTCAACGGCTTGCTGCTGGCCGCCACCTTCTGCTCGATGCTGCTGACCCCGCTTTTGCTGCGCGCGGCACCGGGCATTGCCCTGCGCCTGCACCGCAAACCCAACCAGCAGGTGCAACTCGAAGCCATCACCGCGCTCAACGCCGAGTTACGCGACCATGCGGTGATCTGCGGCTATGGCCGCGTCGGGCAATCCATCGGGCGCTTTCTGCACCACGAACAACAGGCGTTTATCGCCCTGGATGACAACCCGGAACGGGTGCAGGAAGCCGCCACCGAAGACAACAGCGTGCATTACGGCGACTGCCGCCGTGGCGCCCTGCTCAGCGCAGTCGGCCTGGAGCGGGCGCGGCTGGTGGTGATCGCCGTGGATAACACCGAAGTCGCCCTGCTGGTGCTGAAGGAAGCCCGCCGGATCAACGCCGACGTACCGATCCTGGTACGCACCCGCGACGACAGCCAATTAGCCGAACTGAAAGCCGCGGGCGCCAGCGAAGTGGTGCCCGAGCTGCTGGAGTCGAGCCTGATGCTCGCCTCCCACGCCCTGATCCTGCTGGGCCTGCCGGACCAGCAGGTGCAAGCGCGGGTCGATGAGGTGCGGCACAACCGCTACCGTCTGCTGCACGGCTTCTACCCGCGGGCGGCCCCTGACGAAGAGGCGCCGATCAATCCTGACTGATCGCACCGATCTTGTGGATCGACAGGTCCGCGCCGTAGTACTCCTCTTCCTGGCTCAGGCGCAGCCCGTGTACGCGCTTGATCACGCCATACACCAGCAGGCCGCCGGCAAACGCCACCAGCACACCCAACGCGGTGCCGATCAATTGGCTGATCAGGCTGACCCCGCCCAACCCGCCAAGGGCGGTCTGGCCGAAGATGCCGCAGGCAATGCCACCCCACACGCCACACAGGCCATGCAACGGCCAGACACCCAGCACATCGTCGATCTTCCAGCGATCCTGGGCGGCAATGAAGCACCACACAAACAGGCCGCCGGCGACAACCCCCGTGACCAATGCGCCCACCGGATGCATCAGATCGGAACCGGCACAAATCGCCACCAGCCCGGCCAGCGGGCCGTTGTGCAGGAAGCCTGGGTCATTGCGGCCAATCACCAGCGCCGCGACCGTACCGCCGACCATGGCCATCAGCGAGTTGACCGCCACCAGGCCGCTGACGCCGTTCAGGGTTTGTGCGCTCATCACGTTAAAGCCGAACCAGCCGACAATCAGAATCCAGGAGCCCAGCGCCAGGAACGGGATGCTCGACGGCGCAAACGCGACCAGGCGCCCTTCGCGATAACGCCCGTTGCGCGGCCCGAGCAACAGCACCGCCGCCAACGCCAGCCAGCCGCCCATGGCATGCACCACCACGGAACCGGCGAAGTCATGGAAGCTGGCACCGAAGGTCGCGAGCAACCAGGCCTGCACGCCGAAATTGCCGTTCCACACCATGCCTTCGAAAAACGGGTAGATAAACGCCACGATCAGCGCGGTAGCGCACAGTTGCGGAACAAATCGTGCACGCTCGGCAATGCCCCCGGAAATGATCGCCGGAATCGCCGCGGCAAAGGTCAGCAGGAAGAAGAACTTCACCAGACCATAGCCGTGATCGGCACTGATCACCGCCGCCGGTTGCATGAAGCTCACGCCATAAGAGATCCAATAGCCTATAAAGAAATAGGCCAGGGTGGAGATCGCGAAGTCACTGAGGATTTTCGACAGGGCGTTGACTTGGTTCTTCTGACGCACGGTGCCGACTTCGAGGAAGGCAAAACCGGCGTGCATGGCCAAAACCATGACCGCACCGATCAGAATGAACAGGGTGTTGGAGCTGTGGACGAGGGTGTCCACTGCGCTTTGCAGATTTTCCATGGAGGTTGGCAGGCCTGCGATAAAGGCAAAAAGCACCAAAGCGGTTCAAGCCGGCGTTTCGCGCACTAAATTGGCACCACCGGCTCCGCCCCTCTTCTGAGGGCGTGAACCGCTTTAGCGCAGCGATCAGCACAATCGGCCATTCCCGACAGGGTTTTTCCGCGAGTTTCAGTTATATAGGGTAAGGTTTTCACCGGTTTGCGGCCCAACCGCCCAGATTCAGCGCAGCCCCAGGGGCCTGCGCACCAAGGCAAAGCAAAAGCTGTACCAGACATTTGCAATGAACCTTCACCGATACCGGTGACTCGAAACCACACGTACCGATCAGCCACTCACGGAGATAACCATGGCCAGCAAAACAGCACAGACGGCTCAAGAAATACTGATGGCGGATTTTCAAACGCTGGTCAGTGATACTGAAAAGTTGCTGGACGACACCGCCATCCTGGCCGGCGACCAGGCCGACGAGCTGCGCGCCAAGATCCACGACAGCCTGCTCAAGGCCCGTGAAACCCTGCAACTGACCGAAGACTCCCTGCGCGACCGCAGCAAGGCCGCCGTCACCGCGACTGAAGACTATGTGCAGGCCAACCCTTGGCAATCAGTGGGCATTGCCGCCGGCGTGGGCTTCTTGATCGGTCTGTTGGCTACAAGGCGCTAATCCTATGTCTATCGGCGAATCCGGCTCGTCCACGGGCCCAAGTTCAACGTCCCGACGCCTGGGCGCAGCCGTACTGGGCTTGCTGCACAGCCATGTCGAACTGTTCGGCATCGAGCTGCAGGAGCAGAAAGCGCGCACCGTCAGCCTGCTGCTGTTTGCCGGGCTGGCCCTGGTGTTTGCCCTGCTGTTGCTGGTGGGGTTGTCGACATTGGTGATGATTCTGGTGTGGGACACCGGCTACCGCCTGACCGGAATCATCTGCCTCTGCGTGTTCTATACCCTGGCCGCTGCATTCTGCGGTGTGCGCTTGAAGGCGGCGGTGTTCGATGAGTCCACGCCGTTCCACGCCACCCTCGAAGAGCTGGCCAATGACCGGGAGCGCCTGCTGCCATGAGCCTGACTGAAATCCCACCCACCAACTCGCGCCGGGAAATGCGCAAGGCATTGATCCGCCTGCGCATGGAAATGCACCGCCAGGAAATCCGCCACGAGTCCCAGCAACTGATGGCGCCCCTGAATAAGGTGCGCAACATGGGCCAGCACTGGCAGGACAGCCTGGGCATCAAGCATGCGCCGCTGTGGGGCGTGGCCGCAGTGACGCTGATCGGCTTCTTTACCGGCAAGGGCGCCAAGGGCGGCAGTCTCAGCAGCCTGACCCGTCTGGTACGGCTGGGCGCCGGTTTGATCCCACTGATCAAATTAGCCATGCAGGGCGCCTCACGCAAAGGTTGAGGCCTGCTGGCTGCATTCTTGCAAACAGAATCGGCCCGGCCCTCGTCAACGAGGGCCGGGCACTTTGTTGCCAACGTTTTTAAGGAGGCCCCGTGATCGACGGGCAACCGCTCGCCTGCTTCCAACCCTTCATCGACACCGCCACCGGGCGCATCGCCGGCGTCGAGGCTCTCGGCCGCCTGCGCCAGGCTGACGGTCGCCTGCTGTCGGTCGGCCCGTTGTTCGCCGACCCGCGCACCTCGGGCGTGGCCTTGCGGCGCCTGGACCGGCAGATCCGCGACAACGCCTTGAGCCGTCTGCACGAGGCACCGCAGGACTGGTTTCTGAGCCTGAATATCTCACCGCGCTGGATCAATCGCCTGCGCGCCGGCCAGGCCCTGCCCAGCTTGCAACAGGTGCAGGCCCACGGCGTCGATCCACGGCGCATCGTGTTCGAGATCACTGAACTGGGCGGCGATATCCAGCGCCTGGCCGACGTGGTGGCGCGCTATCGCGAGGCCGGCGCGCGCATCGCCATCGATGACTTCGGCGCCGGCTATTCACAGCTCGACCGCGTGCTGGCGTTGCAGCCGGACATCCTCAAGCTGGACATGCGCCTGTTTCAGGAGGCCGCCAAAGGGGGCCCCAGCAGTGAAGTGGTGCGGGCACTGGCGCAAATGGCGGAAAAAACCGGCTGCTGGATCATTGCCGAAGGGGTGGAGACCGAGGCGCAGTTGAGTTTTGCGCTGGAATGCGGCTCACGGTATGTGCAGGGTTATCTGTTTGCCCAGGCGCAACTGGACTGGTTCGCCGCCGATGCTTTCGTGCCGCGCTTCGCCCAACTGCGTGGCGCCTACGTGCAGAAAAAACTCGCCGAACGCGGACGCATCATGCAATTGCGCCAACAACTGGCCGAACTGATGAAAATCCTCCAGACCTGGGCCCAGGGCCAGGCGCCGCTGAGCCATTTGCCGCAATTGCCGGATTATCCCTGGCTGCTGCGGTTCTACCAGTGCGACCGGCATGGCACCCAACTGACCCCCAATTTCGAATGGCGCCAGGACGCCTGGCAAGCCGACAGCCGCTACCTCGGCCACAATTGGTCGTGGCGCCCGTATTTCTATCATCTGCTGGCCGAAGGCTGGGACGAGCGCCGCTTGACGCTGTCTTCGACCTACCGCGACGCCACCACCAACCAGTATTGCCTGACCGCCGGACAATTCTTCGATAACGGTCAGCGCTTGCTGTTAATCGATATCGACGCGGTCGGCCTGTAGATTTTCGCTTGCCCCGCCCACCCGGAACCGGGAAGCTGGGCGAGTCATTCACCGCACGGAGAGTACCCGCCTTGGATTGGCCCACCCTGCTGACTCGCGAACGTCTTGGAAAGCCCCTGCACAGCCCGGAAGAATTGGGCCGTAGCCCGTTTCACAAAGACCATGACCGCATCATTTTCTCCGGCGCGTTCCGCCGCCTGGGGCGCAAGACTCAAGTCCACCCGGTGTCGAGCAACGACCATATCCACACCCGTCTGACCCACTCCCTGGAAGTCAGCTGCGTCGGCCGCTCCCTCGGCATGCGCGTGGGCGAAACCCTGCGCAGCGCCCTGCCCGAGTGGTGCGACCCGAGCGACCTGGGCATGGTGGTGCAATCGGCCTGCCTGGCCCATGACATCGGCAACCCGCCCTTCGGGCACTCCGGCGAAGACGCCATCCGCCATTGGTTCCAGCAGGCCGCCGGGCGCGGCTGGCTGGACGACATGAGCGTGGCCGAGCGCAATGACTTCCTCAATTTCGAAGGCAACGCCCAGGGCTTCAGGGTGCTGACCCAGCTGGAGTACCACCAGTTCGACGGCGGCACGCGGCTGACCTATGCGACCTTGGGCACCTACCTGAAATACCCGTGGACCGCCCGCCATGCCGACTCCCTGGGCTACAAGAAACACAAGTTCGGCTGCTACCAGAGCGAATTGCCGATCCTTGAGCAGATCGCCCACAAGCTCGGCCTGCCGCAGCTGGAAGAACAACGCTGGGCGCGCCATCCGCTGGTGTACTTGATGGAGGCCGCGGACGACATCTGCTACGCGCTGATCGACCTGGAAGACGGCTTGGAAATGGACTTGCTGCAATATGCCGAAGTCGAGTCGCTGCTGCTCGACCTGGTCGGCGACGACCTGCCGCAAACCTACCGGCAACTGGGCGCCCAGGATTCACGGCGGCGCAAACTGGCGATCCTGCGCGGCAAAGCCATCGAACACCTGACCAACGCCGCCGCACGCGCTTTCGTCGAACAACAGGACGCCTTGCTCGCCGGCACCTTGCACGGTGATCTGGTCGAGCATATGCACGGCCCCGCCAAGCGCTGCGTGCTGGATGCCAAGGACATGGCGCGCAAGAAAATCTTCCAGGACAAGCGCAAGACCCTGCATGAAATCGGCGCCTACACCACCCTGGAAATCCTCCTCAACGCCTTCTGCGGGGCGGCGCTTGAACAGCACGGCGGGCGCACGCCGTCGTTCAAGAACCGGCGCATCCTCGACCTGCTGGGCAACAGTGCCCCCGACCCGGCCTGGTCGCTGCACGCCTCGTTCCTGCGGATGATCGATTTCATCGCCGGCATGACCGACAGCTACGCCACCGAGATGGCGCGGGAAATGACCGGGCGTTCCAGCCCGCAATAGATGACTGATCCAGCTGCCTGTTGCCTGAACAGAATCTACCTACGAAGGGAACAGAGCGGCCTGATCGAATCAGTACAAACACCCGATGAATAATCACGCACGCTCTTAAAGGGCATAGGGCGCCTTCCTACGCCCCGCCCAATCGCCGCTTGACTCACCGTGTGCCCTTCCTATGTTCAAGAATTGCCTTCGCATCCTGTTGGTGGAGGATCACCCCTTTCAGCTCCTGGCAACCCAGTGCCTGCTCAACAGCTTCGGCTTCGAGCACCTGACCCTGGCGGAAAACGCCGAACAGGCGATCCGCTTGATGACCCAGTCCGAACGGCCCTTCGACCTCATGCTGTGCGACCAATGCCTGCCAGATCTGCCCGGGCTTGAGTTAGTCGAAATCGCCGGTCGGCGGGGGTTTATCGCAGGGGCGATCCTGCTGAGCGGCCTGCCCCTGCCCGAACTGGCGAATCTGAAGACTCAAGCCTTACAACGTAACTTGCCGTTACTTGGTTATTTATCAAAACCGTTAACCCGGGACGAACTAATGACGCTGATAAGCCCGCTGTAAATGTAGGAATTTAAACATCTCCACATAGGAAAAACTTACCACAATAACCGCTTAACCGGTGGGCCAAGGCCCGAACCCGCATCGCCGACCGAATTCTGAAACAGACGTCCACAAAGCCTTGATAGATCGTAAGGCAATACCTTTTTTAATGTAGGAATATTCCTGTTCTGTATCTACGCCCCCTCACCTCCATGCTCCCGCCTCGCCTTCTGAGCTAATGTGCCCGCTTTATTTGCACTTGCATGGAATGTGATTATGAACACAGTTTTCATCATTGATGACCATCCTGTTATCAGGCTGGCGATTCGTATGTTGTTGGAACACGAAGGCTATAAAGTCGTCGGCGAAACGGATAACGGTTGTGATGCAATACAAATGGTTCGCGAATGCCTTCCAGACCTGATCATTCTGGATATCAGTATTCCAAAACTTGATGGCCTCGAAGTGCTATGCCGATTTAACGCAATGAATACTTCGATGAAAACCCTGATTCTGACGGCCCAATGCCCAACCCTGTTCGCCACCCGCTGCATGCGCTCGGGCGCCGATGGCTATGTGTGCAAAGAGGGCGACCTGAGTGAACTGCTGAGTGCCATCCGCGCTGTATTATCCGGCTACAACTACTTCCCCAGCCAGGCATTGAACGCCTGCGGCCCGGACAGTAATTCCCAGGAACTGGAACTGTTCAAGGCAGTGAATGATCGCGAATTAATGGTCTTGCAACTTTTTGCACAAGGTCGCACCAACAAGGAAATTGCCAAAGGTATGTTTCTCAGTAACAAAACCGTCAGCACCTACAAAAAGAGGCTTATGCAAAAACTCAAAGCCAAGTCCTTGGTAGAACTTATCGAGTTGGCAAAACGAAACGCGCTAGTGTGAGAAAGCGGATGCCCAGGCGTATAAAGGACTATCTGATCATATTGAGCGCAGGCGTGTGCTTGAGCACCTCTGTGCTCGCTGCTCAAACGGAACCGGAACACTTCACCTTATTGAGCCGCGCAGGCGCCGTTCAACTGGACACTCAACTGGACAAGACGCAACGCCAGTGGCTGCAGAACAAACGCGAACTGGTACTCGGCGCGGCAGCTCCCGATTACCCGCCCTTCGACCTCACGTCCAGCGGACGCGACTATGAGGGGCTCACGGCCGATTACGCCGGGCTGTTGGCCAAGGCGCTGGCGCTCCCCGTCAGAGTGCTGCGCTACCCCAACCGGGAAGCCTCCATCCAGGCGCTTGAAGCCGGTGAAATAGACCTGCTGGGCTCGTCCAATGGCTTTGAGGCCACCAACCCGCTGCTCACCCTTTCAGCACCGTATGCCGTGGACCAGCCAGTGCTGGTGACACGCGAGGGCGAAACCCGCAGCCTCAGTGAGGGCCTGGCCGGGCTGCGCCTGAGCCTGGTCTATCACTACCTGCCGCTGGGCGAAGTCGAGAAGCTGTATCCCGAGGCGACCATCCACACCTACCCCTCTTATCAGAACGCCCTGAATGCAGTGGCATTCGACCAGGCGGATGTGTTTCTCGGCGACACCATTTCCACCCATTACATGATCAACAAGGGCTACCTGAAAAATATCCGCATGGCCAACTTCGGCAAGCACGAAGCCTATGGTTTCAGCTTTGCCGTGCGCCAGGACCAGCACACCCTCTTGAGCATCCTCAACGCGGTGCTGGCGGCGGTGCCGACCAATGAGCAGGAGAGCATTGCCAAACGCTGGAGTGCGGGCAGCGACATCCTGCTCACCGCGCAAAAACTGCAACTGACGCAACGCGAGGAACGTTGGCTGAAGGCGCACCCGGTGGTCCGGGTAATCGCCAACGAAACCTTCGCGCCATTGACCTTCTTCGATGCTGACGGCAACTTCCGCGGCATCACCGCCGACCTCCTGGAGCTGATCCGCCTGCGCACCGGGTTGCGCTTCGAGATCCTGCGCGCACGCGATGTCAACGCGATGATCGAGCAAGTCGATACCGGCAAAGCCGACCTCATCGGCGCCATCATTCCCAGCACGGAACGCGAAGCTCAACTGAACTTCAGTCGTCCCTATCTGGAAAACTCCTACGTATTGCTCACGCGCAAGGAACCCGACGCCCCATCGAATCTTGAACAGATGGCAGGCAAGCGCCTGGCGATTACCCAAGGCAACCCTCTGGAAAGCCTTCTGCGCAAGGATTTCCCGCACATTCACCTGGTGGAAACCAGTGACACCTTCAAGGCCTCGGAACTCCTGGCCCAGGGGCATGTGGAAGGCGCGGTGAACTCGTTGGTGATCGCCAACTATTTCCTGTCCTCCCAAGTGTTTCAGGACAAACTGCAGATCAGCGGCAGCATCGGCACCCTCCCCGCAGTCTTTGCGCTGGCCACGTCACGGGGTGCCACCGAGTTGAGCGCGATCCTCGACAAGGCGCTGCTGAGCATCGCCCCCGATGAGCTCGGGGTGATCAACAGCCGTTGGCGAGGCTACGCCGCCGCCTCCGACAGCTACTGGCGCAACTACCACCACCTGATTGCCCAGATCATCTTCGTCACCGGCCTGCTGCTGCTGATTTCCCTGACCTGGAACGCCTACATGCGCCGGGAGATCAAGCATCGCAAGATGGCCGAACGCGCCCTCAACGATCAGTTCGAATTCATGCGCGCACTGGTCAACGAAACGCCGCACCCGATCTATGTCCGCGACCGCAACGGCCTGTTGCAGACCTGCAACGACAGCTACCTGCAGGTGTTCGACGTCAAGCGCGAAGAGGTCATCGGCAAAAGTGTGATGCAGATGAGCACGGCCCAGGCAACCGAAGCGGCTCAGTATCACGCCGACTATCTGCGCGTGGTCGCCGAGGGCAACCCGCTGATCCTTGATCGCACCCTGCTCATCAACGGCAAAAAGCTGACGATCTACCACTGGATATTGCCCTACCGCGACTCCACCGGCGAAGTCCAGGGCATCATCGGCGGCTGGATCGACATCAGCGAACGACGCCAGCTGTTCGATGAGCTGCGCGCCGCCAAGGAACGTGCCGACGAAGCCAACCGCGCCAAGAGCACCTTTCTGGCAACCATGAGCCACGAAATCCGCACCCCGATGAACGCGGTGATCGGCATGCTCGAACTGACCCTCAAGCGCGCCGACCAGGGGCATCTCGACCGCCCGGCGATCGAAGTCGCCTACCACTCGGCCAAGGACCTGCTGGAGCTGATCGGCGATATTCTGGACATCGCGCGGATCGAATCCGGCCGCCTGAGCCTGGCACCGGAGCGTGTGAACCTGCGGGAAGTGATCGAGTCGGTAGTGCGGGTATTCGACGGCCTGGCACGCCAGAAAACCCTGAGTTTGCTGCTGGAGTTCAAGCCCGAGCTCGATGACACCGACGTGCTGATCGACCCGCTGCGCTTCAAGCAGGTGCTGTCCAACCTGGTGAGCAATGCGATCAAGTTCACCGAGCGCGGGCAGGTAAAGATCAAGGTACAGGTGCAAGCCACCGAATTGGCACAGCAGGTCGAAATGAAGCTGGTGGTCGAAGACACGGGGATCGGCATCAGCCGCGACGACCAGTTGCGCCTGTTCGAACCCTTTGCCCAGGCCGACAATTCCGGGCAATTGGCCCGCAGCGGCGCGGGCCTGGGGCTGGTGATCTGCCGCAGCCTGTGCGCGATGATGGGCGGGCAACTGAGCCTGAGCAGCGTGCCCATGGTCGGCACCCAGGTGCATGTCAGCCTGAAGATGAACTGCCTGCAGCCCATCCAGGCCGCGGACGAACCCCTGCCGGCCGCGCCCGCACCGGCGCCGGTGCTCAACGTGCTGGTGGTGGATGATCATCCGGCGAATCGCCTGCTGATGTGCCAGCAACTGGGTTACCTGGGCCACCAGTTCACCGCAGCCCAACATGGCGCCGCCGGGTTCCAGGCCTGGCGCCAGGCCCACTTCGACCTGGTGATCGCCGACTGCAACATGCCCATCATGAATGGCTATGAGTTAAGCCGCTCGATCCGTGAGTATGAGCAGCGGGAGCAACTGACACCCTGCGTGGTCCTGGGGTTTACCGCCAACGCCCAGCCCGAAGAGAAGCTGCGCTGCGCCGAAGCCGGGATGAACGACTGCCTGTTCAAACCGATCAGCCTCACGGCGCTGGAACGGCAACTGGCACAGATCGCGCCGCAGCCGTCCGGCCCGCGACTCGACCTCAGCCACCTGGATGCGCTGACGGGCGGCGATCCGCAACTGACTCGGAGGCTGCTTGAGGAACTGCTGAGCAGCAGTTGTCACGATCGCCAGATATTGGTCACGTTGTGGGCCCAGCAGGCTTCACCGCAGGACATCATCGAGCAGGCCCACAAGATCAAGGGCGCTGCGCGTATCGTCCAGGCCAGTGTACTGGCGGCGCAATGCGAAGCGCTGGAGCAGGCCTGCGCCCGCGGCGATGATCGGGCGGTGATCGAAACCGGCATCAAGACCCTGGAAAAGTGCATGCTGGAACTGGAGCGCCTGCTGCACATGCAACTCAACGGCCTGGGCTCTCCAGGGTAGGCAGGAGCGCGCCGCACGGCCCGCCCCCGCAACGGTCGGTCAGCAGTCGGTCAGGCGCAGGAAAATCGCCGCCAACTGCTCGATACCAACCTGGTCTTGCGCGGTAAACCGGGCCAGCGACGGGCTGTCGAGGTCGAGGACGCCAATCAGTCGGCCATCCTTGACCAGCGGCACCACCAGTTCACTGTTCGATGCGCTGTCACAGGCGATATGCCCCGGGAACGCATGCACATCTTCCACCCGCTGGGTCTGGCGCGACGCGGCCGCCGCACCGCACACGCCACGCCCGAACGGAATGCGTACACATGCGATCTGCCCCTGGAACGGCCCCAACACCAACTCGTCGTGACGGTTGAGGTAGAAACCGGCCCAGTTCAAGTCCTCCAACTGATTGAACAAAAACGCAGAGAACTGCGCGCTGTTGGCGATGAAATCGCGCTCATCGGCCAGCAGTGACTCCAACTGCGCACACAACATGGCATAGCCATCCAGACCGCTGCCGGCCTGCTGCAAATCGATCATGGTTGACGCTCCAGCAATTTGAGGCCCACCCAGTAACGGGCGAATTGATACGCGCAACGGCCGTTGCGGTTGCCACGCCCGGTGGCCCAGCGCACGGCGAGGATATCGAGGTCTTCATCACGCTGCCACTGCAGGCCGGCCTTGCGCGCCAGCTCGCCGATCCAGTGTTCCACCACGTTCAGGAAATGTTCCTGAGTGAATGGGTAGAACGACAGCCACAGGCCAAAACGATCGGACAAGGCGATCTTGTCTTCCACCGCCTCACTCGGGTGCAGCTCGCCATCCACGCGTTTCCAGTTATCGTTGTCGCTCTGGTTTTCCGGCACCAGGTGACGACGGTTGGACGTGGCATACAGCAGCACGTTTTCCGGCGCCTGTTCCAGGGAACCGTCCAGCACGCTCTTGAGCACGCGGTAATCGCCTTCACCGGCCTCGAACGACAGGTCATCGCAGAACAGAATGAAACGCTGCGGCAGCTTGAGTAGTTGTTCGACCACACGCGGCAGGTCGGCGAGGTGATCGCGTTCGATTTCGATCAAGCGCAAACCGGCGCTGGCGTGCTGGGCGAGCAAGGCGCGCACCATCGACGATTTCCCCGTGCCGCGCGAGCCCCACAGCAGCGCATGGTTGGCGGGCAGGCCGTCGAGGAACTGTTGGGTGTTGCGCGCCAATGTTTCACGCTGCTTGTCCACACCGATCAAGTCGGACAGGCGCATGTCCAGGCTGACCTCCAGCGGCAGCAGGAAGCCGCTGCGACCCTCACGCTGCCAACGGGCCGCAAGGCATTGGTTCCAGTCGATGGTTTGGCGCGGGGCTGGCAACAGGGGTTCCAGGCGCGCGAGTACGGCATCGGCGCGCTCAAGAAAGGCATTCAATCGAGAATCCACGACTATTCCTCTGGCAAGTTCTTGTAAAAGATGGCGTATTGGCAACCCTGCGGCCGAGCGCTCCGGGCTGCACCTCTAAAACTGACGATTCGTGCCGGGCAAGCCTGAACCTGTGGATGTTCAGCTATGCTTGCCGGGCGAAGGGAAACGTGAAGTGGTTCAACACTCGATGGATATCAAGTTCGCCCACCGCTTGTCTTATAAACAAGCCAGATTGACTGTGCTGGTCGGTTTCGTCTTGGGAACCTTGCTCAGCCTGATCCAGATCGGCATTGATTATGCCAGCGAAGACGCATCCATCAACCGTGAAATTCGTTCGCTGATTGAAATCAGCCATAACCCGGCGTCGCGCATCGCCTACAACATCGACGCCGAGCTGGCCCAGGAGCTGACCCTCGGCCTGTTGCACTCCCCCGCCATCATTCAGGCGCGGTTGACCGACAACAACGGCGTGGTACTGGCCGACGTCGGACGGCCGCGCAAGGAAAGCCCCTACCGGCCCGTCAGCGATTTCCTGTTCGGCGCCAACCGCCAGTTTGAAGACCGGCTGTTCCTCAGCCATATGCCCAATGAATCCCTTGGCGTGCTGCGCCTCGACGTAGACACCTACGCCTTTGGTAGCCGCTTCCTGCACCGTGCCGAGGTCACCCTGATCAACGGGTTTGTACGCAGCCTGCTGCTGACCGGGATCCTGCTGGGCCTGTTCTATGTGATGCTGACCCAACCGCTGGTACGCATCATTCGCGAGCTGAGCACGCGCAGGCAGACACGCCTGGATTGCCCGCCGGGGCACGAGCACGATGAAATCGGCGTGCTGGTCAACATGGCCAACCAGCAATTCGACACCCTGGAAACCGAGATCCAGCAGCGCCGTCACGCCGAGGACCGCCTCACCGAGTACCTGGGACAACTGGAAAACATCGTCTCGGCGCGCACGCTGGAGCTCAAGGCCAGCAACCAGCGCTTGAGCCAGTCCAACGATGAGTTGGAAGCAGCAAAAATGAACGCGCTGGGCATGGCTCAGGCGCGGGCGGCGTTCCTGGCCAATATGAGTCACGAAATCCGCACGCCGCTCAATGGGTTGCTGGGCATGATCGCGCTGTCGCTGGACAGCCCGCTCAACGCCGAGCAGCGCCAGCAACTGTCGATCGCCCATGACTCCGGCAAGGTGCTGGTGGAACTGCTCAACGATATCCTCGACCTGTCCAAGTTCGACGCGGGCCAGTTGGAGCTGGAGCACATCCCGTTCGACCTCGGCGCGCTGGTGGAAGACACCGCCAACCTGTTATCGCAGAACGCCGCGCCGAGTGTCGAACTGACGTGCCTGATCAACCCGCAGTTCCCGGCGCAGGTGCTCGGCGACCCGACACGTGTGCGGCAGATCGTCAGTAACCTGCTGTCCAACGCCTTGAAGTTCACGCGCTTCGGCCGCGTGGATGTGCGCCTCAGCGCCCAGGATGGCCGAGTAAAAATCGAAGTGTGCGACACCGGGATCGGCATTGCCCAGGACGCGCAGGTGAAGATCTTCCAGCCGTTCACCCAGGCTGGCGCGGGCATCACCCGCCAGTTTGGCGGCACCGGCCTGGGCCTGGCGCTGACCCATAACCTGTGCGAGGCGATGCACGGTCGGCTGAGCATCAGTTCGGAAGTCGGCTTCGGCAGCCAGTTCTGCGCCGACCTGCCGCTGCCCGCCCATTTGCCTGCGCCCCGGCTCGCGCCGCTGACGGGCGAAGTCATTGCAATCACCAGTGCCGACAGCGGCCTGGCGGAGCTGCTCAGCACCCTGCTACCTCACTGGGGGCTGACAGTGCATTGCTATTCTATCGATGAGGACTTGAGCGGGAAAAACCCCGACTTGTTGATCACGGACTGCCCGGAGTGCCTGTTTCGCCTGCGCCCGGCCATCACTGCGCCGATCCTGCTGGTGACCGCCTATGGCAATTTCATGCCCAGTGAGGAAGTCGCGGCCCTGGCGCCGTTGCAGCAACAGGCGCGCCCTTTGAGCCGCAACGCGCTGTACCAGATCCTGCAACGTAATCTGCGCAGCGACGCGCACTTGATCCTCGACCCGATCGCACTCGATGCCACGCCCCTGGTCCACCGGGCACGCATCCTGCTGGTGGAGGACAACCCGGTCAATCAGCTGGTGGCCAAGGGCATGCTCAGCAAGTTGGGCTGCGAAGTGATCGTCGCCGCCCATGGTGGCGAAGCGCTCAAGTTCCTCGAAGAACAGCACTTCGACATGGTGCTGATGGACTGCAACATGCCGGTGATGGATGGCTACGAGGCCAGTCGGCAGATTCGTCGCAGCGGGCGCTGGCCGGACCTGCCCATTGTCGCCCTGACCGCCAACGCGCTGTCGGAAGAACGCGAGCGTTGCCGGGCGGCGGGGATGAATGACTACCTGGCCAAGCCATTTCGCCGCGAAGAACTCAATGCGTTGCTGGACCTGTGGGTGCCTAAGACGACAAGTCTCTGATCTGCGCGAGCAATTGGTCCAACCCCTCGCGCAAGGCATCGGCCTGGTTGAGGTCGACACCGCTGTCGCACAGCAAGCGGGTTTTCAACTGATGGGCCTGGCCGCGCAACTGCAGCCCGGCGTGGCTCAGGCTCAAATGCACTTCGCGTTCATCCTGCGCGCTGCGCTGGCGCCTCACTAACCCAAGCTGCTCCAGGCGCTTGAGCAGCGGCGTCAGCGTGCCCGAATCGAGCATCAAGCGCTCGCCCAGGGCCTTGACCGTGGGCTGGGGCGGTGTCGCGTGGTGCCATTCCCACAACACCAGCATCACCACATATTGCGGGTAGGTCAGGCCCAACTGGTCAAGCATCGGTTTATAGGCGCGGGTCACCGCGCGCGATGCGGCGTAGAGCTTGAAACACAGCTGGTTGTCCAGCGCCAGGGACACGGTGGGCAGGTCGGTCATTTGAGCAGGGCTTCGATCTCTTGGGTCAACTCCTGGGGCTTGGTGGTTGGCGCAAAGCGCTTGACCACCTGGCCGTCGCGACCGATGAGGAACTTGGTGAAATTCCACTTGATGCCCTTGGAACCCAGCAGGCCCGGCGCGCGTTTTTTCAACTGCACGAACAGCGGGTGGGCAGCGCCGCCATTGACGTCGATCTTCTTGAACAACGGGAAGCTGACGCCGAAATTCAGCTCGCAGAACTCGGCAATCGCGCCTTCGTTGCCCGGTTCCTGCTTGCCGAACTGGTTGCACGGAAACCCCAGCACCACCAGGCCCTGGTCCTTGTACTGCTGCCAGAGTTGCTCCAGGCCCTTGTACTGCGGGGTGAAGCCGCATTTGCTGGCAGTGTTGACCACGAGAATGGCCTTGCCGGCAAAATCGGCCAAGGTCTTTTGCTCACCCTTGATGGTGGTGCAAGGGATGCTCAGCAGGTTGTCGCTCATGGCAATGCCTCGGATCAGGAGAAAGAAGGCAAAACATAGCGAGCAATTCAATTGCGTGCAATTGAATTGATCAAACTGATAGCCCGGTATACATCGCCCCCGCGCAAGACGCAGGGGCGACTCAGGCTCAGCGCGGCACGAGGTCCAGGCACACCGAGTTGATGCAATAGCGCAGGCCGGTCGGAGGCGGGCCATCCGGGAACACATGCCCCAGGTGCGCGTCGCACTTGGCGCAGGTGACTTCGGTGCGGATCATGCCGTGGCTGACATCGCGGATCTCGATCATCGCGCTGTCGGCGATCGGTGCGTAGAAGCTGGGCCAGCCGCAGCCGGAATCGAACTTGGTGGTAGAGTCGAACAGCGGCTCATTGCAGCAGATGCAGTGATATACGCCGTCGGTCTTGGTGGCATTGTACTTGCCGGAAAACGGCCGTTCGGTGCCCTTCAGGCGGCACACGTTGTATTGCTCCGGATCGAGCATCGCTTTCCATTCATCAATGGTTTTCTGCAGCTTTTCCATCAGTACACCTCGGCAACTGAAAAACCCTGATCTGTGTCTTTTCCAGGGATCAGGCGGCACGTATGATTGCGCCTCTTCAACCCGGCAGTCTGGCACCCGCGTTAGCGGCATTCAAACGTATTTATGGGTGCGACCAACGCAGGATTCTCAGCACGGTAGGCTCCGCACCGTCTGGATCGTTCATTTTCAGGATCACATCGCCATGCAGGTCAGCAAATCGAACAAGCTCGCCAACGTCTGCTACGACATTCGCGGCCCGGTGCTCAAGCACGCCAAGCGCCTGGAAGAGGAAGGCCATCGCATCCTCAAGCTGAACATTGGCAACCCGGCGCCCTTTGGTTTCGAAGCGCCGGACGAAATCCTCCAGGACGTGATCCGCAACCTGCCCACCGCCCAGGGCTACAGCGATTCCAAAGGCCTGTTCAGTGCGCGCAAGGCGGTGATGCAGTATTACCAGCAGAAGCAGGTCGAAGGTGTCGGCATCGAGGACATCTACCTGGGCAACGGCGTGTCCGAACTGATCGTGATGTCGATGCAGGCCTTGCTCAACAATAGCGACGAAGTGCTGGTGCCGGCGCCGGACTACCCGCTGTGGACCGCCGCGGTGACCCTGGCCGGTGGCCGCCCGGTACACTACCTGTGCGACGAAGGCGCCGACTGGTTCCCGGACCTGGCCGACATCAAGGCCAAGATCACCCCGAACACCAAGGCGCTGGTCATCATCAACCCGAACAACCCGACCGGCGCCGTGTACTCGCGGGAAGTGCTGCTGGGCATGCTCGAGCTGGCGCGCCAGCACAACCTGGTGGTGTTCTCCGACGAGATCTACGACAAGATCCTCTACGACGATGCCGTCCACATCTGCACCGCCTCCCTCGCGCCGGACCTGCTCTGCCTGACCTTCAACGGCTTGTCCAAGTCCTACCGCGTGGCGGGTTTCCGCTCCGGCTGGGTCGCCATCTCCGGGCCCAAGCACAACGCCCAGAGCTACATTGAAGGCATCGACATGCTGGCCAATATGCGCCTGTGTGCCAACGTACCGAGCCAGCACGCGATCCAGACTGCGCTGGGCGGTTACCAGAGCATCAACGATCTGCTGCTGCCTCAGGGCCGCCTGTTGGAACAACGCAACCGCACCTGGGAATTGCTCAACGACATTCCCGGCGTCAGTTGCGTGAAGCCGATGGGCGCGCTGTACGCCTTCCCACGCATCGACCCGAAAGTCTGCCCGATCCTCAACGACGAGAAGTTCGTGCTCGACCTGCTGCTGTCGGAAAAGCTGCTGGTGGTGCAAGGCACCGCGTTCAACTGGCCGTGGCCGGATCACTTCCGCGTGGTGACCTTGCCGCGTGTGGATGACCTGGACATGGCCATCGGTCGCATCGGCAACTTCCTCAAGTCCTATCGCCAGTAACGACTATGACGCTGTACGACCTGGATCTGGTCGTACAGCGAGTATCTGGCAACACTTCTCTGCCCATTGCCCCGCTCCGCACTGCGTTTGCCCCTCTCCCAGCGCGTGCCCCCTATAATCAAAGGGCCGCGAGGCAACAGGAGGCTGATCAAGCGGGGCAATACAGGTGGGAAATTCCCTTCAAGACTCTACATTCAGGCTGTAGGACACAGTTTGAAATAGTCGCTCGGTTGAATCACCCCATGTCGCACCTTATATACCCCGCAGTACGCGACATATTTAGCATGAGGAGAACTCTACAACCATGATGCGCATCCTGCTGTTCTTGGCCACCAACCTGGCGGTCGTGCTGATTGCCAGCATCACCCTGAGCCTTTTCGGCTTCAACGGGTTCATGGCGGCCAACGGGGTTGATCTGAACCTCAATCAGCTGCTGATCTTCTGTGCGGTCTTTGGTTTTGCCGGCTCGCTGTTCTCGCTGTTCATCTCCAAGTGGATGGCGAAGATGAGCACCAGTACCCAGGTCATCACTCAGCCACGCACCCGGCATGAGCAATGGTTGCTGCAGACCGTCGAACAGTTGTCCCGCGAGGCCGGTATCAAGATGCCGGAGGTCGGGATCTTCCCGGCCTATGAAGCCAACGCCTTTGCCACCGGCTGGAACAAGAACGACGCGCTCGTTGCGGTGAGCCAGGGCATGCTGGAGCGCTTCTCCTACGATGAAGTCAAGGCGGTGCTGGCCCACGAGATCGGCCACGTGGCGAACGGTGACATGGTCACCCTGGCGCTGGTCCAGGGCGTGGTGAACACCTTCGTGATGTTCTTCGCGCGGATCATCGGCAACTTCGTCGACAAGGTGATCTTCAAGAACGAAGAAGGCCGCGGCATTGCCTACTACGTGGCAACCATCTTCGCTGAACTGGTGCTGGGCTTCCTGGCCAGCGCGATCGTGATGTGGTTCTCGCGCAAACGGGAATTTCGCGCGGACGAAGCCGGTGCCCGCCTGGCCGGCACCGGGGCGATGATTGCAGCCTTGCAGCACCTGCGCTCCGAACAGGGCCTGCCGGTGCATATGCCGGACAGCCTGACCGCCTTTGGCATCAACGGCGGCATCAAGCAGGGCCTGGCGCGCATGTTCATGAGCCACCCGCCGCTGGAAGAGCGGATTGACGCACTGCGTCGTCGCGGCTGACCGCTTGGCGGCGACACCGAAAGGGGCGATCTGATCGCCCCTTTTTTGTGGGCGCCTTGCCCGCCCAGGACTCAGCGCTTCGTGAGTCGGTAGACTCGCTCTTCCAGCCGGGTTACGCCGTCCTGAACGAACTTCCAGCTCTCACCCAAAACGTCCTGCTCCTCAAGCACTTCGAGGGCCCAGTGCGCCCCCAGCAGCGCCTTCACCTCATCATCGGTCACCGCAAACGGTGGGCCGGCCTTTTGCGTCTGGTCGTAGTCGAGGGTAATCAGCAACCCCTTGCAACCCGGCCCCAGAAGCGTATTGAGGTGCTCGGTGTAGCGCGCCCGCATCAGCGGCGGCAAGGCGATCAACGCCGCGCGATCATAAAGCGCCGTGCAATCGAGCAGCGCCTGCGCGTCCAGCGCGAAGAAATCACCGCACCACACCTCGATCACATCCGCCTGGTACACCTTGAACACGCCGCGTTGGCTGATACGCGGTATCAGCCCCTGCTCACTGAAGAATGCCTCAACCGCCTGCTCCGACAGCTCTACCCCGAGCACGCGACAGCCTTGACTGGCCAGCCACACCAGATCCAGGCTTTTGCCACACAAGGGCACCAGCACCTTTGCCCCCTGCGCGACAGCCAGCTGCGGCCAGTGCCGTTGCAGATAGGGGTTGACCTCGGGCAAGTGAAAACCGATCTGATTACGCGCCCAGCGCTCCCGCCAAAACTGAGAATCCATACATCACCCTAAAAATTCGATCAAAAGGCGCTAAAACTTATATTAGATTTAGATCATTGATCTGGTTGAAGATGGGCCATGTTAACCCTGAGGGCCCTTCTAATGCTCCCCACTCTGTTTATCTCCCATGGTTCGCCCATGCTCGCCCTGCAACCCGGCGCCAGCGGCCCGGCCCTGCAGCGCCTGGCGGCTGAACTGCCACGGCCGAAGGCGATTGTGGTGGTGTCGGCGCATTGGGAAAGCCAGGAATTGCTGGTCAGCGGCAACGCCGCACCGGAAACCTGGCATGACTTCGGCGGCTTTCCGGCCGAGTTGTTTGCCGTGCAATACCCGGCGCCGGGCGACCCGCAATTGGCGCGCGACATTGTCGAGTTGCTGCACGCCGATGGCTTGAATGCGCGCATCGATGAGCGCCGTCCCTTCGACCACGGCGCCTGGGTGCCGCTGTCGCTGATGTACCCGGCCGCGGATATCCCGGTGGTGCAGGTGTCCTTGCCCAGCCGTATGGGCCCTGCCCTGCAGACCCGGGTCGGACACGCCCTCGCCAGCCTGCGCGAACAAGGCGTGTTGCTGATCGGCTCCGGCAGCATCACCCACAACCTCGGCGAACTGGATTGGCACGCCGGGTCCGAAAGCATCGAGCCGTGGGCGCGGGCGTTTCGTGACTGGATGGTGGACAAGCTTGCCGCCAACGACGAAGCCGCGCTGCACGATTATCGCCGCCAGGCGCCCAACGCCGTGCGCAGCCATCCCAGTGATGAACATTTACTGCCGCTCTACTTTGCGCGGGGTGCCGGCGGCGACTTCAGCGTGGCGCACCAAGGCTTCACCATGGGCGCGCTGGGCATGGACATCTACCGCTTCGGCTGACGCACATCCCGATGCGCGGGCAAACCCAGATTGAGGGCCGCCCGTAAAGCGAGCGCGGCCCAAGAAGAAAACCCGGATATCCTCACCTGCGTGGGCCTTCCGGGTTTTTGCATCGCCAACATTTTCAAGGGGCGCAACTCCAACAGGCGTAGCGTTGAAACGCTTACTCAGGCTCTATCAACAGCGCCTTCAGGCTTTCTTCTCATAACCTGCGCCCTGAAAAGAGAATTGTATTTCCTTACCTTTACCCGCTTCGCTGATCACCCGCTGCAGTCCCACCATCGAGTTCTTGTACCGGCCATAGAGCCCATCACTCTTGATTTCACCCACCCTGACATTGCCCTTATCGTCTGTAGTAAAGGGGGCGGAGAAACTACCGCGAGTAGGTGCGATCTGCGAACTTCGGTCTATTTTCGCGCCGTAATGTTCGACGAAGCCTCTGTCTCTGCCAGCCAAGGCAAACTTCTGATCGACATAAATATCTTTGACATGCTGCTTGGGGCCCGGCATGTCGGCATCGGTAACGTCCTGAATAAACCCCCTCAACTTATGGGCATCCTCAGGATCTCGTTCTACCGTGAGGTTATATTTATTCCCAAATTTAAAATCTACCAAGGTGCTGTTACTGGCGCCTTTTCCCCCATCAAACTCGGGGCGGCCTTGTGGCGCTTTGAAATGCTCACCGTTTCCAGAAAACACAATCAGCGCCTTGCCATCCCCGCGCGGCTGCATCCCAATATAGCCACGGCCAAGAGGCCGACCTTGCGCATCATTGACGCCAAACTGCATCGCATAATAAATCCCTGCGTCCTTGCTTCCTTTTCGTTGAAGGCCTTCGTCGATACTCATTGGAAACGTAATGTTACTCAACCCAGCGCCAGGCGCGGACAGCGAGTAACTCAGGCCATACAACCCATTGGGCGATGTGGCTACCTTCTTGATTTCCAGTTTTGGATCGCTGACTTTATTAAGCGTTGACGTCGTGGTCGCAGACGCTACAGGCATGGATCGCGTATTTCTTCTTGAACGAGCAGCCGCGGCATCCGAAGCGAGTGCGCGCTCGGTCCATGGCAAACCGTGCTCGCGCGCTGGCTCTCTCGCCTGATTAACAGGCGGTTGGCTGGGAGGATAAGTCGCAGGCTCAGGCATTGTTTGTGGAAACAACTGTGAATTACTAATACGCATAACAGCCACAGCTCCTTTCTGGAAAAATCAATCAATAGCCGTCAAGCCCGGCGCCTATCCCTCGACACGGTTACAAGCGAACCTTTCCAACTTGAACAACTGACGAGAGCAGATTGAGAGCGTTTTTTACCCTTGAGCGATGCAACTCAGGTTTATCCGCCCCCCCCGTCACTTGATAGTAAAAACTTTACGCAAAGCCGGCTGCCAGAAAGGCCGCTCAGAAACTCAGACTTTTCCTAAACCCAATAAGATCAGTAGCTGACCGTTATGGCCGACCACCCCACGACGATCCGCGCCAATTGCCGGGCAAAAAAAATCCCCGAACCAGTCGGGGATTTTTTAGGTGCGATCAATCAGCCCAGGGGCGGATCAATCTTCGCGGTAGCGACGCAGCTTGAGCTGCTTACCGGCAACGCGTGTGTCTTTCAGCTTGGTCAGCAGTTTTTCCAGACCGTCTTCCGGCAGCTCCACCAGGGAGAAGCTGTCACGGACCTGGATGCGACCGATGGCTTCACGTGCCAGGCCACCCTCGTTGAGGATAGCGCCCAGCAGGTTCTTGGCCGCGATACCGTCACGCGCGCCCAGCGCGGTACGGCAGCGAGCACGACCTTCAGCCAATGGCACCGGAGCGCGACGCTCACGATCACCACGCTCAGGACGGTCGCCGGAACGCTCTGGACGATCACCGCGTGGCGCGTTGTTCGGTACCAGTGGGCGTTCTTTCTCGATGGCTGCCAGGGTCAGGGCCTGAGCGTTGGTGGCTTTGCGCAGCAGGGCTGCAGCCAGGGCACGCGGGGTGCAACCGATATCGGCGGTCAGGCGGTCCAGCAGGTCACCGTGGGTCGATTCAGCGTCAGCCACCAGTGGCGACAGGCTGTTGGTCAGTTTCTTGATGCGTGCATCGAGAACGGCCTGGGCATCCGGCAGGCGGACTTCGGCAACCTTCTGCCCGGTCACACGCTCGATCACTTGCAGCATGCGGCGCTCACGCGGCGTCACCAGCAGCAGTGCGCGACCTTCGCGACCCGCACGGCCGGTACGGCCGATACGGTGAACGTAGGACTCTGGATCGTAAGGCATGTCAACGTTGAACACGTGGGTGATACGTGGAACGTCGAGACCACGAGCAGCTACGTCGGTCGCTACAACGATGTCCAGACGGCCATCCTTGAGGGAGTCGATCACGCGCTCACGTTGGTTCTGGGCGATGTCACCGTTCAGCGCAGCGGCTTTGTAGCCTTTGGCTTCGAGGGCACTGGCAAGGTCCAGGGTCGCTTGCTTGGTACGCACGAACATGATCAGCGCGTCGAAGTCTTCGACTTCCAGCAGGCTCAATACAGCCGAGGTCTTCTGGTCAGCGTGAACCAACAGGTGAGCCTGTTCGATCGCGGTAACGGTCTGAGTCTTGGTCTGGATCTTCACGTGTTGCGGATCGCGCAGGTGGCGTTCGGCAATGGCACGGATCGACTGCGGCAGGGTGGCCGAGAACAGCACGGTCTGACGGGTCGGTGGCAGTGCCTTGAAGATGACTTCCAGGTCATCCATGAAGCCCAGCTTCAACATTTCGTCAGCTTCGTCCAGAACCAGGTGGTTCACGGTCGACAGGACTTTCTCGTCACGACGCAGGTGGTCGCACAGACGACCCGGAGTGGCGACAACGATCTGTGCGCCATTACGGATAGCCTTGAGTTGCGGGCCCATCGGCGCGCCGCCGTAGACGGCCACAACGGTTACGCCTGGCATTTGCTTGGCGTAGGTTTCAAAAGCGGTTGCTACTTGCAGCGCCAACTCACGAGTTGGCGCCAGGATCAGGGCTTGCGGTTCGCGCTTGGCAGGATCGATGCAGTGCAGGATAGGCAGGGCGAACGCGGCGGTTTTACCGGTACCGGTTTGCGCCTGGCCAATCATGTCGTGGCCGGCCATGATGATCGGGATCGATTGCTGCTGAATCGCCGAAGGTTCTTCGTAGCCAGTCGCAATGACGGCAGCAAGAATGTTCGGGTTAAGATTAAAAGCGGCGAAGCCGCCGGTTTCCTGGGTCATGGGTCTGCCTCTAAGTGCATCCGCAAAGACCCATGCTCCAAAGCTGCGCATGCCGTGTTGAGACTCAAGAGTCGCCCTGGCTGCTTTGTCGGCGGGGATTTGCGAAAACGAATGAATGAAAAAGATTCGTCAAGGAAGAGTCCGCTGTGCGGACGTGCAGCCGAAGCTGACTTCGGGGAATTGCGCTACCTAAACGCGGCCCGGTTAAAGGCCGGCGCGCACTATACCGGAAATAGCTGAAAAAGGGAGCTTTTTTTATCGCAAAGCACCGATAAACCGCACTGCGTCACCGCCTTTGCGCAGATGGGCTCCAGGGTCTATTTTTCAAGTGCCCGGCCCTGTTGGCTGAAACGCTTAAACGGTTCATCCGCACACTCGGCCCCTTTGGTCCGAAACCCCTTACTGCGCCCGAGGGCACACCCGATGAATCAAGCCAGCAGCAGCCTCGTCAGCCGTGAACTCCTGGGTCATGTCCTGTTGTTGGGCCTGGATCGGGTCGCCAAGCGCAATGCCTTTGATCTGGATCTGCTCAACGCACTGAGCCTGGCCTATGGCGAATTTGATCGAAACGACGATGCGCGGGTGGCCGTGGTGTTCGCCCACGGCGACCACTTCACCGCCGGGCTGGACCTGGCCAACGTCAGCGCAGTGATGGCCGGAGGCTGGCAACCGCCACCGGGGGGCTGCGATCCCTGGGGCGTGTTCGCCGGCCCTCGGGTCGGCAAACCGGTGATCGTCGCCGCCCAGGGCTACTGCCTGACCCTTGGCATCGAGCTGATGCTGGCGGCGGATATCAATCTCTGCGCGAGCAACACCCGCTTCGCGCAGATGGAAGTACAACGTGGGATCTTTCCATTTGGCGGTGCGACGTTGCGCTTTCATCAAATAGCAGGCTGGGGCAACGCCATGCGCTGGCTGCTCACCGGCGATGAGTTCGATGCCCACGAAGCCCTGCGCCTGGGGTTGGTGCAGGAAGTGATGGCCAGCGAAGACCTGCTGCCGCGCGCCATCGAACTGGCCAGCCGCATCGCGCGCCAGGCGCCCCTCGGCGTGCAAGCCACGTTGATGTCGGCCCGCCTGGCGCGCTTGGAGGGCGAAGCTGTCGCGGCCGCCGCGTTACCGCCGCTGGTCGCGCAATTGTTCAACAGCGAAGACGCCAAGGAAGGCGTGCGCGCCATGCTCGAGAAGCGCCCGGGGGTATTCAGGGGAATTTGAGTTGGCCGTGCCGCAGTCATCGCGAGCAAGCCCGCGCCCATATCGACCGCATTCCTTCAGGATGTGCTCGGTCAAATGTGGGCGCGGGCTTACTCGCGATGACGCCCGTTCAGACAACTAGGTTGCCGGCCGAATTGCCTTGATCAATGGCTGCAACGAATAGCCCAATCGCGGTGCCAGCGCTTCGGCGCGGGCCGAGAGCGCCGCAGCGTCCAGCGCCTGATCCAACTCCGAAGGCACCAGCAGGATCACATTGCCCTCCTTCACCGGCAGCTCCCAATAATGCCGGTGATACAACCCGCGCAGCAGGGCCGCACCCAACGGCTTGCCGTCGTCGGTGGCCCACTGGTTGATCACCAGCCAACCGCCCGGGTTGAGTTTCTTCTGGCAGTTTTCCAGGAAGGTCCAGGCCAGGTGCCCGACGCCGGGGCCGACATCGGTGTACAGGTCGACGAAGATCAAGTCGGCCGTTTCGGCGGTTTCGAGCAGTTCCAGGGCGTCGCCAATGCGGATGTACAGGCGCGGATCGTCGTCCAGCCCCAGGAACTCAATGGCCAGGCGCGGCACTTCGGGGCGCAGCTCGATGGCTTCGACATCCTCCAGCGGCAGGAACTTGAGGCACGCCTGGGTCAGCGTGCCGGCGCCCAGGCCGAGGAACAACGCGCTTTCCGGCTGCTCGTGGCACAACGCACCGATCAGCATCGCACGGGTGTAGTCGTACTCCAGCCAGCTCGGGTCGGCGGTGAACACGCAGCTTTGCTCGATGGCGTCGCCAAACTCGAGAAAACGGTAATCGGCCACTTCGAGCACGCGGATCATGCCGAAGTCATCATGGACCTCGGCCAGCAGGCGCTCGACACGCTCCTCGCTCATCTACAACTCCTAACGGGTTCACCCCAGGGCAAAGGCGCGATTGTCGGCCAACCGGCGGCAACAGGTCACGCACTAATTGCTGATAACATTGGCGCCCGACCGTCAATCACCCTATCGAGTCCACGATGAGCCAACCCTGGAGCCCCGACAGCTGGCGCGCCCTGCCGATCCAGCAACAACCCCAGTACCCGGACGCTGCACACCTGTTACAGGTGGAGCAGAGCCTGGCCAGCTACCCGCCGCTGGTATTTGCCGGGGAGGCCCGCGAGTTGCGCCGCCAGTTTGCCGAGGTGACCCAGGGTCGCGCCTTCCTGCTGCAAGGCGGCGACTGCGCCGAGAGTTTTGCCGAGTTCTCCGCCGCAAAAATCCGCGACACCTTCAAGGTGCTGCTGCAGATGGCTATCGTGATGACCTTCGCCGCCGGCTGCCCGGTGGTGAAAGTCGGGCGCATGGCCGGCCAGTTCGCCAAGCCGCGCTCGTCCAACGATGAAACCATCGATGGCGTCACCTTGCCGGCCTACCGTGGCGATATCGTCAACGGCATCGGCTTCGACGAAAAAAGCCGTGTGCCGGACCCCGACCGCCTGCTGCAGTCCTACCACCAGTCCACCGCCACCCTTAACCTGCTGCGCGCGTTCGCCCAGGGCGGGTTTGCCGACCTGCACCAGGTACACAAGTGGAACCTGGACTTCATCGCCAACTCCGCACTGGCCGAGAAGTACAGCCAGTTGGCGAACCGTATCGACGAAACCCTGGCCTTCATGCGCGCCTGCGGCATGGACAGCTCGCCGCAACTGCGCGAAACCAGCTTCTTCACCGCCCACGAAGCGCTGCTGCTCAACTACGAACAAGCCTTCGTGCGCCGCGACAGCCTGACCAACGACTACTACGACTGCTCAGCCCACATGCTGTGGATCGGCGATCGCACCCGTCAGTTGGACGGCGCCCACGTCGAGTTCCTGCGCGGGGTACACAACCCGATCGGGGTCAAGGTCGGCCCGAGCATGAACCCGGATGACCTGATCCGCCTGATCGACATCCTCAACCCGGACAACGACCCCGGCCGCTTGAACCTGATCGCGCGCATGGGCGCCAACAAGGTCGGCGACCACCTGCCGGCGCTGCTTCGCGCCGTGCAGCGTGAGGGCAAACAGGTGCTGTGGAGCTCCGACCCGATGCACGGCAACACGATCAAGGCCAGCAGCGGCTACAAGACCCGCGACTTTGCGCAGATCCTCGGCGAGGTGAAGGAATTCTTCCAGGTACACGAGGCCGAAGGCACCTATGCCGGCGGGATTCATATCGAGATGACCGGGCAGAACGTCACCGAATGCATCGGCGGCGCGCGGCCGATCACCGAAGATGGCTTGTCGGACCGCTACCACACCCACTGCGACCCGCGGATGAATGCCGATCAGTCGCTGGAGCTGGCGTTCCTGATCGCCGAGACGTTGAAGCAAGTAAAACGGTGACACCATTCGGTAGGCGCGAGCAAGCTCGGGCCTACCGTGATGTGAGCATCGCCGCCCTTAATCGGTCGGCACTCGGCCGTGGGCAATTGAGCTGCACCTGTTCGAGCCCCAGCCAATCGGCCATTTGCCGCAAGTTCAGCGCCAGCGCGCGCATCCCCTCCTCGTCCAGCCCCGGCGTTTCTTCATGCACCGCATGCACGGCCAGGCGGCCGTGGGCGCGTTCGGCACGCAGGTCGACGCGCGCGGCGATCCGCTCGTTGTGCAGAAACGGCAGCACGTAGTAGCCGTACACCCGCTTGTCCTGCGGCGTGTAAATCTCCAGCCGATAACGGAAATCGAACAGCCGCTCGGTGCGGCTGCGCTCCCAGATCAGCGAATCGAACGGCGACAACAGCGCGCTGGCCGACACCTTGCGCGGCACTTTCGGCTCCGGCAGGCAGTAGGCCGGCTGCTTCCAGCCCTGCACTCGGCACATCAGCAATTGGCCGTCTTCGACGAGTTCGGCCAAACGGCTGCGAGTGTCGGCAGGCTCCAGGCGGAAATAATCGCGCAGATCTTTTTCGCTGCCCACACCCAGCGCAGTCGCACTGTGCAGCAGCAAACCGCGCTGAGCCTCGGCCTCGCTCAACGGCGCCTGGTGCAGCCGGTCGCCGGGGATGACGCGCTCGGGCAAATCGTAGAGCCGCTCGAACCCGCGCCGACCGGCAACCGTGACCAGGCCAGCGGCGAACAGCCATTCCAGCGCGTGCTTTTCATCGCTCCAGTCCCACCACGGACCGGCGCGCTCGGCGCGGGTCGACAGACTGCCTGCACCCAGGGCGCCCTGTTGTTCGACAGTGTTCAACACGCGCTGGATGATGGCCTGCTGCTCGCGACCAAAACGCGCCATCTGCGCGTAGATCCCCTGCCCTTGTCTTGCCCGCTCCATGCGCCAGCGCATCAAGGGGTACAGCGCCATCGGTAACAACGAGGCCTCATGCCCCCAATACTCGAACAACGAACGCTGTCGGCCCTGGCTCCAGGCCGCCTGCTCAAGCAGTGACGGGGCGTACTGCCCCAGGCGGGAAAACAACGGCAGATAATGGGAGCGCACCACGGCATTGACCGAATCGATCTGCAGCACACCCAGGCGGTCGATCAAGCGGTTGAGGTGTGCGGCCTTGATCAATGCAGGCGCCTGGCGCCCGGAAAAGCCCTGGGCGGCCAGTGCCATGCGGCGCGCTTGCTTGAGGGAAAACGACAGGTCGGCGGGCATGGGCATCTCCGTATGAACGTGCCGACCACCCTACTGCATCCTCGGTCATTTTCGCAGTGGGTCTTCCCAGAAATGCCGATGGGTTTCGTGCTCCACATCAGCGCGGCTCAGCCCGATATCCTTGAGCGCCGCATCGCTCAGCGTGGCCACTAACCGACGCTCGTGCCGCAATACCTGCCACCGCGCAATCGCTTGGAACAGCCCGGAAAGCGGCCGCTTCGTCCATCCTGCACAACCTGTTTGACCTTTCATCTTCTCGCCCTCCCTTGGGGATGACGCGAGTGTGTGCCGGCGGCTATGATCAATCCAACGAATGTTTCTTATGAAATACATCTCAGGAATTGATCAATTGGCCGCCTACCCAAGCATCGACACCGACGTGCTGCGCACCTTCGTCGCCATCGCCGACCAGGGTGGGTTTACCCGCGCCGGCGAGCAGGTCAATCGCACCCAATCGGCGGTCAGCATGCAGATGAAGCGCCTGGAAGAAGACGTGCTGCAGCGCAAACTGTTCGAGCGCGACGGCCGCCAAGTGCGGCTGACGCCGGAGGGCCAGGTGCTGCTGGGGTATGCGCGGCGCATCCTGAAACTGCACAGCGAGGTGTTCAACACCCTGCGAGAACCGCATATGGTCGGGCTGGTACGCATCGGCACCCCGGACGACTATGTGATGCGCTTCCTGCCGGGGATTCTCAAACAGTTTTCCAAGGCCTACCCGTTGATCCAGATCGAGATGCACTGCGAAGCATCCACCGTGCTGATGCAACGGCGGGATCTGGCGTTGACGGTGATCAGCCGCGAACCCGGCAATGATATCGGCGAGCTGTTGCGCACCGAGCGCGTGGTGTGGGCCGCGGCGCCGTGTTTCTGCGTGGACGAGCACGACGCCCTGCCACTGGCGATGTCCGGCGCCGATTGCCTTTACACCCAGTGGGCGCGCACCTCACTGGATACCGTCGGGCGCAATTATCGCCTGGCCTACAACAGCACCAACGGGGCGGCGATCCAGGCCGTGGTCAGCGCCGGCCTGGCAGTGATGGTCAGCATGGAAAGCCTGGTGACGGATGACCTGCGCGTGCTCGGCAGTGACGAGGGTTTCCCACCCTTGCCGTCGATGAATCTGCGCTTGTTACGCAACCCGCTGATGACGTCACCTATCACCGAATGCCTGGCGGAGTACATCATCGACGGCTTCAAACCTTAAACATCAGCATCACGGCGCACACCACCAGGAAACCGCAGAACAAACCACGCAACAGGCGCTCCGGCAGAGCGTGGGCGACTTTTACACCCCAACTGATGCTGAGCAGGCCGCCGACCGCCAGGGGGATGCCGATCATCCAGTCCACTTCGTGGTGCCAGGCGTAAGTGACAAGAGTCACCCCGGTGCTGGGCAGCGCCAAGGCCAGGGACAAGCCTTGGGCCACCACCTGGGTGGTGCCGAACACACTGGTCAGCACCGGCGTGGCGACCACCGCACCACCGACACCGAACAAACCGCCCATAGAGCCGGAGACCGCGCCCAACACCCCGAGCCACGGCCAGGCATGGCGCATCTGTGCCGTCGGCGGCGCATTGCGGGTGAACATGCGCAGCAGGTTGTAGGCCGACAGCGCCAGCAGAAATGCGATAAAGCCGACACGCATCGCGCCGGCGTCCAGGCCCACGGCCCAGATCGAACCGAGCCAGGCAAAGCTGAAGCCCATCACCCCCAGCGGCAGCGCGTGGCGCAGTTCAATGCGATTACGCTGGTGATAACGCCACAGCGCGAGCATCACGTTGGGCACCACCATCACCAGCGCGGTGCCTTGGGCGATCTGCTGATCGAGGCCGAACAGCACGCCGAGCACCGGGATGGCAATCAACCCGCCGCCAATGCCGAACAGGCCGCCCACCGTGCCCAATGCCGCGCCCATAACCAAGTACATCGCTAAATCCAACACCACGCATTACTCCACAATCCCAAGCCTTGCATGCTACGCAGTCCGCTCTGGCGCGGATACGCACAGCAACGCACAATGGCTGTGCCAATCCCGCATAAGCGTCGACCGATGAACCCGCATATCCTCACCGACCAACTCAGCCTGTTTCTCGATGTGCTGGAAACCGGCAGTTTTTCCGCCGCCGCGCGTCGCCATCCGCTGACGCCCTCCGCCGTGGCCCGGCGTATCGACAGCCTGGAAAGCTCGGTGGGCAGCCGCTTGTTCCAGCGCAGCACCCACGCGGTGCTGCCGACACCGGCCGGCCTGGCGTTCGCCGAACGGGCGCGGCGCATCGTCACCGAGTTGCAATTGGCACGGGCGGAAGCGGTGTCCTTGAGCCATGCGCCGGAAGGCTTGATTCGCGTGGACGCACCGGCGGCGTTCGGTCGACGGCATCTGGCGCCGGTGATCGCCGACTTCCTGAATGTCTACCCGGGGCTGGATGTACACCTGCATTTGATCGACAGCTTCGTGGACATGCAGGGCGCGCACCTGGGCAAGGTCGATCTGGTGCTGCGTGCCGGGCATATCGTCGACACCCGGCTGATCGCCACGCCGCTGGCCAGCATCGTGCGAATTGCCTGTGCCAGCCCGGCCTACCTGAAAAACCGTGGCACGCCGACCCATCCGCGAGACCTCAGCGAACACGACGGCCTGGACTGGGATGGCCTGGCGCCGATCTTCGCCTGGCGCTTCGAACTGGACGGGCGTCGCGCCACCTATCGCCCGCAACGCATCCGCATGAGCGCCAACAACGCCGAAGCCCTGCTCTCCGGCGCCCTGGCCGGCCTGGGTATCGCGCACCTGCCCACCTGGCTGGCGAGTGAATACCTGGTCCGCGGCGAACTCTTGCCCCTGTTTTGCGAAAACGGCCTGCCCAGCCCGGAAACCACCGGCATCTATGCGCTGCGCCTGGAACAACAGCCGAACGCACGTAGCCGCTTGTTGCTCGAATATCTGAAATCGCGCTTCAGCCCAGTGCCGCCCTGGGACCTGGCGCTGCAAAGCGGATTGGTCTGACCCCCGGACAGAATTACCTGGCGCATTAAAGATTTGCCCGCTAGATTCCAGCCCAGATACGCTTTTTTGAGGCAGCACCATGAGCAAAAATCCCGATCCTTGCCAATCCCTATTGCTGGATAACCAGCTGTGCTTCGCCCTGCACTCCACTTCATTGCTGATGACCAAGGTCTACAAGCCGCTGCTGCAAGCCCTTGGCCTGACCTATCCGCAGTACCTGGCCATGATGGTGCTGTGGGAAGAAGATGGCTTGACTGTCGGCGAAATCAGCAGCCGCCTGCTGACCGATCCCGGCTCCCTGACCCCCCTGCTCAAGCGCCTGGAAGCCGAGGGCCTGCTCAGCCGCACGCGCAGTCGCGAAGACGAGCGGGTGGTGGTGGTGGAACTGACCGACGTCGGCCGCGCCTTGCAAGACAAGGCCAAGGGGATTCCTCAGTGCATCCTCGGCGCCAGCGGCCTGGAGCTGGAGCAACTGCGCAAGCTGCAAGCTGATTTGATTGCGTTGCGGGGCAATCTGCAAGGCGCGGTCTAAACACACCCAAGCCCCATACCTGCGGAGGGGGCAATCCCCTCCCACAGGTGGTTTTGAGGTGCCCTTACGGAAAAATCCTAAAATTTATCTTGCGCACTAAACATTAGCGTTATACATTCGCTTCACCAACTACTTAGCGCGCAAACATTTAGCGCAAAACACCAAGAGGGCAACACCATGCAAACGCTCTATACCGCAGTAGCCACCGCCACCGGCGGCCGTGATGGTCGTGCCGTGTCCAACGACAACATCCTCGACGTCAAACTCTCCACCCCCAAGGAACTCGGCGGTGCCGGCGGTCAGGCCACCAACCCGGAACAATTGTTCGCCGCCGGCTACTCGGCTTGCTTTATCGGCGCACTGAAATTCGTCGCCAGCCAGACCAAACGCAAAATTCCGGATGATGCGTCGATCACTGCCCATGTCGGCATCGGTCAGATCCCGGGTGGCTTCGGTCTGGATATCGACCTGCACATCAGCCTGCCGGGCCTGGCCCAGGACGACGCGCAAAGCCTGGTCGACGCTGCCCACCAAGTCTGCCCGTACTCCAACGCCACCCGCGGCAACGTCGATGTGCGTCTGCACGTCACCGTCTAACCCGCGCGGCTCGCCAACGACACGCCGCCAGCCACGTGCCGGCGTTGCGGCAAGCATCGGATGAGCTGAGGCAATACTTGAAGTGACAGGTAAACGCCCACAAAAAAGCCCGACTCAAGGTCGGGCTTTTTTCGTACCGGTGGGGCCAGAATTACTTCTTGGCGCGACCTTTGTACGAACCGCCTTCACGGGTGTCGATCTCGATCAAGTCGTCGATTTCGATGAAATCGGCCACTTGCAGTTCGGTACCGTTAGCCAGCTTGGCAGGCTTCATGACTTTGCCCGAAGTGTCGCCGCGAGCGGAACCTTCGGTGTAGGCAACCTTACGCACGATGGTGGTCGGCAGCTCTACGGAAACCAGACGGTCTTCGAAGAAGATAGCTTCGCAGACGTCGGTCATGCCTTCTTCGATGAACGGCAGAACGGCTTCGATATCTTCAGCGTTCAGCTCGTACATGGTGTAGTCGGTGGTGTCCATGAACGTGTAAGCGTCGCCGCTGATGAAGGACAGGGTCGCTTCTTTACGGTCGAGGATCACGTCGTCCAGCTTGTCATCAGCGCTGTAAACGGTTTCGGTCTTGTAACCAGTCAGCAGGTTTTTCAGCTTGGTCTTCATGATCGCGCTGTTACGGCCCGACTTGGTGAACTCAGCTTTCTGAACCAACCAAGGATCGTTGTCGATACGGATTACCATACCGGGTTTCAGTTCTTTACCAGTTTTCATTGCGTATATCCGAAATTTGGATGGGGTTTACAAAAATCAAGGTGGCGTATCATATCCAACTTTCATAAAACTGTACCAGCGCCGTCGCAAGATCCGCCTGCAAGGCCTGTTCCAGACACCATGTTTCGGCGTGTGCAGCCACTTCCGGCCAGTGTTCCAGCAGCATTTTCCACGGCTGGGCCATATCGCCCTCGGTATTCCAGGCCTGCCAAAGCGCCACCACCGCGGCTTTTGCCGCCGGCGAAAGGGCTGCGGTGTACAGCTCCAGAAAGGCGTCGAGCTTGTCCAGGTGGATGTCTTCGTCCTGGCGATAGATGTGCCACAGCAACGGGCGCCCGGCCCATTGGGCCCGCACGAACGAGTCTTCGCCGCGCACGGCGTTGAACTCGCAACACCACAGCAGGCGGTCGTATTGCTCCTGGCGCACGAACGGCAGCACCTGCACGGTCAGGGCGTCGCGCTGATGAGTATCGCCCGCCGCCAGCCGGTCCACGCCGAGCCAGCGCTGCACATCGCCGAGGATGCGCCCTTCCGGCACCAGCAGATGAGTGGCGCGCCCGTCCGTCGCCAACACGTCCAGCCAACCGGCAAGCGCGGCATTTTCGTAGGCAAACAGCGACATCAGCCGCGCACCGGTTGCGGGAAATACGCCCAGGCTTTGCAGGAAATGTTTCTGCGCGCCAGCATCCTGCTGAAACGCCTGACGCTGTTGCAGCAACCCCGCCTCACGCAACAGGCCACCGGTGCCGGGCCGGAAGCCGGGAAAGAAGAAGTACTTCTGCACCCCCTTGAACTTCACCGACGGCAGACGATGGCACCCCACCACCCAGTCCTCGGCACTCAGGTAGTCCAGGTTCATCCACAACGGCGCGTGCTCGCGCGCGGCCATCGCGTCCATGTAGTCAGGCGGCAACTGGCAGGCAAACGCGGCGATCACCACATCCGCCGATGGCGTGGCCGACCACTGCGCCGGCCAATGGCGCACGTCGACGCCCTCTTGCCATTGCTGCTCCAGCCGTACATCAATCTCCGGACACATGCGTTCGAAGGCCCGCAGGTCATCGACCCACAAGCGCACGTCACAGGCGTGCTCCACCACCAATTGCCGGGCCAGACGCCAGGTCACGCCAATGTCGCCGTAGTTGTCGACGACGCTGCAAAAAATATCCCAGCGGGCTTTCATTCCGGGCTCCCACGCTCAAAGGCTCGATTGTCCGCATAAATGCCCCGATGCAGAAGGCTTGATCGCGATTATTCTGCACGGTGGCTGTGCGACAATCGCCGCCACGCCGTAAATGCCTGCCAGGAGGCCGCCATGTCTGACCGTCCGCTGTCGTTGTTCAAGCTTTGTCTCGCTATCGCCCTGGGCGTGTGGCTGGGGTTTATCGCGATTGCGCTGACCACCTGGCTGGCGTCGCGCTATCTGTTCCCGCAGAGCCTGGCGCCGGTCGCCCAGGCCGTCGAGCAACTCGGCAAGCCCGCACCGGTCGCGGTGGAACCGCCGAACCGTCTGTTCGAGCAGTATCAAGAGAACCTGCGCAAGCAGGAACAACGGCAGAGCCTGGATCAAGCGCGCAACAATGCGCGCAACCTGTCCAACCCCAAATGCCAGTTCTGGCTGCAACAGGACCAGAACGCGCCCAATGAAAAGAGCAAGGCGAATGTCCTGCAATTTTGCGAATGATCAAGCCCAACCATGAATAAACACGCCGTCCTCCAGTTGATCCTGGAAAAACTCAGCGTCGACCTCGACATCGCCCAGCGCGCCGCGCAGACCGCCTACGAAACCGCGACCCACGAAGAAAACATCGCCGAAAACAAATACGACACCCTCGGCCTGGAAGCGTCTTACCTGGCGGCCGGGCAGGCCAAGCGGGTGGAAGAAATCAAGCAGTCGCTGGCGCTGTGCCAGAACCTGCAACTGCAACTGCGTGCATACGATGAGCAACGGGGGATAGAAGTCGGCGCGCTAGTGGGCCTGGAGGACGAAAACGGTCGCCAGCAATGGTTGTTCCTGGCGCCGGATGCTGCGGGTTTGAAAGTCGATGTGGTGGGGCAACCGGTCACCGTCATCACCCCGCGCTCGCCCCTGGGCCACAGCCTGCTGGGCAAGTTCGAAGGCGATGAGGTGGAAATCCTGGTGGCGGGCGCCCGGCAACACTTTACGGTGACCGAGGCCCGCTGAAACCACTCAGTGGACGGGCAGTTCTACGCCGTCGAACAACTCTTCCAGTTCCTGCTTGTTGTGGCACTGGATCGCCTTGGCCATGACTTCGCGCGTCAGGTGCGGGGCGAATTTCTCGATGAAGTCGCACATGAAACCACGCAGGAACGTGCCGCGACGGAAACCGATCTTGGTCACGCTGGACTCGAACAACTCGCTGGCGTCGAGCACGACCAGGTCTTTATCGAGCTGGGTGTCGACCGCCATCTTGGCGACGATCCCCACGCCCAGGCCCAGGCGAACGTAAGTCTTGATCACGTCGGCGTCGGCGGCGGTGAACACCACTTTCGGCGTGAGGCCGCGGTGGCTGAAGGCTTCGTCGAGCTTGGAGCGGCCGGTAAAGCCGAACACATAAGTCACGATCGGGTATTCCGCCAGGGCTTCCAGGGTCAGCTTCGGCAGCTTGGCCAGCGGGTGGCCTTGCGGCACCACCACACAACGGTTCCAGCGATAGCACGGCATCATCACCAGGTCGCCGAACAACTCCAGCGCCTCAGTCGCAATCGCGAAATCGACGGTGCCGTCGGCGGCCATTTCAGCGATCTGCATCGGCGACCCCTGGTGCATGTGCAGGGCCACGTCCGGGTATTGCTTGATGAAATCGCGGATCACCGGCGGCAACGCATACCGTGCCTGGGTGTGGGTGGTCGCGATCGACAGGGTGCCCTTCTTCTCGTTGGAGAATTCCTGGGCGATCTGCTTGATGCTTTCGACTTTGCGCAGGATCTCGCCGGCGGTGGTGATGATGCGCTCACCGGCCGGGGTGACGCGTGTCAGGTGCTTGCCGCTGCGGGCGAACACTTCGACACCCAGCTCGTCTTCGAGCAGGCGGATCTGTTTGCTGATACCCGGTTGCGAGGTGTACAGGCTTTGAGCGGTAGCGGAAACGTTGAGATCGTGGTGCGCCACTTCCCAGATGTAGCGCAGTTGTTGAAGCTTCATATGTATCCCTCAAAGCAGATAGACGCCACGGGTATCAGCGACGGTATATAACTATATTAAAGGTTAGACAGATAAATCTAGAACTTTTTATCTATCACTCCCCCTCACACGTCATCACTGCGTCGACGTTGTAACGATGGCACCAGGTAAACCGGCACCGGAGACAGCTGCAACACCCGGGCGGCAGTGCGCCCAAGGGGTGTGGCCGCGGCCGTTGCGTGGCTATGACTGCCTACGATCAACAAATCCACGGAAAGTTTACGCAACTGGTCGAGAATCACCTCGCACGGGTCACCCTGGATCACCCGCACCGAGTGGATCAGTTGCAAGTCTTGCGCGCCGTCCCCCAGCTCCTCGCGAAAACTCTCAAGGACCCGCTGCTCGATCGTCGCCATCACTGTGCTCAGGCCCTGGCTCTGCCATTCGTTCAGGGCCTTTTCATCAAGGTAGCTTTGCAACACCGATTCGGCGAACAGCCCGATGGGTTCGACCACATGAATCACCGACAGCTCAGCCTTGAACGTTCGCGCCAGCGCCAGCGCATGTTGCATCACATAAGGCGCATACAGACCAAGGTCCGTGGCATACAGCATCGAACGGATCATAAAACCTCCTGGACTGCCAGGATGGCGGAGATTGAATGAGCTTAGCAGCGCCTCGGGGATTTCGACTGACTTAGCTCGGCGTCTGAACCTTCACCTCATTACTGATGCCATGGGGCACATGCCCAGTGGCCACCACCTCCCTGGCTTTCTCGCAATGGCCGGCCTGGTCGTCGAAAAAAACGTCGGCGGCGAACGCCTCCAGGAACGCGGATTTCTCCAGGCCGCCGAGGAACAACGACTCGTCCAGGCGGATATCCCACTCGCGCAGGGTGCGGATCACCCGCTCATGGGACGGCGCCGACCGGGCGGTGACCAGGGCAGTGCGGATCGGGCAGGCCGCGTCCGGAAACTCACGCTGCAACAGGTTCAGCGCCGCGAGGAAGCCCTTGAAGGGGCCGCCATGCAACGGCTGGCGCGCCGATTCGCGTTCGCTGGCCTGGAACGCTTCCAGCCCGCCCTGTTGGTAAACGCGCTCCGACTCGTCGGAAAACAACACCGCATCGCCATCGAATGCGATCCGCAGCTCCTCGCTCGATGCACGGCGCGCGCCGCCCGACAGAATCGTCGCCGCGGCGAACCCGGCATCGAGCGCACTGCGCACATCGTCAGCATGGGTCGAAAGAAACAGATGGCAACCAAACGCCGCCAAATAAGGATATGGACTACGCCCTCCTACGAAAGCGGCGCGGGAAATGTCCAACCCGTAATGCTGGATCGAATTGAACACGCGCAGGCCGGTGTCGGCACTGTTGCGCGACACCAGCACCACCTCGACCCGGGCCCGGCCCAGGCTGGCGTTGAGGCTCAGCAGTTTTTTGACCAGCGGGAAGGCATCGCCCGGCTCGAGCGTTTCTTCTTCGTGCTCGATCTGGTATTTGCGGTAGGCCTCCACGCCTTGGGCCAGGTAGACCTTGTGGCTATCGCTCAAGTCGAACAGGGCCCGCGATGAAATCGCCAGCACCAGTTTGTCGCCCAATCCGTTTGCCATGGTGGTTCCCCCCAATCAGCGGTTATGCCGATCAATAAAACTCAAGGCCTGATACAACGCCTGCATGCGCGGCAGCTCGCAGCCGGCGGCCTTGGCGGCGGCGAGTGGGCGAGCGTAGATCGCCGCCAGTTCCAGCGGGCGTTTATGGATATGGTCGTGGTACATGCTGGGCAGGTAGTCGTCCATGCTTTCGGTCATGGTAAACATCTGCTCGGCATAGCTGGCCGGAATCTCATGACCGCAGGCGTGAGCGCCCTTCACCACTTCGGCCATCAGCGCCTGGATCAGTTCGCGGCTGGACTCGTCCGCCATCATCGCCGTGGTGCCACAGCCCAACAGCACGGAGAGACCGTTATAAGGCACGTTCCACACCAGCTTGTGCCAGCGCGCCAGGTGTACGTTGGCCATGGCCTGGGACTCGATGCCGGCCTGATGAAACAACGCGGCGCCTGCCTCGACAATCGCCTTCTGGCGCGCTTCGTCGTTGGCGGCAGTGCCGCTGTGATAACCCAGGTTGACCCGGCCCAACGCCTGATGCTCGACGACGCCGGGGGCGGAACGGTGTACGCCGATATAGCACAGACCACCGAGCAGATGCAGGGACGCCGGCAAGTGTTCGCGCAGGCTGTCTTCGACGTCGAGGCCATTTTGCAGCAACACCACCTTCGCGTCGGGCGCCGCGACCTGGGCGATGGTCGGGGCCAGGTCGACATTGCCCGTGGATTTGGTGCCTACCAGCAGCCAGTCGCACGGTGGCATGTCGGCGGCGTGGGCATAGGCCTGCACGGGGTTCAGGTGCAAGGTGCCATGCACGCTGCTATTGAGGCGCAGGCCACGCTCACTGACCGCTGCGTATTCGCTGCGCAGCAGGAAATGCACATCGAAGCCGGCGCGCGCCAGCATCAGGCCGTAGAAACCACCGATGGCGCCGGTGCCGATAATGCCAATGCGTGGCGACAATGCGGTCATGGCAAATCCTCTGGAGTGCGGGTAAGCGCTTGATGAATAGCGTCGGTAAGCTCGGAAGGTGTAAGACGTGTCTGTATCTGCCCGAAGAATTGACCCTCGCACACCACGAACAGCGCCGGCAAATGAAAGACCTGATAACGTTCCACCGCGCCGCCGTTGTGCCCGGCATCCACCCAGCACAACCGATCCACCGGCAACTGCCAGCCCGGTAGCTGCTGATGCGCCCAACGGCAACCGGAACAGCCCACGCTGGTAAACAGCACGAGCGAAATGCCTGGTAATCCCAGCAGTTGCTGGTCAATATCCAGGTCGGTCAATGCCTGCTCCTTCACTATACTGCTGCCACCGCCGTCGACTGGACGGTGCTCGGAGTCCGTGTACATGGGTCGTTTTTTACCTCATCCTGATGATGTCGCTGCCCTGTTGATCCAACGTCCCTCTCCCCCCATTCCCCGCCAACGCCTGCACACTATCGGCCTGGGCGGCATCGCCTGCAATTGCCCGCGTGCCTGGCGCCAGGGTACAGCGGTTGACCTGCATATCCCGTCCCTGGGCGCCGGGGCCCGCTACCCGGGCTATGTGGCATGGTGCCGCAAGGTAAAAGACGGCTATCGCGTCGGCATCTCGTTTACCGATGAACATGCGTTGTTCGGCGCACGCATGGGTGAGCAAGCATGCCGGATAGAGCGCTACTGCCGCCAGCACGAAGACGCCGAGTCGACGCCCGAGCAGTTCGAAACGATGGCCCGCGAGTGGGTGGCGCGGCACGCCGGTGAATTCTCCCATGAGGCGTTTGTAGCGCCGGCGCTGGATTAAAGCGGGCTTTGCCCATTGTCGCGGGCCTGTGTTACGCGCTAAGGTTCCTCCCCCCTGCATTCAAATCATGCTGTGCTCCGCCGCACGGGGATGGCTGGCGGCCGGCACCCGTGACCCTGACGAGTAACACGATGGCTGATTTACCGATCAACGACCTGAACGTCGAATCCAACGAGACCCTGATCACGCCCGATCAGCTCAAGCGCGAAATCCCCCTGAGCGACGCTGCCCTGCAGACCGTCACCAAGGGCCGCGAAGTCATTCGTGACATTCTCGACGGCACCGACCACCGCCTCTTCGTGGTAATCGGGCCATGCTCGATCCACGACCTCAAGGCGGCCCACGAATACGCCGAGCGCCTCAAGGCGCTGGCCGAAGAAGTGTCCGACACCTTGTATCTGGTCATGCGCGTCTATTTCGAGAAACCGCGTACCACCGTCGGCTGGAAGGGCCTGATCAACGACCCGTACCTGGACGACTCGTTCAAGATCCAGGACGGCTTGCACATCGGTCGCAAGTTGCTGCTGGACCTGGCCGAAATGGGCCTGCCCACCGCCACCGAAGCCCTCGACCCGATCTCCCCGCAGTACCTGCAGGACCTGATCAGCTGGTCGGCCATCGGCGCGCGCACCACCGAATCGCAAACCCACCGCGAAATGGCGTCCGGCCTGTCTTCGGCCGTGGGCTTCAAGAACGGCACCGACGGCGGCCTGACCGTGGCGATCAACGCGCTGCAGTCGGTCTCCAGCCCTCATCGCTTCCTGGGTATCAACCAGGAAGGCGGCGTCTCCATCGTCACCACCAAAGGCAACGCCTACGGTCACGTGGTATTGCGCGGCGGCAACGGCAAGCCCAACTATGATTCGGTCAGCGTTGCCCTGTGCGAACAGGCGCTGAACAAGGCCAAGATCAAGCCGAACATCATGGTCGATTGCAGCCACGCCAACTCCAACAAGGACCCGGCCCTGCAACCGCTGGTGATGGAAAACGTCGCCAACCAGATCCTGGAAGGCAACCAGTCGATCATCGGCCTGATGGTCGAAAGCCACCTGAACTGGGGCTGCCAGGCGATCCCCAAAGACCTGGCCGACTTGCAGTACGGCGTGTCGATCACCGATGCCTGCATCGACTGGGCAACCACCGAGAACACCCTGCGCAGCATGCACGCCAAGCTCAAGGACGTGTTGCCCCTGCGCAAGCGCAGCTGAGTCTGATCCTGATCAGCGCACACAAAAACGCCGGGCTAAGCCCGGCGTTTTTCATGTTGCAGTTCATGCCTTACAGCTTGGCCGCATGGCGCTGGTGGCGCTCCATGTAGCGCTCGACGTAAGAGCACGACGGGATCACCGTGTAGCCGGCCTCTTCGGCGAACTTCAAGGCTTCCTCGGTCAATGCAGCCGCGATACCGCGACCTCGCAGTGCGTTGGGCACGAAGGTCCGATAGATGTCCAAGGTCTGCTTCCCGAGGTCCATATAGGTCAGGTAGGCACGATGACCGTCCACATTGGTCTCGAACTGATGACCAGCCTGGTCATGGTGGATGGACAACGCCTCGCTCATCACTACTCCTCGCGGGTCTTGGATTCTGACCCCTACCTTACCGATGTTTTTCCGGCGAAGGAACATCTACGCCACCCCGTGCCGGTTTCGACAACGAGAAAACCGTGAGCGCTCACAACCAGCACGTAGAGAATAGTAGGCGGCAATCCTGAAATTGCTCAAGACGCACTCGTCATCCCTGGGGCTGGCGGATATAGAAAGGGCCTCGATCAATCGGTGACCGAAAGCCTGAACATTGCCGGCAGTTGAAGCTTGAGACGAACAGGCGCTGTTAAAGTCACCTCTACATGCGCAAAAGATACAGGGTTTGGCAAAGTCAACCTGTACAAAAGTGTTAGCTTCAGTATATAAATTTTCATCTACTTACAAGGCTTGACACATGCGGGCCGGCCCTTTCAGGGCGCATGCATTCTTCAGCAGACTGCTAAAAATTGAACGCTTTTTATACAATTTCCCAAAAGATTAGCCAAAATAGATTCAGCACAGAAATTTTTTTTTGCTTCTTGCGCTACGTCAGTTTACTTACTACAAGTAATGAGTAGTATGTACGCCGGCTATTAGCTCACTCTGAGATAGTAGCTATCTTATAGAAAGTCCTTGAAGGGGAACACGATGAACAACGTTCTGAAATTCTCTGCTCTGGCTCTGGCCGCAGTTCTGGCTACCGGTTGCAGCAGCGTCTCCAAAGAAACCGAAGCTCGTCTGACTGCAACTGAAGACGCAGCAGCTCGCTCCCAGGC